>Ga0209381_1001452_pt1 | contig 38423 bp, 28 predicted proteins | sample DewCreD2012metaG_FD_184111 | JGI IMG/M metagenome (GOLD analysis project Ga0209381, IMG submission 184111) | Hot spring sediment bacterial and archeal communities from British Columbia, Canada, to study Microbial Dark Matter (Phase II) - Dewar... ... | reverse complement strand
GCGCGACCGGGAGCATCATCATCGACGGCGTCTCCGCGGCGCCGGTGCCGTAGGAGGAGCGGCGCTCGACGGGACCGACTTGTGAAGCCGGCGCGGGGGAACGCCCCCCGCGCCGGCCGCGTTTTATGCCGGGGGCGGCGAGGTTGCGAAGGGAAGGAGATTCCCCCATGACGCGATGGCTGATCGGGCTCTGCGCGGTCGCGGCGGCCGCCGGCGTGCTCGTCCGATACCACGGCCGGCCCGGTCCGGACGGGGCGGGGCCGGAGCGCCGGGCGGGAGCGGGCGCCCGCCCGCCGGCGCCCCCGGCGCCGGTAGAGAGCGCCGAGGCGCGGGCGATGCGGGAGCGACTCCTGCGGGACGACACGCTGGCGCCGCCGCCGGCCGACGCCTCCCCCGAGACCCGGTTCGCCTACGAGCAAACGGTGCGGGCGATCGGGCAGGGGAACGATCCCCTCATGCAGCAGGCGCTTACGTCGGACGAGCTGCGGCAGAAGGCGGGCGAGATGCAGAAGCGGATGCAGGAGCGCCGGGAGACCGCGCGCCGCCGTCTCGAGGAGGAACGGAAGAAAAAGCTTCAAGAGCGGGAGCAGAGGCGCCGGGAGGCCGAGGCGAAGCGCCTGGAGCGACACGACCCCCCCCGCCCCCCGCCGCAGCGCATCGTGGCCCCCCTGGACCTCGGCCCCGCCGTCCTCAACGACGACGGCACCCCCATGGACCTGGGGTCTCCCCCGCCCCCGCCCGCCCCGCCGGAGTGAGGTCCCTCGCCCGAGGGCGGGGCTTCCGGGCGAAGGCGGGTGACGGGGACGAAAGGCGAGTCCAGCTCGGGGACGGGACACACCCTCTCCCGTCACGGGCGGCACAGGCGTGCCGCCCCTCGCCACCGAATCCGGCGGATGGATGATCGCCAGGTCCACGCGCGAACCCGATGCGTCGGATTCAGCCGGCGTCGTGTCCCGCGTCTCCTGCACTATATCGCTTGCTCGAGGGATTCCGTGGGGTATCGAAAATCCGGGGTAACTTGAGGGCCGCGCCTCCGTTGCCAAGGGGGGGGGCGTCGGGTAGGATGAGAGGCGGAGGATTCGGGGCGAAACGGCGGAATGCGGGAACTCCGGCCCCGGTCTCGCGTCCAACTCCTGCGCCCGCGACGCCGGGTCGCGGACGGCCCCTTTGCCGCAATCGGGAGGAGCTTCGGCCCATGACACGCCACCCTCGGATCGGCATCTTCGCCGCCGGCCTTCTCGGCGGCCTGTTCGTTCTCCGCGCCGCCGGCGGCCCCTCCGGTCCCCCCGACCGGGAGCAGGCCGGGAGGCTGCTCAAGCAGGGCAACTACAAGGAGGCGTACGAGCACTTCTCGCGCCTCGCGCTTGACCCCGCGAGCGACCCGAAGCGGGTCGGGGAGGATTTAGAGAGCGCAATCCAGTGCCTTCGCAGCCTCAACCGGGAGGCGGAGGAGGACGCCCTCCGCGAGAAGGCCGTCGAGGCCCACCCGAAGAGCTGGCGCCTGCTCGAGGCCGCGGCGCGCACCCTTTTTCAGGGGAATCACAGCGGGTTCCTCATCGCCGGGGAGTTCAAGCGCGGCCACCACCGGGGCGGCGGCCGGTGGATGAACGCCTACGAGCGCGATCGCGCCCGCGCCTTGCAGCTGATGGAGCAGGGGATGAAGGCCGCCGCCGGCGAGACGGACAAGGCGGCGCTCGGCCGCTTCCACCTGCAGCTCTCCGACATCCTGATGGGCCAGCGCGGGTACGACGAGGCGTGGCGGCTCCAGGCCCTCACCGACCTCAAGGCCCTGCCCGACATCGAGGAGGGCTATTACTACGGACACGGCAAGGCGCGCGGCGCCCCCGTCGGCGCCGACGGCAAGCCCGTCTTCCACCGGCTTCCGAAGAGCTGGGAGGCGGCGGAGACCGACGGCGAGCGCTGGCGCTGGGCCCTCGTCGAGGCCGCGGAGATGGATCCCAGCCTGGGGACCGCCACGCGACGCCGCTTCGCCGACTTCCTGCTTCACCAGTTCGGCGTGCAAACGATGGCCGACTATGGCGGGTTCTTCGGCCGCCACGAGGAGCCGGACGACACGAAGCAGGACGAGAGCGGGACGTGGGCGCTCCACACCCTCGGCGACGACGAGACGATCGCCCGGCTCGCTACCGGCATCAAGCGTTTCACGCTTCCCGACGAGTTCAACTTCCTCTCGATCTACCGGGAGCTCGACGCCCACGACGTTCTGGCTCAGATCTACGAGAACCGCCGGCAGTACCCGAAGGCCGCCGAGCGCTGGCGCCGAGCCGGTCGGCAGGACCGCGTCGACCAGATCCTCAAGCCGTGGGGAATGTTCGAGGGCGTGGCCACGCAACCCGCGGGGACGGGCGTCACCGTCGATTTCCGCTTCCGCAACGGGACGAGGGCCGCCTTCGAGGCCCACGCGATCGACGTCGCCAAGCTTCTGGACGATGTGAAGGCCTACCTCGCCTCGAAGCCGAAGCAACTGGACTGGGAGCGGCTCAACCTGGAGGATCTTGGCTGGCGGATCCTTCACAAGGACCAGCGCCAGTACCTCGGCCCGCAGGTCGCGGCCTGGACGCTCGACCTGAAGCCCCGCCCGGGCCACGTCGACCGTCGCATCACCGTGGCCACGCCACTCCAGAAGGCCGGGGCTTACTATGTGACCGCGCGCATGGAGGGCGGGAACACGTGCCACATCGTCCTCTGGGTTGCCGATACGGCGATCGTCAAGAAGCCCCTCGACCAAGCCACCTTCTATTATGTCGCCGACGCCGTCACCGGCCAGCCGGTCGCCCAAGCGACCGTCGAGTTCTTCGGCTACCAGGCGCAATGGGTGAACGAGCCGCGCGGGCGGGGGTATCAGAACGTCACCACCCGTCAGTTCGCAGAGTTCACGGACGCCGAGGGGCAACTGGTGCTCGACGCGAACCGCCAGCCGCCCAATTACCAATGGATCGTCACGGCCACGACGCCCGGGGGGCGCATGGCTTTCCTCGGCTTCACCCACGTCTGGCATGGGCGATGGTCCGACGCGACCTACCGGCAGGACAAGACCTTCGTGATTACCGACCGGCCCGTCTACCGCCCGAAGCAGAAGGTCCAGTTCAAGATCTGGGTCGACCGCGCCGAGTACGATCGCGAGGGGCCCTCGCCGTACGCCGGCCGCCCCTTCACGGTGCGGATCCACAACCCCAAGGGGGAGAAGGCGCTCGAGAAGCAGTTCCAGGCGGACGCCTTCGGGGGCTTGGCCGGGGAGCTCGAGCTCGCCGCCGACGCGCCGCTCGGCGTCTACCGCATCTCCCTGGACCACCCGGGCGGCGGCTCCTTCCGCGTCGAGGAGTACAAGAAGCCCGAGTTCGAGGTGACGATCGCGGCGCCGGACGAGCCGGTCCGGCTCGGCGAACAGGTCACGGCGACGGTGAAAGCGAAATACTACTTCGGCGCCCCGGTCGCCGAGGCGAAGGTGAAGTACAAGGTTCTCCGCTCCGAGCACGACGCCCGCTGGTACCCCCCGTGCCGCTGGGACTGGTTCTACGGGCCGGGGTATTGGTGGTTCGCCTACGACTACGACTGGTGGCCGGGCTGGGGCGAGTGGGGCTGCCGGCGTCCGACCCCGTGGTGGTGGCGGGACTGGGCCGGCCGCAAGCCCCCCGAGGTCGTCGCCGAGGGGGAGGCGGGCATCGGGAAGGACGGGACGCTGGCGATCCCGATCGACACGTCGGTCGCCCAGGCCCTCCATCCCGACCAGGACCACCGCTACGCGATCACGGCGGAGGTGACGGACGCGTCGCGCCGGACGATCGTCGGCACGGGCGCCGTGCTCGTCGCCCGGAAGCCCTTCACGGTCTTCGCCTGGATCGACCGCGGCTATTGCCGCGCGGGCGACGCCGTCAACGCCCACTTCAGCGCCCGGACGCTCGATGGGAAGCCCGTGGCGAACGCCGCCGCGGCGGTCCGGCTGTTCCGGATCGCGTACAAGGACGACCGGCCGGTCGAGACCGAGGTCCAGGCGTGGGACCTCGCCACCGACGCGGACGGGGCGGGCCGGGTCCAGTTGAAGGCCGCCGCGGCCGGCCAGTACCGCATCGCCGCCGCCGTCACCGACGCCAAGGGCCGCCGGATCGAGGGCGGCTACGTCTTCGTCTGCCACGGCGAGGGCGGCGACGGCGAGTACCGCTTCAACGACCTCGAGCTGGTCGCCGACAAGCGCGAGTACGAGCCCGGGGAGACGGTCAAGCTCCTCCTCAACACCAACCGCCGTGACAGCGCGGTTCTTCTCTTCGACCGGCCGTCGAACGGGATCTACCGGAAGCCGAGGCTGCTACGCCTGAAGGGGAAGAGCGCGGTGGAGGAAATCGCCGTCGAGCCGCGCGACATGCCGAACTTCTTCGTCGAGGCCGTCGCCGTGGGGGGCGGCAGGGTCTTCAGCGAGGCGCGCGAGATCGTCGTCCCCCCCGCCAGCCGGGTCGTCGACGTGACGCTCATCCCCTCCGCGGCGGAGGTCCTTCCCGGCGCGAAGGCGACGGTGAAGGTGAAGGCGGCGGGACCCGGCGGGAAGCCCTTCGCCGGCTCGCTGGTCGTGACGATGTACGACAAGAGCGTCGAGTACATCAGCGGCGGCTCGAACATCCCCGAGATCAAGGCCTTCTTCTGGAAGTGGCGCCGCCACCACCGGATGGGCACCGAACACAGCCTGGCGAGGGGCGGCCACAATCTCGTTCCCCCCAACACGACGGGGATGGCGTTCCTCGGCGTCTTCGGGCAGGGGGTGACGGAGGAGCTGCAGGACGGGGTGGGCGGGGCGGAGCGGCAGTCGGCCCGGCGCGGCGGGGGGGCGGCGACCGGCGCCGCCCGCGCGCTGGACGCGGCGCCGGCGGCCGCCAAGGCCGCCGCCCCCGGCGCGATGCTGAACGAGGCCGAGGCAAAGGAGAAGGGGGACGGCATCGCCGATCGGAAAAAGGCCTTCGGCGGCCCGGGCGAAGGCGAGGAGGCCGGGCTCGTCCAGCCGGCCGTCCGCTCCCAGTTCGCGGACACCGCCTTCTGGGCGGCCGCGCTGGCGACCGACGCCAACGGCGAGGCCGAGGTTGCGATCGCCATGCCCGAGAACCTCACCGCCTGGAAGACCCGCGCCTGGGTCCTCGGCGACGGCGCCCGCTGCGGCGAGGCCTCCGTCGAGATCGTGACGCGGAAGAACCTGATCCTGCGCCTCCAAGCTCCCCGCTTCTTCGTCCAGAAGGACGAGGTCGTTCTTTCCGCCAACGTCCACAACTACCTCAAGGACGCCAAGCGCGCCCAGGTCGCCCTGGAGCTCGACGGCGGGTGCCTCGAGCCGCTCGCCGGGACGGCGCTGACGCAGTCGGTGGACGTCGAAGCCGGCGGGGAGCAACGCGTCGACTGGCGCGTCCGCGTGACGAGGCCCGGCGAGGCCGTCGTCCGCATGAAGGCCCTCACCGACGCCGAGTCCGATGCGATGGAGATGCGCTTCCCCGCCTACGTCCACGGGATGCTCAAGACCGAGTCCTTCTGCGGCGTGATCCGGCCCGGCCAGGACGGCGCGACCCTCGCCGTCCGTGTCCCCGCCGAGCGCCGCCCCGAGGAGACCCGGCTCGAGATCCGGTACTCCCCGACCCTGGCGCTCGCCATGGTCGACGCCCTCCCGTACCTCGTCGAGTACCCCTACGGCTGCACGGAGCAGACGCTCAACCGGTTCCTGCCGGCCGTGATCACCCAGAAGGTCCTCCTTCGCACGGGGGTGCGCCTGGAGGATATCCGGAAGAAGATCACGAACCTGAACGCGCAGGAGATCGGGGAGGACGCGAAGCGCGCGAAGGACTGGGAGCGGCTCTGCGGGACGAAACGGTGGGACGGGGAGCGGTGGGTCGAGCGGAACCCCGTTTACGACGAGCGGCTCGTCCTCGACATGGTCAAGGCCGGCGTCGAGAAGCTCACCGCCATGCAGTGCGCCGACGGCGGGTGGGGCTGGTTCAGCGGGTGGGGCGAGCATTCGGGGCCGCACACCACCGCCCTTGTCGTCCACGGCCTCCAGGTCGCCCGCGCCAACGACGTGGCGATCGTCCCCGGCGTGATCGAGCGCGGGATCGCGTGGCTCAAGCGCTACCAGGCCGAGCAGGTCCAGCGCCTCACGAACTGGCCCCTGGAGAAGAATCCCCGCAAGAAGTCGGCCGACAACCTTGACGCCCTCGTCTACAGCGTCCTCGTGGACGAGCAGGTCGACGACCCGGAGATGCGCGAATACCTCTACCGCGACCGGAACGAGCTCTCCGTCTACGCCAAGGCGATGATCGGGCTGGCCTACCACAAGGCCGGGCACGCCGAGAAGCGCGACCTGTGCCTTCGGAACGTCGAGCAGTTCCTCGTCCAGGACGAGGAGAACCAGACGGCGCACCTCAACCTGGGCAACCAGGGCTACTGGTGGTGCTGGTACGGCAGCGAGATCGAGGCGCATGCGGCCTACCTCAAGCTCCTGGCGGCGGTCGACCCGAAGGGCGAGAAGGCCTCGAGGCTCGTCAAGTACCTCCTCAACAACCGCCGCCACGGGACCTACTGGAACTCGACGCGCGACACGGCCCTCGCCATCGAGGCCTTCGCCGACTATATCCGGGCCTCCGGCGAGGACCGGCCGGAGCTGGAGGTCGAGATCGCGATCGACGGGAGGCGGCTGAAGCAGGTCCGGATCGACGCCGACAACCTCTTCGCCTTCGACAACAAGCTCGTGGTGAAGGGCGCCGACCTGCCCGACGGCGAGCGGACGATCGCCATCCGGCGGACCGGGAAGGGGCCGCTCTACTGGAACGCCTACCTCACGAACTTCACGATGGAAGACCCGATCGCGAAGGCGGGCCTCGAGGTGAAGGTTGAGCGCAGCCTCTACAAGCTCGTTCCCGTCGCCCGGAAGATCCAGGACGCCGACGCCCGCGGCGGGGTCGTCGACCGGAAAGTCGAGAAGTACGAGCGGGTCCCGGTGGCGAACGACGGCCTGCTCAAGAGCGGCGACCTGCTCGAGGTGGAGCTGGTGGTGGAGTCGAAGAACGACTACGAGTACATCCTTTTCGAGGACCTGAAGGCGGCGGGCTGCGAGCCGGTGGAGGTCCGCAGCGGCTACGGCGGGAACGCGCTGGGGGCGTACTTGGAGCTGCGGGACGAGCGGGCGACGTTCTTCGTCCGGCAGCTCGCCCGCGGGAGGCACAGCCTGAGCTACCGGCTGCGGGCGGAGATCCCGGGGCGCTTCAGCGCGCTGCCGGCGAGGGCCGGCGCCATGTACGCGCCGGAGCTGAAGGCGAACTCGGACGAGATCAAGCTCCGGATCGCGGACTAGCGCGGCGTCCTCGGGCGCCCGCCCCGCCATCCAGCCCCCGGGGACTCCGCCACGCCCTTGCTCCGGAGGAGGGCGACGCCCGGCCGCTGCCCGGGCCCCAGCGTCGCCGGCGAACGGACCGGAGCGCATCGGCCTCCCCCGGCGGATTTCCCCTTCGCCGCCGGTCCGCCTATGTCCCCAGCTTGCGGATCCGCAGGTTTCGGAACCGGACCTCCATCGTCGCCCCGGCGTGGAGCTGCAGCGCGAGGATCCCGTCCCGGTGCCGGTTGTCCCGCGCCTCGACCGTCGTCACCCCGTTGATCGTCAGCGCGTGCCGCTCCCCCTCCGCGCGGATCGTGTACCGGTTCCAATCGCCGGGCTTGACCGCCGCCTTCCAGACCTCCTCCTTCGCCCCCGCCAGCAGCCCGAACCGTTCGTCCGTCACGTAGATCGACCCCCAGTAGACCTGCCCGATGTCCGCCTGGTACCCGACCGGGTCCGGCTTTTTCGGGTCGAGCCGCGAGCGGTACTGCACGCCGCTGTTGGCGTTCGTCCCCGTGATCTTCACGTCGAACGCCATCTCGAAGTCGCCGAACGACGCCTCCGAGACGAGGTAGCTGTTCTTCTTCAGCCCCTCGCAGCGGCCGACGAGCACGCCGTCCTCGACCGTCCAGAGCGCGGGGTCTCCCGTCCATCCCGCGAGATCCTTCCCGTTCGTCAGCGGGACCCATGCGTCGGCCGCCGGCTCGGCGGCCGTGCGGCACGCGGCAAGCCCCGCGATCAGCAGGGCGGGGAGCGCGGCGGCGATCGTCGGGCGTCGGATCGTCATGGCGGGGCTCCGGGCAAAAGGGACCTCCGGGATCGCCGGGCGGTTACCACGGGAGCCGGCGCAGGAAGCGCGCCGTCTCCCGCATCGCCCGCGTGAAGTCGGCGTCGGTCATCACGAGGCTGCCGTGGTCCTGGATGAACCGGATGTCGGCCGCGGAGGCGGCCCTGGCCGCCCGGCGGCCCGTCTGGCGCGCGGTGCCCAGCGGCGTCCGGTCGGCGGGGACAACGACCTCGCAGGATAGGCAGCCGTTGTAGCGGATCGCCCGGAGGGCCCGCACGAATCCCCCCCAGTCCCAATGCCCGCGGCCGGGGGGATGGCGGTTGGTGTCGGCCACGTGAACGTCGAACAGGCGCCGGCCGGCGCGGCGGATCGCCCCGAGCGGGTCCCGTTCCTCGATGTTCAGGTGGAAGACGTCCAGGGCGATCCCGACATCGTCCCCGACCGCCTCCGCCATCGCGAGGGCTTGGTCGTGCCGGTTGAGAAAGCTCGTCTCGAAGCGGTTGAGGGGCTCGATCGCGAGGCGGACGCCGCGGGCGCGGGCCCGGTCGGCGACGCGGCGGAGCGCATCCCGGCACCATCCCCACTCCGTCGCCGGGGCGGCGCGGGGGCGGACGCGGCCGACCTCGGCGGGCACGACGGTCAGGACGGCGCCGCCGAGGTCGGCGACGAGATCGACGGAGTCGAGGCAGTAACGCAGGGTGGCGCGGCGAACCTCGGCGCGCTCGGCGATGAGGTCGCGGCCGGCCGTCATGATGGTGACGGCGCCCCAACAGGCCAAGCCGTGGCGTTCGAGCAGGCGGCGGACCCGGTCGGGCCGGTGGCGGCCCGGTTCGGCGCCGATCTCGAGGGCGTCGAAGCCCGCCGCGGCGAGCCGGGCGATCGTTCGCTCGATCGGCTCCGGCCGCATCCAGTTCTGGCCCGCCAACCGCATGGCGTCCCCGGAGATTTCGGACCGCGAGCGGCCGCATCATACGGCACGGCCGCGGCGCGAGGCAAGCCCCTCGCGACTCCCGCCGTTTTTTTTGCTTTACACGGATTGTGACGTTTTGTTACGTTCGGTGACCATGATCAGCGAAGAGCGCCGCCAGCGCCTGCTCGCCGCCTTCCGCCGGGAGGGCGCCCTCTCCATCGCCGACGCCATCCGGATCCTCAAGGTCAGCCGGATGACCGTCCACCGGGATCTGGACCGGCTGGCGGCGGCGGGCCTTCTCCGCAAGGTTCACGGCGGCGCGGTGGCCATCGACCCGGAGGCGGAAAGCGACTTGGCGCGTCCCTTCCGAGAGCGGAAGCCCGCCCATGCCGCCGCCAAGCTCCAGATCGCGCGCCACCTCGCCCGTCTCCTGGCGGGCGCCCGCACCCTGGCCCTCGACGCCAGTTCCACCGTTTTCGGCCTCGCCCAGACCCTCCAGCCCCCCGCCCGCGGCGGCGTCCTCTTCGTCCTGACCAACGGCATTCCCCTCTTCCAAGCGCTCCGCCGGCGCCACCCCGCTTTCCACGCCGCCCTCACCGGCGGCGAGCCCCATCCCCGCACCGATTCCCTCGTCGGCCCCCTTGCCGTCCGCGCCCTCGAGGGCCTCCGCTTCGACGCCGCCGTCGTCTCCGCCGCCGGCGCGATGGAGGACGAGGGGCTGGTCTACGACTCGACCCCGGAAGGGCCCGCGGTCAAACAGGCCTTCCTGGCCCGCGCCACCCGCCGCATCCTCGCGCTCGACACCAGCAAGCTCGGCCAGACGGCCCCCTACCTGCTCGGCCGCCTGGCCGACTTTGACGTCCTCGTTACCGAGGAGGGGCCGCGCCCTCTGCGGCACCGCAAGCCCGAGAATATCAGGACGTAACAGTATGTCACAGTTGCGCGCCCGCCCGGGCACGCCCCCGGACGGCCGCGCCAAGGAGGCTGCATGAAGAGGATCCGAAGCGTCCGGGACTTGAAAACCCTCCGGAGCGGCGTCCGCCGCGCCGCCGCCGCCGCGCTCGACGCCGGCGACGGCCTCCTCCGCCTCGCCCCCTGCTGGGTTCCCCGATCCTTCCTCCACCCCGGCAAGCGCCTGAAACTCCACCCCGACGACCTGTACGCCTTCGGCCTGAACCGCGGAGGCATCGACGAGCGCTGGTTCGCCTCCACCACCCCCGCCGCCAACGAGAACCGAACCCCCGACGAGGGGCTCAGCTACGTCGTCGACGGCGACAAGCGCTTTACCCTCAAGGATGCCGTCGCCGAGCTCGGCGCCGACCTCATCGGCAAGGCCCTCTGGGAGAAGTACCGTCGCTGGCCCGTCTACTCCAAGTTCTTCGACAACATGGGGCCCATCCCCCACCACATGCACCAGTCGGCCGAACAGGCCGCCCTCGTCAAGCAGGAGGGCAAGCCCGAAGCCTACTACTTCCCCCCCCAGCACAATCAGACCGACAATAACTTCCCGTACACCTTCTTCGGCCTCATCCCCGGCACCACCAAGGAGGACGTCAAGCGCTGCCTGGCCAACTGGAACCGCGGCGACAACGGCATTCTCGACCTCGCCCAGGCTTACCGCCTCAAGCCCGGCACCGGCTGGCTCGTTCCCCCCAGCATCCTTCACGCCCCCGGCTCTCTCTGCACTTACGAGCCCCAGTGGGGGTCCGATGTCTTCGGCATGTACCAGTCCCTCGTCGAGGGCCGCGAGGTCCCCTGGTCCCTCCTCGTCAAGGACATGCCCCCCGAGAAGCACCACGACCTCGACTTCATTGTCGACCAGCTCGACTGGGCGGGCAATACCGACGCCAACTTCAAGGCCAATCACTATCTCGAGCCCATTCCCGCCGCCGGCTCCGCCAAGGAGGGCTGGGTCGACGCCTGGGTCGTCTACGGCCGCGTCCGCGGCGAACAGCTTTTCTCCGCCAAGGAGCTCACGATCCAACCGGGCGTCAAGGTCCGGATCCGGGACACGGGCGCCTACGGCCTCCAAGTCGTCCAGGGCCGCGGGCGCGCCAACAAGATGTCCCTTGACTGCCCGACCCTCATCCGCTTCCACGACCTGACCGAGGACGAGCTCTTCTGTTCCGAGGAGGCCGCCCGCGCGGGCGTCACCTTCGAGAACACCTCCGACCATGAGCCGCTCGTCATGCTCCGCTACTTCGGTCCCGGCGTGAACCCCGATGCGCCCGACGTCGGCGACCACGCCAAGGGGACGCGGAAATAAGGATTCCCGACAACCCGGGGGGACGCGGGCCCCCCCACTATCCCAGGAGGATCGCATGGCCAACGCCTTCCCCAAGCTCCACAACGCCGCGTGGCCCGGCCTCGTCGGCAAGGGCGGTCCCGGCGCGGAGCCGCCGATCGACCTCGACACCATGATCCGTCTCACCGCCGCCGCCCGGGTGAACGGCGTCCGGTTTGACGGCATGGACCTCTTCCTCTTCGACCCGCACGTCAGCATCGACTCGGGGCCCGACGACCTCAAGCGGCTCGCCGACACGTTTGCCAAGGCGGGACTCGCGGTCGGCTCCGTCGTCGCCCCCGTCTGGCCGCCCACCGGCGGCGGCGCGGCCCAGGGCGGCCCGGAGGATCGGAAAAAGTTCGTGACCCAGGTCCGGAAGGCCTGCGCCATCGCCCAGACCCTCAAGAAGCTCGGCATCCGCAAGCACGGCGTCGTCCGCATCGATTCCGCCAGCAGCCCCGGCGACTGGGCCAAGGACCCGGCCGGCAACACCCGCCGGATCGCCGAGACCTTCCGCGAGGCGTGCGACGTGGCCGAGGGCTTCGGCGAGCGGCTTGCCGCCGAGGGCGAGATCTGCTGGGGCGGCATGCACTCCTGGAAGAAGATGGTCGAGCTCCTCGAGCGCGTCGATCGACCCCAGACCCTCGGCCTCCAGGCCGACATGGCCCATACGCTCCTTTTCCTCATGGGCTACAACGCCCCCGAGGACGCCCTCCTCCCCGCCGGCTACGACTGGAAGGACCAGTCGGTCCTCGACGCCGCCTACCGGAAGATGACCGACGCGCTCCGCCCCTGGACGATCGACCTCCACGTCGCCCAGAACGACGCCACCGTCAAGGGCTCCGGCTCCCACGACAAGACCGGCCGCCACTGCCTCCCGAACGACCCCAACGGCAAGCTGGATATCCCCCGCCACGCCGGCTACTGGCTGCGCGACGAGAAGGGCCAGCTCACGAAAAAGATCCAGCACCTCTGTTGGGACGGCTGCATGTTCTCCAACGAGACCATGATGAAGCCGCAGACCTGGAATGACATCCTCGCGGCCATGGTCGCGGTCCGCGACCGGCACGGGTGGAACTGACGACTGGGTCGGCCGCCGAGGCGCCGAGCCCCCCGGGAGACCGTCCGGACAGGCCGGGGCCCCGGGCGCCCGCGCCTTGGCGTCCGTGGCGCCTTGGTGTTTTTTTAGGAGAGGGGTTCCATGGCGAAGACGCTCAACATCGGCATGATCGGCTACGGCTTCATGGGCCGCGCCCACTCGAACGCCTACCGCAAGGTCGGCAACTTCTTTCCCTCCGACACCCGCGTCGTCCTCAAGGCCGCCTGCGCGCGCGACGCCGCCAAGATCGGCGCCTTCGCGCAGCAATGGGGCTACGAGTCCGTCGAGACCGACTGGAAGCGGCTGGTGGCGCGCAAGGACATCGACGCCGTCGACATCTGCGTCCCGAACAACCTCCACAAGGAGATCGCCCTTGCCTGCGCCCAGGCTGGCAAGATGATCCTCTGCGAAAAGCCCCTGGCCATGAACGGCGCCGAGGGCGAGGAGATGGTCGCCGCCGTTGAGAAGGCCGGCGTCCCCAACATGGTCTGGTACAACTACCGCCGCGTGCCCGGCGTCACCCTCGCCAAGCGCCTTGTCGACCAGGGCCGCCTCGGCCGGATCTTCCACTACCGCGCCAAGTTCCTCCAGGACTGGACGATCTCCGCCGACCTCCCCCAGGGCGGGACCGGCCTCTGGCGCCTCGACGTCGCCGCCGCCGGCTCCGGCGTTACCGGCGACCTGCTCGCCCACTGCATCGACACCGCGATCTGGATGAACGGCCCGGTCACCTCCGTCACCGCCATGACCGAGACCTTCATCAAGGAGCGGAAGCACACCCTCACCGGCAAAGTCGAGAAGGTCGGCATCGACGACGCCTGCGCCTTCCTCGCCCGCTTCGCCAACGGGTCGCTCGCCACCTTTGAGTCCACCCGGTACGCCCGCGGCCACAAGGCCCTCTACACCCTCGAGATCAACGGCGAGAAGGCCTCGATCTTCTGGGACCTCCACGACCTCCACCGCGTCCAGTACTTCGACCACAAGGACGAGGGCATCGTTCGTGGCTGGCGCAACATCCACGTCACCGACGGCGACCACCCCTACATGGGCAAGTGGTGGGTCCCCGGCCTCCAGATCGGCTACGAGCACTCCTTCGTTCACCAGGTCGCCGACTTCATCGAGGGCCTGGAAAAAGGGAAACCCGCCGGCCCCACCTTCAAGGACGCGCTCGAGACCCAGTACGTCTGCGACGCCGTTCTCGCCAGCGCCCGAACCGGGACGTGGGCGAACGTCAAGCAGGTCCGCTGAGATAAAGGACCGCCTGGGAACGGAATGGGACGGGCCCGCCGGGCGGCGGGCCCGTTTTGCTTCCGCCTCGCCGATGGGGGCTCGTCGCGGGGCTTGCCGCCTTGCGAAGGGCGCTCGGGCGATTTGGTTTCGCGGCTACCCGGGCTTTTTCCGGCCCGTCCGCGGCCCGGGTTTCGGCTTCGGCGCCTTCGACGGCGCGGAAGGGGGGGGCGGAGGCTCGGCGGGTGCCGGCGGCGCCTGTTCCTCCCGGATGAGGTCCGTGATCAGGGCGATGCTGTCGCAGATCTCGGCGGAAAGGATCTTTCGCAACTCGGCATTATCGAGAACGAATGCGGCGATGCGATCCTTCTGGGCGTCGGACGGGGCCTTCGTGGGTTCCGAGATGCCGTGACGGCCGCGAAAGATCAGGCGTCCGAAGAGCTGTTTCTCGGAAGAGGAGGCCATCTTCGCCCACCACGTCGGCGCGTTTTGCGGGTGCTTCAAGACCCAGGAGCGGATCGGCTTGTCGTCGAAGGTGATGGGCATGGCGGTGTCCTTGCCGGGGTACCGTGAACGGCATTATACGGGGAATCGGCCGGGGAATCGAGGGGTGGTTATCGCGGTTCGCGCGGGCCGTCCGCGTCGGGGCGCGAGACCGCGGCCGGGTTTCCTGGTCAGCGGCTGACAAACCGGCCCCCGTTCTGCTCCGCCAACAGCCGCAGGAAGAGCTCCCCCACCTCCCGTTCCTGTTCCGGCGTGATCGTCGGCGGGGGAGGCGGTGGCGGATTGGGGTCCAGGCCGGTCGCCGGCGGGGGGGGCGGCGGCGGCGGACGCACCGTGCCGGGCGCGATCCCCACCCAGACGGTGTGGATCGCGATGCGGCGGTGGCGGTTCAGTGCCCGCACCTTATCCAGGATCGTCCGGGGATCGGGGATCTGGCCCAGATTCGGCAGGCCGTCGGTGACGATGTAGACGGTATCGACGTCGTCCGGCCCTGCTTTCGGGGGTGGCAGGACAGCCCCGGCGCCGAGCGCCCGCTCCAGCGGGTCGTAGAGGTTTGTTCCGCCGGCCGGCTTGATGGCGTTCAGAAAGTCCAAGGCGCTTTTCTTCGCGGCCGGCGTCGCCTGGGTCAGGCTCCGCTGCCACGCCACATGCTCGTGGTCGAAGCAGATGATATTGAAGGCGGTTTCGTCAGGCAGGCGCAGGATGACGCGAGACAATTCCCAGGTGGCGACGTCCCACTTTCTGCCGCCCGCCGGGCGCGGGGGGATGGGGGGAAGGCCCCGTCCGGACTTGACGACCGCTGTTTCATCCGCCTCCCCCTGGTACGCGGCGGGCTCCGACATGCTGCCGGAGCGGTCGAGGAGGAAGACGACGCGCTTCGACTGGACGGGGATGCCGTAGAGCTTGGCGACGGTCACGTTCGGGGCCAGGGCGGGATCGGCCACGGGGGCGGACGGGTCGGGTGAATCCGGCGGCGGGAGCGGGTCGGGCTGGCTCTGCAGCCAGATTTTCCAGGCATCGGGGCTGTCGCCCTTGTCGACGCCGGTCGCCCGCACGAGGGCGTCCCGTGCCTCCGCGCGAAGGCGACCCTCCTCGGTCCGAAGGGCCTCGGCGAGGGCGTCCAGCCCCTCGCGGCGGCGGAGGAGGCCGAGGGCCTTGAGCGTCTCGACCCGCACGCGCCAGTCCGTGTCCTTCAGGCCGGGAAGGAGGAGGGCGGGGCCGACGGCCGGGTCGCGTGCGCCAAGGGCGGCGGCGGCCGCCCCGCGCACGCGCGCGTCGCTATCCCTGGCGAGCCGGTCGGCGATCGCGGGGGGGACGGCATCGCCCGGCACCCGCGCCGCCGCCTCGCAGAGGGCCGACCGGACGCCCCAGAGCCGGCTGGCCTTCATCTCGGCGAGCATCCGGGCCACCGCCGCCTCGTCGGTCATCGCGGCCAGCGCGGCGATGACGGCCCGTCGGACCTCCTCCTCCGCCATGATCCGGGTCTCGACGTCCTGGGCGCGCTGGAGGAGGGCTTGGTACTGGTCGTACTGGGCGCGGTCGATCACGAGCCCGCCCCCCGCGGCGGGAGAGGCCGGCTTGAGCTTCCGGCTCAGGCCGAAGGTCTCCAGTTCCTCCAGGGCCTTCGCCTTCTCGGGGAGAAGCCGGACGATACGCTCATCGACCGCGCGGCAGCCGTCGACAAGGGCCGCGACGGCCTCCTTCGAGTTGGCCTCTCCGATCGCCGCGGCGGCCTCGCGCCGCACGGCGGGGTCGGGCGACGCGACCAGCGTCTTGCGGTGGTGTTCGACGGATCGCTCGGCGGCGGGCGCGGCCAGCAGCAGGGCGAGGAAAGCGGCCGGTGAGGCAGGGGGCATCATGGCGTGTCTCCCGGGCGGTCCTCCCGTTTTCGGCGGACGGGGCGATGACTCCGTTCCCCTTTCCATGATGCGCGTCACGGCCTCCGCGTGACGCGCGTCGCGGAAGACGGCCCGGGGGCGGCGCCTATCCGTGACGGCCCCACAGGAGCTTCTCTTTCAGCACGGCGTAGAAGGATCGCCGCCCGGTCTGGACCAGGCGAAAGGTCGTTGCGGCGCGGGTCACGGTGACGACGTCGCCCTCGCCGAGGGGCACGTCCGCCTGGCCGTCGAGCGTGATGATCGCGTCGGGCGCCGGCCGGATGACGCGGAGGGAGACGGCGTGGTCGGCGGGGATGACGAGGGGCCGGAGGGCGAGGGTGTGGGGGCAAAGGGGGGTGACGACGAGGCTATCGAGGGCGGGGTGGACGATGGGCCCGCCGGCGGAGAGGGAATGGGCGGTCGAGCCGGCGGGGCTGGCGACGATCAGGCCGTCGCCGGCGAGCTCGGCCGCGGGCTCGCCGTTGATGGCGACGGCGAGGGCGATGACGCGGGCGCGGCGGCGGGTGACGACGACGTCGTTGAGGGCGAGGAAGGGGCCGGTGCGGCGGCGCCCCCGGCGCTCGACGCGGCATGACAGCATCATGCGGGGGACGGCGCGGAGGCGGCCGCGGCGGAGGTCGTCCATCGCGTTCGCGAATCCGCCGCCCTCGATCTCGGTCAGGAACCCGAGCTTGCCGAAGTTGACGCCGAGCACGGGGACGGGGTTGGGGCCGAGGCGGCGGGCGGTGCCGAGGATAAATCCGTCCCCGCCGAAGACGATGGCCAGATCGGCGCGGGAGCGGGCGAGGTCGCGCCGGCCGGTGAGGTCGACGGCCACGACGCGTCCCGCCCGGCGGAGGAGGGGGAGGGCGGCGCGGACGGCCCTCCGCACCGCCGGCTTCTGGCCGTCGCCCAGGACGAGGATGCGGGGGGAGGGGCTTAGATTCATGCTGCGCACAGCCGGGGCGAAGCCGGACGGGGCCGGCTACCCGTTCTGCACCCTGATGTAAGCCGGAGCGGATCCCGGCGCCCGGCGGGCGGCGCGCTCGCGCACGGCCGCGGCGATCGACGCGGCGTCGAGGCCGCAGCGGGCGAGCAGTTGGGGCCGCGTCCCGTGCTCGACGAAGCGGTCCGGAAGTCCGAGAGGGACGATCCGGTCGGGATTGCCGCGCTGCCGGATGACGGCCTCGAGGACGGCGGATCCGAATCCGCCGATGACGGTGTGCTCTTCGAGGGTCATGACGAAGGGGGCCTCCCGCGTGAGGGAGGAGACCAACTCCTCGTCGATCGGCTTGGCGAAGCGGGCATTGACCACGGTGAGACGGATCCCCTCTCGCTCGAGGTCGGCGGCGGCGCGCCAAGCGGTCTCGACCATGTGTCCGTATGCCAGGAGCGCGCCGTCCGGGCCTTGGCGGAGCACCTCGGCCTGGCCGAGGCGGAGGGGCGCGGGGCGGAGGACGAGGCCGGGGTAATCCGCCGCGGTTTCCCGCGGCCAACGGATCGCGACGGGACCGTCGTGAGCCAGGGCGAAGTCCAGCATCGCGGCCAGTTCCGCGCCGTCGCGGGGGGCCATCAGCACGAGACCGGGGAGGAAGCGCAGATAGGCGATGTCGAAGGCCCCGTGGTGGGTCGGCCCGTCCTGGCCGACCAAGCCGGCGCGGTCGATGGCGAGGATCACGGGAAGGCGCTGGAGGCAGATCTCGTGGAAGATCTGGTCGAAGCCGCGTTGGAGGAAGGTGGAGTAGATGGCGCAGACGGGTCGCAGGCCGGCGGCGGCCAGGCCGGCGGCCAGGCCGAGAGCGTGCTGCTCGGCGATCGCGGCGTCGAAGTGGCGGGCGGGGAACTCCCGGGCGAAGCGGGCCAGCCCGGCCCCCTCCGGCATCGCGGCGGTGACCGTGACGACGCGCGGGTTCCGCCGGGCCGCCTCGAGGACGGCGTCGGCGAAGACCTCGGTGTAGGCCGGGCGGGGGGGGGGGGGGGGGGAGGTCCCCGCGACCGGGCGGGGCGGGGCCGCGTAATGCGGCCCCTTTTTCGTCACGATATGCAGCAGGACCGGCCCCTTTTGCTTGCGGAGGTGCTTGAGCGTGTCGATGAGCACCGGGATGCTGTGGCCGTCCACCGGGCCGAAGTAGTGGAACCCCAACTCGGAGAAGATGTGGCCGCCGATGGTCGTCTCCAGGAGTTGGCGCGCCCGGGCGAGCGCCTTCTCCATGGTCGGACCCACCATGGGGATCCGGTCGAGGATCCGCCGGACGTCCTCCGCCAGCTCCTCGTAGAGGGGGGCCATCCGGATCCGGTTCAGGTAGTTCGCCAGCGCCCCCACCGTGGGCGAGATGGACATTGCGTTGTCGTTGAGGACGACGAGGAGGTCCTTCTTCAGGGCCCCCGCGTGATTGAGCGCCTCCAGCGTCTGCCCGCAGGTCAACGCCCCGTCGCCCACGACCGCCACCACCCGGCGCTTCGTCCCCGCGATCTCATCGCCGCAGGCGATGCCCAGCGCGGTCGAGAGCGCCGTCCCCGCGTGGCCCGAGGTGAACGGGTCGAAGGGGCTCTCGTCCCGGTTGGCGAAGCCGGACAGCCCCCCGAGCTGCCGGAGGGTCGGGAACCGGTCACGTCGGCCGGTCAACAACTTGTGCGGGTAGCATTGGTGGCTGACGTCGAAGATCAGGCGGTCCTGATCGAAGTCGAAGAGGTAGTGGAGGGCGATGGTCAACTCGACAACGCCGACGTTCGAGCCCCAGTGGCCGCCGTTGGCCTGGACGACCCGCTCGATCTCCTCGCGCATCTCCCGGGCGAGCAGGGGAAGCTGCTCAAGGGTAAGCTTGCGCAGATCGCGGTAGTCCTGGATCCCGTCGAGAAGCCTTGCCACCGTCAGGTCTCCCCTTTGCCTTGCAGGTCAACGGTTTAAGACGCAACGTCGCATGATAGGGCGATCCGACCTCCGAGTCAATATCGGCGCGGTCCTCAAATTGCCCCGAACTTTTCGACGGCTCCATGAATTCCGGTCGGCAGGCGGTCGTGCAGGAGGCGCGGAACGCGACGCCGGGTAAATCCGGCGCATCGGGTTGGCGCGTGGATCCGGCGAGCCGTCCGTCGGATTCGGAGCCGAGGGGCGGCGCGCCCGTGCCGTTCGTGAAGGGAGTGGGGGTGTCCCGTTCCCCCCTCCGCGCCTGCCCCACCCCCTGGGCGGTGTGTCGGCGGGGGGGACGGCGCGGGGGTAACACGAGCGGCGCGGCCGGGGCGTTTCGCGAGGGGGCGCGGAATTGGTGGATCTCGATCCGGGCCTCTGATACATAATCGGCCTTTCGAACTCGCCCGCCCAAGCCCACGACAGGAGCGCAGACGCATGAGACTTGTGACCTTCGGCGCCTCAGGACAGGCGCGCGTGGGGGTGATGGCGGACCAGCGGATCCTCGATCTCTCCGACCTGGCCGGGTCGATGGAGGAACTGCTGGCGGGCGGGGACGCCCTGCTGGAGGAGGCCCGGTCGCGCGTCGATGCCGTGTCGCGGGTCTCGATGGGCGGTCCCACGATCCGCATGTGGCGCTCGGGGGAGAGCCGCCTGCTGGCGCCCCTGCTCCGGCCCGGCAAGATCATCTGCGTCGGCCTGAACTACGCCGACCACGCCGCCGAGCAGGGCGTGAAGCCTCCGCCCACCCCCGTTATCTTCGCCAAGTACACCAACGCCGTTGTCGGCCCGGAGGCGCCGATCGTGCTTCCGAAGGCGAGCCGGCAGGTTGATTACGAAGCCGAGCTGGCCTTTGTGATCGGCCGGCGCGCGCGGCGCGTGCCGGAGTCGGAGGCGATGCGGTATGTCGCCGGTTACACCGTCTGCAACGACGTTTCCGCGCGGGACTTCCAGTTCGGGGACGGGCAGTGGACGCGGGGGAAGACCTGCGACACGTTCTGCCCGATCGGCCCGGCGCTGGTGACGGCCGACGAGGTCCCGGACCCGCACGCGCTGGACATCGAGCTGAGGCTCAACGGCGCGACGATGCAGAAGTCGAACACGCGGCAACTGGTCTTTTCCATTCCCTACCTGGTCCATTTCCTATCGCAGTCGATGACGCTGGAGCCCGGGGACCTGATTTCGACGGGGACCCCGCCGGGGGTGGGCTGCTTCCGAAAGCCGCCGGTCTACCTGAAGGCGGGGGACACGGTCGAGATCACGGTGGAGCGGGTGGGGACGCTGCGCAACCCGGTGGCGGCGGAGTAGGATGACGCCCGACTTGCTTTCCGCGCTTCTCGGCATCGTTCCGGACGCCCCGCCGCCGCTGGCGCCCGAGGTCCACGAGCGGGTCCAACTGGGGGACGTGGTCCGGGAGAAGGTGAGCTACGCGGTGGAGCCGGGCGAGCGGGTCGCGGCGTGGCTTTTCCTGCCGAAGGGCGGGCGGCCGCCCCGCCCCGCCGTGCTTTGCCACCACGCGCACGCCCTGCAGTACCACGTGGGGAAGGACGGTCCGGCGGGGCTGGGCGGGTCGTACGACGCGCCCAGCGCGCTGGAGCTGGCGCGGCGGGGGTACGTGACGCTGGCCCCCGATGCCCTCTGTTTCAACGAACGGCAGGATCCGTCGCGCCGGTTGAAGGCCTCCGCGTACGAGAAGTTCGAGACCGGCTGGCGGATCGCGGCGGGCATGACGCTGCAGGGGAAGTACGTCTGGGACGCGCGGCGCGCCCTGGACTACCTGGAGAGCCGCCCGGAGGTCGATGGCGACCGGCTCGGGATGGTCGGGCATTCGTTGGGCGGGCAGCAGACGCTCTTCACGTCGGCGGCGGACGGCCGGATCCGCGCGGCGGTCTCGAGCTGCGGTTTTTCGAGCCTCGAGGCGCTCCGGCGCGATCGGCTCAATTTCGTCTTCTCGCTTTTCGTCCCCGGCCTGGCGCGCCACGGGGGGATGGGGGCGGTCCTCGGGCTCGTCGCGCCGCGCCCCTTCTTCGTGGCCGCGAAGACGGAGGACTCGCTCTTCCCGCTCGACGGCATCGAGGCGACGGTGGCGGCGGGGCGGGCGGCGTACGCGGCGGCCGGGGCGGCCGACCGGCTGGAAGTCTTCTACGAGGCGGGCGAGCACGCCTTCAGCGAGACGATGCGCGCGGCGGCGTACGCGTGGCTGGACCGGTGGCTGGGGGCGTGACCGGCGCAAGACCGGTCCCGGGCGGTTTGCGTCGCGATCGCCGGGGGCCGGCGTCTCAGTGCCCCGAGTAGACGATCGGGCGCGTCGCACGGGTGAGGAAGAGGATCGCGAAGCACGTGTCCTTGACGGGATGGCCGAAGGGCATCTTGCTCTCCCAGGACCCGTCGCCCTTCTGGTTTTGGAGCAGCCACTCCGCGCCGATCTTGTACCAGCGGTGCGGACCGAAGGCCTCCCGGTTCGTCAGCATGCCCGCCCGTTCGATCGCGTAGATGTGGTAGTACTCGAACGAGCTCTTCCCGCCATGCCGCCCCACCGGGTTCTTCGGCACGTCGAAGTTCTTGGCGATGAAGCCGTAGGCCTTGTTGACCGTGTCGGACGCCTTCCAGTTTCGCTGCAGGAAATGCATGCAGATCGCGACGCTGCCGATCCCGCCCTCGGTCATCGAGGGGTAGGAGCCCTCGTCGTGCTTCCGGTCGTAGTTCCAACCGCCGTCTTCCCGTTGCGTGGAGACCCAGGCGGAGAGGCCCTTGCGCCAGGTGTCGAAGGGGACCTTGAACCCGGCGTCCTCGCAAGACCGCAGGCCGAGGAGGGCGTACTGGGTATTCGAGTTGTCGCCCTCCGGGGGGCCGGAGCCCCGGCGCTGGATGGGGGTCTTGGCCCTCGTGTTGGCGTCGCGGGAGACGATCTCGCCGCCGCCGCCGCCGCCGGGCGTGGCCGTCAGCCCGGCCGCCAGGGAGGGCGTCGGCAGATCGACCTCCGAGCCGTAGCTCCACTGGCCGTTGTCGCACTGGTTGTCGACCAGGAACTGGGCGCAGTTCTGGATGTAGCCGGCGTAGACGGCGGGGTTGTAGGCCTCGAGCGCCATGGCCAGCACGGCCGCCTGGTAGGTGCGCGAGAGCTTCCGTTTCAGGGCGTGGTCGAGGACCTGCTTGAACTCCGGGCGGGAAACCGACCGGCCGCCGGCCTTGACGAGCGCATAGAGAATCAAGGTGTCGTCGCACTGGCCGTGCCCGGGCTCCGCGTAGGGCTTGAGGGTCTTGTCGAGGTCCTTGCAGATAAACTCGGCACCCCGGTCGATGGCGGCCCGGACCCGGGCGAGGTCGACGCCCGGATCGGCCAGGGGCTCGTCGGCGGCCCGGAGGGCGGAGGGGCCCAGGGCCGCGAGCGCGGCGGCGAGGAGGAAGCTGCGCGTCATTGGCGGTCTCCCGAAGGTGAATCGCGGCGCGGCGGGCGTCATTTCTCCCGTTGGCTGTCGTGCGTGTAGACGACCAGTTTCTTCCGGATCTGCTTGGTGGCGCGGCGGAGGAAGAGGATCGACCAGCAGGTGTCGAGGATCTTCTGGCTGTCGGTGGTGCCGTTGCCCCAGCTCCCGTCGGGGTTCTGGGCCGAGAGGAGGAAGGAGGCCCCCTCCGAATACCAGGGGCGCGCGCCGAACCACTCTGTTCCGGCCAGCGAGCCGGCGCGCTCCACGGCGTAGATCCAGTAATAGTGGCTCCAGGCGTTTTTGGCGATAGGGCCGGGGGCGAGGGGATTGCTGCCGAAGGTCAGGTTCTGTCCGAGCCACTCGAGCCCTTTCTTGATCCGGTCGTCCTGGATCGGGTTCCGGCCCTTGCCGTCCGCTTGGAGGCAGACGGCGAGGCTGCTGACGCCGCCCGCCGTCATGCTGCCGTAGCTGGCGCCCTCCTTGGAACCGCCCTTGCCGGCATAGTCCCACCCGCCGTCCTCGTTCTGGCAGGAGGTCCACCACTCCTCGGCGAGACGGAGGCAGTCGGGGGCGGGAAAGACGCCGCCGGCCATGCAGGCGGAGAGGCCCAGGAGGGCGTACTGGCTGTTGGAGTTGTCGTTCGGGGTGCCGAAATCGCGGCGGGGGACGACCAGCTTCTTCTCCTTGGGGGTCGTCATCGGCCGCTTGCCCCAGTTCGCGCCGGTCGGGATGGTGCCGCCCGCGCCGTCTCGGCGGGGGGGGGCGGCCGGGGCGATCGGCTCGGCCGCGGCTTCCACGTCGCTGCCCGGGGCCGCGGCGCCTCCGCCCGCTCCCGTGAAGGTATAGCGCGGGGGGGCCTTCGAGGGCGTCAGCGTGATCGCCGGAATGGGTGCGAGCGCCACGCGGTGGCTGTACCCCCACTGCCCGTTCTTGCCCTGGTTGTCGATCAGAAACTGGGCGCACTGCACCAAGTCCTGCTTCAGCTTCACCGCGTCGTAGAGTTCGAAGGCCATCGCCCGCATCGCGCCGGTGTAGGTGTGGCGGGGCCCTTCCTGGCGGATCGCGTGGACGAGCCCGATCAGCGCCGGGTCCCCCCGGTCCACCCCGGCGTGGACGAGGGCATAGAGGACGATCTCGTTGAGCGTTTGCCCCGAGTGGTGCCCATCCTTGCACTGGTCGATCTCGGGAAGCCCGAAGGCGAGGCGCCCCCGCAGCCATTCCGCGCCCTTCCCGACCGCCTCATCGATTCGGGCCTGGTCGACCGCCGGGGGCTTGCGTTCCGGCTCCTCGGCGCCGGAGGGGATCGGGACGGCCGCGGCGGCCGCGAGGGCGGCGGCAAGGGCGCAGCCGTGACGGTGGCCGCGTGACGGGGCGCGCATGTCGGCTCTCCATAAGGAATCAAGCCCCTCCGCCTGTCGAAGCCGGAGGGGGCGGCATTCGCTTAGCCGCGCTGCTGCGACACCGGCGGTGTCTCCTCGATGACGCGGATCTCGTCCACGATGATGTCCCGCAGCTCCGGGGAGGGATTCCAGAACCCGATGGCGGTGAAGCGGCGCCCCTCGTTCTTCGTCCGTTTCTTGAATCGTCCGGCGTCGACCTTGACCATCCGCCAGACGCCGTCCCCCTTGATCTGGAAGCTGGCCTGCATGAAATCCCTGGGGTCGTCCGTGTAGAGGACGATGTAGGTGGTCCCCGTCATGCCGACGATGGGGGCCTCGGACCAGACCCAGAAACTGACGGACTTCAGCGTGGCGAAGGATTGGGGCGGGATGGGGAACTTGGCGTGGACGCCGCCTTGGAGGACGATGCGAGCGGCGCCGTCCCCGTCCGGGACCACCTTGGGGTCGTTGATCCACGTGACCTCCCGCCGCCGGCCGCCGCCGACGAACTGGGCCTGCGTCTCGGCAGCCGTGTCGAAGCCGAGGAGAAGGCGGCCGTCCTCATCGGGCACGTCGCGAAGCAAGGCGCGCGCGCGGACGGCCTCGGTGGAGTTGGGGTGGAACTTCACGATTTGTTTGAGGCACTCGCGGGCGTAGCCGAAGGTCTTCCGCGAGGCGGCCTCCTCGGCCTCGCGGAGCAGATGGGCCGGGGGAAGGGTGTTCCCGACCTTGCCGGTGAAGGCGACGGCCTTGGGGGCCGTTTCGGCGGCCGGGGCGGCGGGGGGCTCCGGCCTGGGCGACGCCGGGGCGGCTCCGACCCCCTCGGTCTCGGCCCCGACCCGCTTGATCTCGCGTACGGCTGTCTTTGCCACGGCGTAGATCATGGTTGGCGTCTCGATCTGCCACGCCTCGCCCTGATCCTTGACCGTCCCCTCGATCACCTGGCCGTCCCAGAGGACGATGGTGTCCGATTCGGCGGTGAGAGCGACCAGGGCCGCGGCGACGAGTGCTGCGGAACATGCCCCGCGCGTCATTCTGCGCATGGCCAGACTCCTGATGCGCGTTTGCGGCGCCCGGACAGGCGCCGGCTCCCCATATATTATACGATACCCGCGTTATTTGAATGCCGGGTTTGTTGTTCTCATCGCATCTCGTCCGGCGGGGCGATGAATGCCACGGTCAGCTTCGGGCGGCGCGAGGCGTCCTCATGCTCGCGGGAGCAGAAGACGACGCCCTCGGCGCTTCGCGAGGCAAGCAGGAGCCCGAAATTTGAGGCCGGGCGGCTCACCCATCCCTGCACGACGGAGATGCCTTCCTGCGAGAAGCCGATGGTCAGGGGGCCGGCGCCGGTTCCGGGGGGGGCGCTTCCCAAGACGGGGCCGCGGTCGGCCGGCCCCTCGGCGCCGCGCCGGTCCCAGGACAGGATCGGGGTCGCGACGAGCCATGTCGCCTCGATCTCGTTCCAGGGGCGCTTCAAGGCGGCGATCTCGATCGGGGGCCGGCTGCCGGCTGCGTCGGGGTGCAGTTGCAGGGAGGCGGAGAGGACGGCGCTGCCCGGCGGGATCTCGGTCAGGTCCCATCGGAGCAGCGCGCAGGCCTCCCGCGAGGCGCCGCGCCGGGGGGGGCCGCAGGCGCGGATCGATTTCTGGACGCCGGCGGGCCGGGGTTCCGCGATCCGGCTGATCGTCGTGTCCCGCGTCCCGGCGTAGCCGGGCGTGGGCAGGAGCCCGTCCTGGAAGGAGAGGATTGCAACCCGGTCGCGGACGTGGAAGGGGGTCCCAGGCGACGCCACGGCGCACTGATTGGCGCCCACCTCGACGGACAATCCGTCCGTGCGCCGCGTCAGGCGGACGCGACCTTCCGTCACGTCCAGCCGGGTCGCCTGGGTTGTGACGGCGAGGGTCAAGGAGGTCCCGATGACGAGCGTTTCCGCATGGGGCGTGATGAAGGCCAGCGGGCGGTCCGCCGGGCGCGGCGCGACGCGGGCGCGGAGGTGGCCGCGCTCGAGGGCGAGGAGGACGGGGCGGACTCCGGCCTTTTCCGGGGTGGTCCGGTCGAGGATTTCCGTGTCCGGGGCCAGCTCGATCACCGAACCGTCGGGCAGGCGCAGCGCGGCGGCGCATTCCTTCCCGCCGGTGCGAAGGCCGCTTCCCGGGAGGAGGGGGGATCCCGCTCGCGCCGGTCTCCAGTCGGTCCCGGCGAGGACGAAGACGCTGCCCTGGGTCTGGTCGATCGTGGCGATGGCGGCCTCCTCGACGGCGGGCGGCGGGGGGGCGGGCGTCTCGACGACGACGCGGGGGGCGGGCGGGTCGGGATGGGGCCTGTCGGGAGGCCTGTCGGCTTGCTGCGGGCGGGGATCGCCCCGGACCGGCCGCGCAGGGACGCCGGGAGGGGATATCTCGGGGAGAATCGGGTTTGCTTCCGCCGGGAGGCGGGTCGTTCCGGAGTGGGTTTCCGACGGCGCCGGAGCCGCAGGGGGCAGGACGGTTTCCCGGAGCGGCGGCATGGCGGGCAGGGAGGGTTCCCGGGCGAGGGTCGCCGCGGGTTGATTGCGGAGGGCCCCGGTCGAGACGATCCAGGCAAAGGCAAGAAGGATTCCGGCGGCCGCCGCCCACGGCAAAGCGCGGGCGAGGGGGGAATCGGTGCGGGACGACCGGAGCGTTGCCGCGCGATGTCTTCGTGTCGCGGGGGGGGGCGGCCGGTTCGTGCGGGGGCGTGCCGTTGGCTGCGCGACGCCCGCCATCAACAGGTCCGCATCGCCCCGGATGGTTTCCATCAGAAGGGCATGGTCCCGCGCCATGGCGGCGAAGGTCAGGCGCGCCTCCGGATCGATGGCCAGCCGGGACTCCATCTCGGCCAAACCGGCCTCGTCGAGGGCGTCGTCGAAATAGCGATGGATCAACTCGCGCACCCGTTCCATCAGGCGGACTCCTCCGCGGCCAGCGAGCGTCGGACGCACTCGGCGAGGCGGTCTCGCGCGCGGGCCATGGCCATCTGGACGGCGCCTTCGCGTTTGCCGAGACGCGCGGCGATCTGGGCGAGGGGGAGCCCGTTGACATAGCGCAGCTCGAAGGCGCTGCGGAGGCGCGCGCTGAGTCCGGCCAGGCAGCGGATGAGGGCCGCCTTGCGGGACTCCCAGGTGCCGGGCGGCTCCTCGCCGGCCGCAAAGGCTTTGTCGATCTGGTCGAGCGTCGAGTCCCGCAAGGCCCGCTGGTAGCGGGTCTCCGCCCGCCAGTGATTGAGCACGTGCCAGCGGGCCACCTGGCGTGCCCACGCCCCGAAATCGCGGCCGTCGAACTCCCCGAACTTCCGCATCAGGTTGACGGCCACGTCCTGGAGGATGTCCTCCGCATCGTGAGGGTCATGGATCAGCGCGAGAAGGTAGGAGGAGATCATGCCGCGGTGGCGGATGAAGAGCCGGGTGAAGTCGGTCGGGTCGCGCGGGAGGAGGTCTGTTCGGGCTGTCATATGAAGTAGATAACCACACCGGTCCGGATCCCACGCGAATCGTGGAAATTTTTCAACCGCTGGGCGGGGGGAGGGGCAAAGGGGCTTCCGGGTCGGGGACGGATCGGGGGCGGACGCTTCCGGCCGGCCCGATTCCGGGAGGGGGCGTGCGCAAACCTCGGTGGGCGGCCCGCCGGCGGGGGACTACGCCTCGCTCGCGGCCTCGTCCGCCTTTTCGGCTTCGGCCGCCACTTTCGAGCGGGAGGGCGGGGTCTCGCCCTGGGCTACGGCCTGGATGGCTTGCAGGCGGAAGAGGTATTCATTCCGGGTCTCTTTCGCATTGGCGAGGGCTGTCTCGGCCTTTTTCCGCTTGCCTTCGGAGGCCTTGAAGTGCTCCATGAGCTCCTTGAGCTGGCCCTCGAGGAGGGCGACACGGGATTTCAGCTTGGCGTGCTCCTGGGCGACCTTGACGCGGGCCCGCTCGGAGGCCGCCAGCTTCTGTTTCAGGGTGGCCGTCTCGGTCTCGAGCGGCTTGAGGGACTCGATCCGTTGCTGGGCCTCGGCCAGGGCCTCGGCGTTCCGGTCCCGTTCGGCCATGACGGCGGCGAGCTGGTCCTGGATCTCGCCCGCCCGGGCCTGCAAGGCCGTCAACTCTTCGACGCGGGTCTCCAGTTCGGCCGCCTTCGCGAGCGCCTCGTCGCGCTCCTGCAGGGCGGCCTTGCTCTCCCGCACCAGCGCTTCGAGGCTCTGGACGGAGGCCGCGCGCGCCGTTTGTTTCGGGGCGGGAGCCTGCTCCCGTGCGGAAACGACGGGGACGGACCCCGTATCGGTCTCGTCGGGTGCCGCGATGAGAGGGGGGGCCACATCCGCGGTCGGCTCGCTCGCGGGCTCGGCCTCCCGTTGGGCCGGGCGGGCCGGACGGGCGGGCAAGGGCGTTGGCGCGACGGGGCGCGCGACCGGGCGCGGTGCGAGGCCGCTCTTCTGGAATCGGGAAGGTCGCGAGGGGCGGATGACCATGGGACTCTCCCAAGGAGAGGGGCGTATGCGTCAGCCGGCCGGGAGTATACCATCGGGGACGGCCGGTGCAAGCGAGGCGCGTGTTCTCCGCGCCCGCGCGTGCGGCGCGGCACGGTTGCGGCGCATGATCAATGCGTCGCGCGGCGGTTGATGAGGCTCGCCAGGTACCCGGCGCCGAAGCCGTTGTCGATGTTCACGACCGCCACGCCGGCGGCGCAAGAGTTGAGCATGGTCAGCAGGGGCGCGAGGCCCCGGAAACTGGCCCCGTAGCCAATACTGGTCGGGACGGCGATGACCGGGCGGGAGACGAGGCCGCCCACCACGCTGGCCAAGGCTCCCTCCATTCCCGCCACGACGATCAGGACGTTCGCCGCCGTCAGGCGGTCGGTATGGGCGAGGAGGCGATGGACGCCGGCGACGCCCACGTCGGCGAGCAGCTCCACGCGGTTTCCCAAGGCCTCCGCGGTCACGCGCGCTTCCTCCGCGACGGGCAGGTCGCTTGTGCCGGCGGTGACGACCAGGAGGGGGCCCGCGCCCTCATCGCGCCACGGGGTGCGGCGGACGGTGACGCAGCGGGCGGTCTCGTGGTAGACGGCGCGGCGGTCGGCCCGGCGGATGGCTCGGAAGGCTTCCCGGTCGGCGCGGGTGGCCAGCAGGTTGCCGCCCTGGGCCAGGAGGGTCTTCGCGATCCGGGTGATCTGGGCGGGGGTCTTGCCCTGGCAGAAGATGACCTCGGGGGTGCCGCAGCGGAGGGCCCGGTGGGTGTCCACGTTCGCGCCGTCGAGGGCGACGAACGGGAGCGTGCGGAGGCGTCGAAGCGCCTGTTCCGGGGAGCAGGTCCCATCCCGGACCTCCCGCAGGAGGGCGGCCAGCTTCTGGGGGTTCATGGGGCGCTCCGGGATCGGGGATTCATCAGGTCGGCACCGCGTCGAGCGCGAGATCCGCGAACCGGCCCTCCTTGGCGAGATGGAAGCCGAGGCCGGCGACCATGGCGGCGTTGTCGGTGCAGAAGGCGGGGGGGGGGAAGAAAACGCGCAGGCCGCGCTCGGCGGCCGCGGCCTGGAGCTTTTCGCGCAGCCGGGCGTTGCAGGCCACGCCGCCGCCCACGGCGATCCGGTCGGCGCCCTCGCGTTCCGCCGCGCGCAGCGTCTTGGCGACGAGCACGTCGACGACCGCCTCCTGGAAGGAGGCGCAGAGATCGGCCCGGCGCTGCGGGGGGAGGGGCGGGGCGGCGGCTTGGGCCTTGGCCAGGACTTCGCGCCGTCCCGCCCGCTTTCCCCGGCGGTTGGCGCGGGGCGAGCCCGGCGCGCGCGGCGCGCCGCGGAAGGCCGACTGGCCGAAGACCTCGTAGAGGACGGCCGTCTTGACCCCGCTGAAGCTGAAGTCGAGCGAGTCGCGTCCGAGCATGGTGCGGGGGAAAGCGAAGGCACGGGGGTCGCCCCCGCGCGCGGCCGCCTCGATGGCGGGTCCGCCGGGGAAGGGGAGGCCGAGGAGGGCCGCCGCCTTGTCGAAGGCCTCCCCCGCGGCGTCGTCGAGGGTCCCGCCGAGCCGGCGGAGATCGAGGGGGGACCGGCTGTGGAAGAGGGTGGTATGCCCGCCGGATACGACGAGGCCGATGCAGGGGTCCTCGAGGTCGGGGCACCCCATGCGGCAGGCGTACAGATGGGCGGCGAGGTGATTGACGCCGATCAAGGCCTTGGACTGGGCGAGGGCAAAGGCCTTGGCGGCGGAGACGCCGACGAGGAGGGCTCCGACGAGGCCGGGCGTGTGGGTGACCGCCACCGCTCCGATCTCCGCCGGGGTCGCCTCCGCCCGCCGGAGCGCTTCATCGATCACCGGGACGATCGTCTCCGCATGGGCCCGGCAGGCGAGCTCCGGGACGATTCCCCCGAAGGCGCGGTGGAGGTCGATCTGGGAACGGACGACGGACGAGCGAACCTCGCGGCCGGCCGCGACGACCGCCGCGGAGGTCTCGTCGCAACTGCTCTCGATGCCCAGGACGAGAAAGCTCATGGCGGTTCCCGCCGGTCTCCGGCCGCCGCTATCGGTCCGTCCCGCCGCCGCCCGGCGCCGGAGTCGAGGTCCCGGCCAGCTGGTTGCGCAGCTCCGCGATCGCGCGGTCCAGTTGCCGGTCGGTCGCGGGGGCTCCGGGGGAGGGGTCCTCGCGCCGGCCGAAGGCCTCGCGCTCCTCGGCGGGCGTCATGGGCACCTCGATGTCCGGCTCGAGCCCGAACTCCTTCCGTCCCGGCTCGCGGTTGATATTGACGTCGTTGGGGGTGTAGTAGTGGGCGGTCGTGATCTTGACGCCGCCGCCGTCGGCCGGGAGGGGGAGGAGATCCTTGAGGTGGATGACGGTCTGGACGGAGGCCTTCCCGTAGGTCCGCTCGCCGACGAGGAGCCCCAGACGGTGGTCCTTGATCGCCCCGGCGACAACCTCGGATGCGCTGGCGCTGGCCTCGTTGACCAGGAGGACGAGCGGGATTCGGGGGAGGGTCCCCTCGTGCCGGCCGCGGTAGACCTTGTGGTCGTCGGGCTTGCGGCCGCGGGTGAACACGATCACGCCGTCGTCGACGAAGAGGTCGGCGAGCTCGACCGCCTCGTCGAGCAGGCCGCCCGGGTTGAAGCGGAGATCGACGACGAGGCCGCGGAGCCCCTGGGCCTGGAGTTTCCGAATGGACTCCCGGAAACGGTCGGCGGTGCCCTCCTGGAAGGCGGCGACGCGGACGTAGCCGATCCGGGCCTCCGGGTCGACGAGGCGGGCGCCCTTGACGCTCTCGACGTGGATGAGGTCGCGGACGATGCGGAGGTCGACCGGGTCGCCGAGGGGGCGGCCCTTCTCGTCGACGTGCTGGACGGTGAGGGTGACGGCGGTCCCCCGCTTGCCGCGGATGCGGGCGACCGCCTTCTCGAGGGTGATGGCCTCGGCGGACTCGCCGTCGATCTTGAGCACGACGTCGCCCGCGCGCACGCCGGCCTTCGCGGCGGGGGAGTCCTCGATGGGGGCGATCACGGTCAGCCAGCCTTCGCGCAGGTCGATCTCGATGCCGACGCCGGTGAACTCGCCCTTCGTGTCGACCATGAACTCCTGGAAGTCCTTCGCGTTGAAGTAGGCGCAGTAGCCGTCGAGGGCCTCCATCATGCCCCGGAGGGCGCCGTCGACGACCCGCTCGGGCTCGACGGGCTTGACGTAGCGGTCCTGGACGAGGCGGTGGACGGCGCGGAGGCGGGCGAGGGAGGCCTCGAAGTCGTCGCCGCCGGCGCTGACGGTGCGGAAGTTCTGGATCGCGATGAAGCAGGCGAGGGCGATGGGCAGGATCCAGCCGCCGTAAAGCCTCAGCTGTTCCGACATGGAGGGGCCTCCCCGACAAAAACGCCCAAGGGGCCGTCCCCGGCGACCCCTTGGGCGTCTCGAGGTGGGCAGGGTGGGAATTGAACCCACTACAACTGCATTTTCAGTGCAGCACTCTACCGGTGAGTTACCCGCCCGTTCCGTCCGGGGCGTCCCGGATCGAAGAGGTCATTTTAGCGGCCCCCCTGGCCAAGTCAACGCAAACCGCCTCGTTTTGATGGCATCCCGCCCCCCTTCCTGATATAAAAGCCGCTTTTGGCGGGCCGCCGCCGCGCGCCCGCGCCGGGCAGATCTCCGCGAGGGCTTCCCCATGGCCGATCGCAGCGAGCGGATCTGGTTGGACGGGGCGCTGGTCCCCTGGAACGAGGCGACGGTCAGCGTGATGACCCACACCCTTCACTACGGCTTGGGGGCCTTCGAGGGCATCCGCTGCTACAAGTGCGATGACGGCCGCTCGGCCGTCTTTCGTCTCGACGCGCACATCCGGCGCCTTTTCGACACCTGCCACATTTTTCGGCTGAAGATCCCCTACACCCCCGCGCAGGTGGTCGAGGCCTGCAAGGAGACGATCCGGGCCAACCGGCTCCAGGCCTGCTACATCCGGCCGATCGTTTTCATCGGCGACGGCGTCATGGGGGTCCACCCCGGAACCAACCCGGTCCGCCTGGCCATCGCCGTCTGGTCCTGGGGCGCCTACCTCGGGGAGGAGGGGCTCAGCCGCGGCATCCGATGCAAGATCTCCTCCTACACCCGCCCCTTCGTCAACAGCAACATGACGAAGGCGAAGGCGAACGGGAATTACATCAATTCCATCCTGGCCAAGATGGAGGCGAAAGACCTCGCTTACGACGAGGCGATCTTGCTCGACACGGAGGGGTACGTCGCCGAGGGGAGCGGGGAGAACATCTACATCGTCCGCGACGGCCGGATCAAGACGCCCCCGCTGACCGCCATCCTGCCGGGGATCACCCGCGATTCGATCATGCGGATCGCCGCCGATCTCCGCATCCCGCTTGAGGAGCAGCGGTTCACCCGCGACGAGCTCTACATCGCCGACGAGGCCTTTTTCACGGGCACCGCCGCCGAGGTCACGCCGATCCGCGAGGTCGATGGCCGGACGATCGGCGCCGGCGCCCGCGGTCCCATCACGAAGCGCATCCAGGACGCCTTCTTCGACGTCGTCAACGGCCGCGCGAAGGCGTACGCCGACTGGCTGTCCTACCTGTAGGGGCCGCGTCCGGCCGCCTGTCCGCGCGCGCGTCCCGCGCCTCGCTCACGCCCCCTCCCCGCGGCGCAGCATCCCCCGCAGCCGCGCCGTCGCCGCGGCCATCCGCGACTTGACGGTTCCCTCCGGGATGCGCAGCGTCCGGGCGACGTCGGCATAGCGCCGGCGCTCGAAGACGGCGAGCCGGACGACGTCGCGCTCGGCGGGGGGGAGGGCCTCGACGGCGCGGCAAACCTCCGCGGCGCGCTCCGCCGCCGCGTGGGCGGCCGCGGCGTCCTCCGCCCGCGGCTCGTCCGCCGCGGGACCCGCCGGCTCCCCGGCGCGCGCGCGCGCGCGTGACCGGGCGTTGAGCGCCGCGTTTCGGGCGATCGTGAAGAGCCACGTCGAGGCGGCCGCGATCGGCTCATAGGCCGGTGCCGCGCGCCAGGCGCGAAGGAAGGTCTCCTGGAGGAGGTCCTCGGCCAATTCCCGCCGGTTGCCGGTCATCCGGAGCAGGAAGCCGAAGAGAGGGCGGGCGAAGCGGGCGTACAGCGACGCCAGCGCGTCGGGATCGCGGGCCTTGACGCGCAACAGCAGGGCGACGTCCGGGTCGGGCGCGGCCGCCATGCGCGCGGCATACCACAACGGGGGCGGGGCGGGAAGCGGAAACCGCCATCCTTGCGCCGGCGCCGTCGTTGTAATAGAGTCGCGCAATTCGGGTTCCCGTGCCTCCGTCTCCTCCGGCCCCATGACGCCCCTGCGCTGGTTCCAGGTCCTGCCGCTGCGCTGGCGCATCCCCCTGGGGGCGGTCGTCCTGCTCGCTGGCGCCGCCGGCTTCGGGATCCTCGTCGCGTGGCTCCATTACCGGCAGTGCCGTCATCTCGACCTGATCGACCTCGTCCCGTCCCGCCTGCCCCTCGTCGCGCGTTGCCGAGACGGGGGGGCGCACTGGGACCGGATCCGGGAGGGCGGGCTGGCCCGGGTCTTGGAGGCGCAGGTTCGGCGCCGCGGGCCCTTCGTCCAGTGGATCGAGGCGGCCGCCGGGGCCTCCTGGGACGACCTGACGGCGCGGGCGGCGGCGGGGCCGGCCGCCGCCTTCCTGACGGAGGCGCGCCTCCGCGGGTTGCTGGGAAAGGACGTGGTCGCCGCGGTCGCAAGCGGGGCCGTGCCCGGCGGCTCCCGGCCCCCCGCCGTCCTGCTCACCCGCATCGGGTTCGCGGAGTACCTCGCGCTTCCCGTTGTCCGATGGGCCGTTGCGCGCCGGCCGGAGGCCGCCGGGAGCGAGCGGTATCGGCGGGTGACCATCGACCGGCTGGCGCTTCCTCCGGCTCGAGGCGACTCCAGCGGCGGCAGCCTTGTCTTCGCCGTCAAGGGGGACATCCTGGCCGCGGCCACGGATCCCGATTTGTTGAAGGAGGTTCTGGACCGCACCTTCAAGGACTGGGCGCCTCCGGACGACGGGGTCGCGCCGTGGGCGCTGCCCGAGGGCGTCCCGCTGGCGCTGGGGGCGGACATGCACCGGCTGCCGCCGTCCGCCCCGGAGGCGCCGCCGGGGCTGCGGGAGGTGCTGGGGATGTTTCCCGTTCGCGAGGCGCTCCTCCCGCTCGACCCCGACGCGTTGGGCCGGTTGATGCTGGGGATCGACGTGGTTGCGGACGGCTTGCGCATCGACGGGACGGCCGCCCTGCGGGAGGGCCGGACGCCGATGGCGCCGGTCCTCCCGGAGGCCGGCGCGCTTCCGCCGCTGGCCGCCGTCCCCGAGGATGCGATTGCGTTCGTCGAGCACCGCGTGCCGTTTCCCGACGCGCTTGCCTTCGTCGAGTCGGTGACGCTGGATGCCGGCCGGCGGGTCGCGGCGGCCGATGCGCTCGGGAACCCGTTCTCGTTCTTCCAGCGGCAGGCGCGCGACATCGAGCTGCCCGCTCTCCGGAGCAACGGCCTGGCGACCCATCTCCTGCCCCGGCTTCGCGGGGGGCTCGTGCTCGTTCTGACCCGGGAGGCGGGGCCGCCCCCGGCGTCCGGCGACGTGCCGAACCAGACCGGGCTCGCGCTGATCGGGACGGCGGGCGGACCGGACGCGGCGGAGACGGCGCTGCACGACCTGTTGCAGGCCCGCACGGCGCCCCTCAACGCCCGCGTCCCGAATGACGTGACCGAGACGCTGCTGCCCGCGGGGGACGAGTCCGTCCGGTTTCTCCGGCGGCGGAGCTGGCCGGCGCAGGTGGCGTACGGGGAGGCGCGCGGCGTGCTCGCGGTCGGGATCCGCCCGGACGCGGTCGTCCGCGCGCACGAGACGCTGATCGGGGCCAAGCCGGACGTTGCCCGCGCTCCGCGATACCGGTCGGTCCGGGCGGCCCTGGACGCGGGCGACCCCGGCGCGGCATCCGGCGACGCGCGGCGAATCTCACGCCTCTACGTCGACTTGCGCCGCCTGGGCGCCCTGCTGCGGGAGGTGGCGCCGGACCTGGCCCGTTTCGCCAAGGACCGCGTCGACGGCCCCCGCCTGCGCGCGGCGCTCGAGCGCCGTTCGCCCCGCCAGCCCGCGGAGGACCCGGCGGCCTACGCGCGGCGGATCACCGGGCTTTTCGAGGCGGAGATGAAGCGCGTGGTCGACGACGCGCGGCTTCGCATCGAGGCCCCCGCGATGCTGCTCGACCCGTTCGGCGCGGCGGGGCTGGAGATCGCGGCGGAGGGGTCCGGCTACCACATCCGGGGCGTCCTGCTGCTCCCGTGAGCGCCGCGCGACGCGGGGCGGCGGGCCGCGGCCGTCCCGCAGGATCCCCTGCCTCAGGGGGCGTCGCGGCCCGGCGGCCGTTCGGCCTCCGCCTCCCGGGCGCGGGCCTCCCGCGACCGCAGGCGCAGCATGGCGAGCGCGATCAGGCCGTGGACCCCGAGGGCGGATCCCGTCAGGTCGACGACGTCGAGGCGCGGCGCGTGGGCGGCTCCCTCCCACACGGACGTTCCCCCCGTCACGGCGGCGACGGAGAAGTAGAGGGCGGTGAAGGGCGAGGCGATCGTCAGGTGGGCCGCCAGACGGCTGGGATTCCAGGCGGCCGAGGCGACCAGGAAGGCGAGCGACGGCATCAGCCAGGCGAGGAGGAGGAAGAGGCCGAATCCCCTCGGGTCCCAGGTTTCGCGCGCCGCTTGGGCGGAGAGGATCAGCAGCCCCGCCAGGGCGGCGGGGGCCGCCAGCGCGGCGGCCGGCGGCGCGCCGGTCAGTGCTCCGGACGCGAAGGTCGCCCGGGCCAAGAGGGCGTAGGCCGCCGCGACGAGGGCGGCCAGGACGAGCGCCACGGGCGCTCCCGGGGCCGCGTCGCTCCCGATCGGGAGCCCGCGCCCCGGGCCTCTTTTTTGCGCCCGGCGCAGCCCGGCGATCCGCGCGTGGCGGGTCGGCGTGACCACGTGCAGCAGGAGGACCGCCGCGGCCGTCGCGACGACCAGGAAGGCGCAGAGGCTGATCTGGATCTGCGGGAATCCCCGCAGGGCGCGCGGGAGGGAGCGCAGGACGGCCAGTTGCCGCTCCCCGGCCAGGAAGGGCCAGAGGCTCCCGGCGAGGAGGACCATCAGGCCGGCGAAGAGCGCCGTCGCATAGGCCTTGGAAAGAGCGGGGCGGCCTTCCCGGGTCCACTTGCGGTGGACGACGACGAAGAAGGTGGCGGCGAGGGCGCCCTGCAGCAGCAGCGTGTAGATTGTCGGGTTCACCGCCGTCGCGAAGAACGGCACCGCGTGATCCTCCGTCAGGCCGGCCGCCGCGGCGATCCGCTGCAGCGGCCGTCGCCCCAGGCCCAGATCGTCCGCCAGGATCGCCCGGAAGGCGGGGATGATGGTCAGGTACCCGAAGACCGTCAGGCCCAGGGTGGAGAGCTGGGGAAGAAAAAGGTAGAGGGCAACGATCGCCGCCTGCGCGATCCAGCTGGCCCTCCGGGGTCGGGCGGCGATCATGCCCGAGACGAAGCCGGTGAGATGGTAGAGGATGACGGCGCTGAAGAAGACGACGTACAGGTGAAGCACCTTGAGGAAAGGGATCTTCCCGAGCGTGACGGCCAGCCCGACGAAAGGAAGGGTCCCGGCGAAGAGGAGATACTCCCGCACGGGCAGGCCGAAGAGGCATCCGACGATCTTGGCGGCGGTCGGCCGGGGGGTCAGGCGGTGGAAGTCGAGCATGCCGCTGTCACGCTCCACGGCGATCCCCGAGGCCACGCTGCCCGTCCCCAGCAGCATCAGGATCAGCCCCTGGAGGATCAGCAGGGGGACCAGGGTCGCCCGGGCGGCCATCGGCGGGTCGACGAGGCCGCGCTCCGTCCCGGTGAGATAGACCAGCAGGAAGAGGAACGAGGCCAGGAGGAGGGTGAGGGTCGCGCCGACGGCGACGTGCCGGAGGCGGAGGCGGGACCGCACGCCCTTGACGAAGAGGGGGTTGCGCCAGAGGAGCAGGATCTCGGCGAGGGTGCTCATGTTGCGCGTCGCGGGGGCCGTCGTTCCCGGCTAGGAGACGCCCCGGGCCCCCACTTTTCGGAAGATGTCCTCGACGTCCATCGTCCGCTCGCGGAATTCCGTCACGCGGAGGCCGTCCCGGACGAGGGCGGCCAGGATCTCGGCCAGCGCGTCGTCCCCGCCGCGGAGGTCGATGGCGAGGCGCCCGTCGGGCTCGGCGCGCACGGCCAGGACGGCCGGGATGCGGGCCAGGGCGGTCTCCGCGCGGGCCCGCGCGGAGACCGGCTCCCCGCCCGCCGCCAACGCCACGTCGACGGTCCGGTGCGGGGCCAAGCGGGCGCGGATCGCGTCGATCCGGCCGCTGAGGACCATCCGCCCGCGCTCCATGATGCCGAGGGAGGTGCAGAAATCCTCGAGCTCGGCGAGGATGTGGGAGGAGACGAGGACGGTGCGGCCCGCGCGGCCGAGTCCGCGCAGCAGGTCGCGCAGCTCGATGCGGGCGTTCGGGTCGAGGCCGCTGGCGGGCTCGTCGAGGAGGAGGACCTGCGGGTCATGCAGGAGCGTCACGGCCAGGGCGAGGCGCTGTTTCATGCCGCGGGAGAGCGTGCCCGCCAGGGCCCGGCGCTTGCCCTCGAGCCCGGCGAGCCGGAGCCCCTCCGCGACGCGCTCGCGCCGGCGCACGCCGGGGATGCCGTGCGACGCCGCGAAGAGGTCCAGGACCTCCTCCACCCGGAGGTCGTCGTGGACCGGGGCCTGGTCCGGCATGTAGCCGAGGATCCGGTGGACGTCGCGGGGACGCTCCAGCGCGTCGATGCCGGCGATCGCCACCTCGCCGTAGGTCGGCTCGAGCAGGGTGGCGAGGACCCGGATGGTGCTCGTCTTGCCCGCCCCGTTCGGGCCGATGAGGCCGTAGACCTCGCCCGGGGCGATCGCGAGGCTCAGGTCGCGGACCGCCGTCACGTCGCCGTAGTCGACTCGGAGGTCGGTCGTGCGGATCGCGAGGTTGTCCGGCATGGTCGGGTTCCGCGGGGACGCCGGTATCCTACCGCGGGGCGCCGGGCGGTGCAACGGGCGGGCCGTCGCTCAAGTTACCCCGGACTTTTCGATCACCCACTGAATCCCGGCCAACAGGCGGTAGTGCAGCAGACGTGGGATGCGGTGTCGGAAGAAACCGCCCCGATGCGTCAACACCTGAAGCTGTCTCGCCGT
>Ga0209381_1001450_pt1 | contig 38467 bp, 31 predicted proteins | sample DewCreD2012metaG_FD_184111 | JGI IMG/M metagenome (GOLD analysis project Ga0209381, IMG submission 184111) | Hot spring sediment bacterial and archeal communities from British Columbia, Canada, to study Microbial Dark Matter (Phase II) - Dewar... ... | reverse complement strand
TTTCGCTCGAGATGCTGCACCGGGAATTCCAGGAGCCGCTGTCCGGGGAGTTCCGCCGCGTATTCGAGGAGCACAACCTCGGCATGCCTCTGGATCTCGCCCTGCAGAAGCTCGGACAGAGAGTGCCTTCGCTGGACGTGCATTTCTTCGTCTCCGCCGTGCTGCTGCAGAAACGGACCGGCGGCAACCTGGCCGAGATTCTGGACAAGCTCGCTTACGTGATCCGGGAACGCTTCAAGCTCCGCGGCAAGATCCGTGCGATCAGCGCCCACGGCCGAATGACGGGCGCGGCGCTGTCGCTGATCCCCATCGGCGTCGCCGCCATGATGTTCGTCGTCAACCCGGATTACGTCACCTTTTTCGTCCGCGAGGAAGTGGGCAACCTGATGATGCTGGGCGCCATCGTGCTGCAGCTGATCGGCTACGCGATCATCCGCAAGATCGTCAACATCGAGATTTGAGCCGAAGGAGGGCCGGGCAGTGCTTTCGTTGCTACTGACAGTCATGGTCTTCATCACAGTGGCCCTTGGCGTGGCGCTTGTGGGGATGCGGCTGTGGGTGCGGCCGCAGGAATATATCGAGCGCGTGACCGGCGTGGTGGCCGAGCCCGAGGAGACGCCCGTTCACCCCAGCCTGGTGTTCCGCGACCTGCTGAACCGGCTCGGGTCGCTCGTGCCTGCATCGCCGAAGGACATGACCGTCATGCAGAGGCGTCTGGTGCGGGCCGGCCTGCGGGGTCCGAATGCGCTGAAGCTGCTCTACGGCGCCAAGCTGGTCCTCGGCGTCGGCCTGCCGCTTGTGATGACCATTCTGGTCTGGGGTTCAGCCTCGGAGATGTTCAACAAGCTGGCCGCCGTCGCGGCCGCTGCGGGAGTCGGCTTCTTCGGGCCGAACGAGTACGTGAACTGGATGAGCCGACGGCGTCAGCGGGAGATCCGCCGCGGCCTTCCCAACGCGCTCGACCTGCTGGTGGTCTGCGTGGAGAGCGGACTGGGCCTCGACCAGGCGATCGTCCAGGTGGCCAAAGAGCTGGAGCACGCCCATCCCGAGATCAGCGAAGAGTTCGCCATGGTCAACATCGAGCTGAAGGCCGGCAAGCGGAGGGCCGAAGCCCTGCGCAACCTGGCCGAGCGCACGGCTGTGGATGATCTGAAGAAGCTCGTAGCGGTGCTCATCCAGGCCGACCGCTTCGGTACCGGCGTGGCCCAGAGCCTGCGCGCGCATGCGGATTTCATGCGCGTCCAGGCGCGCCAGGTGGCGGAAGAAAAAGCCGCCAAGCTCGGCGTCAAACTCGTGTTTCCGATTTTCTTCTGTATCCTGCCGTCCCTCTTCGTGGTGACGGTTGGACCAGTGGCAGTCAAGATCGTCAGGGAGCTGATCCCCATGATGAGAGGCATCTGAGGCGGCGACGCGGAGCCGGCTCGGAGCCAGCAAGCAAAAATCCGCGGCTTTTCAGGGAAAGGAGAACACTTCATGGATAGCAACTCGATCGTCCGTATCGTCTGCGCCGTTCTGGCGGTGGTTCTGCTGGCCGCAATCATCATGCGCCGCAGGAGCCGCAACGCGGAAGAGTAAACGGCAGGCGCCAACGCGCGGAGTTCCGGGGCGGGGAAGGCTCTGAAGAGCCTTTCCTGCCCTCCGACTCGCTGCGGTTTCTCCGGCGGCGGAGCCGGCATCCCGGCAAGCTCCTGTGCGGGAGGGTGTTCCCGCTCCCGTCTGCCTGCCGGGAACCGCACCGCACAACATCGGTCTTCATCCGGTCCGCATGCCTGCCGGGAAGAGCCGCATGAGCCGGTCGGCCATTCCCGGCAGAATTCGGCGAGCCACGCAAGGAGAGACTGGTCTGCTGCCTGGCAATCCGTCCTTCGGCGAGGGGCGAGCGGAAGACACCGACTCCGGCCGAGGGCGCTGCCTTCATGCGCGGCTCTCAAACGGCTGCAAGGCGCGGGGATTCTCATGGATGCTGATGTCCCGCCAGGTCATCGCGGCTTCCCCGAAAATCGCTTTTCCGCCGGGGCGGAATCGGTGACTGCCTGGCCGTCTGCGCCCCAGCACCGGCTTCCGATGGGTTGGGGAATAACTGTGAAACTCCCGGTCGAGAGCCCGGCGGCCTGCTCCCGTGCAGATCTGAATCCGCTCTGTTCTTCATCCAGGCGAATGTGCCGCAGGGGCATCGCGGCTCCGCCAGAAGACTTGCCCTGCCAACAGCGAAAACCCTCTGCCATCCCGTCATCGCCTGCCTCCCGCCGGCCAGCTTATGATGGTAGGGCAGTCCGAGGCCGGTCGGCGATTCCAGCTTATGAGTAATATCGGCTTCCTGTTCACTGTCGGTCTCTTTGGCGGCTCCCTCTGGCTCGCTCTTACGCGGTTTCGTTTGCGCCTGGATAACAACTGGCCTCTGGTGTACTACTTCGCCGCCGTCGTGTACATCAATCTGTATCCCCTGACCGTGAATCCGTATGTCGTCTACGTGGCGGTCATCTGCGCTCTCCTGCTGCGGTTCGAGTTCATGAGCGACCGCTTGATCGCCATGGTCCGAATCATCGAGATCATCGCTCTGGTTCACGTTGGCTGGACCCTCCTGCACGTGCTGATGCGCGAACTGCGTTAGCCGCCCTCAAGCCATCTACCCTCACAGCCCCGGTAACAGGCTCCTGAGCCATCCCTGTTTTGCGGATTCGGCATTCTGGCCGACGCCGCGACCGTCAGAGAGCCGTCCCGCCCGTTTCCATCCAGGCAAGCCGGACGAGCCCCTTTCGCGGGCCTCTGCTCCGGCAGGACTTGCGATAGAATAGGGCCACTCATGAGGGGCATGGCTGGGCTTCTGCTGTTTGGCTGCGCTCTGACTGTCGCCGCGCAGTCTCCCGTAGACTTCAAGCGCGACGTCGAGCCTCTTCTGGAGAAGCGGTGCGTCCCCTGCCACAACGCATCTCTCTCCCAGAACGGGGTTCGATTCGACGACCCGAAAGCGGCTCTCGCGGGAGGCTACTCCGGGCCTGTCATTGTCCCTGCCGATCCGGACGGATCCCGGCTGATCCAGCGGGTCACGTCGACGGACAAGAAACTCCGCATGCCGCCGGCCGGGCCGCCGCTGACGCCGGCCGAGATCGGCGTGCTTCGGGAATGGATCGCGGGCGGCGCCCGCATCCCGAAAGAGGCTGAGAAGCCGCAGGCAGCTCCTGCGCCTTCTGCTGCCGGAAGGGGGCACTGGGCTTTCCGGCCGATTGTGCGGCCGCCCTTGCCCGATGTCACACTTCGGTCGTGGGTGGCGAACCCGATCGACCGTTTTGTGCTGGCCCGGCTGGAGCGGGATGGCATCTCCCCATCGCCTCAGGCTCCGAAGGCAGTTCAGCTGCGGCGGCTGACGCTCGATCTTACCGGCCTGCCGCCGACGCCTGAAGAAGTGCGCGCGTTTCTCGCCGATTCACGTCCGGATGCCTACGACCGGGCTGTTGAACGGCTCCTTGCGTCTCCGCACTATGCCGAACAGCGGGCGCGCGCCTGGCTCGACGCTGCGCGATACGGCGACAGCGACGGTCTCGAAAAGGATCTCGTCCGCCCGTGGGCATGGCGCTGGCGGCAGTGGGTAATCGAGGCCTTTCACAAGGACATGCCGTTCGATCAGTTTACGATCGAACAACTGGCCGGCGATCTGTTGCCCGGCGCCACTGTCGAGCAACGCATTGCCACGGGCTTCCACCGGAACGCTCTTACGAACCGGGAAGGCGGAACCGATCCGGAGGAGAACCGCTTCGAACAGCTCGTAAACCGGGTCAACACGACCGCCACAACCTGGCTGGGTCTGACAGCCGGCTGCGCTCAGTGCCACGACCACAAATACGATCCGCTCAAGCAGAAGGAATACTACCAGCTGCTAGCCTTTTTCGCGCGCAGCGAGGAAATCAACATTGATGCGCCGCTGCCGGGCGAATTCGGCGAGTGGATGCGGCGCCGCCCGGAATACCTGCAGAAGCGGGAAGCGCTGATCCGCGAATTCGATGTTGAATCGCTGCAGGAGGAATGGGAAGAGAAAATCCGGTGGACGATGGACAATCCCGGAAAAGATCCGGACTGGGATTTCGCCGTCTCCAACAGCCGGCCCATGCTGGACCGGTTCGAATATCTTCTGAGAAAAGGGAAAAAAGCCCGGACAGAGAAAGAAAACGAGGCTGTTTTCTACTGGTTCGTCCGCAATCCAGGGCCGCTGAAGCCTGACCGGGACATCGACAGGATCCGCTGCCTGGCCGAATTCCGGCGGCGGCTGGACAAGCTCGACCGGGAGTATCCGCGCCTGTCGCAGGCCATGGCGATGTTCGAACTGGAGGCGCCTCCGCAGACCTACATCGCCCTGAAAGGCGATTTCCGAGCCAAAGGCCCGCCGGTGGAGCCGGACGTGCCCGCGTTTCTCCCAGGCCTTCCCAAGGACGCGCCCCGCAACCGGCTGACGCTGGCTCGCTGGCTGGTTTCCTCGGAGAATCCCCTGACGGCCCGTGTCATTGTGAACCGCCTGTGGCAGGAGTTTTTCGGCCAGGGGCTGGTCAAGACCAGCGAGGACTTCGGCACGCAGGGCGAAGCGCCGTCCCACCCGGAACTGCTGGACTGGCTGGCCTCCGAATTCAGGGACAACGGATGGAGCGTGAAACACCTGGTCCGGCTGATCGTGACTTCATCCACGTACCGGCAGAGCTCCCATGTTCGCCGGGATCTGCAGGAGAAAGATCCCGAAAACCGGCTGCTGGCCCGCCAGTCCCGGCTCCGCCTTCAGGCTGAGAACATCCGCGACGCGGCCCTGGCCGCCGCCGGGCTTCTCAACACGCAGGTGGGCGGGCCGAGCGTCCGGCCCCCGCAGCCGAAGGGCGTTGCTGAGCTGGGCTATGCCAACAGCGTGAAATGGGTGGATGACGAGGGGCCTGCCCGCTACCGCCGCGGGCTCTACATCCACTTCCAGCGCACAGCCCCCTACCCGATGCTGATGAACTTCGACGCGCCGGACTCGTTCACTTCCTGCGCGCGGCGGCGGCGGTCGAATTCGCCGCTGCAGGCGCTGAACCTGCTGAACGATCCCGTCTTTTTCGAGGCCGCTCAGTCGTTTGCCCTGCGCGTGCTGCGTGAGGCGCCGCCAGACCAGCGGATTGATCATGCTTTTCTGTTGGCCCTCGGGCGCATGCCGTCCGGCCGCGAGCGTGAGCGCCTGGAGCGTTTCCTGCGCGAGCATTCAGCGGCCCTCGGAGCGCGGCAGGGCCAGGCGCAACAGCTGTTGCCGCTGCATCCCGAACAGGCGGCGTGGACCAGCGCTGCACGCGCCCTGCTGAACCTGGAAGAATTCATGACCCGGGAGTGAGCCTGCCATGAACGAACGCGATTTGCGCTTCCTGCTTCGCCGCCGGCGATTTCTCAAGGAAGTCGCGTGCGGCATCGGCATGATGGGTCTTGCCGATCTGCTGGCCGCCGACGGACGGACGGCGGACACGGCGAATCCGCTGGCGCCGAAAAAGCCGCATTTTCCCGGCAAGGCGAAAAATGTCATTTTCATGTTCATGGAAGGCGCGCCCAGCCAGATGGATCTCTACGATCCCAAGCCCGCGCTGCAGAAATACGCAGGCCAGCCGCTGCCGGATTCGCTGGCCTCGCAATTAAGGCTTGCTTTTACGAAAAAAGACGCGAAAATTCTGCCCAGTCCGCGCGTTTTCCGGCCGCACGGCCAGAGCGGCATCGAATTCTCCGACTACATTCCGCATATCGCCTCCTGCGCCGACGATCTTTGCCTGGTGCGTTCGATGCAGACGGACGCCTTCAATCATCATCCTGGCCAGGCTCTGCTGTTCACAGGGTCCATCCAGCTCGGCCGCCCCACGATGGGCGCGTGGGTCCTCTACGGGCTCGGCAGCGAGTCGAAGAACCTGCCGGGCTTTGTGGTACTCAGCTCCGGCGTGGGAACCAGCGGCGGCGCGTCCAATTTCTCCTGCGGCTTCATGCCGTCCCACTACCAGGGGACTCTGTTCCGCAACTCCGGCGATCCCATTCTCTACCTGTCGAATCCAGAAGGCGTCTCCGCAGAGACGCAGCGCGAGACGCTGGACCTGATCGGCGACCTGAACCGCGAACATCTGTCCGAGACGGGCGATCAGGAAATCGCGTCCCGCATCGCGAACTACGAGCTCGCCTGGCGCATGCAGTCAGCCGCTCCGGAGCTCGCTGATCTTTCCAGCGAGCCGAAACACATCCGGGAAATGTACGGGCTGGACGATCCGGTGACGCGTCAATTCGCTACCAACTGCATCCTTGCGCGCAGGCTGGTGGAGCGGGGCGTCCGGTTCGTCCTGATGATGGACGCCAGCTGGGACCAGCACACATACCTGAACAGGGACCTGAAGAAGAACTGCGACCGCACGGACAAACCCGCAGCGGCGCTCATCAAGGATCTCAAACAGCGCGGGCTGCTCGAGTCAACGCTGGTGGTGTGGGGAGGCGAGTTCGGCCGCACACCCATCGTGGAGATCCGCAATTCGGCCGATCCGGAAAACGCCGGCCGCGACCACCACCCTCTGGCCTATTCCATGTGGCTCGCCGGCGGCGGCATCCGCGGAGGGCAGGTGATCGGCAAAACGGACGAACTCGGCTTCAATGTGGTGGAAGATCCCGTACACGTCCACGACCTTCAGGCCACGATCCTGCATTGCCTAGGATTCGATCACACCCGCCTGACGTACCGGCACATGGGGAGAGACTTCCGCCTGACGGACGTGCACGGCGAAGTCGTCCAGAAAATGCTCGCCTGATCCGGGGGCTAGATCAGGCGGAACTCGAACAGTTCTTCGTCGCTGGCGGCGAAAACATCAGCGGGGAGCGGATCGCGCGGGAAGTATTCGGCGCGCCCGTCGATGACCACGGAGGGGCTGCTGTGGAAGACCAGGGTTCCGCGTCCGGCTGTCGCGCGCGTGATGCCCTGAAGCGCATCGATGAGGATCGGCCGGGCGAGGGGAACCGTGATCCGGTAGCCGCCGGGATCGTTCATCTCATGAACCCTGGCCCGGTAGTGCTCGAAGATCCGCACGCCCAGCTCGAGTTCGGGGCTGCGCTTTCCATGGAACTGGACTGCCTGGACGAGCAGGCTTTCCCGCAGGTCTTCGCGGGAACGGGGCTTGCCCACCTGCCTGCCCGCGGCGCTGAAGATGAGGTCCCGGTTGATGAAATACGGCTTGATGTCGATCACCGGCGTGCTGTCGAGAAAATCCAGGCGGTCGACTTCCAGGATCCGTCCCTCGCGCCGCAGCAGGCGGGCGGCCGTCAGCCCGATGGGATTCGGACGGGCAGGCGAGCGGACCGCGAAGACGCCATGAAGGCCTTCGGGGCCGGTATCCGTCACGCCGCGCGGTGTCACCTGCAGGAGGTCTCTCTCAGAGCCCCCCTGCATCAGCCAGCCGAAAACCCAGATGTGCGTATGTTTCTCGATCCGGTGCAGGGCGGGCTCGAATTCCGGGTGAATCTCGATGCTGGCCGGCACGCCCCACACGGGCATTTCTTTCCGTTCCCGGACGGCGCACCGGACGAAGCCGACCGGCTTCAGTTCCCATTCCGTCATGCGTCAAAGTCCAGCGGGCTTCACGGTCAGTTCGTTGATGACGTTTTTCACGCCTTTAATCTTCCGGGCCAGTTTGTCGGCCTTCTTGCGGGCTTTTTCCGACCGTACCGCTCCTCTCAGGGTCACGACGCCATCCTTCACGGTGATGTCGAGCGCGCCGCCCCGCACGTCGGGGTCGCCGGCCAGACGCCGCCGCACGAGGTCGTAGATCTCGTCATCACTGGAGGCCTGCTGCAAGGCGGCCGCGGAGAGGACAGTCAGCAGAAAAATGAGAACCAGCGCCAGAACTCTCATGGGGCACCCTATCCACAATAAGGGATTCCGAAGGCCCGCGGGAAGTGACGCGAGAGCGGCTTTCCGGGATGCCCGCGGACCCGGAGGGCGGGCGCCCGCACGGGGGAGCCGGGTGCAAAGGGCTGCCAGGATGCCGGGATCGCAGCGCGCCAGATCTGGAAGATCCTGAGGGCGCTTATCCAGCCAGCGCCTGATCGATGCGGCGCACCGTGTCGTCCACTTCCGCTTCGTTCAGCATCCCGATGGTCACGGCATCCACAAATCCGTTCTGGAAGACGAACTTCAATGAAGCGTCGCGCTCTTCCGGTTTGTTGATCCGGCCCGCGCCGAAGATTTTCATGCCGATGATCCCTTTCCCGGCCGCTTTGGCCTGCCTCAGGTGCGGGACCACTTCTTCCACGGAAGCGTCCATGTGGGCCGCCTTGCCGACATGATTGATGCGGGCCAGGATCACGTCCACCCACGGCGACGCGCAGGCGATCTTCAGCGCTCCGAAGTCGTGGCAGGAAACGCCCACGGCCTTCACGATGCCCTTCGCCTTGAGCTCGTTGAGTTCATCCATGCCGCGGGCGAAATCCTGCGTCCAGCGATCGTTCATCATGCAATGAAGCAGGACGATTTCAAGAAAATCCGTGTTGAGTTCCTTGCGGAAGCGGTCCACTTCCGCCCGGGCGCCGCCGGAATAAGCGTTCCAATATTCCGTGCGCGGCCAAATTTTTGTCAGGATTGTGTACTTCTCGCGCGGAATGCCTTCCAGCGCCCGGCGCAGATACTGGTGCGAGCCGTAGAGGTCGGCCGTATCCATGAACGTGACGCCCAGGTCGATGTCGCGGCGGACGAGGGACGTGAAAGCCCGGGTGCCAATCCGCGTGTGCTCGCTGGAGCGGCCGCTGCCGTTGAAACCGGTGCCCTGCGCCAGCCGCGTCACGCGGACGCCAGTCTTGCCGAGCGTGACCCACTCGGCAGCCTTCGAAGGCGCGGAGGCGCGGGCGCTGCCGCTGCCCGAGGCTGCGGCTGCTGCGGTTCCCATGACGGCGGCGAACTGGCGGCGGCTGACACCAGCGGAAACGTTGGGGGAAAGGTTGCGGCTGTCGCTCATGGTTCGGCTCCCTCTGCGAAGATGATGGCGGGCCTCCGGCCCGGGTGTCCCTATCTTATCAGCGGCAGGTCTGTCCGTGCGCGGGAGGCCGCAGACCTACTCGGGGTTGATGTAGATCTCGTACCAGATGGTGGGGCCGGAGTCTCCAATGCGGAACCGCGCCCTGCCTTCTGCGTCCTCGACGGGCACTTCAGCGAAGCGGTTGCCGTTTTCATCCAGCGCCCAGACGGCCACCCGCCAGGGCGCCACAGGCAGCGTGATCGTGGCAGGAACGGCCTCGACGAGGGCAGGCGCGCGGCCCCAGTTGCGGCCAACGGAGTTCTTCTGCGCGTTTTTCCAGACCTGTCCCGTGTTCTCGTGATCGCCTGTGGCGACGATCACGCCCCAGGCTTCGCTGCTGCCGTCGAGAGCCGTGCCGTCGCGCGCGGTGATGGCGATGGTGGACCACCTCTGGCGGGTCTGGCCCGGCTGAATGACCACGCCGCCCAGGTTGAATGTCCCGCCATCCGTGAAGCCCAGCACGGCCTTCGTGGCCGCCGTGTTCACCGTCAGGACGCCGCGGCTGGCGTTCTCGACGCTCCAGACGACCTGGCCCGTATCGGAAGCGTACACGGGGCCGCGCGGCGCCGGCGGCATCTCCGCGAGCCCTTCCGCGCCCTCGCCGATTGCGAGCGTCACCCGGGACACGAGGCCCAGCGTGGCTGGGACTCCAATGCTCGATCCGTCGCCGATCCGCCATGGATACGCCCGGTTGACGACGGCATCGAGTTCAGTGGCGGGGTCGAACCGGAAGACGTATTCAGCCGCTGCCGGTTCCACATCGCCCCGCCGGAACAGCGAAGCGGCGATCAGAGCATTGGCCATTTTGCCGGGATTTCCGGCAATGTCGAAAAACCCGGTCGTATATTCGTCCGTGCCGGTGGGATATTCGAAAAACCAGATGCCATCCCAGTCCTGCAATGCCCCATAGGCTGCGATAAAGAGCGGCATTTCAGTTGAATAGGTGTTCGGCGAGCAATGCTGGTATTCGGTGACATTGTGCGGCTTTCCCTTCACCCGCTGGCGGGCAATGGCCGCGATCGTGGAGCTGTCCGGGCTGTTCACCATAGAAACGTTGGTCACCGTCCAGTTGTCCGGACTCCAGTCCTGTCCGGCAGGAAACTGCGGATGCTGCCAGTAGGCATGCGAATCCATGGCGTCCATGCCGCCCTGTGCATTGGGCGTGCTGTTGGAAATGATCGTTGCGAACACAATCCCGCGGTAGCCCAGTTCTTCCCTGACATACCGCCGCATCTCGTCCCAGTATCTTTTCTCCAGGTCCAGCGCGAAGTTCACCCAGTCGCGGCGCTGACCGAGCGTTGCGCCGGCGCCGGCGCGCGCCACATTCGGCACGTTGCCGGCTTCCAGACTCGTCCCTTCCGGCAAAACTCCGATCTGGCCGCCCTCGCGGAATTCAACCTGGGCGATCCAGACGCGCACCGCGCGGTCGCCGAAGCCGTTGAAATTGATGCGTGCGTTGGACTCGGTCACCGTGTTCTGAAATGTGATCGAATACTGCCGCCATTCTGTGCCAAGCGTTGCTGAAATGGCGGGCGCCAGGCTGGCCCAATCTGTGTGGGCGCGCTGCAGTCCCGCATAGATAGGCGTCGGAGACGCAGCCCTCGCCCAGAAGCGGAACGTGTAGGTCCTGCCTGCTTCCACCGACAGCCTCGACTGGTTCAGCTGGACATGCCAGTTGGCGCCGCCCGGTGTCTGGACTTCCAGCAGCAGCGCCGGACCGCCGCGGAAATCGTTCGAGACCGACGCCACAGCCCGTGCGGTCTGGTGGCACTCGATGGTCCACTGCAGACCGCTCGCCCAGCAACCGCCGGTCCATCCGGCCGCCACTGCCGAAAAATCGCCGTTGGACAGCAGGTTGGGGCCGAGCGGCTGATCGACGACACCCCATCCCTGTTTCAGCGCGTCTGTGGATGGATATCTGGAGCGCAGCCACAGGTTCCATTTCGCCTGCAGGTCGCGGCGGTAGCGTTCGGGCATCGCATCCGTGACGCCTTCCAGCCATTTCTGAACCAGCCCGTTTTCGTTCATGATTTCGACGAAAGCGACGGCCGGGTCCTGCGCCAGAGGCTGGTTGTCCCGGTAGGGATTGGGGGCCGTGAGAAGCTTCTGTGCGTGCTCTTTGTGCAGCTCCAGCGCTGTTTCATTGAAGAAGCCGAGAATGTGCTGATCTTTCCATTCCATCAGGGCGATCTCGGCTCCCAGCCCGTCGGAGCGCTGGAACTCGCGGCTCACCAGCAAATTGATGTTCGAGTAAATGCCGTTTTCGGCCAGTTTCGCCACGAAGTAATGCAGACGGTCGAGCCGCTCCGGCGAAAGTTCGCGCGATGTGCCGCGCGCGTAATCGATCAGTACCTCGTTTTTCACCCAGGGCGCTTCCAGATGATGGAATCGCACGCTGTTGAAGCCGAAACGCGCCAGGCGCGCAGCGTGCGCCTCCGCCCTTGCTGCATCAGGAAACGCCGTCGCTGCGCCAACGTTGACGCCGAGGAACCGGATGCGCCGCCCGTCCAGAACATAGTGGCCTTCCTGACTGACTTCCACCCAGGGCGAATCCACAGCGATCGGCTGGTTCCAGCCAGCGAAACTTGTGATGTTGGCATCCGCGCCGAACCAGGAGAGGCGGAAGGGCTGCAGACCGCCGCCCTGCGCCTGCAGAGGCCCGCAGCCGACAGCCAGCGACAGCAGTAGCAGATATACGACTCTCATATTGCTTCCCATTCTATGGTCCGCCGCCGTCCGATCCAAGCGGGCAAACGCCTCAGTCAGAGAGGTATTCCCGGATCCGGCGAATGTTGTCTGGCGGTGTTTCCAGCGGCAGGCATCCGGTTCCCATCAGGCAATTGGGCCTCCCCGCTGCGATGGCGAGGATACGGTCCACCTCGGTCCGGATGGCGCCCCAATCGGAACAGGCCACGATGCGGGGATCCATGTTGATGCGGACAGCCACGTGCGGATGAGTGGCGCAGACCCGGTCGACGAATCTCTGCTGGTCGGTTTCCACATTGCAGACGACGTAATTGGTTCCGGTGGAGAGAAGGTCGTCGAGGATTTTCACGGTATCGCCGCCCAGAATGCAGGGAGAAGCGAGGCCCGTGATTTCCTTCGTGATTTCCAGCGCCCGGGTCAGCGCGGGCAGCTCCACGGTGCGGAACTGCTGCGGAGAGATCAGGGGCGGCGCGGCCGCTGATTCGAAAAAAGGCGATTCTGAGACCCGCGCCGCAGATGGCGCGGATGAACACGGCCTGATTTTCGGCCAGACGCAGCAGAAGGCGGCGCGCGTCCTCCGGCCGCTCGGCCACGGCCGCACAGACAGTTTCGATGCCCAGCAGGTTGATGGCGATCGAAAACGGGCCCGCCACCGGGATGCGGACTTCCGCCCCGGGTAGCTCGGCCTGCAGGCGCCGCCCCACGCCGATCACCATCGCGATCCGGCCGTCGCGCGCGGGGTCGAAAGGCGGCAGATCGAGGGCCTCGTCCAGTGCGGAGAACAACGGCTCGGCGATCGCCGGGATCGAGTCCTCGCCCTGAGGAGCCACAACGCGCGCCCCGTAAGCCTCTGCTTCGAGGTTGTAAATATCGATGCCCACGACAATCGGCCTGTGCCGGTAAGCGAGCCAGGCGTCCCTGTGTCCCTGGAACATCTTTTGCGGATCGCGCGAGGCCTCCCACGGGCTGCACCCAGCCCATCGCGCCGCGTGCTCATAGATGGAAGGGTTGAAAGGGATCCGCATATCTGGTGTGCTTCCCGATTCCATCACAACGGAGTTTCCGGAAGCACCGGATCCCGCGGCAACCGGCGCCGCCCGCAGCCGCGCGGGGCGGCATGGCGCCGGAAATCAACGCAGTTTCCGGTGCGATTGACCGAACAAAACCGCACTCTGGAGCGTTATTCTCGGGAGGAGCCATGACACAACCTGCTTCCGACCAACCCATGACCGAGATGCAGCGGATCTCGGGCGTTTTCACCGAGCCTTCCCGAGTCTTTGCCGACATCGCCCGCAACGGGCGGTGGTGGGTGATTGCCATCGCCCTGATCCTCCTCAACGTCGTCGTGATCTCGGCGATGGTGCAGCGGGTGGGCTACGACCTGATGATCGAGAAGACGCTCGAACAGAGCCGTCAGGTGCAGGAGATGAGCGCCGACCAGCGTGCGCAGGTCTACGAGCAGCAACGCAAATTCATGCCCATCGGCATTCGCGTTTTTCCTCCCATCGCCATTCTCGGCGGCATGCTGGTGGTAGCGGGGGTGCTGCTGTTCACCTACCGGTTTCTGCTCGACGCCGACGTGAAGTACAAGGAGGCGCTGAACATCACGGCATACGCCTATATGCCGCCCGCCGCCGTGAGCAGCCTGATGTTCCTCGCAATCCTGTACCTGAAGCCCCCCGACGAGTTTGATATGGAATCCGCCGGCGCGCTGAGCATCGGATCGTTCCTCAGCCGCGACACTGCCGCCTGGCTGCGCAGCCTTGCAAACTCGTTCGACCTGTTCACGATCTGGACCATCGTGCTCATCGCCACCGGCTTCACGGCTCTGTGCGGCGCGCGCAAGATGCCTTTCGGACGGTCCATCTGGGGCGTGCTGGCGCCGTGGCTCGTCTATGTGCTTGGCAAGATGGGGTTCGCTGCGCTCACCGGATAAGACCACGCCGCCTCAAGGATCGGCGGAGGACTGCCGATACCCGAAGAGTGGCGCCCGCGCGTGCCGGCCGCGCGACTCACATGCAGACAGTCATCCGGGTGATCAGCAATCGGAGCGAGTCGCTGCGCGACCGCATCGTGAATGACCCCGATCTCGGCAGGTACCAGCTTTCCATCGTCCAGGAGAAAAAGAAAGGGCGCAACCGCGGCTGGGCGAAGGTCACCGGCGGCAGGAATGCGCAGGGCGCCCTGAATCTCGAGTGGCAGCCCTCGGCAAGAATCCTGCTGGGGCGCATCGTCACCCGGGGCGGGAGCTGTCCGGCTCTGCTTGCCGCCTGCTATGTGCATTACCTGTTGAGCCGCTATCGGGACGAAATCGTCTCCATCCAGATCTGGACGCAGGAGGACGCCGGGAACGAAGAGTCGGAATAGGGCGGACGTCCAAGGCGCAGGGCCGCCGTTGCGCCCGGTTTCGCCGGCCCCCGCCCGGCAAAAGCGCCTGCGACTGCGCCTGCGGCTACACTGGAAGCAGGCAGATGGCGCTGGTGATTTTCGATCTCGACGGCACGCTGGTGGACTCTGTCGACGACCTGTGCAATTCGGTGAATGCGGCCCGTGCCTATATGGGGCTGCCGCCTTTGCCGCACGACGTTGTCGCCTCATACGTCGGCAACGGCGCTCCGGTGCTCATCCGCCGCGCCATGGGGCCTGAGGCCACGGAGCAGCAGATCGAGGACGCGCTGGCTTTCTTCCTCAGTTACTACCGCGAACACATGCTCGATCACACGCGGCCCTATCCCGGCGTTGTCGAGACGTTGGAGGCGCTCCACTCGCGGGGCGTCCGGATGGCGGTTCTGACGAACAAGCCGCAGCGCTTCTCACGAGATATGTGCGCCGGACTCGGCCTGTCGCAGTATTTCTTCCAGATTTACGGCGGCAACAGTTTCGAGCAGAAAAAGCCCGACCCGGTAGGCATCCGGACCCTGATGCAGGAGGCGCAGGCGCGTCAGCAGGAAACCTGGATGGTAGGCGACTCGGCCACGGATGTCCTCACCGCGCGCAACGCCGGCGTCCGCAGCGTCGGCGTCACCTACGGCATCAGCCCGGAGTCGCTCAAAGAAACGCCGCCGGATTTCCTCATCCATTCCATCACCGAGCTGCCTGCGCTGCTGGAACGCGCGCGCTGAAGCGCCCGTTCAGCCAAGCCACTTCGACAGACGCTCGCGATGGCGCGAGTACAGATACGACGCGATCACCAGCAACAGTCCCAGCCCTACGAAAGCCGAGCTCCGGAACAGCCGCCCGAGCTGCCAGACGTCATAGACGTACAGCTTGAGCACGATGAAACCCAGCGCGAGCAGACCCAGCACGCGGTCCAGCCGCGCCCGCCGCGCCATGCCCAGCGCGACCAGCGCAACACCATATGCACCCAGAACAAGCGAGAAAGCGAGGATGGAAGCGCTGTGGAGGTTCTCCGGCAAAGCCGTACGCCGGACCTGCCCGATGACCTCCAGCTCCAGCCCCGCCAGCATCACGGCGTGGCCCGCCATGTAAGCCACCGCGGCCAGGAACCGCGGCTGAAGCAGCGCCGCGCTGATCCAGCAGCCAAGGGCCGTCCACACCATGACGAAAAAGCGCTCGTTGATGAAAAGCGTCTGCGGATCCAGATCCGAGTCCACAAACGCGACCCTCATCAGGGCAAGCGACAGAACCGCGGCAGCGATCCAGTGCGGCAGAAGGGCCGTGAAGCGCGACGCCAGAAACGCCAGGAGCACTCCCTCCAGCACCCACGCCAGCGTCACCCGCCACGCCTGAAACTGGATGGGCATTGCCAGGGTGAAAAAGGCGGCCGCCAGAACGCCGGACAGCAGGGCGATCGCTTCCGTGCGCCGCGCGACCCACGCTGATGCCGCAAACAGGGCCGCGGCAGCGAACGTGAATGCGCCCGTCCAGACCCGATGTTCCGGTTCCAGAAGAGCGTATGCGGAGCCATACCAGGCCACCGCGTTCACCGCATAGACCATCGGCGCAGTCCAGTCCCGGGGCTCGTGCTCTGGCCGCCGCTGCCAGAGCGCCCATGCATGGATGAGGCCGAAACCGGCTGAAACGCCCGCAAAACGGATCCAGAACGCCTCGCCCGGGTTCAGAGCCCCGGCAAGGATCGAATACGGCAGCCAGAAACCGGCGGCGGCTGCCGCCCCCATGTTCCGCAACAGTCCGACGCCCGTCAGCGGAATCAGGATGGCGAACAGCCATGCGGAGTCCGGCTGGAACACGAACGCAATGCCGAGGGCTGCACCGACGTGCGCGAGCTGGCGTACTGCCGCCGAGGGCGACAGATGGAAGAGCGCGCACGCCGACAGCAAAAAGAACGCTGCCGGAGCGCGTTTGGCCGTTTCGAAGCGCCTGAGGAACCACAGTTCGTACAGAGCCGCCGCGCCCAGCAGCGCCAGCCACTCCACCGCCACCCATCCGCGGCTCCGCCTGACCCACACCGCACCGGCGACCAGCAGCAGGAGGTATGGAAACAGCACCCACGGCGCGTCCCTTCCTGTCGAGAGCACCAGCGGCGTTGCAAAGCCGCCAATCAGCGACAGGACGGCGATCGCCGACGCATCGTACCGCAGCGCCAGCCAGGCTGCTGACGCTGTCACCAGCATCATTGCCGCGAACGACAGCGCGACAGGGGCAAGCTGATAAAAGCCGTAGGCCGCATAGCACGAGACATAGAGCACGCTGATGCCTAACGCGGTGATGCCCGTGGCGAAAACGCGCTGGCCCGCACGGGACAGGCGGTCCGCCGCGGCCAAAGCGGCGATGCCGGCGGCGACGCCCAGTGCGACGCGTCCCCGAGGCCCGATCCACTCGTTGTCGATCGCGTACTTGAACAGGAAGGCGACACCCAGCACGAGCGTCACGACGCCGATGCGGTTCAACCAGGAAAGCCCGAGCGAGCTCTCCACCGATTCCACTGCGGCAGAAGCGGGCTCGGCAGGCAGCGGAACTCCCGGCTCTGTTTCCTTCGGGACCGCAGCCGAGGCGCGCTCCTGCGCGGGATCAGCGGCTGGGGGAGCGACCGGCTCCGGCCATGGCGGCGGAGGCGGGGGCGGCGCGAATTGCGGTAGAGTGGCAAGCCGCGCCTCGATTTCCTCCACACGGCGGCTCAGCCGGGCCAGAGCTTGCGAAATCGCGTCCAGCCGCTCGTGAAACTGGCCGGGCTCGTCAGCTGTCATCGTTCGCTCCCCCGCCTGTGGCGGTTCATGAACTCCCCGTTTTCAGGCAGGGTATCACGCCGCCCGTTGCGCCGCGGGACCAGAATCTCCGCTTTGATTGCGCGCAGGTTCATGATTGAATGGGTCCCGTGAGGAGTGCAGCACTGTTGATGACGATGTTGGCTTGGAGCCTGTCCGGCCAGGACCGCAACCAGTCCCGCTCGATTGTTTACAGCCACTACGGAGTCGTTTCGACAAGCCACCCGCTGGCCACGCAGGCTGGCGTCCGCATTCTTGAGCGCGGAGGCTCCGCAGTCGATGCCGCCATTGCAGCCAATGCCGTCCTGAGCGTCGTCGAGCCGATGATGTGCGGCCCCGGCGGGGATCTGTTTCTGATGCACCGCGACGGACGCTACGGAGAGCTCGTAGGGCTCAATGCGTCAGGCTGGGCGCCGCGCGGCCTGTCGGCCGAGTGGCTGCGCGGGCAGGGACACAAGACGATGCCGGCTTCAGGCATCCATTCCGTCACTGTGCCCGGCGCCGTGGCAGGCTGGCACGCCGCGCATGAGCGTTACGGAAAGCTTCCCTGGAACGTGCTGTTTGAGGATGCCATTCTGCTTGCCGAAAGAGGCCACTTCGTCCATGAAGTCATCGCGTCCCTTTGGAAGTCGCCCCGGCTGCGCGAGTCCAGAGAGGCGATGGAACTCTTCATGCCGACAATCGCTGCAGGCGACGTCCACTGGAATCGCCCGCTGGCCAGAACATTCCGTCTGATCGCGGATCAGGGGCCGGATGCGTTCTACCGCGGCGAGATTGCGAAGGCGATTCTGGAAACGAGCCGGAAACTGGGCGGCCGCATGGCGGCAGATGATCTGGCCGAGTACAAGCCGGAATGGGTGAAGCCGATTTCCACCACGTACCGCGGCTGGCGCGTCTGGGAATTGCCACCCAATGGCCAGGGGCTGGCGGTGCTTCTGATGCTGAACATCATGGAGCAGTTCCCTGCGCCCGAAGAGGGGCCGCACTCGGCGCAGGCGCTCCACTGGAAGATCGAATCGATGAAGCTCGCCTACGCGGATCTGATGGCCTACAACGCCGATCCCCGCCAGGCCCGCGTTCCTCTGGCAGGGCTCCTGTCGAAGGATTACGCGAGGCAGCGGGCGGCGGAGATCGACTGGAAGCGGGCCCGATGCGAGGTGCTGGCAGGCCAGCCCCGGGAGTCAGAGACAACCTACCTGGCCGTGGTTGACGCCGAGAGAAACATTGTGAGCTGGATCCAGAGCATCCGCGCTGCCTGGGGCAGCGGCGTTTATCCCGAAGGAACCGGATTCATGCTGCAGAACCGCGGTAGCGATTTCGTTCTGACGTCCGGACATCCGAACGAATTGCAGCCCAGAAAGAGGAGTTTTCACACCATCATTCCCGGTTTTCTGGAGAAAGACGGAACTGTGATGGCTTTCGGCATCATGGGCGGCGCCAACCAGCCGCTGGCCCACGCGCAGTTCGTCTCCAACATCGCCGACTATGGCATGAACCCGCAGGCCGCGCTGGAGGCGCCGCGCTTCACCAAGGCGGGGCCGCAGGGCTGCGATGTCCAGCTCGAAGGGCGCATCCCGGCCGCGTCCATCCAGGCGCTGCGCGAAATGGGACACGACATCGAAATGCGCCAGGACTACTCGATGAACATGGGCCGCGGTGCAGTGGCAGGAGTCATGGCGAAGACTGGCGCGCACTTTGGCGCCGCCGATCCGCGCGGTGACGGACACGCCGCCCCGGCCTTGCGCGGCCGCTGACGCGCCGCCGCCCGGACAGGCGCAGGCCCGCTCCCCGGAGGCTGGAATCATTCAATCACGGGCAGCCTGCGCAGGCCTGATCTCGGATCAGGGACGGCTGATTCATGGGCAACGATGAGCCATCGGCCGCCATTGCGCCGCGCTACGACGAGATTCACGCCGAAGGCCTTCTCTCCGGCATTGGTGGATTCGTACGTCCCAATGCTCCACGCGAGGTCCCCTGAACATCCCGAAGACAGGATGCGGATGGAATCCATCCGGAAACCGGCCTTCATGCCCCCATCAAAATAAGCCCGAATGGCAGACCGTCCGTAAAGGATGCCGCCGGCATAGTGCTGCGTCAGGTACCACGCCTTCTCGTCATACAGGCGGGCTAGGACCGCGGAATCACCTCCGTTGTATGCGTCCCTCCACTGACTGGCGATCTCTTGAAGAGCCCTCTGGACCCTCGGGTCGGGGCAGCGCGGTGCGTCAGAATTCTGTAAGGCGGATGGCAGGCACGCCACCGCTGCCATCGTAACCACAAGCCACAGCCTGATCATGCCGATACCAGCATGAACGCGGGGCCGGCTGCCGTCAATCCGCCGGCTGCCGGCGCTGCAGCCGTCCCGGCTGATCCGGACTCAGCAGACTTCGCTGCGATGCCGCATCAGATGCGCCCGCAGCACGGCCAACAGTGCGGGCAGCGCAGACTCCAGATAGAAGTGGCCGCCTGGAAACTCGGCCCGCTCAAAGTGGACCGTGGTCTGCTCTTTCCACGCCTCCAGATGCGCTGCTGTCACGTTCGGGTCCGCGTCGCCGCCATAGGCGAAAACCGGGACGTCCAGCGGAGGCTCCGGCCTGTAGACGTAGTGGCGGTACAGCCGCGCGTCGGCCAGCAGCGCGGGCAGGGCCAGTTTCAGCAGCTCGGGCTGGTTCAGGACGCTGGGCGGAAATCCCTCCAGCCTGCGCAGTTCCTCAATAAAATCGCGCAGGGAGGGCTCGGGCGGCGGTGTGTGATTCAGGCGGAACTGGGGCGCGCGCGCTCCAGAAACATGCAGCGACTGCGGCAGCGGCAGCCCGGCGCGGCGCAGCGCGCGCGTCAGCTCGAAGGCGATGCCGGCGCCCATGGAGTGGCCGAAGAAAGCGAATGGCGGCTCTGTGTGGGGCCGGATCTGCTCCAGAAGCGCCTCCACCAGCGGCTCCATCCGCTCGAACGGCGGCTCGGACGCGCGCGATTCGCGCCCCGGCAGGCGCACGGGAACGACGAACGCCGCCTGCGCCAGCGGCTCGCTCCAGGCGCGGTAGGGCAGAGCCCCGCCGCCCGCCCAGGGAAAACAGAACAGCCGCAGTTTGTCTGCAGGCGCATCATGGATGTTCGGGAACCACAGATGCGTCACTGGCGGCTTGCCGGCCGCTTTGCGCTTCAGCCGCAACGCCAGCAACTTCCGCTTTTCCTCGCTCAGCGCCGGACGCGCCGCGGCCGCCACAGCGGCCTTTTTCGGTTTCCTGAGAAGCTCAAGCAGCGCGTGTTCGAAGGGCTCGACCGAAAGCGAGCCTGCATACTCCAGAGCCGCGCGCCGGCTGGCAGCCGCGATCTCCTCCCAGTGGGCGCGGTCCGTCGTGAGACGCTCGAGAACGCGCTGCCAGGGACTGACGTCCTGCGGCGGCACCTCCGCCACGGGCACCATCGACGCATCCAGCGACGGCTGGTAGCGCACGATCGGATTCACGCGGATCAGGTAGGGCACGCCCAGTTTGGCCTCGTGCAGCCCGCCGACATCGGACGCCACCACGGGCACGCCGCGGCTCATCGCCTCCAGCACGATGCGCGAGCGCGCCTCCGCCCACACCGACGGCACCAGCATCACCCGGGTGCGCCGCAGCAGCTCGTCGATGTTGTCCACGCGCGGCAGCAGCGTAATGTTGGGCACGCTGCGCAATTCCTCCAGTTCCGCCGGCGTCGTGCCCCACGTAGGAATGGCGGCGAACCGCAGATGGGGCATCCGGCGCGCCAGCTCAAGGAAAATGGAGATCCCTTTCACCGCGCACGGGTTGACCATCGAGACGAATTCGTTGTCGAACCGACCCAGCAAGGGAAACTCCGTGCCGGGCTCCAGCAGCGAGATCGGCACGTGAATCGCATCGAGCCCACTCCACTCGCGCACATAGCCGGCCACATAGTGGCTGACGCCGACGATCAGGTCTGCGTGGCGGAGGTTCTCCGTCTTGGCCGCGCTCACCATCGAGCTGTCCGGGCCGAACGGCACGGCGATGGTGGCCCGGACCAGATAGACGACGCGGGCGCGCGGATGCCGCACGGCCAGATCGAACAGAATCTGTCCAGGATCGTCGGTAGAGGTCACGATGATGTCAGGGTCGAACGCGTCCAGGCACGCCTGGAAAAACTGCCTCAGATGCGGGCGCCGCGTCAGGACGCGCACATCGGCGCCGTTCAGCCGGTAGCTCAGCGATTCATCGTCCTCGCCAACCGCGATGGACCGCAAGGCCAGCTCCTGCTTCAGCTCTTCGTGCGCCTTTTCGGAGAACTCCGACACGCGGGTGACGACCATCACGCTGTGGCCCCGCGCCGCCAGCTCCTCCATCAGCAGCCGGTTGCTCTTGTCGCCGCCGCCAAGGGCAGGGAAGTACGTCGAGTTGTGCGCCAGCAGGACCTTCATTGCGGACGCCGCCTCTTCTGGAGCTCCCGCAGCAGAAGCGCGCGGCGCGCCTCGTCGAGCGGTTTCGCTTCCGCCGCAGGCGCGGCTTGCCGGATCGGTTCCGCCGGGCAAGGCAGCGCTTCCAGCAGCCGGCCAAATGCGTCCGGGTCGACGGAGGACACGAATTGAACCGCCGCCCGCCGGGAGCGTGCGCTCTCGGCCCTGTATTCCTCTTCGTCCTCCAGCAGGCGCCGGAGCGCCGCGGCCCAAGGCCCGATTTCCTGAGGCGGGAGAATCGGCCGGGGCATGTGCGCAGCGTCGAATTCCATTCTGTAGCCCTGCACCGGACGCACGGGAATCACATATCCTGTGCCTCGTTTGGCCTCCAGAAGGCCGCCCGAGTCGGAGGCGATCACGGGAATGGCGCGGAGCATCGCCTCCATGACGATCAGGCCGAATCCTTCATACCAGAGCGACGGCATCAGCAGCACGGAGCAGCGCCGCAGCGCGTCTTCGATGTCAGGCACGCTCTCGAGGAGAGCCGCATTGGGAAGCGCCGCGATGGCGGCTTCGTCCTCCGGCGTCGTTCCCCAGCCTCTCAGGGCTTCAAACCGGACGTGGGGGAAAAGGTGCGCCAGCTCCAGAAAGATGGAAATTCCCTTGGCGGCGCACGGGTTGATCATCAGAACGCATTTGCGCGAAAAATCGGCCAGTTCCGGCCATGGCGGTTGGCCGTAAATCGGAGGGTGGACCACCGCTGCATCCCTGCCCAGGTGCTCGCGCACATAGCCCGCCATGTGGCGTCCGATGACAATCACCGCGGCGGCTTGCCGCACGATCTCCGCCGCGGGCGGATCGGAATGCCAGGATTCCGGACCGAAGGGCAGGAACTGCGGCGTGTGCGCCAGATAGACGAGCCGGCCCGGGGCGGTGCGCGCCGCCTCGCGCAGCAGCGTATGGGAAAGATCTTCGCTCGAAACCAGCACCCAGTCCGGCTGCTCTTGGCGGATCAGCCGGCCCAGTTCCCCTGCGTGAAGGGACAGCGACGGGATCGAGTGGATGCGGATGCCGTTCTGTTCAGAGAAGCGCCTTTCTGCATTCACTGAGGAAGCGGCCACCGTGCAGGCGTGCCCCGCAGCTGCAAGCCGCCTCACCCAGGCGAGATTCGAGCGCGTCGAGCCGCCTCGGGGCGGATCGTAGGAGGCGTTCGAGGCCAGCAGCAGCCGCACCGCTATTCCTCCTGCTGCATCTCGCGCTCCAGAAGAGCCCGCACTTCTTCGTCGGAGAGGTTGGCGATTTCGGCCAGCAATGCCTGGTATTCCTCCGGATCGGCCGCGCCGAGCCGGCGGGCGTCGATCACGGAGGCGAGAGCCGCCAGCGTCAGCGAGCCCGAATAGACATCGTCCACGGCCAGTTCGACGCCGAATTCCTCTTTGACCCGCATCAGCAGCAGGACTGCCAGCAGGGAGTGGCCGCCGAGATCGAAGAAATTCGCCTGGGGGTGGTCAACGGGTTTCTGCAGAAGCTCGGTCCAGATCCTCGCCAGTCTTTCTTCCGTCTCGGAGGCAAAGGTCTGCGCTGCGGGCGCTGCGTGGGCCATAGCGGCCTCCCGCCGCGCGGCGGCCAGCACCTGCGCAGGCGTCCGCAGCGATTCAGCGATCTCCGCGTATCCGCAGAACGTTCGCGCAACGGCCCGCGCTGGCGCAGCTTCCTGCGCTGGCGGGCAGGCGGCGGTGGAAGGAGACCAGCGCAGCGTCTGCAATTCGACGGCAGGAAACCGGAAGAGAAGCCCCCCGTTGTCCTCATGCGCCTGGCCGAACGGAATTGACTCGAGGAACGCCCGCGCCGGCGTGTTGCGCGCCGTGGGAGTGAACGGCACCGTCACCGTATAAATGCCCTCGTCGAGAGCCAGTTCTGCGAGGCGCGCAAGGATCCGGTGCTCTACGCCACGGCCAAGAACCCGGCAGGACAGAAGCAGCGAGTCCACATACAGTTCGTTGAGACGGGTGTAGACGATCACCAGTCCCGTGAGTCCGTATTCGCCGAAACGGTCGCTCACTTCGGCAGTGAAGATGCGGACGCCTGGCGTCTGCGCAAGAGCCGCCAGCTCTGCTTCGGTCCGGCGGATCGTCGTCGTGTTGAACTGGTTGGTCCGCTGCGTCAGTTGCGCCGCCCGGGGCAGCCGCTCGGCAGCCAGTGGCTGCACGTCCACGCGAAGGTTCAGCGAAGCGATAAACTCCTCGAGCGAGGCCGCCGATTGCGCCGCGCGCGAGAATTCGAGCGACTGCGCGATCAGCGCGGACCTCCTTCTGTCTTCTTCCGTCACCGAGGGGTGGTCGAACGCCCAGATGTGGTCGAGGAACTCCGGCAGCTGGGCGATGTCGGGCGGCAGAGCGATGGAGAGAACCTCCGGCGCCGCCGATGTCACTTCCGCGCACTCTTTCGGGTTGTCGTCCAGGAAGATGAACGAGTCGAGCCCCAGATTCAGCTCGGCTGCCAGCGAGGCGAGGTTCACGGGCTTCGGGTTCCAGTCGATGCGCCACGCGGAGAAATGTTCCAGCCGTAACGGAAACTCGGGATGCGCGTTGAAGGTTTCCAGCACGTCGCTGAAGTTGTTCTTGGAGGCGATGGCCAGAAGCATTCCCGCCTCGCGCTGGCGCAGGAGAAACTCGTGGAGGTGCTTCCTCGGCGGATCGAGCACGACTCCCGAAGGGCCGTCTTCTCCGCAGATGCCGCGCCAGAGCGTGTTGTCCAGATCGACGGCGATCACTTTATAGGGCGGCGCGGAAATCATGTGCGCACGCCGGACAATCACGGTCGCCATCGCGGCGAACATCTCCTCCGTATAGGGAATGCGCGCAATTTCAGCGGCTCTCACGTCATGCACCTGGCCCACCGGGTACAGCGCAAGCACGTCGTGGTAGTGGAAAAAATGCACCCCCGGCATGCCGCTCAGCGTGTTGCGGAGAACCGATTCCGCCGCCTCAACGGGCGTTCCTTCCGGCGGCGGGCAAAGCATGATCAGCAGAGGGACGGTGAACTTCGGCAGCGCCGTGCGCACGGCTTCGGCCAGTTGCTGCGCATTTTCAGCCGCCGCCTGCGCAAGGGACGGATCCTGCGGCGGCAGATCGGCCAGATCGGAAGCCCGCAGAAGAACCACGTTCACGCCCCCGCGGCTGGAGGCGAACACCGAGCCGGGATCGAGCAGCGTCTGCGCGATCTGGTTGTAAGGGGCGAACAGCGTCTCGAAAGGCGTTCCGAGCCGGCGTCCCCAGAACTGCAGAAACGGCTCGATGGGCTCTGCCGTGAACGAAGCGGCGATGGCGATGCGCAATGGGTCCGGGGCGTGCGAAGTCACTGCAATGAGGCTGAAACAAACCGGATGAAGAATGTTGCAGGCGGAGGCTGGCGGCGGCCCGCGGCCCGCCTGCTTCCATTGTAACGGCCCGGCCTACTCGAGCGGACGGTACCAGATGTTCCGGAAGCGCATCGTCGTGTCCGGAGCGCCCGGAAAGCCGGAGTGATCCTGCAGCAGCAGAGAACCGGGTTCGCACATTCCGCGTTGAAACCGGAGCGGCGCGTTGTCCTGCACGAGGACGCCGTTCAGGAACACCGTGACCGTGCCGGGCTGCACCTCCTGTCCCCGAGCATTGCAAACCGGCGCGTGATAGACGATGTCGTACGACGACCACTCGCCCGGCCTGCGGGCGGCGTTGACCAGCGGGGGATGCTGGCCGTAGACCGCTCCTACCGTGCCGGTCGCATAGGTCGGATTCCGGTAGCCGTCCAGAATCTGGATTTCCGTGATTTTCTGCAGATATACGCCGGAATTTCCTCTCAGTTGTCCCTGTTGATCCGTCATGTCGGGAACGAGGAATTCGAGATGGATCTGCGCGGAGCGGAATTGCGCGCGCGAAACCGCATCTCCCGAGCCTGTCCGGCAGACCATTTCCCGGTTCTCGATCCGGCATCCTGTGGGTGAGCCGTCCGGGCGCCTCCATCCGTCGAGGCTCGTCCCATCGAACAGCACGACGGCATCCGACGGCGGACCGGCGTCGGTCTTTCCGGGCGTCACGGCTTTCGGCTCGGGACGCGATGGCTTGCCGCCCTCTGCGAGCTCTGCGGGCACCGTCAGCGTGACCGCACCAGTGGCGGCCCACTCCGCGCCCCGCGTGAACGTCGTCACGAAGACTGGCGTCTTCACCGCAGGTCCATCGTGGCCAAGCGCCGTCACGAAGACGCGTCCATTGCCATACTGGAGCGTCCACAGAATGGGGTGGTCCAGCCCGTCGCCGGGCGTCGGCTGCTTCGCTTTGCCCTGATACAGCCTGTGATCGTCCCAGGCCGTGGCGAGCACGTGATAGCTTTCCGCCGGTTGCCACTTCAGGTTGGCGTAAAGCTCGTCGTCGGGCTGTCTGAGCTTCGCACGCAGGCCTCGGGTGACTGGATGGTTGCGATCCCGGATGGCGAGCTCGAACGTGTGGGCAGGCGAGTGATGGCCCTGATTCGGGCGCCAGTTGCCGCCGCAGAGCTTCTCGAATTCCGGCCAGTCAAGAAACGCGGCAATGGTGAAGTGATAGACGACCAGGCCTTTCCCGGACCGTAAGAAATCCAGCAGGGCCGTGCGTGTTCTCTCAGGCCAGGCGAACGCCGGATCGCGCCCGTCATAATAATTCAGCACCACCAGATCGTAGCCTTCCAACGTCTCGGGTCCCGCCCCGCGGAAGTCTTCCGTGACGCGCACCTCGAAACGTCCCGTGTCCTCCAGCGCCTTGCGCAACAGCGGCGAGACAATGCGCCAGTCGTGGCCTCCAATCACTCCGCCCGTTACAAGAAGAGTCCTGATTTTCGGCGGCGCCGCGGGCGGCTGCGCCGCCACAGGCAGCAGGAATGCGATCCAGGCGAGCCAACGCATGGTTCGGGCAACCTCCGAACTCATTCTATGGGCGCAACGGCGGCCTGTGTTGATACAATCGCACCTTTCAGACTGGTTCACGGAGAGCGACCGAGATCATGAGCGACGAGATCAAATACGTTCTGGACGAGAGCCGCCTGCCCAGGTTCTGGTACAACATCGCAGCCGATCTGCCTGCGCCGCCGCCTCCGGTGCTGCACCCCGGCACGATGCAGCCTGTGACGCCTGCCGACCTGGAAGTGATCTTCCCGATGAGCCTGATTCTGCAGGAAGTCTCCACGGAGCGCGAGATCGAAATTCCGAAGCCCGTGCGCGACATTTACAGGCAATGGCGACCAACGCCGCTGTACCGCGCCCGGAGGCTGGAAAAAGCGCTCGACACGCCGGCGCGCATTTATTACAAGTACGAGGGCGTCAGCCCTGCGGGCTCCCACAAGCCGAATACTGCGATCGCCCAGGCTTTCTACAACAAGGAAGCCGGGGTGCGGCGCATCGTCACCGAGACCGGCGCAGGGCAGTGGGGTTCTTCGCTCGCCCTTGCCGGCGCCATGTTCGGCCTGCAGATCGACGTCTTCATGGTGCGCGTCAGTTACGAGCAGAAGCCGTACCGCCGCGCGTTGATGGAAAGCTACGGCGCTCGATGCGTCGCTTCGCCCTCGACGGAGACGGCCAGCGGACGGGCGATCCTCGAGAAACGCCCCGATCACCCGGGCAGCCTTGGAATCGCGATTTCGGAAGCCGTGGAAGTGGCTGCGCAGAGCGCGGACTCGAAATACGCGCTGGGCAGCGTGCTCAATCATGTGCTCCTGCATCAGACCGTGATTGGTGAAGAGGCCATCGAGCAGCTCGCCATGGCCGGCGATGAGCCCGACGTTGTCGTCGGCTGCACCGGCGGCGGCTCCAACTTCGCCGGCATCGCCTTTCCCTTCATCGGGCGCATGCTGCGCGGCGGCAGAAAGACGCGCATCGTCGCCATCGAGCCAGCCGCCTGCCCGTCGCTCACCCGGGGCAAATACGCCTACGATTTCGGCGACACGGCGCACCTCACGCCGCTGGTCAAGATGCACACTCTTGGCAGCACGTTTACTCCTCCGGGCTTCCATGCCGGCGGACTGCGCTACCACGGCATGGCCCCGCTGGTCAGCCACTGCAAGGAGCTCGGACTGCTGGAGGCGCGGGCCTATCCGCAGCTGAGCTGCTTCGAGGCGGGCGTCCTGTTCGCGCGCACGGAAGGCATCCTGCCTGCGCCGGAAGCCAACCATGCCGTCCGCGGCGCCATCGACGAAGCGCTCCGCTGCAGGCAGGAGGGCCGCGGCGAAGTGATCCTGTTCAACCTCTGCGGTCACGGCCACTTCGACATGCAGGCTTACATGGATTACTTTGCCGGCAAACTCGTCGACCAGCAGTACGACGAGAGCGAGCTGGCCATGGCGCTGGCGGGCCTGCCTTCCGTCTCCGCCTGACGCGATTCCGCATTGCCGTCTCCGGGCCCGAAGCCCGCGGGTGTACAATTAGGAGAACCGGGGCTCCAGATCCGAGTTTCCGAGATAGAAAGCGAGCGTTCGATGATTGTGCATCCCAAAGGGCCGAAGGCCCGCGTCCTGCTGAGCAGCGTGTTCGGCCCGTATGCGCAGGATGACGAGTACGGCAGCCGTTCCATCAATCCGATGGAGCTTTACCACAACCAGGTCACGAGGGCGCAGGGGCCGTACTCGCTGCGGATTTTCCACCGCTCCTGGGGCATCATGTTCATCCAGGCCAATATCGAGAATCCGTCCACGGTTCTGGATTTCCCCACGAAGGAGCGCTTTGAGCAGGAGCTGCGTGATCACGACTACGACGTCGTTGGCATCAGCTCGATCATCGTCAATCTGGGCAAAGTCCGCGAGATGTGCAAGATCGTGCGCCGCGTTTCGCCGAAGTCCGTGATTGTCGTGGGAGGACACGTCGCCGCCATTCCGGGGCTCGAGCACATCATCGACGCCGACTACATCGTCAAAGGGGAGGGCGTGCGGTGGATGCGGGAGTTCCTGGGCCAGGATCCGCGCCAGAAGGTGGAGCATCCGCTCATCGCCTCCGGCTTCGGACACCGCGTCATGGGGTTAAAGCTGCCCGGCAGGCTCGGCTCCACCGCCGCCACCATCATCCCGTCTGTCGGATGCCCGCTCGGCTGCGACTTCTGCACGACTTCGGCCTTTTTCGGCGGCAAGGGCAAGTTCGTCAACTTCTTTGAATCCGGCCGCGAAATCTACGAGGCCATGGAAAAGGCCGAGCGCGCCTTCAAGTACAAGTCGTTTTTCGTCATGGACGAAAACTTCCTCCTGCATCGCCGGCGCGCCATGGAACTTCTTGACTGCATGAAGCAGGGCGGCAAGAGCTGGGACCTGTATGTCTTTTCGTCAGCCAACGCCATCCGCAAGTACAGCATGGAGGAGCTCGTCGAACTCGGCATTTCGTGGGTATGGATGGGGCTCGAGTCGCCGCAAAGCGGCTATGCCAAGCTCGCCGGATCAGACACGCTCAGCCTTGTCCGGGATCTCCGCAGCCACGGCATCCGCGTCCTCGGCTCCACGATCGTCGGAATGCACCACCATACGCCGCAGAACATCGGCCAGGAGATCGATTACGCCTGCAGCCATGAAACCGACTTCCACCAGTTCATGCTCTACACGCCGCTGCCGGGCACGCCGCTGCACCAGCGGATGCAGAAGGAGGGCACGCTGATCGACGTCGATCTGGCCGATGTCCACGGCCAGTACAAGTTCAACTGGCGCCACCCGCACATCAGCCGCGATGAATCGAAGAAATTCCTCGATTGGGCTTTCTGGCGCGATTTTGAACTGAACGGCCCCTCGCTTTACCGCATCTGCCGCACCACGCTGGAAGGCGTCAAGAAATACCGCTTCTACCCGGACTGGCGCGTACGCGAACGCTTCGAGCGCGAGGCGCTGGCGCTGAAGACTTCCTATGCCGCGGTCCTCTGGGCGATGGAGAAGCACATGCGCCAGAAGAACGCTGAAGTGGCGCAGCGCGTGCATGAGCTGCGCGAAGAGATCCGCCGCGAGTGCGGCGCGCTGGCCGCAGCCGTCGGCGCCGCGCTTGGCCCCATCATGCTCTGGCTCACCAAGCGGGAGGAGAAGAAGCTCGAACGGGGCGTCGCCTACGAGCCGCAGACTTTCGTCGAACGGCGCAACTGGGCCGAGGCGTAGCGCGCAATCACAACGCCGCCAGCCTGCGGTTGAACAGCAGCAGCCACGCCGCCACGCAGGCCAAGGCGATCCCGCACGCGCCCACGGCAGCCGAGATCCCGAACTGGGAAACCAGCGATCCGACCGCCAGGCTGCCGATTGGCATGCCGCCGCGGAATGCGATGTTGTACAGGCTCATCACGCGCCCGCGCATTTCGTCGGTTGCGATGAGTTGCACCAGCGAGCTCAGCAGCGCGAAGCACCCGATGAGCGCCATGCCGCCGAAGAACACAAACACCAGGCTGAGCCTGAAATCCCGCGAGAACGCGAACAGGCTCTCGAACATTCCCAGCAGGATCAGTCCGATCAACGCGTCCCTGCCCAGATTCGGCCTCCGGCCCCGCGCCGCCACCAGCAGCGCTCCCGCAATCGCCCCAGCGGCTTCGGTCGACAGCAGGATCGTGTAGGTCGTCTCATCGCCCCCAAAGACATCCTTCGCAAACACGGGAAGAAAGACGAGGATCGGGATGCCAAGAAACGTGCAGACGAATGCGACCAGAATCAGCGGAAACATCCCCGGTTTGCCCCGGATGAAGCCCAGCCCCTGCTTCATTGAGTCCATCACTGATTCGGCAGCGGGGGCGGGCACATAACGCACGTGGATCAGCAGCAGCGACGCGATCACGGCCACATAGGAGAGGCCATTCAGCCCGAAACACCACGCGGCGCCGAGATGCGTCAGCGCCAGGCCGCCCACTACCGGTCCGATCACTCGCGCCAGGTTGAACTGGATCGAGTTCATCGCAATGGCGTTGGGCAGATGGTCGCGCGGCACCAGCGAGGGAATCAACGACTGATAGGCCGGCGCGCCGAACGCCTGGGCAGTGCCCACAACGAAGGAGAGCGTCAGGATGTGCCAAACCCGCGCGTGGCCGAACGCAAACAGGCCGGCCAGCAGGAAGGCGCACGTCATCTGCACGAACTGCGAAGCCACCAGCAGGTGCCGCCGGTCGATGCGGTCGGCGGCCACGCCCGCAACGAGCGCCAGCAGGAAAATGGGAATCTCGCCGAGAAAGTTGTCGAGGCCCAGATAAAAGGCTGAGCCGGACAGTTGCAGCACCAGCCAGCTCTGCGCCAGCTTCTGCATCCACGTGCCAATGCTCGACACGAACGCGCCCGACCACATCAGCCGGAAATCGCGGTACTGGAATGCGGAGAAGAGGCGTCGGAGCAAAGCTTGTGTTCCGTCAGGGCAGAGGCGCGGGCCGTGAGATCAGATGGAGCAGATTGCCATCCGGGTCCGTGAAGAACAGCAGCCGGTTGCCGGACAGGTTCAAAGGCTCGGAGATGATGTTCACGCCTTTGCGTTTCAGGTCTTCGGCAGCCTGGTCAAAGTCGGCCACCATGACGGCCAGATGGCGCAGCCCGGGCGTCTTCATCTGCGCGGGCAGCGCCTCGCCCTCGCTGGGAATGATCTCGAGCATCGCTCCATTCGGCGCCTTCACAAAGTAGTTGCCGCCGTACTGATGATTGATGCGGAATCCCAGCGTGTCGACGTACCATTGCGCCAGCCGCTCAGGATGCGGAGAAGCGATGGCCGTGTGCTCCAGTCCCGTGAACAGCATACATTCCGGAGTGTAGCAAGGGCGGTCCGGCGCGTGCCTCGAAAGGACAGTGCAATCCGAAAAGGCCGCGCAGCAGCAGGCCGCGGTTCTATATACTCGGCCTGAGGTTTCCTGACGTGCTCACTCGACGCGGAGTTCTGACAGGCGCGCCTGCCGTGTTGCGCGGCGCGGCAGCGCAGGCGGGAAAGCGGCGGAATGTCATCTTCATCCTGAGCGATGACCACCGTTACGACGCTATCGGCTTCCTGAAAGCCCAGCCGTGGCTGCGCACGCCGCAGATGGACCGCATGGCTTCAGAAGGCGTCCACTTCCCTAACGCCTTCGTCACCACCGCGCTGTGCAGTCCCAGCCGCGCCACGATCCTCACGGGCGTCTACGCCCACCGTCACCGCATCGTCGATAACAACACCGCCATTCCGCAACACACGGTGTTTTTCCCTTCGTATCTCCGGAAGGCGGGCTACAGGACGGCTTTCATCGGCAAGTGGCACATGGGCCATGAAGGCGATGATCCGCAGCCGGGATTCGATCACTGGATCAGCTTCCGCGGCCAGGGCACGTACAACCCGAGCGCCAGCGGCCTCAACATCAATGGCAAGCGGGTGCCGCAGAAGGGCTACATCACGGACGAACTCACCGATTACGCGCTTCAATGGCTGGACTCGCTGCCGAAGAACCAGCCCTACTTCCTCTACCTTTCGCACAAGGCCGTACATGCGGAGTTCGAACCCGCACCCCGTCACAAGGGCATGTACAGGGATGCGCAGTTCATCTACCCGAAGACGATGGCTGCTTCCGGCGAGTATGCGCAAGGCCGGCCCCTGTGGGTCCAGAACCAGCGCAACTCCTGGCACGGAGTCGATTACCCTTATCACTCCGATCTCGATGTCGGCGAGTATTACAAGCGTTACGCCGAAACGCTGATGGGCGTGGACGACAGCATCGGACGCATCTTCGATGCTCTGAAGGCGCGGGGCGAGCTGGATTCAACCCTGATGATTTACATGGGCGACAATGGCTTCGCATTCGGCGAGCACGGCCTCATCGACAAGCGCACAGCGTATGAGGAATCCATGCGCGTGCCCCTGCTGGCCCGCTGTCCGGAACTGTTCGGCGCGGGCCGAAGGATCGAACAGGTCGTGGCGAACCTCGACATCATGCCGACCGTGCTCGAAGCCTGCGGAGTGCCTGCGCCCGCCGGCCTCGATGGTTCCAGCTGGCTCCGCCTTTTGCGCGGCGAAACTGCGGGTTGGCGCAACGAGCTGCTCTACGAGTACTACTGGGAACGCAACTTCCCTCAGACGCCCACCATCCACGCTCTCCGCACGGACCGCTACAAGTTCGTCCGCGTGCACGGGCTCTGGGATCTGGACGAGCTGTACGACCTGCAGCAGGATCCGCTGGAAAGCCGCAATCTGATCCTCCAGCCCGACCACCGCAAGACTGCCGAACAACTGCGCGCGCGTCTCTGGAAAATTCTGGAAGACACAGGCGGCATGTACATTCCCCTTCAGCCGGACCGCGGGCCTCAGATGAATCTGCGCCATCCGGACCGCTCGAAGGCAGCCGAGTTTCCCGAACAGCTCCGGCCGCGCCTGAAGCGCTGATTCCGCCAATCGCCAGCAGCCGTTACACTGGAGAGCATGGATCTGAAGGGAAAGCGTGTCGCCATTTTCGTCGATCAGCAATACCAGGAGATGGAGGTCTGGTACCCTTACTACCGCCTGATCGAGGCAGGCGCGGAGGCCCACTTCATCGCCGCCGAAGCGCCGAAAAACTATCCGTCGAAGACCGGCTATCCGTGCGTGTCGCACAAGTCCTATGACGCCGTGCGCGCCGCCGATTATGACGGCGTCATCGTTCCGGGCGGATTCGCGCCGGACTTCATCCGCCGGCATCCGGCTTCCAGCCATTTCATCGCCGAAATGAACGCGCAGGGCAAGCTCGTCGCCGCCATCTGCCATGGCCTGTGGTGCCTCTGTTCGGCAAACGTGCTGAGGGGAAAGCGCTGCACATCGTTCTTCGCCATCAAAGACGATGTCGTTAACGCGGGCGGCCTGTGGGAAGACAGCGAAGTCGTCGTCGACGGCAACCTCGTCTCGTCCCGCATGCCCGATGACCTGCCCGCCTTCATGAAGGCCTGCATGCAGGTTCTGGCAGGCCGCTGACAGTCATGTCTGCGCCTCCAGCCATCGCCGTGAGCGGCCTCCGCAAGCTCTACGGGGACTTCGAAGCCGTCCGCGGCATCGGCTTCGAAGTGGCGCAGGGCGAGATTTTCGGCCTGCTCGGCCCCAACGGGGCGGGGAAGACAACCACGGTCGAGATCCTGGAGGGCTTGCGGCAGCGCACTGCCGGCGAGGTGTCTGTCCTCGGTTACGATCCCGAGAAAGAAACGGCTGCCGTCAAGGACCGCATCGGCGTCGCTCTCCAGGCCACGAACCTCCCTGAGAAAATCAGGGTCCTCGAAGCCGCCGAGCTGTTCGCCGCCTTCTACACGCGGTCGGTGGCCGTCGAGGATCTGCTCAGGAAGCTGCAGATCTGGGACAAACGGAACGCTTTTTACAGCACGCTCTCGGGCGGCCAGAAACAGCGGCTTGCGCTGGCCCTCGCCCTTGTCAATGACCCGGAGCTCGTCTTCCTCGACGAACCCACGACGGGGCTTGATCCGCAGGTGCGGCTGGAGATTCACACTCTCATCAGCCGGCTGAAAGAGCAGAAGAAGACTGTCCTTCTCACGACACACTACATCGAAGAAGCGGAACGGCTGTGCGACCGCGTGGCCATTATCGACGAAGGCCGCATTGCCGCCATGGGCAGCCCGAGAGAACTGCAGGAGCGCGTGCTGGGGCACGCGCGCGTCGAAGTAACAACGCTCCAGCCTATGCCGGAGCACTTGCCGGAATCCTGGCAGGGCGGGGTGGGGGCGGTGTTCAGCGACGGCCGCAGAAAGCTTGCGGCTTCATCCGCCAAACCGGCGCGGATCGTTGTCGAGCTCGTCAAGTGGCTGGAATCGCATGGCGTGGAGATCGAAGACCTGCACATCCGCCGCCCGACGCTCGAGGACGTCTTTCTCGAGCTGACCGGCAAAAGCTTGAGGGATTAGCCTTGCGCCTGCGAGCCTACGCCGCCTACATCAAGATCACGCTCAAGCTGACGCTCCGCGACCGCGTGGTGCTGTTCTTCAATTTCCTGATGCCGCTGCTCTTCTTCATCGCCTTCGGCGAGGGGATGGGCGCGGAAACCAGCCCCGGCGCGATGTCGCAGGTGTTGAGCCTCGTGCTGATGTTCGGCGTCCTTGGCACGGGCTTCTTCGGCGGAGGCATTCGCGCCACCATGGACCGCGAAGCGGGCATCCTGCGCCGCTTCAAGGTGGCGCCCATCACGCCTGCTCCTCTGCTGGCGGCGTCGATGATCACCGGCTGGGCCGTTTTTCTTCCTTCCGTCGTGTTCTTCGTGCTTCTGGCGCGCTGGCGCTACGGATGGGATCAGCCGCTCAATTTCACCTCGCTTCTCATCGTGGTCAGCGTTGGCGTTCTGGCCTTCCGCAGCATGGGGCTCATCATCGCGTCGGTCACCAACAGCATGCAGGAGAGCCAGATCATCGCCCAGCTGCTCTATATGCCCATGCTGCTGCTGTCCGGCGCCGCGGTGCCGCTCCACATCCTGCCCGACTGGCTGCAGCGCGTGGCCCAGTTCCTGCCCGCCACCCACTTCTACCTCGGCACGCAAGGCATTCTGGTCCGTCATGAGACCGCCTGGGACAACCGCGCGGCTCTCGGCGCGATGCTGCTCGCGATGGCGGCGGGCTTCTGGGTCAGCATGAAGCTCTTCCGCTGGGAGAAGGACGAGAAGGTGAAGCCCGCGGCCAAGCTGTGGCTGGCTGGCGTGATGGTTCCGTTTCTCCTGATCGGCGCGTGGCAGATGATCGACCGCCGGAATGAAGCCAAGGTCAGAATGATCGAACGGCAGTCTCGCCGCTCGCAATCCTGGCTGATTCGCGACGTCCGCATCTTCACCGGAGACGGAAGCGTGATTGAAAGAGGCGGCCTGCTGATCCGCAACAGCCGGATCGAGCAGATCTACGCCGGGGCGGCGCCGGACCCGAAAGATGTCAGGGCCGAAGCCGTCGAGGCCGGCGGACGCACCCTTCTGCCCGCGTTGATCGATTCCGGCGTTGCGCTGTCGCAGCCGGGCGGCCGAGTTTCGCAGAAAGCAATCGAAGAAGCGCTGAAAGCGTACGCATACTGCGGCGTCGGCGCGCTTGCCGTCCCGCAAGATCCGCAGGGGATGGCCGATCTGGCCCGCCGAAAGGTGGACTCCGGCGAGTGGCTTGGTCCGGAGATTCTGCCCGCTCCGCCCGCTCCCGTTCTCAGTCTCACTGCGGCGCAGACCACCGCCGGCGACCTGTCCCTGCTGCGCGACGACCTGTCCCAGCAATTCTTTCCGGCGCCCTACCTGCAAAGTCTGGCCAGCCTCGCCTCGGCGCGCAAGCCTGCTCCGGAAGCGTTGCAGCAGGCCATCGGCGCTCTCCGCCTCGCACGGGAGCAGGGCGGGCTTCCCTCTCCCAGCGGCGGCGCCGGCGGATGGCTGCAACTCCACGGCCCCGGCCTCGTACACGAACTCGGGCTCTGGGTGGAAGCCGGCATCCCGCCCGGCGACGCTCTCATGGCCGCCACAGCCGCTGCGGCAGACCGCGCAGGGGCCGGCAACCGGCTGGGACGGATCCGCCCCGGTCTGGACGCCACGCTCCTCATCGTCGACGGCAACCCGCTCGAAGACATCCGGGCCCTGGGACGCATCCACAGCGTTTTCGTGCGCGGCGAAAGGATCGTCCGCGGCGAGCTGGCAAGCGAAAACAAAAAAGCGGAGAAATGATTTAAACAAAAAAGCCCCCGGGGGCCGGGCTCAGGTTCGGCCCCCGGGGGGGCTCAAGCGGTTCAGCGCAAACTCAGTCGGAACCGGCGCCGCCGCCCGCGGCGTCCAGCCAGTCCGGCCGCCGCAGCACGTCGCGAGGCCGCGCTCCGTCCGGCGGTCCGATGATCTTTTCCTTCTCCATGCGGTCCAGCAGCCGCGCGGCCCTGCCATAGCCGATGCGCAGCCGCCTCTGCAGGATCGAAGTGGAAGCCTTGCCCACCTGGCACACCACGCGCACAGCCTCCACGTAGAGCGGATCGTCGTAGCTGTCGGCGTCGTCCTCGCTCTCCTCGTCCTCGTCTGAAGGGGGCGCCAGGAGGTAGCTCTGGTCGTAGTCCGGCTGCGCCTGGTTCCGCCAGAAGTCGACGACTTCCGTGATCTCGTTCTCGGTGACGAAAGCGCCGTGGATGCGGACAAGGCGGGAGGAACCCGGAGGCAGGAACAGCATGTCGCCCTTGCCCAGCAGGTGCTCGGCGCCCATCACATCCAGCACAGTGCGCGAATCCACGCGCGTGGCCACGCGGAAACTGATACGGGCCGGGAAATTCGCCTTGATCAGTCCCGTAATCACGTCCACGCTCGGCCTCTGCGTCGCCAGAACCAGGTGCATGCCGACAGCGCGCGCCATCTGCGCCAGCCGGATGACGGACTCTTCGACTCCCGCCCGTTCGAGCATCATCAGGTCCGCCAGCTCGTCGATCACGATCAGGATATACGGCAGCGGCTTCTCCGGCTCGGCAGCCTCCGCGCCCTGCTGCTCGTCGAACAGCGAAAGCGGCTGATCGTTCATCTCCCGGATGCGCTTGTTGAACTGCTCGATGTTCCGCACCCCATAAGACGCCAGCAGTTTCAGCCGCCGCTCCATCTCGAACACCGCATTCCGGAGCGCGTTGACCGCCTTCTTCGGCTCGATGATGACCGGAGTCAGCAGATGGGGAATGCCGTCATAGATGCCCAGCTCCACGCGCTTGGGGTCGATCAGGATCATCCGCACTTCGTCCGGCGTGGACTTGTAGAGCACGCTCATGATGAGCGTGTTCAGCATCACGCTCTTGCCGCTGCCGGTCGATCCTGCGATCAGCAGGTGGGGCATCTTTTCGAGTTCCGCGATCCGGATGCGGCCCGTGATGTCTTTGCCCATGGCAATCGTGAGCCGGGAGGGCGCTTCGATGAAGTCGTCCGACTCCAGAATCTGGCGCAGGCTGATCGTCTCCCGCTTCGTGTTCGGCACCTCGATGCCGACGGTCGGCTTGCCGGGGATGCGTTCAATCAGAATGGACTCGGCCTGCAATCCGAGGCACAGATCCTCGCTGAGGGTCGTGATCTTCGAGATCTTGACGCCCGCATCGGGCTTGAATTCGAAGGTCGTCACCACCGGTCCGGGATTGATCTGCACGACGTTGCCGTAGACGTTGAACTCTTCCAGCTTGCTCCGGATGCGCGCCGCCGTCTCCTTCAGTTCCTCCGAGTCGTAACCTTCCCGCTCCGGAGGTGCGTTGAGAAGTCGCGTGGGCGGGAGTTTGTAGAACGCCCGTCTGGAAGACTCTGCCTTCGAGACGCGCTTCGTCTTCGCAGCCGGCGCGGGTTCTTCCAGTGGACGGATGGGGATGTCTTCCACGGCCACCGCCGCCGGCTCTTCGACCGGCCGGGCCCCGGCATCGACGATCGGGGGTGCAGCCGTCTCATACGAAACCAGGTCCGCGGCAGCCTCCAGGTCTGCCATCAGACCATTCGGCGACACGGCAATGCCGGCGCCTGCTGCCGCCGCGGCGGCGGCCTGCCGCAGCGGGGCCTCCTTTTCAACAGGCGGCTCTTCCTCGTGGTCCGCGGCGGGTCTCGGCACGCGCCTCCATCGCGGCAGCACGGGCAGAAGCTTCTCTTCCGCGATCGAGGCCAATCGTTCGACGGAAAACGAGGAGATCAGATACAGCGAGAACAGCGCGCAGAGAGAGAGGAAAACGGCCGTCCCCAATTTATTCAGAACCGCTTCAAGCGAAGAAGCGGCCAGGAATCCGAACAGCCCCCCGGCAGCATACGGTAGCGGATACAGATCGCCCGCTTTCGCCAGCTCCAGCCCTGCTGCGGCCGACCAGACGAGCAGGCCATAGCCCGTCAACCGGATCATGGGCGAGGAGAGCGGCCGTCTGCGCAGCCAGGTCAGTCCAATCCACAGCAGCACCGCCGGTGTCAGCCATGCGGCGAGACCAAACGACTGAAACAGCAGATCAGAGGTGTAGGAGCCGATGATGCCGAATTTGTTCGAGACTGGATGCCGGCCGGTGGCTGTGTTCCAGGAGGGATCGAGGGGATCGAACGATGCGAGGGCGAACAGAAGCGACGCGGAAAGCGCCAGGCAGACGATTCCGCAAAACTCCCGTAGACGCGGGAAAGGAGATGTGCTGATCGTATTCATTCCGCCAGCCGGCGGAAAAAAGCCAGAGCGTAAATCAGTATACCAAGAACCACGCGGTATGCAACAAAAAACCGCAGCGTCCTCTGGCGCAG
>Ga0209381_1001449_pt1 | contig 38472 bp, 29 predicted proteins | sample DewCreD2012metaG_FD_184111 | JGI IMG/M metagenome (GOLD analysis project Ga0209381, IMG submission 184111) | Hot spring sediment bacterial and archeal communities from British Columbia, Canada, to study Microbial Dark Matter (Phase II) - Dewar... ... | reverse complement strand
GCCCCCGGCGAGTTGTTCAATACCGGCAACGGTTTCGCGATCGACGACACGCCGGCCGTGCGCCATACGTACATGCAGAGCGCCACGGACATGTACCGCCTCGACGAGTCGCGCATCGCATTCTTCGGATCGCACGGCATCAAGAACGCGCGCGTCAACACCCTGCACCGGCTCGCGGGCGACGCGCTCGAAAAGGCGCGCGAGGCGCTCGCCGCGCGCAACTACCAGGACTATTTCGTGGAGGCCAAGCGCGCGCTCGGTTTCGAATCGCGCGCGTATCCGGACGTCGTGGGCATGGCCAACGACGTCGTGCGCGGGCTCGTGTTCTATCTCGTGCTGCTGATTCCGTTCGCGTTTGCGACGGAACGTCTGTTTCTCGCCGGACGCCGCATCGAAACGCGCATTGCCGGCATTGTGGCCATGTTCCTGGCCATGTTCTTTATATTGCGGTTCACGCACCCGGCCTTCCGCATCGTGCTCAGCCCGATGATCGTCCTGCTCGGATTCGCCGTGGCGACGTTGTCCGTGGTCATCATTTCAATCGTGATGGCCAAACTCGAAGCGCTCGTTTCAAAACGCAAGATCGAGCAGCAGGGCGAACACGAATCGGGCGTGCAGGCCGTCAGCGGCTTTGCGCTCGCGCTCGAACTCGGCATCGCCAACATGCGCCGCCGCCGCGCGCGGACGATTTTGACGAGCATCACGCTGATCGTGCTGACGTTTTCGGTGTTGTCGTTCATGTCCGTCACGGCCCAGTTGCGCATCCAGCAATACACGTACAGCGACGGCGCGACGCCCTACAAGGGCGCGCTGCTTCGCACGCGGAACTGGGCGCCGTTCCCCTTCGAGACGTACGCCTCGCTGCGCAACGAATACGGCGGCGAATGCACGATTGCCCCGCGCCGGTGGTACTACGGCGCGCTGGTCCTGAACCGGTCGTTCATAGACATTGACAAGGACGGCGTGATCCGTTCGGTCAGCGCGTTGGCCGGCCTTACCGCCGAGGAACTGAAGTTTTTCGACATCAAGAGCGCGCTGCTCGGCAACAGCCGCTGGATCGGTCCGCACGTCGAAGGCGTCACGCCGCCCGAAGAAATTCTCTTGCCCGTCAATTTCGCCCGGGACTTCCTGAACGAACCCGGCAGCGATCCGCAGGCCGTTCTTTCCTCCGCCGAAAAGGAACGGATCGCCAACGCCATGATCGGCAGGACTGTGCGCATGTTGGGCCGTGAATTCGACGTCATCGGCGTGTACGACTGGGAAAAAATGAACGAACTGGTGGACATTGACGGGGAACGCCTTACGCCCTTCGACCCGGTGGAAATGGAAAAGAAATTTCAGGAGGAGGGCACGCCCGACCCCGAATCTGTCCAGCGCTACATCCACCATTCGTTCAAGGACGTGGCAATCGTCAGCGAACAGGTGCTGGGCAATCTGGGCGGCGATCTCCGTTCCGTCGCGCTGCTTCCGCACGATCCGGGCGATTTGACGCCGCTGCTCGAAAACCTGATCCGGCGTCTGGATTACATTCTGTTCGCGAATCTCGACGGCACGCCGACGCTCCTGAGCAGCCGCAACGCCACGCGCATTTCCGAGTTGTGGAATCTGCTGATCCTGATGGTCATCGCGGGCCTGATCGTGTTCAATACGATGCTCGGCAGCGTCTTCGAACGGACGAAGGAAATCGGCACCTATACCGCGCTCGGCATCGCGCCCTCGCACATCGGACGCCTGTTCATGGTCGAGGCGGGCGTGTTTGCGGTATTGGGCGTCATGGCCGGCTACGTGGCCGGCCAGACCGTCTCGCGGCTCGCGCACGCACTCGACATCCCATTGCTCAACACGCTCGAACTCAATTACAGTTCGATGGCGGGCGTCGCGGCGTGCCTGCTCGTCATGGGCATGGTCCTGCTGTCGTCGGTATATCCGTCGCGCAAGGCCAGCGAACTTGGCGTGCCCGATATCGAGCGGCGTTGGAAACTTCCGCCGACGAAAGAATCCCGTATTGCACTGCAACTCCCGTTCACGGTGTCCATGCACGAAGCGCCGGGATTGGTCGCGTTTCTGAAGGAATACCTCGATTCGCATGTGGACGTGTCCGTCGGAAATTTCTACGTCGAGGAAGTCCAAGCCGGACCGGCCGTCATCGGCGGATCGGGAACCGGCGTGACCGCCCGGTTCTGGCTCACGCCGTTCGACCTCGGCATCAGCCAATACACGACCATCGCGCTGCGCGTGCTCGAAGACATGAACGTGTGCGGCGTCGAAGTGTCTATCGAGCGGCTGAGCGGCGACGCCAGTTCGTGGCGGCGCGCCAACGGCCACTTCATGACGGCGATTCGCAGCCAGTTTCTCGTATGGCGCAACTTGACCCCGCAGGCGCGCGCGGATTATGTGTCGAGCGGAAAGGAGTTCGCGTTGGCATGATCACGGTTGGATTCATGGATGCCCACTCCCTTTTCGTGCTCGTGCTCGTAATCGTACTCGTAATCGAGTGGTCCCCAGAGGCCAAAATCCGACACCTAATTCCTGAAGCCCGATCGATTACGAGTACGATTACGAGCACGAGCACGAGTACAAACTACCCCAAACCCCAAACCCCAATCCCCAAACCCCGGATTCTTGTATGAGCGTTAACGAACCATTGCGCGAGGACCTTGAATTCCAGGACGGATTTTCGATCCGCACGATGATCGGCGCGATCTTCGTCGGGTTCGTGATGATGCCCGGAACGATCTACCTCGGCCTCGTCGCCGGGTCCGGCCTCGGTCCCGCCGCGCAATGGGTCACGATCATCCTCTTCACCGAAATGGCGCGGCGCTCGTTTACGACGCTCAAGCGGCAGGAAGTCTATATCCTCTATTACATGGCCGCGGCGCTTGCGATGACGGGCGGTCCGTTCGGCGGCCTGATCTGGAACCAGTACCTTGTCCAGAGTCCGCAGGCGATTGGCTTCGGCATCGCGGATTACTTCCCCGAATGGATCGTCCCGCACCGGACCGACGCCGCGATTGCCGGACGCAACCTCTTCGCCCAGCCGTGGTATATCCCCGTCCTATTGACAACCTTCCTTTGGATTATGGGCCGGGCCACGGCGCTGACGACCGGCTACATGCTCTTTCGCATCACCGCCGACGTGGAAAAACTCGCGTTCCCGCTCGCGCCCATCGCGGCGGAAGGCGCCACGGCCTTGGCCGAAACCACCGCGAAGAAAGAGACGTGGCGATGGAACGTGTTCAGCGTCGGCGCGGCCATCGGGTTGGTTTTCGGCGGCGTCTACGTCGGCATACCGGGTTTTACTGGTGTGCTCTTTTCCAAAACCTTGCAGGTCATTCCGATCCCCTTCGTGGATATGACAGAAAGCGCGCATCATGTGTTGCCGGCGGCGCTGGCGGGCGTCAGCCTCGACCTCGGCGCGGTGATCTTCGGCATGGTTCTTCCTTTTGCCATGGTCGCGGGCACGTTCGTCGCCGCGGTGACATCGGCCTTCGTCGCCAATCCCATCCTGCAGAAAATGGGCATGCTGCCGCACTGGAAACCGGGCATGTCGCTGATCCCGACGAAACTGGCCGTGGATTTCGATTTCTGGATGAGCATCGGCATCGGCGCGTCGCTTTGCGTGGCCCTTATCGGCGTCTACAAAGTTTTCCAGGCCTTGATGACGAAACGCGACAAGTCCGAGGGCAGCCTCCTCGAACCGCCCAAAGGCCGCGGCGACATGCGCCTGCGCTGGTGCATTCTCGTCTATGTCGCCGCCAGCACGGCGAGCATCGTCCTGTGCCGCGTCTTGCTCAAACAGGATACCTTCCCGATGGCGATGCTCCTCGCGTACGCGCTTGTGATCACGCCTGCCATTTCGTATGTCAGCGCCCGCATGATCGGCCTGACCGGCAGCCCGGTCGCGTTTCCGTTCCTGCGCGAAGGCAGCCTCATCCTCAGCGGCTACCGCGGCGTGGACATCTGGTTCGCTCCGCTGCCCCTTGCCGACTACGGCCCGACCACGCAAATGTTTCGCGAACTCACGCTGACGCGGACGAAGTTTTCGAGCCTCGTGAAAGTGGAATTGTTCATGCTGCCGATCTGCCTCGTCGCCAGTTACATCTTCTGGGCGTTTTTCTGGCACATCGAATCAATCCCGTCGGCGACGTATCCGTTTACCGCGAAAATGTGGCCGCTTCAGGCGACGTACCAATGCCTGTTCATGACCGCCACAACCGGCGAAAACTCCTGGCTCGTACAGTCCATTCGCCTGCCCTTCATCCTCTGCGGCGCCGGGTTCGGATTCCTCATGCTCGGCGCGACCACGCTTGCCGGCCTGCCCCCGCTGTTCTTTTATGGCCTGATCGGCGGACTCGGCGCGATTCCCAACGCCGCGATACCCATGTTCGCCGGCGCGATCATCGGACGCCGCGTCTTCGAACCCCGCTACGGCGTCGAAACGTGGCGGCGCTACACGCCGGTCCTTGCGGCGGGCTATGCCTGCGGCGTCGGTCTGATCGGCATGCTGTCGGTCGCCTTCGCCATGGTCGCCAAATCGGTATCTTCACTGCCCTATTGACGTCCCGGCGCTGTGTTCGATGCGCATTTTATCCATTCCAGGGTTCATGCTAAGATTAGGAAAAGGTTGGTGATGCCGGTACGGGCTGTATTCGTCCGGTGCGCAAGGATTACCGTGTGACGCGAGGAGAAAAAAGATGAAGAAGGGTACATTTTCCAGAAGGCGGTTTTTGGCGGGTACGGCAGCGGCCGGCGCGGCGTTTTCGTTGTTTCCCGGACGTGTGCTGGGCGCGAACGATCGCGTGAACATCGGCATCATCGGGCTGGGAGGCAAGGGTGGCGCGCACCTTGCGGATTTCGGCAAGATTCCAAACGTGGAAATCCTGGCCGTGTGCGACGCCGACAAGGAGCGCATGGAAAAAGCCGGGGAAAAAATCGCGAAACACCAGGACCTGCGCCGCCTGATTGAAATGAAGGATATTGACGCCGTGGTCATCGCGACACCGGACCACTGGCATTGCCTTGCCGCTATCATGGCGTTCCAGGCCGGCAAACACGCTTATGTCGAGAAGCCCGTCAGCCATTGCATCTGGGAAGGCCGCAAAATGGTCGAAGCGGCGCGGAAATACAATCGCATCGTGCAGACCGGCACGCAGCAGCGTTCATGCCCGGCGGTGCAGGAATGCGCGAAGGACATTCAGTCCGGCATGTACGGCAAGGTGTTGTGGGTCCATTGCAGCAAACTCGACGCGCGCGAACCGATCGGCAAGGTGGGCGGACCCCAGCCGCCGCCCGAAACCGTGGACTACAACCTGTGGGCGGGTCCCGCGCCGATGGCCCCCATCATGCGCAAGGAATTCCATTACGACTGGCATTGGCAATGGGACTGGGGCACGGGCGAGATGGGCAATTGGGGCGTGCATTATCTCGACGACTTGCGCCATCTGCTCGGCTGGGACGACGTGCCCGGCAACGCGATCGCCGCAGGCAACCGCTGGTGGGACGACGACGGCGAAACGCCGAACATGCACATGTGCCTGATGGAGCACCGCGGCACGAAGATCGTCATTGACATCCGCAACATGAAAGATCCGAAAAAGGGCGGCGATCAGGGCGCCGTATACCTCAAGTCGCGCGGCGGCAACTATCTGATGTGCGAAAACGGCTACATAAGCATCGCGCGCGGCGGCGGCAAAGCCTTCGACAAGGACGGCAAACAGATCAAACAATACAAGGGCACCGGCGGTTCGGGGCACGACGCCAATTTCATCAACGCCATACGCGATGGCAGCAACAAGTCGCTCGCCGCCGAAATCGAGGTCGGACACATGAGCACGGTCTTGTGCCACCAAGCCAATATCGCGTTCCGTGTCGGCAAAGCGGCCTCCGTCGAAGAGGTCCGCGAAAGTGTCAAGCAGCACGAAGACGCCGTCAATACACTTGAAAGCATGATTGAACAACTCGAAGGCAACGCCGTGGATCTGAAGGCCAAACCGTTTATCCTCGGTCCCAAACTTACCTACGACGCCAAGACGGAAACCTTTACCGGCGATCATGCCAAAGAAGCCAACAGGTTCGTGAAACGGGTGTACCGTGAACCGTTCATTATTCCGGAAAATGGGTGATTGTCCGGATAAAATCGCTCTTGTCTTTGATGGGCGCCAAAGGAAACGCGCGGTTTTTTCCCGTGGGCGGCTTTCCGGAAGGATCCTTTGATGACACGGATTCAATTGGCGCGTTTGATTGACCATACCCTGCTGCGGGCCGACGCGGCGCGTCCCGATATCGTGGCGTTGTGCGACACGGCGATCGAATGCGGATTCGCGTCGGTCGCCGTCAATCCGGTGTGGACGGCTTTTTGCGCGCAGCGGCTTGCGGGATCCGGCGTCGGCGTGGATCCGACGATCGGCTTTCCCCTTGGCGCCACAACGGCGCATGTCAAGGTCGAAGAAACGCGCGAGGCCATCGCGAACGGCGCCACCGAAATTGACATGGTCATCAACATCGGCGCGCTGAAATCGGGTTATCCCCAGTTCGTCGAGAAGGAAATCGCCTCCGTAGTCCATGCCGCGGGAAAAATACCGGTCAAAGTTATTATGGAAACCTGCTATCTGACCGGCGATGAGAAGGCGGCCGTATGCGAAATGTGCATACGCGCCGGCGCCGCGTTTGTCAAAACCTCGACCGGCTTCGGTTCCGGCGGCGCAACGGTCGAAGATGTCCGCCTGTTGCGGCAGGCGGTAGGGCGCAAACTCGGCGTCAAGGCCGCCGGCGGCATTCGCACCTACGCAGACGCATGCGCGATGCTCGATGCCGGGGCGGACCGCCTCGGCACGAGCGCGGGAGTGCAAATTCTCGCCGAAGCGCCCGAATGAAGATCGTTGGCTGTTTATTTTTTCACAGCCCGACGCTTTGACATTCCGCAGGAATTTCAGATATACTTCTCAAGTTGTTTGTACGCAAGTGATTGTGGTGGTAACCCGAACCGGAGAGAAAGCCGATAGCGGTGGGAACGGAACGTAACCAACAGATAACGGAGGGAGAGTAATGCGTAAAGTGGCGGTGTTTGTATTGGCGATTGGGTTGATGGGCATGGCGTATGCCGACCTTCAGAATGTGACGGTCGGCGGCGAATTGCGCATACGCGGCCGCTGGTGGGATGATTGGAACGACACGGGGCTGAAATATGTCGAGCAATTGACGGCGCTCCATGTCAACGCGGATTTTACGGACAACGTGTCGGCGTTCATTCAGTTTCATTCATATAATCGTTGGGGTGAAGATTTCCGATCCAGTTATCTCACGGGTTTGGACAGCCGTCCGAGTGACGATGTCGCCATTCACCAGGCATATATAAATGTGGAAGAGTTGTTTGGCGCGCCGATCCGTCTGCGTGTTGGACGCCAGGAGTTGACCTTCGCCAAGGCATGGCTCTTGGGCAGCCAGACCTCGCCCACCATGTGGTATTCCTACGACGCCCTCCGGCTGACGTATAAGGAAGGGAAATTCACGCTGGACGGCTGGATGTCCAAATTGGCGGAGAATTCGCCCAACGAAGAAGACGGCGATGTGGATTATTACGGTCTGTACGCCACCTACAATGCGTGCGACTGGTTCAACGTTTCGCCCTATTGGGTCTACATCCGCGACGGCCGCACGCCCGGCGTAAGCCATCTGCACACCCCGGCCCTGCGGGTGTGGGGCGCGGGAAGCGGTGTTGACTACAATGTCGAACTCGCCTACCAGTTTGGCGAATCCGAACAGGCCTCGGCCATCTTCAAGCACGACCTTGACTACAATGCCTTTGCCGGCGACGTGGAAATGGGTTATACGTTCGACGCGAACTGCAAGCCGCGCGTATTTGTCGGCGGCGCCTATTTCGGCGGCGAGGACAATCCCAACACCGACGACGATCTTTCGTTCAACCGCCTGTTTTCCGGCCAATGGTATTCCTCGATACTCGACATACGCGACGGCGCCAGCGCCATGACCAATTTCTGGCAGGTGCGCGGCGGGCTTTCGGCCAATGCGACCAAGGCCATCAGCACGGGATTGAGTCTGGCCTATTTCGGCATCGTGGACGCCATTGACAACGCCGACGACGGTATCGGCACGATGTCCCACGTCTGGGTACGGTACCAATACAGCGCCGATTTGTGGGTTCGGATCGGATGGGAGCACCTGTTCAAGGAAGACGGCCTGACCGACGGCAACTGGATTTTCCACAACGGCCTGAGCCGCCCGACCCTCAACGACCGGGACGCGGATTATCTGTACTTTGACACGCAAGTAAAATTCTAGTCCCGCCGGCATCGTTTCGGAAGGGACTTTGTTTAGACCGGCCAAGCGGAGCGCTCGTTCAGGTTCCGCTTGGCCTTTTGTCCATGCCGAATTCAACGCCTTCCATTTTGGCTTCTACCAATCTGAATTTATCCTGGATTCGGCAGTCAAGATCGGATTCTACGTGCTATCCTCTGGATGTCGTGGACCTTTTGGACGAAATGGACAAGAAAATCAATCCCCTTGTGGGTGAAGTCCACTGGGTCCACAATGTCCATCTCGTCCATGGTTTGGTCGAAAGAGCCGCGTTCAACTGCCGATTTTAGGTTTATCAGTAGAAACCGAAGGATTCTGGACGAGGTGGACGTTGTGGACGATAGAAACCCGCGAGGCGCTTCGGCATATGGAAGAAATCCACCGGATCCGCAACGTCCATTTCGTCCACGGATGGAACGAAGGCTCGGCTATCCTATGCCGAATTCGGGTTCATGGAGGGCTATGGTGCGCAAGGCAATACTGTTTACGATGGCCGTTGGCTTGATGGGAACGGTACAGGCCGATTTGCAAAACGTACAAACGGGCGGATTGATTGAATTTCGGGGGCGATGGATTCACAATACCTCCAACGAAGGCAAGGTTTCCGTGCCTCACAACGGCTTTCCGAGCCAATATGCATGGGACGATACGAACGATTGGACGTTTGTCGAGTAGGCCACCTCGTGGCGCGCGCGCGGATTTTACCCGCGGCGTTTCGGCATTTGTCGAGTTCTACGCGTATCATTTCTGGGGCGACAGGTTCCGGAGCGATTACCTGGGCGGCCTCGACGCGCGCCGCGGCAGCCCTGACCGAACCGTCCGATCTGGCCGTTGGCGTTTCACCGCCATCGCGTCCGGCCCGTCCGTTTGCGCGGGGCGGTCCGCGCAATATCTATATCGAATGGCGGGCCAATCCCGAATACGATCTCAGAGGCTACCATGTCTACCGGCAGGAGGTCGTAGACGCGGAAACCGCGGCGACACCAGGCGGTTGTTTTTCGCCGGCGACGAATTGGATCAAGCCGGGCCCGATTGCGATCTCTGTCATCGTGGGCAATAACGCCTTTACGGCCGATTATCAAACCGCCGCCGGCAAACAGGCCGCCGGAGGTGATTTACTGCTGCTGGCCTGCGCCGCTTCGGCGCTGTTGGCCGCAAACCGTCGCAAGCAAACCTGAATTCAGTAAAATGGGCCTTGCCTTCGCTCCAAAGGACGGCGCGAAACGCCCGGTACGTATGTTTTATGTTCCAATGGCCGCCGCAAGCCGGTAAAACTGGATCCCCTTTTGGCCGGTCAATAGAATGAAAATGGCGCGGGCGCCATGGGAAAGCGGAAAAAGAAAGGAACAAAGTGATGCAGAAATCGCTTATCATCGAGTCGAATGGGTCCGGCAAGGAAAAATTGGACGCCATGCTGGCCGAAGGCTGGACAGTCGTGTCCATTACCGCCAATCACGGTAAAAGTTACAACGATTTTTTGATTATTCTTGAAAAGAAATAGCGTCTTTCTTTTGCGCAGGAGGCGGCAACCATGCGGCGTCGGTCATTTCTGATGGGCGCAGGAACGGCGGCGGGAAGCGCATGGGCCGGTGTCGGCGGACCGCGATTGAATCCACGAAACGCGCGGGCGCGCCGGGGAGACCATGTCGAAATGCGGGAAGAGGTGCTGGCCGAACTGCCCAGTTTTTGTTCGCATGAACATTGGGGCAGCGTGGATGCCATCGGAACGCTGCCGGAAGGATTCCGGGCGGATGTGGAGTGCGGCGCCTTGCCGAAACGTCCAGCGGATTTTTTCGACATCCTGCTCGATCCGTATTTTCGGGGCCAGTTGGCCGCATCGGGGGGCGATGTGGACCGTTTGCCGCGTCCGCCCGGATTTTCGGATTTTCGCGCATGGGCCGTGGAATCGCCCGAAAAGGCCCTAACCGCACTGGATCCCCTGATCGAACGGCATATCGCGACGGGGGCATTTCAGTGCATCCGGCACGGCCTACGCATCTTGTACGGACAGGACATCACCGACCGAAGCCACATGGATTTACGCGGCTTGAACCGGGCGATTGCGGAACGGTACGGGCGTTTGTTCGACTGGTACGACGAGGCGCGCAAACGCCTTGGTTTCAACGGCCTGATCCGGCCCGTGCATCCCGAATATTATTGGCGCATGGATTCGCCGGCTTCAGCGCATGAACTGAAACGATGCCGGTCAGTCGTGCGGATCGATCCGTTTCTGCATATGTGGCCGCGGGAATGTCCGCGCCGTGACGCGCTTGCGGCGTTGACCGGTATAGAACCCGTGGATGCGGCGTCTTGGCGCGCCTTTCTCGAAAAAATCATGATCCGTGCGGCGGATCACGGCGCGGTGGGTATCAAACAACTTCAGGCCTACGGCCGTTCGCTCGATTACCAGCCGCGCGACGATGCCCGGATTCGCTGGCGCGGCGATCTCACGCCCGATGAGGTGCACGCCTTCAAAGACTGGATGGTTCATGCGTGTTGCGAACAGGCCGAAGCGCGCGAATGGCCGCATCAAATCCATGTCGGCACCCACAATCTGCCGCATTCGTCGCCGCTACCGCTGGCGGATATGGCGAAACGATATCCCCGGATGAAACTGGTCCTGCTGCATAACTGGCCGTTTATCAAGGAAAGCGGCTGGCTTGCGCGGTATCACGCCAACGTCTATCTGGACACCTGCTGGCTTCCGGTGCTCAATCCGGCTTTTTACCGCGAGGCCCTGGCGGAATGGATGGGTTATGTGCCCGGCCACAAAGTGCTTTGCGGCCACGACGCCACCTCGATCGAAATGGCCGCGGGGTCGGCAATGTTTGTGCGAAATATTTTGGCGGAAACGCTGAGGCTACATGCCCACGAGAACCATCTTACCGTGCGGCAAACCGAACGAATCGCCGCGGGCTTTCTGTACGAAAACGCCGGCCGGCTCTATGGATTGCCGCCGGGCGGTATGTCAACATCGGCCACATAATGAAACGATTACCGTTTTTGCGGTTTTTGTCACAAGATAAATGCCTGCGTGGATTCAGGGCGATGGCTGTGCAGATTACGCGTACTCCCCGTCGTTGCGCGAGCCGTTTTTCCCAAGGCAAACGTAGAACCCGATCTTGACTGGCGGATCGAGGAAGATAGACCGGGGTTTCGGTTTTTTTCTTGTAACGGCCGCGGGATTGTTCTATTCTGAGTCTGCGACACTATCGGATTCATGGCAAGGGAGAAGAGTCCATGGCGCGGATTGACGGGCCGGTGCAACGGCTGACCGAATATGAGCGTGCCGTCTGTTATTACACACTGCCGCGGCTGGTGCATCCGTTGACCTTTGGATTGATGGCCGTCTACACGCTTTGTCTATTCGAAGCGGCCGCCATTCTCGTTTACGGTGTCGCGGCGGATCGGGATGCCGCGCGAAATCTGGGGGCGGCGGCGATGGCCGCCGTAATCGGTATGGGCATAGTCACTTTTACCCTTCGGGCCCTGTTGAACGAGGTGCGCCGGCGCTGGGCGCTGGCCGGCGCCCGCGGACTGGCCGAGGGCGCGGAGGAACCGGCCGATTCCGAGGCGGCGGACATTCCAGACCCCTTTGCCGGCCACTTGCTTCTGCGGCGACCCTTGCCGGCGCCGGGCGATTTGTATGCCTGCACGGACAACGACGGCACCGTGGTGTATTTTGTCGAAGTGGAACCGGACCGGGAAACATGGCGGATCAAAGACGCCCAGGAAACCGATATTATCCAGGTCCGAGTGGAAGCGCCGGCAAGCAGTTTCTTTATGGAAGGACAGCCGGCCCGTTTGTCCGTCTACCGAGGTTCGGACGAGGTGGCGCGAATTGCCCGCCGTTTCAGTCTGTCCTCTCCGAAAGCAAGCATCTTGTGTTCGCTCCCGCGTCCAGTGAATTACAGCCTTGTGCGAGACAGCATTTACCGCGAAGGCATGCTGGTGGGAAGGTTTTATGAAATCCATCAATCGCTGTATCTGGATATCGAGAAGGAAGCGTTTCACGACGCCATTCTCGGTTTGTTCGTTACGTTGTCGTAAGCGCCGGGGCCCATTTTCGACCGGGCGCTGAACGGTCAATGGAGGATTGGATTTATGGCGAAGGACAAAGCGGCGCCGATTGCCTGCAAGACGGTTTCGGAAGAAGGCGTGTGCCATCTGACCGAAGGGCTTCAATGTTTCCTGTACGTCACCGACCGTCATTTTCTGGTCCGTGTGCTGTCTCTGGACGAACAAACTGTGTGCGTTACGTTTCCCGGCAAGGATTATCCCGTCGAAGGAATGCGCGCGGACATAGAATTCCACGACGAAGGCGGTTACTGTTATTACGAGACGGAAGTGCTGCGGGGCCCGGCGTCCGGCGAGGAGGGCATCGTGTTACGCCGGCCCGCCGAAATCAAGCGCAGCGTCCACCGGACCACCTGCCGCATCCCGACGGATCTCACGGTGCAGATCAAGGATCGCGATCATGTGCGGCGGTACAATGCCGCGCTGCTGAATATCAGCGCGGGCGGCGTGCTCGTCGAAACCGATGCGCCTTTCGATTTTTCCACCGCGATCGAAATGGACTTGTCGCTTCCTGGCGAAAGTCTGCACACGATTCCGTGCCAAGTGGTTCAAATCATCCCCGCAAGCAGCGCCCAGGAAAACGGGGTACGCCAACTCTGTCTCAAATACACCGACTTGCCGCCGGACGCCGATTTGTCCATCACGCATTATATCTGGCGGCGGCTGCAAGAGATGAACCTGTCCCGTTGACGGTAAAAAACAGGCGGCCATGATTTTGGCGTTAGGAAGCCGGCGGGGCTTGGAGTACGTTTCCTTCCGCGTCCAAACACAGATCCTGGCCGGTTGGAAAGGCGCGGCCGGCCGCTTTGGCGAGAAACTCTTCTTTGGTAAGGGCGAATTCGGGGCTGATTTCGATACGGACGGCGGGCCGGCCCTGATCATCCCGCGGCACGGGACTTCCCGCGGCATCGAGCCAATCGGCCCAGTATTCCGCCATCCGTTGCCATGCCGCCGTCACGCTGTTGTCGCCTTCGAATTGTTTGATGGGCGTGTATTCGCCCGCGCGGGCGATTTCCAGGGCCACCGGCTCGTGGCGGATGAAACGCAGCGCATCGAATACAAACGTTTCGAATTTGTAGCCGTTGGGTTTCGACGGATGGACGCGTTCTCCACGTTCGTCAATATACGGGATTTTTTTATGTGCGCGGTGCCAGGGAAACGAATCGTAAAGTCCGACAATCCTCTCGACGAAATCCGGCGACAAAATATGTATCGCCGGATTGCCCGCGCCGTGAATCATGCGCCCGCTGGCGTCCACTTCGAGCAATTGCGGATACAGATCCAATTCCGTATATTCGATGACGCGATATTCGCCGTCGCACCGGCAATGAACGCCGACGGCTTCGCGCACATGGTCTTTCCAGTGGTTTTTCGACGACATTTCCGCGTTGCGCAGGATGTGGTATCCGATGAAGTAGGGGTCGGCGACTTTGACGGCCCAGTTATCCACCTGGAAATAACTCAGCGCTCGAATGCCGCGCCGCCGAACATCCGCAATAACGCCGTTTTCGACCATGGCGGGCAAACATCCGCCGTGGCCGTTGGGATTCATGGCCAGGCGTCCGCGTTCCGCCAGCATAAAACGGCCGCTCTCGTCAATGCACGGCATCATGCGCTGTTTCAGAAAAAAGATGTCGGCGGGATTCAACCCAAAATGATCGTGGGACCGGAAAAACGCGCGCGTGGCGTCCTCGTTCGCGTCGCTGACCATAATGTACCAGGGAAGCACGCAACTGTAGCGGCGCTGGAGGTTGCGGATTTTTTCTGCATGAAACGCAAAGAACGATTTCTTTGACACCGGGCCAATTGGATAGGCGCCTTTGGGTCCGTCGAATCCCAGCCGCGTGCCTTGGCCGCCCGCCACGAGAAAGAGCCCAACCCATCCCTGGCGCAACGCTTCTTCGCCGGCCTCCCGCGCTTCGACGGCATCGGGGCGATCCCCGGTGATTTTCGGAATGAGCGGTATGGGTTCAATTCGGCTGAACCGTTCCTCCGGCGGTTCACTCAGCACCCACTCACGAATCAGGCGGCTGGTCAGGCGAAGATCCACCTGCCCCAATTCTTCGAGAAAAACGGCGCGCTCATCCGGGTTCAGTGACGGCCAGAAGCGCAAGACATGTTCCTGGCCGTGTTCGGCCAAGGCCGCCCGCGCCTGCTCATAGGTCCACGCCATCAATCACGTGTCCACGCGCGCCCGAATTTGTCCATTTCGGCCCGTTGGGCGCGATTGGGCAGGAGCGACGGCTTGGCGCCCTGCACGAGTTCATACTTGGATCCGCACCCGTCGCACAAGCCATATTCGAAGCCGGGCTGTTCGAGGTATTCGCCGCAACGCGGACACGCCGGAACCGTTTTGCCGTAAAGAACCGCCGGATTGTCGAATACCGCGCCGCATGCTTCGCACGCGGACAAAGGACGGGGGCGTTGCCAGCACCGGCTGAACATCATGCGTTTCTGGCAAATCCGGCAATATCCTTCCCGTCCCATGACGGGGCGCGTCTGGTTCGTATTCGCGCCGGTTTCTTTATCTTTGTCACTTCGGCCAAACAACGCCATACGTTACTTCTCCTGCCGTTGTAACAGTCCATTCCCAATAACAACGGCGTATCCAACATCCGGCGCCCGCTTTCCGCATGTCGTTTCCCTGCGCTCGCGTCCCGTTCGTTCGACAAGCCGCATTGCGCCGCGCTTCGTTACTTTCCTGGATTGGCAGGCGGCGCCGGCGACGGAGGCGTGGCCGGTGGTTGAGGCGGTGGCGCAGGAACCGCGGGAGCACCGGGAATGCCGGCAGGTTGATCTTTTCCGGTCCCGGGCGGCGGAATCGGCGGGCGGCTGGCAATCACCCGCACGTTGTATTTTTCATAAAAGACCTTGTCACCCGACTTGACGCCAAACGTGAGCGTTTCCGCCAGCCGGGCCGGCTTGGCGTCGGGGGATGCCGTGACTTCGATGATAAAACTGTTGGGGGCGTCACCCGGTGTGGATGTTGCAGACAACGTTTCGGTCGAAGTCTTGAGATCGATAATTTCGATCGGGCGATCGGATTTCACGGTCACCCGGGCGGGCGAGGCCGCGATGTCTTGGCCCAGATTGGGCCCGGTGCTCACGAGAAGCTGCCGCATTCCCGGCGGCGTCACTTCATAGAACGCCTTGATGTCCGCCCGGATTTGCATTTGCATAATGGGCATCCGTTTGCAGGTTGTCTGAATGCTCAGGTTGCCCATGAACGGACCCGCCGGCGCGTCTGGCGTCATACGGACCGTGATCGCGTATTCGGGACGGTTTGGCGTGGCCCATTCTGACTCGGGGCGTTTGACGAACGAGGCTTCGAGTCCGGCCAATTGCAAGGGCGGCCGGATATCGAGCAGTTCGATGGCCTCCTCGCCGGTCTGCCGAAGAATCACGGTTTTTTCGGCCATAACGCCTTTTTCGATCTCGCCGAATTCGACCTTTTCAGGGTCCAGGATATATTCAGGGTTGATCTTGGCAATGACGTTGACGGTCAGCCGGTTACGCGCCGGATCATTGGAGAGGATGGTCAGGGTCTTGTGTGAAACCGAACCGGAAATCTGCTTGGGATCCACGCGGACCGTAATGACCGAACTACCGCCCGGCGGTATGTTTTTCTTGTCCTCGTCAATATGGGCTTTCGTGCAGCCGCACGAGGTGTTTACTTGCGAGATGATCAGTCCGGCCTTGCCCTTGTTGAGCACTTTGAGTTCGCGCACGGCGATCCCTTGCGTCTCAATGGTCCCGAAATCCAGCGTCTGTTCGGGATCCGTTGCGATGATCGGCACTTCGGTTGGGTCTCCGTTTACCGGCGGCAATGCGCCGGGCGCTTCTTTGGCGGGCGGTGTCGCGTCCGCCAACTTACGCGCTTCCTGGAGAAACTGTTCTTCCTTGCCGGCCGCCGAGGCGACAGGCGTAACGATTACCTGGGGTTTGGCTGAAAATTTGTAGACGCCGTACCCAACTACGCCGCCGGCCACGCCGGCCATGGCAATCACGGCAATAACAGCGATTGGTCTCATGGCTTACTCCGCTTGAAATCCGACTTGATATCGTTTTTCCGCTTCGCGCAACTCGCGCGACAAGGTTTCGTAAATCGCATCTGTAATGACGATGTCCAATTCCATTCCCATGAGCAGCGCGCCCACGACCGGTTCGAAGACCGGCATGACCATCCGCGCCAAGGGGCACATGCGGTGAATATCCATCCGCATTGCGTCGGCCAGCACCGGGCTTGAACCCTTGAACACGCTGCCCGCCATGACCACTTCGAATTCGTCGCGCTGCATTTCGAGCGCCACGGCCACGGCGCATACCATTTTAGCAAGATACCGCCCGCCCCATTCAAGAATTTCGCATGCGGCGGCATCGCCTTCGTGTGCCGCATCGAACACCAGTTTGGCCATCGGCTGCAGGGCCGCCGGCTCCATTTCGCGGCGGTACAGTTTGTAAAAAAGTTCGTCCACGTCGCGGCAGCCGCCCTTTTCGACGAACAACTGCGTCAGCAACGTCGGCGGAATGATGCGGTCGCGGGCCTGCCATACCGCCTGAAGGCCCCTCAAGCCGATACTGCTGCCGGACACCATATCGCCAAATTCCTCACCGAGTCCCCCGACGCGCGTATGTTTTCCGGCCCGGTTCACCCCGGCGCACACGCAGCCCGTTCCGCAGGCAATCACGATGCCGTACGGATTGCGTGTGCCCCCGCGCAATCCGCCCATTGAGTCGTTTCGGAACACCCGGGGAATGGAACCAAACAACGGCGTATAGATCGTGCGTTCGAGCATCTCGTAATCTTCGGGCAGATCGGCGCCGGCAATGCCCATGCCAATCCCGGAAATATCTTCCAGCGACAGTCCCGCCGCTTTCAGCGCGCCTTCGACCGCCTTTCGATTTTCGACGGCCGCCGGCTCCACGCCGAAACACTCGTAATTCCCCGCGCCCGCGCGCCCGAAGCCCAGGATGTGTCCCTCGTTGTCTCCCACAAGGCAAAATGTTTTCGTTCCCCCGGCGTCAATTCCGAGGTAGTAGCGTTTGGCGTTGGCGTTGGCCACGACGTTTCTCCATATAATCCGCCGGATCCGGCCGATAATTACACGTCACGCGCGGAGCACATACCCCGCGCGTGAGACATTCATTGCATGCATTCACATACACGCACCCGAATCAATTGGGTTTCAGCCTCTTGATCTCCGTTTTCGCCTGATCCGCCGCGGGCGTCATCGGATAGTTCCGAATAACTTCCTGCATCAGTTCGCTTGCGCGCGCCGTCTGGCCCAGTTTGGCCTGGCAGATAGCCTGATACAACATCGCGTACGGCACCCGGACGCTTGTCGGATAATTGGTGCGCAGTTTCTCGAATTCGGCTATGGCCTGTTCGTGCTGTTCGAGACTTTGCAACGCTTTCGCCTTCCAGAACAGCGCGTTAGGCGCGTTCTCGGAAGTCGGGTACTGCGTCAGGAACGCATCGAACTGTTCGAGGGCCGCCTTGTAATTCTCGCTCGCATAACTCTTTTGTGCCTGAGTATAGTCCGCTTCCGGATTGCCCGTGCCGATGGGCGCCGCCGGCGCCGCGGGGGCGGCCGCCGGTGGGACGGCCGGCGCCGCGATGGGCGCTGCGGTGGGCGCAGGCAAAGGAGCGGCTGGAACGGCTGGAACGGCCGTTCCCGGCTGGGCTTCCGGTGACGGCGTCGCTTCACGCGATGGACTGTAAACTATTGGCTCGCCGGCAGGCGGAGGAATTTCGCCGCCGCCGGGCGCCGCAGGCGGAGGCATAGCGCCCGAACGGAAATACCGCGCCAGCGAATTGGTGAGATTATCCACCTTTTTCTCCACGAGATTGGATTTCGCGGCGCTTTCCTCGACTTGCGACTGCAACGCCTTCAATTGCTGATCGGTTGCGTCGAGCCGGGCGATCAATTCCGCGGTGTTTTGGTTCAGTTTCTCCACCGAGCCGGACAATTGCTTGTCCAGACTGGCTACCCTACGCTGGGTGTCGTAGATGGCGTTGGCTTTTTGGCCGCCGCCCATCGTGCCGCACCCGGCCGTGAGAAACCCCACCGCCAGCACTACCGCAACAGTCCTGAATATCGAGCGCATGACTCAGCCCTTTTCCGGCAAGCCGTTATTTGGTTGCCCGGTTGAACTCGGCGCGGCGATTTTGCTTCCAGGCGGCTTCGTTGTGGCCTTCCGCTACCGGACGCTCTTTGCCATAGGAGATCGTTACGATCCGGTCGCCCGCGAGGCCGAGTTTGATCAGGTGTTCGCGAACAGCCAGTGCGCGCTTTTCGCCGAGCGCCATGTTATATTCCTGGGTGCCGCGTTCGTCGCAGTGGCCTTCAACCTGGAACATTGTGTTCGCGGGGTCGGCCTTCATCTTTTCCGCGTTCGCGGCCAGCGACTTGAGGGCGTCCGGACGCAGCGCATAACTGTCGTAATCGAAATAGATCTTTTCCAGATCGGTCGCGGGTTTCCACTGCAGCGCGCCTTGATCCACATCCGGCAATCCGCCGCCCGAATCCGTCGCCGGCGTGGTCAGTTCAGGGTTGATGGCCTGTTGCTTCTTGCCTTTGCATCCGCCGGTCAGAACCAGAACCGCCGCCAGGCACATAACCATGATCAATGTCGTAACACGAGCGTTTGTTTTCATTGTTCTCCTCCACTAAGCATTGTCTGTTTCGCGTTGTTGGACACTTTCGCACATTGTATCACGCGGAAATGCGCGGTTCAAACGCACGGCGGATAATTTGCGCGTCCGTCCGGCATCTCCGCTTTTTTTACATAGTATACCCATAATACATCGAAAAGTTTCTTTTTTCTTCAGGGGAAAAATATATAGATAGCAGAATAGTCAAAATGCTGTACCGTACTCCGAAGACAGGGGATCCGGGATAAGCGCCGATGAGACGGTATCGTTTCTTTTTCGCCCATCAATCTACAAAATATTGTGGTTCACGAGTTTACGCCTATGGTTGACACCCAAGGGATAGTGGTTTATACTAAGGCATCTTGGGCCGTGGGTTATAGACCACCGAAAAACGAACGCCGGATCGGGCCCAACGGCGAGTTGGAAAAGAGTCCGGGCGCCTTGAGCGTCCCAACGGCGGCAGACGCAACGCGTGCGTTTGCCCGGCGGGGTCTTGAAGAAAGGCCGCCGCAACAGATACGCAAGGGCGCAAACCATCGCCCGCGCATGTGACCGTATTGGAGAGTAGCGACCGTGACTTTGAAACCCGCGTGGTGGTGCGCATTGCCGGTTATTTTACTTGTTCTGGCCGCCGGATGCGCGACACGCCGTCAAGTCCATCATTTCGGCCCTTCGCCGGCTGACCGTGTGCGCGCGCAGGAATTGGGTCCCGCAAAACCCCGTAGCGCGACGGAACTTGTGCAAGAAGCGCGGGACGCCTTCAATCTCGCGAACGAGGCCTATGAAAAAGGCGACCGCGGCGCGGCGCTTCGCGAGTATGTCCGCATGCTTGACCGGCTTCGGGAAGCCAACCTGGACCCGATTATTTACCACAACCTCCGCGGCGAATTTGAACGCATTCTGGACGCCGGCGTAAAACCGTCCGAAGAAGGCGCCGTAAATCCCGCGCGTGAGGCGTTGGCGCAGGCCAACGCGGCCCAGGAACAGGGTGATTCCGAAGCGGCCCTTCGCCAATACAACCGGATGCTCGATCTGCTTGCGAAAGCCGTTCCCGGTTCGGATACGCTGTACGGCGTGCGGGACTCTTTGCGCAACGTGCTGGCGACGGGCGAACGGGAAGCGGCCAAATACGATAGGCGGCGGGTTCATCCTTCCGTGGAGGAATTGTCGAAGGGGATCATGGCCGAACTCGGAACGCCGTCTGTGTTGTCCGACCGTGTGCTTACGGAAATCGCGGAGATCCAAAATCTTTATCCGCGAAATTTTCAGGGGGGATTGGATCGCAGTTACAAGTATCTGCCGTATATTCGCGAGGAATTTGCGCGCGCGGGGCTTCCGCCCGATCTGGTCTGGCTGGCCATGGTCGAAAGCCAGTTTTCACCGAAAGTGGTATCGCGCGCGGGCGCGGGCGGCATGTGGCAGTTCATGCGCGCCACCGGCGCGCGTTATGGCTTGAAATGCGACCGTTTCGTGGACGAACGCATGAACTGGCGCAAGGCCACGCAAGGCGCCATCCGATACCTTTCTGATCTCAATGAACGGTTCGACGGCAGTTGGCCGCTGGCTGTTACGGCTTACAACATGGGGGAGGGCGGCCTCGATCGCGTATTGGCCGCGGCGAACGGCGAACGAAATTTGTGGAAACTGTTGGACATGCCGTCCACCTCGGCCCTGATGATGGACGAAACGAAAAAGTTTTACGCCAAACTGCTCGCTTCGATTATCGTCGCGAAGGATCCCGAACGTTTCGGTTTTACGTCCAATCCACAACCCGCCGAGGATACGGTTCAAATCAATGTCCGTGGGGCCTATTCGCTGGACGCGCTCGAAAAGGCTGCCGGTTTGCCGGATGGCACGCTGCGCGCGCTGAACCCGGATTTGATTCGGGGCATAACCCCGCCGAATACCGAATTTGCGTTGCATGTGCCCCCGGCGGCGCATACCCAACTGGCTTCGGCGCTGCAAAGCGTCCCGGCGGTCGGATCGGACGTGCTGCGTTCCTGGGATCGCAAACACATCCATGTGGTCAAGCGGGGCGAAACCATTGACATCATTGCCCGGAAGTATGGAGTATCCGCCAGCGACCTTCTCAAGGCTAATCGCATCCAGACGGCCAGTCGGCTCACGGCCGGACGCAGGCTGACAATTCCGGCGGGCGAATTCGATCTGCTGGAAGATCGCTCACGGGATGAGATCCCTGGTGAACCGGCGGCGGCCCTTTCGCGGGAAAATGCCTCCGGAAACAAGGGCCGCATGGGCGGATCGTCCGATAAAGTCTACACGGTCCAAAAGGGCGATACACTGTCCAATATTGCCGCCAAGCACAAGGTAACGCTTGCGGAAGTGCTTTCCTGGAACAAAATCAAGAAGCCCGAAGCCATCAATATCGGCGATAAACTGGTTTTGAAAGGCGTCCAGAGCGCGCCGGAAGAACCTATGGAAGAGTTGCATGTGGTTCGCGCGGGCGAGTCTTTGGCCAAAATTGCCAAGCAATATGGCGTCAAAATAGACGATATTGCCGAATGGAACAAGATTACCACCATTTCAAAAATCAATATCGGCGACAAACTGGTTATCAAGGGAATGAACGGCAAGGGGCATGCTGCTGCAGCGCCTGTCAAATCCTCCGGTGAACAAACCGGGAAAATGGAAGAAAAGAAAGCCGCTCCGGCCCCTCAATCCCAAGACGGGAAAAAGATTGTGCATACCGTCGCCAAAGGGGAAACCGCCAGCAGCATCGCCGCCCGGTACAAGGTCAAGGTCAGCCAATTTCTGGCATGGAACGGATTGACCACGGCTTCCGTCATTCGCGCGGGCGACCAGCATGTGGTCTATCTTCCCGGTGGCGGGGAGAGTGACCCGCCCGAAACGCTCGCCCAAGCCAGCCCTGCCAAGCCTGCCGCGGATAAAAAGCCGGAAAACGCCCCCGAAACGCCGAAACGGATGACGCTGGCCAAAAATGAATCCGCCAAGCCCAAGGAACCGTCCGGAACCGTTCATATCGTGGCCAAGGGCGAAACGCTCAGCAGTATTGCCGCGCGCTACAAGGTCAAGGTCAGCGATATCTGCAAGTGGAATGGCTGGACGAAATCGCCGGTCCTCCAGATTGGCCAAAAGGTTTCCATTCAGGGATAGCCGGCCGATAGGCCGCCGCCGACGGCCTGTCAGAACACAACCTTGAACGAACGTATCTCGAAAGGCGTGACTTCAAACCGAACCGTCGAACCCTTGATCTGGGCGGGCGTGTCGTTTTCTTCCATCAAATCGCATTCCGTCACCCGTTTGGGCATTCGCCCGAAAGTCAACGCCACGGGGCCGCGCTGGCCGTAGGCTTCGTATACCCGCACGATCAGGGCGTTTGAATCTTCGCACCGCTTGACGGCGTCAATGATGACATGATCCGCGTCCACGCTTGCGAAGGCGCCGTTGGGCGGAAGAGATCCCTTTTTGGCGGGCGCCGCGAACGCCAACAGCGGACTGTTCAACTCAAACCCTTCCTGAACGGTTCCGTTGCGCCATGTCCACGCGTGCGGATATATCGCATAGGTAAACCGGTGCTCGCCTTCGTCGGCTTTCGGATCGGGATCGACCGGCGAACGCAGCAACGAAACCCGCATCAGGCTGCCCTTGGTTTCGTACCCATACTTGCAGTCGTTCAGCAGGCTGACGCCATAGTCGCCTTCGGATAGATCGGCCCACTTGTGCGCGGGCACTTCATAGCGCGCGCGGTCGAAGTCTGTATTGCGGTGCGTGGCGCGTTCAATGGCGGCATACTGAATTTCATAGGTCGCGTGGCTCGCGCGAACGTTGACGGGAAACGCGGCCTTGAGCAGGACGCGTTTTTCGCGCCAGTCCACATGCGTGACGAAATCGAGGCGCGACGAGTGCGCATGAAGCGTCACGTCCTGCGTGATGACGCTGCGTTCGGTCTTGCGCACGATGCGCACGATCGCGCGCACCGGTCCGGTTTCGACGACTTCGATGGATTCGGCCGGCCGCGGTTCCCACGACACTTCCTCGAAGTTCGGGTCTATGTCCCACGCGTCGTTGCCGTGCGGACGATCCTCGAACAACTCCAGCACGTTGCCGGATTTTCCCTTCGCAAGCACATCGCGATCTTCGACCTTGTCGTACAGGCGGGCGATTTGGCCCTTCTTGTCGAACGCGATGCGAATGAAATCGTTTTCCATGCCCGAAACGGACGCCTTCAGCGTATTCTCGACGGAGGGCGCGCCCGGAACGATATGATAGGTGGCGTATCCCAGCGGCGGGACACCCTCGGCAAGAATGAGCAGTTCGTTCGGGCCGGTTCGCTGATGCGGGACTTCCTGGCCCGCGCCGTCAACGACACGGAAATCTCCCTTGGGCAACGGCGCTTCGACGCGCGCCGCATCCGTCCGCGTCCACGACACGTCGTTGAACACGAGCACGGGCTGGCCGGGACCGGAGGTGTCAATCCGCTCCGTCAAATGCTTCAAGGCTGCCGCGCGCACCGACGTTGCAAGGCCGCGCGCCCGCGCGTAATCCTTGTCGGCTTGATCGTAAACCTCGGTAATCGAAGAACCGGGCAGGATATCGTGAAACTGGTTCGTCAGGACGATTTTCCACGCGTCATACAAGGCCGCATGGTCGTACTTGCCGCCATTTATGAGCGCCCAACTGCCCAGAAACTCCGTCTGGCGAAGAAGGAACTCCGACTTGCGGTTGTTGCGCTTCGTGCGCGCTTGCGTCGTCTGGCAGCCCCGGTGGTATTCGAGATACAACTCGCTGTTCCAGACGGGAAGATCCTCGAAACGGCACTGGGACTTCATTCGGTCTATGCTGTCCTGAATGCGGCCCATTTCGCATTTCGGCACGCCCACGATGTTGCGCAGCCGCTTGCCGAACTCGATCATTTCCATCGTGACGCCGCCGCCGCCGTCGCCGTGGCCATAGGGGAACGGAAGTTCCTCGAACCGGTCTTTCTGGCGGAACAACTTCCATTGTTCGATGCAATCGCGCGGATGCGTGTTTCCGTTGTAATTCAGCGGCGGCATCATGCCGAGGATACGCGTGCCGTCCGCGCCTTCCCACTGGAACACGCTGTACGGAAATTCCGTGAAACGGCTCCAGGTAATCTTCGTCGTGACGAATGTGTCCACCTGCGCCTTCTTGAAGATTTGCGGCAGCGACCAGGCGTAACCGAAAGCGTCGGGAAGCCACGCGGTCGTCGAATGGATGCCGAATTCCTTCCGGAAAAAACGGTTGCCGTACAGCAGTTGGCGCACGATTGCCTCGCCCGACGGCACATTGCAGTCGTTCTCGACCCACAACGCGCCGAACACTTCCCACCGGCCCTCCTTGACTCGCTTCTTGATGCGTCTGAAGAGTTCCGGGTAATGCTCCTTCATCCATTCGTACTGGACCGGCTGGCTCGCGAGAAACACGAATTCGGGATAGCGATCGAGCAGGTTCAGCATCGTCGAGAAAGTCCGGCCGCACTTGCGCCGCGTTTCGCGCAGCGGCCACAACCACGCCGTGTCAATGTGCGATTGGCCCGTGAGGATCAGTTTGCCCATGCCGTAGCTTGTCTCGAAACGCTTGAGACCCGCCCGCAGGAAACGCCCCGCCGCGATCAGCGACGCATAATAGGCAGGCGTCCCCACATGTTGGAGATCCACTTTGAACAACGCGTCCTTCAGCAATTCGAGCAACTGCTGGCGCGGCGTCGAATTCTTTTCCAGTTGTTCGAGCACGGTGTAGACCACCCGCGCATCCCAGTAAAAATCCCATGCCTCGCGGTGCATCACGGCGATATCGGCATACTCGAAGTGATGGTATTCGTCGAACCGGACGCTGGGAACCGATTCCAGTGCGATCTCGAAACGTTCGCCGCCCGCCGCCTTCCCGGCAAGGTAGAGTTCGTCGCGGTTGCGGTCCAGTCCCTGGAACGGCTGGCCGTTGACGTATGCGAGCGATTCGCCGCCCGGTCGGATCAACGCCACCACGCACTGTCCCTTCATGCTCTTGGGAACCGTGACGGTCATGCGGAACCACGTCGTCTGATCGAATCCGCCCCAGCGATCATGCACCGAAAACGATTGCCAGCCCGATTTCGGCATGCGTTCGGGCCCCCGTCCCGGACCGGTCACGCGCGCCTGGATGCGCCCAATCGGTTGCCGGTCCGTGTAGACCGTGTTCCAGATCTCGCGCAAACGGTTGCGCGCCTGCTCCATTTCCACCCGGCGTTCGGCTTCGAAATTCGACATGCGTCCTGCTCCTCGTGATGCGATCCCGCGGCAAAGAGGCCGAATTATACCCGCATGAACCAGCGATAGCCAAAAGCCGATGGGGGCGATCCGGGCGGTTCCATGATGAAATGCAGGATGCCGGATGACCTTTCGCTGTCGTCGTAAAAGAATGGGTTATGCAAAACCGATATGCCACGAGGAGCCGTGCATCGAGTTCTTTTTTCGGAATAGGGACAACGAAGCCATGATCCGTTGATGTTCACAAAATTTGCGGCTTCAATGACGCCGTGCTATAAAAACACGGCGGCCAACAATACAGGGAAAGAATTGATGCAAGGCAGAATGCTGACACGGACGGAGCAGGTGCTGTTGCTGGTCGTGGCGGTATCCGCGGCCATCGGCGGCGTGTCGCTCTACCATCACAATCGCGCCGCTGAAACGGAAACGCCCGCCATAGCAATCATCCCCCGCCACGAACCTGATCCGCACGAAACAGCCTCTGGCGCCGAGGCGGTGTCACCACCCGCCGGCGTGCCTGAAAATGAGCCGACGGAGGAATCGTCTGCCCCCGTCGCGGAAATCGCCGTATCTGTTGCGGGAGCCGTCAACAGGCCCGGTGTATACCGATTTCAGCGCAATGCACGCGTCCAAGACGCTATCGCCGCCGCGGGCGGCGCCTCCGACGAGGCGGATGCCGGCGATCTGAACCTTGCCGCGTCGTTGATAGACGGTTCGACGCTAATCGTGCCCGTCCGGGCGTCGTCCCGACTCGAAGGGGGCCGCCTGACCGCCCGCGGCGGCGCGACGGCCGCCGAACTCAACCCGCCGCACTATACCGTTTCGGGTTGGGCGTCCGCGCCAGACGCCCCGGCGTTATCGGAAACGGAACCGGAGACCCGTTCCGCCGGAAAACATAAACCGGCGCCAACGAATCCGGAAACGGCGAAAAACGGTCCCATTGATTTGAATACGGCCAGTCTGGACGAACTCGACTCCCTGCCGGGAATCGGTCCCAAACTCGCCGCCGAAATCATCGCCTATCGTACTCGGACCCCCTTCGCGTCGGTCGAGGAACTGACTAACGTACCGGGGATTGGCGACGGAAAACTTGAATCCGTGCGCGGTCTTGTAATCGTTCACGGCACGGAATCGGCGCCGACTTCCCGTCCTGCCGGTGAAACCGGAAAAACCAAAGATCGCAAGACCTCGAAAACCGCCCTCCAATAAAACGGTTCTGGACATGCTTTGTTTGTTGGGTGGCCTCAATTGTGACTTATTACCATAGGAATTCCAAAGACATGACAACGCAAACCGATGGGACTACGCCGCCGGACATGCGCCGGTTGTGTGTGCATACAATGACGGTGAAACGCTGGTCTTTGGCGGAAGCCATCGAAGGTTTCACCGCGGCGGGAATACCCGGCATAACGGTCTGGCGGCAGCATCTCGAACCGCAGGGATCGGACGTGTCCGGGCGGATGCTACGCGATTCCGGGCTTCGCGTGGCAAGCCTATGCCGGGGGGGATTTTTCCCCGCCCTCACTGCCGCCGATCGCGCGAAAGCCATCGGGGACAATCTTCGCGCCATTGACGAAGCGGCGGCCATCGGAGCGCCGCTCGTCGTTCTGGTCAGCGGAGCCGTTCCGGGGTTGCCTCTCGACGAAGCGCGCAGGCAGATAACGGATGGGATTGCCGCCGTCGTTCCCCATGCGGAAGCCGCGGGCGTGCGGCTGGGCATCGAACCGTTGCATCCCATGTATGCGGGTGACCGCTGCGCCATCAATACCTTGCGGCAGGCGAACGATATCGCGGAAAGCCTCGCAACGCCGGTTGTGGGGGTGACGGTGGACGTCTATCACCTGTGGTGGGATCCGGATCTCGAATCGGAAATCCGCCGCGCGGGGCCGCGCATCCTGTCGTTTCATGTCTGCGACTGGCGGTGTCCCACGCGGGATTTGCTGAACGATCGCGGCCTGATGGGCGAAGGGTGCATCCCGGTTCGCCGGATTCGCCGATGGGTCGAGGAGACCGGATACGACGGCGCCATCGAAGTCGAAATCTTCTCCGATGAACTCTGGGCCGAAGATCCCCGCGTGCTGCTTGATCGCATCAAAACGGCCTATCGTGAATTTGTGTAAACCGGGTTTCGATTGCCGAATTCAGGATGAATTCGGCGGCGGTAGTGATCAACCAGTTCGGGATAGGCCATGAGGTCTTTTTCGCCGATCGCCGTAAGACGGTAGACCCCGCGGTCCACGCGATCGAACCAGCCGTAGAAATTGCCGGCCAGGATGGACAAGGTTTTCGGCCCCGTTCCCATGGCGCGCAACTGGCGGGGCGACAGCGGCCCGCATTCCGCGAGACAGCATGCGATATGGATGGCGTTTTCGCGGTACGCCGTCATCAGCCGGCGCCGGACCGAGCCGCCTTCGTTGAAATCGCCGGACCGGCCCGACATTTCGTCGAGGATGGCTCGTTTCGCTTTCTTCAACCGCTTGCGATCATAGGGCAGAGGGTGAAAAACAATTTCGACTGCGGGACCGGGTCCTCCCGGATTCACGAGTAACAAACCCATTTCGAGTCTGCGCAGGAGATGGCAGATTCCGCGCCAGCGTTTTGTACGAATCCCTTCCATTGGACGCGGCACCGCCACATACACCGAATCCGCCGCGCGCTGGCGTTGGGCAGCTTGAATCAGGAGCGCCGTGTTGAATTCGCGCTTGAATTCCACGGCCAGCAAATCTTCTCCCCGAGTGGCCGTCAGATCGCAGCCTTTGACCTCGCCGCGCACGACATATCCCCGCGCAACGAGATAATCCCGCACGGGAGCGTACAGTTCGCGTTCGGATTGGATGGGGGAATGTCGTGGCATGGACGGCTACTTTTCAGATCCTGTGGGCAATCGGCCCGGCAACGTGGCGCAGACTGTCCAGTCTGCGAAAGGGATTTTTCCCCGCGGAGCGGCAAAGACTCGACCGCCTGCGCCACATGTATTTATTTGCAACCTCTCCGTCATCCCTATCATCCCGCAATCGAACATGCGTGTTATCATCCTAAAATCGGCAGTTGAACGCGGCTCTTTCGACCAAACCATGGACGAGATGGACATTGTGGACCCAGTGGACTTCACCCGCAAGGGGATTGATTTTCTTGTCCATTTCGTCCACAAGGTCCACGACATCCAGAGGATAGCACGTAGAATCCGATCTTGACTGCCGAATCCAGGATCATACCCCCTCCGGTGGAAAAAGTACAGGGAACCTTGCCGCGTTTCCGGTGTTTGACAGACTGAATAGGGACACAACAACGAAAGGAATCCGACATGAACAAGACAATCGTTTCTGTATGTATGGGAGTTTTTCTGGTGGCCGGCGCCGTATGGGCGCAGGAACCCGTCCCGGCCGCCCCCGCCGCCCCGCCCGTGCCGCCCAAATCCGGCCATCTCCGGGGTCCGGGCGGCCCTCATCCGATGATCGATATGTTGAAAAAGGCCGATGCCGACAAGGATGGCAAGGTCACTTTCGATGAAATGAAAGCCGTCCGCCCGGAAATTACCCAGGAACGGTTCGGCATGATGGACCGAAACAAGGATGGCGTGTTGAGCGCCGCCGATTTCCCAAGCCCGGCCGAAGCGTTCAAGGAAGCCGACAAGGACGCCAATGGCAAGGTGACGTTCGAGGAATTGCAGGCGGCCCGGCCCCGCATGACCAAGGATCGCTTTGACCTGATGGACGCGAACAAGGACGGCGTGTTGACGCTCGATGAAATGCGCATGGGCCCCCGTCCCGGCATGGGCCGCGGACCGGGTTTCGGCCATCGCCAAGGACCGCCGCCGGCGAAACCCGAACAAGCGCCGCCGGCCGAAGCAACGAAAAAATAACCGAATCCGCCAGCACTTGACTGGCCACCTGACTATCGCTTCCTCTGCGGTGAGGTCATTGTAAAGAGCCGTGATCTTTATTGAGGCATTTCGGCTGTACCGCTTTCGGTTGATGAAACCGGTTTTGATCCCCGGTTCGGCAGTCAAGATCGGGTTCTACGTTCGAACTTCTGGACATCGTGGACCTTGTGGATAAAGTGGACTTTGAACCTAAAATCGGCAGTTGAACGCGGCTCTTTCGACCAAACCATGGACGAGATGGACATTGTGGACCCAGTGGACTTCACCCGCAAGGGGATTGATTTTCTTGTCCATTTCGTCCACAAGGTCCACGACATCCAGAGGATAGCACGTAGAATCCGATCTTGACTGCCGAATCCAGGTTGATAGGTTTTCTTGTTCACTTCGTCAACAGGGTCCACGATATCCATGGCATGTGCACAGGACTCGTTTTTTACTTGCCGAATGCCGGTTGATGCGCTGCCGATCAATGGGAAGGCGGATGGCGCGGTCTAAATATCAAATCCTTCGTGGGAGGCGGCATTCCGGAATTATGTGCGGCGCAAGACGGCGCCGGCCCGCAGATCCGCATGGAAGGTGTCGCCTTCGATCACATGCTTCCCGTTGATGAAGACGTGTTCGATACCTATGGGCGGGGAATCGGGTTTGTCGAAGGTGGCGTTTGTCGCGATGCGTTCCGGATTGAACACGAGCACGTCCGCGAAAGCGCCCTCGGCAATCTGTCCGCGCCCTTTCAGCCTGAAATGGGCGGCGGGGAGGCCGGTCACCTTGTGCACGGCGGTTTCGAGGGACAGCATCCGTTTTTCCCGGACGTAGCGTCCGAAGAATTTGGGATAACATCCGTAAAACAGCATGGAGGGTTTTCCCATGCCCATGAGAATGGTGTCCGTCGAAATGGATACCTTCGGATGTTTGATGGGTGCAAAGGTTGAACGTTCGGTCAATTTGTCTTCCGGATGCGCCAGCGATTCGAAGACGAGGACATGGCCTTCTTCTTCAAGGAGCAGATCGCAGGCGGCGTCGAGGGGGTGTTTGTGCCGTTCGTGGGCGATGTCCACGAGCCGCATGCCCTCATAGCGCTTGTTCTTTTCCGAGACGACAGCCATGATGCGGCAACACTCCCAGCCCATCAAGTGGAACAGATTCAATGACCACGAGTCGTTTTCGACATGCGGCCATTTCCCCTTCCCGCGCTCGATGGCGCGACGTATGCGTTTGCGGCATTCCGGGTCGCGCAGGCGGGCGATCACGTCTTCCCGGGTTCCTTCGAGCGCCCACGGCGGGAAAAAGGCCAGCAGGTGGGTGAAGCCCGTTGTGGTGGGCATGATGTCCATCCCGATGTCCGCGCCGCTTTCGATGGCGCGCATCATGCGGTCCACGCAGTGCCGCAAGGGTCCATCGAGCGGAAGGGGGGGTGTCCATCGGTCCGACAATTTGGCCAGCGTGCGGATTCCCGCGCGGATGGGCGGTCCAAACGGTCCAAAAACCGGCAGCGCAAAGATATGGGAAATCTGGCCGGCGATCCCGTTGGTCCGTGCGACTTCGACCACTTCATCAATGGCCTTGGCAACGGTATTCGCCGAATAACTGCGCAGATGGCAGGCAAAAACGCCGCCGTTTCGCTTGAGGGCACGGCCCAGCCGCACCATCTCGCGCGTGTCGCTATGGCTGCCGGGGTAATATTGCAGCCCCGCCGACAGGCCGAGCGCGCCCTCGTCCACGGCGCGTTCCACTTCGTCAGCCATTGCGTCGCACTCGGCGTCAGTGGCGTAGCGCCGTTCGGGGCCGAGTTGGTTGATGCGAATCACGCCATGCGGCGCCAGCACGCCGGTATTAAGCAGTACGCCCCGTTTTTCGATTGTGTCGAGAAATTCTCCCATGCTCTGCCACGGGCAGTCCCGGCCGAGGTCGAGATTGGTGAACACTTCGATGTACTGTTGCAGCGCGGTGTGATGTTTCTCGCCCAGCGGAGCCATCGAGAGGCCGCAATTACCGCCGATGAACGTCGTGACGCCCTGTCGCACAAGCGGTTCGAGCAGACGCGTGTGATCCGGACGAAAGATGGTTAGATCGGCGTGCGAATGCGGATCCACGATGCCGGGGCACACGACCTTGCCCGAAGCGTCTATTTCGCGCGCCGCCGTAAATCCGTTGGCGTGGCCGACCAGGGAGATGCGATCTTTCTCGATGCCGACATCGGCTTTCATCCCCGGCTTGCCCGTTCCGTCCACAACCAGCCCGTTGCGAATCAATACATCGAACATACTACATACCCTTCGTGCCGCCCCAACGGCCCTTGTTATACCCAACGCAACCAGTCCCAGACTACTACACTTCGCGCGCCGCGTCAAGATCGTATTTCGGGCAGAGCCGAATCGCGAAAAAGCCCGAAATTCGTTTCGGGTTCGCGGCGTCGCGTTTCAGATTCCCAAATACGCCGGCATTTTGAAAAACGCGGGTCCGCTTCCTTGAATTCGGCGCGCCCAAACCCTACCATGCGGCTAACACGGGTGTGGGTGGGCCGATTCGTTGACGCTCGAAACGCTGCATACGATCAAGGGTATTCTGGCCGGCGCCGTCGTGGCATTGGCGGTGGCGTACTGGTGTTTCGATCGCTGGCGCGTCGCGAAGGGGCGGCTGGCGCTTGACGCTATGTTGATTCTGCTGGCCGCCGTCTGCGCCGCCTCGTATTTCGACTTTGGGCAGTTTCCCAAGTACCGCCGCTTCATGAATCCACACGACATGTTCCACTATTACCTCGGATCGAAGTATTCGCGTGAGATTGGATTCGCGAACCTCTACGAATGCGTGGCCATCGCCACCGCCGAAAATCATCGGGGAGAAATTTTCCATCCCACCATCCGCAAGATGGACGACTATTCCTTCGTGTCCGGAAAAACGGTCCTCGCCAAGGCGGACACGTTCAAACGCCCGTTTTCACGCGAGCGTTGGCAGGAATTCAAAAAAGACGTCCGCTATTTCGAGTCGCTGGTCACCAAACGCCACTGGCGCGGGATTACCCTTGACATGGGATACAATCCGACGCCGGTGTGGAACATGACGGGGCGTTTTTTAACAAATCGCATCCCGACCGAAAGCGCGGCGGGAATGAATTTCCTCGTCGCGATCGATCTCATCCTGCTGGCTTCCATGTTCACCGCCGTCGCTCGGACCTTCGGCTGGCGCAGCGGACTGTTCACGATGATGTTTTTTTGTACGCATTTCTGCATGAGCTACACGCACATCCGGGGCGGATTCCTGCGGATGGATTGGCTCGCGTTCCTTGTCATGAGCGTGTGCGCGCTGAAAAAGGGCCGGCACAAGACGGCCGCGGGCTTGCTCGGTTACGCGGGCATGGCGCGTGTTTTCCCGATTATCTTCGGATTCGGCATGGGCGCGAAATTTTTGTGGAGCCTGTGGCGGACGCGCCGGATCGATCGCCAATACGTCGAATTTTTCGCGGCGCTGGCGCTGGTGTGCGCCGCTTTGTTCGCCGTTTCGGCATGGGACGACGGAGGTCTGCATGGCTGGAAGGAATTCGCCGGCAAGATCGGCGTCCACAACGCGCATATCGCGCCGGTTCGGGTCGGATTCAAATACGTTTTCCTGATGGCGCACACGAAACCATCGGGATCCTGGAACGCCTACAAGGCAGAGATGATACGGCAGTTCGACGAACGCAAAGCGCAATGGTGGCTGATGATCGGCGCGGCGCTGGCCGTCTCATTGTTTGCGGTGCGAAAACTCGAAGACTACGAAGCGCTGGCGTACGGGTATGTTCCCGCCTATTTCCTGACCGCGCCCACCTTTTATTATCACATCATGATGACGCCCCTGCTCCTGCTGTTTCTGCCGAAGCGGGAACAGCCGTTGCGAATGGCCGGCGTCATCAGCATGTTTGCGGTATCCATCATGATGGAACTGCTGAATGTATTCATGCCGCTGGACGTGTTCCTCTCGTTTTTGATGTCCTGCATGCTCTTGGCGCTCTGTCTGTATTGCGCGGCGGCCGGTCTGGCGGCGTATCCCGCGGTGGCCGGGGCATCGCCCATTCCGGCGGCGGGGCCGGATCCCCTGTCCGCGCACATCCCCGGCGGGGAAAAGCCCCGTAAAAAACAATGATCATTTCCGGAATTGCCGGCCTCACATGGCCTTCCGGAGTCCCAACAACACAGCCAGGAGCACGGCCAGCGAAATTCCCGCGCCGGCATAGACACGGGCCGGCCGGAAAATGAATTCAACGCGGTGTGTTCCCGGCGGCACAACCACGGCCTTGAATGCTTCGTTCGCGCGCAGGATCGGCGTTTCCGTCCCGTCCACATAAGCGCGCCATCCGGGATAGTACGCATCGGTAAACACGAGCAGCCGATTTCCATCGAGATTATTGGTTTCCACTTCGGCACGGTTCGCCGATCGATGCAGGATGCGCAGACGGTTGCCGTCATCGTTCGGATCGCTTAGCACATAAGCACGTGTTATATGAACGCCCGGGGGCGTTTTCAGCAGAATGTCCATGCGGGGATAGTCGGGCAGCACGATTTCCGCGGTGCGTGTCATGCCTTTGGCCGGCATCAGGCGGGTTTGAAAGCCGCGAGCGCTTCCCCTGCCTTCCAAATCCGTGAAACGGCTTTCCAACACGCCTTCGGCCTGGGCCTCGTATTCGACGAAGAGGGCCGAATGAACGCCATTTGTCGCGATACGCCACCGAAGCGATCGCCGGTCACTTCCTTCGCCGTCCAACGGAATCTCGGTCCGCGTCCCGGTTTCGGAAATACTGGTGCGGAGAACTTGCTTTGCCCGGGGAATGGGTATATCCGTTCCCGGCGGCAAGAAGGCTATCGTTGCCGCCGGGTAGAGGGTATCCTTCGGCGGAAGCGGGCCTTCGGCATATTCCCGCACAAGCCAGAACGGCCGCTTCAAGAACAGGTTGCCGCGCGCGTTGGACGCCGTGGTCTCGGTGTCCGTAACCAGGCGATGGTAGCGCTTGTCCCGCGGCGGTCCGCTAATGACGGCTCGCACGGCGGCGATATGCAAGGGATCGTACCCGTTGATGACGCATGCCCGTTCATACAGGCGATGATTCGCGACAGGATCCGTCTCGCGCGCGTTGTCCTGCGGAAACGGATGCGCGACGGTAATGTGATTCGGCTTCCGATCCGGCGGGGCGTCAACGAGCGCCGGGACGTACCGCACGTTCCAAGCAAGCGTTTCCACGAACAACAGCGCTGGCAACATCCATCGAACGGCGTTTTTCCATGGGACCCATCCGCCAGCGGCCATCAAGAGCATCGCAGCGCCCGGCAGTAGGATCGCCCACGCTGAGGCAGGCACGAAAGGTCCCTGCCCAGCCCATCGCACAAGCCCCGCCATCACAGCCGTTCCCGTGGCCAGAACAAACAGGCTCCGATATAATTTCCCCCGTGCCGACGGAACCGCCCCGGTTATCGCGTCCACGCCGAACCCGGCCAGCATTGCGAACGGCAGCATGGCCACGTCGCACGCTCGCACATGGGCCGAAATCGTAAACGGCGTGAAAACGGTGACCAGCGTTGCGATCGGAAACGGGGGGCCGAAGCAGCAATCCGCCAGCACAAGCAAGACGCCCAGGAAAACCCACGTCTCGCGCCGTCGCGAAGACAGGAGCGACGCCATCGCCAGCAACAGCGCGGCCACACCCGCTCCGCGGATGGTTTCGGCCTCGTAGCGCATGCCTGGATACACAATAAGCCGCTGGATCAGGCTCACGGGCGATTGGCCGAGCAGATTGGCGTACAAGGCAACGCTGCCGTCCTGGCGTGCGCCGCGTCCGGCCAACTCCAATGCGGGCAGCAACAGAACCGAGGCCAACAGCGCCCCCAATCCAAACACGGCGGCCAAGGTGAGCGTATCGTAAAACAGGCGCTGCCACAACGAGCGATTTTTCCGGGCGCCATCCCCGTTACCGGGGAAAAAGCGGCGATACAGCACGCGGTATAGGCACGCGTACGCGAGCGCAGCCACGCCCATGTAGTTCATGATCTGGAACGAGCCGCCCAGCAAGGCCATCCCGGCGGCCAGGCCGCCCAGCAAAACAGAGCGGACGCATGACCGGGAATCCGGCGCATCCAGCGCGCGCTTGACCGCCAGCAACAGCCACGGCAGCCACGCCAGCGTCATCAGAAAATGGTATTCGCACACCCGGCGCACCATCAGCGCGCTGAACACGAACGTCAGGGCCGAGGCAAGGGCCGCCGCGGGACTCAATCCATGCGCACGCGCCAACTGGCGTACGCCAACACCCGCGAACAAGAGGTGAAAACCCATCATGATTACAATGCCGATTTGCGTCGCCATGGGCGTCGGACGGAGGGTCAGCAACGACCGGACCATGTTCGGCGGATACCACAACATCGCCTGTGGATTTGCGGCGAACGGCGTCCCGCAGAAGGTCAGCGGATTCCACAGCGGCCATGTGCCGTCGTGAATGGATGCGTCCATGTAGTGCACCATCGGACCGAAGTAGCGGTACACGTCGTACCGTCCAAGGAGGGTCGTCCGGTCGCCGAACACAATGCGCTGATACGTGAGCAGCAGCCCGGCAATCAGCAATGCGGCGCAAATCGCGGCGCCGGCGGCTTCGCGCCTATCCAACTTACCAATAACCATCGTTATTCGGAGACTCCCGAAAGGTATGGCCGAAATATCACCCGTGTCCAGCACGTTATCATAAAATGATCCGGATGGAGTAGCGCGCATGGCGGTGGAACGGCGGCGGTTGAGAATCATGGGCATGACGTGCGCGGGATGCGCCCGGCGCGTCGAAATGGCCTTGGGCCGGATGCCGGGCGTCGTGTCGGCCTCCGTCAATCTTCTCGCGGAAGAGGCGACGGTCGTCTTCGATTCGGAACAGACCGCGTTGGACGCGATCGCCGGGAAGGTTCGTGCGATCGGCTATGAAGCCGAAGAGAAACGTTCAAGACCGGCCTCGGCAATGCCGGATGAGGCTGAAGAACGGCGCATCGCGGCCCTGCGCCGGGTTGTCTTGGCATGGACGCTGACCGCGCCGGGCATGTTGATCATGTTGCTACCCGCGGCGGGCATGCACGGCGTCGTTCATCACGGCTGGCTGGAGACGTTGTTGGCGTTTCCGGTGCTGGCGATTGCGGGATCGGAAACGTTCGCGATGGCATGGAGGACGACGCGGCATGGCAGCCCCAACATGGATGCGCTTATCGCGCTGGGGTCCGGAGCGGCGTTCCTGACGGGTCCTCTGGCGCTTGCGGGATTGCCCGTCGCGAATTTCAGCGGAGTCGCCGCGATGATCGTGGCGTTCCACCTCACGGGACGCTACCTCGAAGCGCGGGCCCGCGGCCGCGCTTCGCATGCCATTCGCCGTCTGATGGAACTTGGCGCGAAAACGGCCTGCATCGATCGTGACGGCGTGGAGACGATAGTGCCCATTCAGGACGTGGCGGTGGGCGACGTCATGATCGTGCGTCCCGGTGAAAAGATTCCGGCGGACGGCATCGTGGTGGGCGGCGCAAGCGCCGTGGACGAATCCATGGCGACCGGCGAGCCGTTGCCGGTGGACAAAGGCCCCGGCGATTCCGCAATCGGCGCGACCCTCAATGCCTTCGGCGTGTTGCGCGTCCGCGCCATGCGTGTCGGTGAAGACACGTTTCTTGCGCAAGTCGCGCGCATGGTGGCTGAGGCGCAAACGGGCAAAATACCGGTTCAGGCGTTTGTGGACCGCGTCACGTCGGTGTTCGTTCCCATTGTCCTTGGTGTGGCGTTGCTTACCTTTGGCGTTTGGATGATGGCGCCGGACTGGATGCGCGTGATGGCCGGATACGCCGCGCCGTTTCTTCCGTGGATGCAACTTGCATCGGGCGCCACGGCAACAACGCAAGCCGTATTCGCAGCCGTCGCGGTGCTTGTGATTGCCTGCCCGTGCGCGATGGGCCTCGCCACGCCCACCGCGTTGATGGCCGGCACGGGACTGGCCGCGTCGCGCGGTATTCTTGTGCGGTCCGGCGAAGCCTTGCAGGCCTTGCGATCGGTGCGCGCCGTTTGTCTCGACAAGACCGGCACGTTGACAACCGGCAAACCGTCCGTGACCGATGTGACGGCTGTTCCCGGCCACGATGCCGCTGAAGTGCTGGCGTGGGCGGCGGCCGTGGAAACCGCGTCGGAGCATCCAATTGCCGCCGCGATTGTTCAGGCGGTAGGGGATAACACGGCGATCAGGCCCGCCGATTCATTTCGGGCGGAACCGGGACAGGGCGCATCGGCTCTCGTTGAGGGCCATACTGTTCTCGTGGGCAAACAGCCGTTTCTGGAATCGCGGGGCGTGGATATTGCGCCGCTTCGCAAGGAAATCGAACGATTCGAGGCTGAAGGCAAAACGGCCGTGCTCGTCGCACGCGACGGAATAGGGGCCGGTGTGATCGGTGTGTCCGACACCCTCAAGCCGGAATCGGCCCAAGCCGTGCGCCTGCTCCGTAGCCGCGGCCTGCATGTCGTCATGCTGACCGGCGATTGCGAGACCGCCGCCCGGCGCATCGCGCGCGAAGCGGGCATTGACGAAGTCGTCGCAAACGTCTTGCCGGGGGCCAAGGCCGATGCGGTACGTTCCTTGCGGGCGCGCCACGGGCGCGTGGCGATGGTGGGTGACGGAATAAACGATGCGGCGGCCTTGACGGAGTCCGACGCGGGCATCGCCATCGGCGCGGGATCGGACATCGCTATCGAATCCGCCGGCATCATTCTCGTTCGCGGCAACTTGCTGGGATTGGTCGAAGCGTTTCGGGTGGCCGACGTCACGTTTCGCACCATTCGTCAAAACCTGATCTGGGCCATCGGCTACAACGCGCTGGCGGTTCCGTTGGCCATGCTGGGGCTTCTACACCCAATCGTTGCCGAGGTTGCAATGGCCGCCAGTTCGCTCACCGTTGTGGGGAACGCGCTTTGCCTCAAGGCGCGTTTTTCGGGTACGCGTACCGGATAAGCCCTACGGATGCACAACCTTTATCTTGGTTACGGCAATTGAAACCCGAATCCTGTGTGCAAGATGTGGACTTTGTGGAACTTGTGGACGAAATGGACAAGAAAACCGATTTCCTTCAAAAAAATGGTTCCTCACAGGAATTCGTGCAGAGAATTGCCAAGGTCTGCGACGCGGAGTATTTATCCTGGATTCGGCAATCAAGATCGGATTCTACGTGCTATCCTCTGGATGTCGTGGACCTTGTGGACGAAATGGACAAGAAAATCAATCCCCTTGCGGGTGAAGTCCACTGGGTCCACAATGTCCATCT
>Ga0209381_1001445_pt1 | contig 38523 bp, 35 predicted proteins | sample DewCreD2012metaG_FD_184111 | JGI IMG/M metagenome (GOLD analysis project Ga0209381, IMG submission 184111) | Hot spring sediment bacterial and archeal communities from British Columbia, Canada, to study Microbial Dark Matter (Phase II) - Dewar... ... | reverse complement strand
TTGCTTATACACCGTCTGCCGTTGCTCCGCTCTCCCGGCGGAGTGGGAAAGGGCTGCGCCGGGGGGCGCGGGGCGCGGCAAAACACCGGCCGGTCAGGGTCGTGGGGCGCTCCCGGCGCGCGCGGCGCGCCGCGGGAGATAGGGAGAGGGTGTGTCCCGTCCCCCCTCCGCGCCCGCCCCGCCCCTGATGGGGGCGGGGTATCGATGGGGGCGGGGTGTCAGATGGTGGAACGTGGTAATAGACGGATGCCGTTCGCGACGGCGCCTGGAGCGCCGGGAGATCGTCACGATCTCTTGAAAACGCCAACCCATCGGGTTTCAGATGTACTCCCGGGTATTCGAGGAGGCTTCCCGGACGCTAAAGCGCTTTCATATACTCGATCCATTCCTTTTCGATCTGGTCGCCCGGGACGCCGAGGCACGCGGCGAGGGCGTCGAGGGATCCTCCCTTCCCGCGGTAGACCTGATCGATGAGCCGCACGAAATCCTCGCGGTAGCGGGCCTCGCGGCCGTGCATGAGAAAAAGCACGACGGCGGTGGACTGGTCGTAGTGGGCAAGGGCATCCCCTTGCATGAAGGCGTCCTGGTTCATGGCCATGAGCTTGCGCAGGGGCTCCTGTTTGCCTTCCTGCACGAGCCGGATGGCATGGCGGATGCGGCCGTTGCGAGGATCTCCCAACGTGAAACGTCCGTCCTCCTGACGCCGACACGTCTCCAGGTAGCAGGCGATCCCCTCGACGACCCAGTAGCCGCCTCCCCCATCCCTGCCCCCGAAGCCGCCGACGTCGGTTCGTGACTCGGCGAAGAGCTGGTGGGCGCCCTCGTGGTAGAGGGTGGAGAGGTCGAATTTCCCGGTGTAATAAAAATGACAGGCGCGGTCGGCCGTCGTGTAGTAGCCGATCGGCAGCTTGCCGCCGAACATCCCCCCGCCGTGCTTGGCTTTGGCCTCGGCTTCGTAGTCCTCCCGCGTGGCGAAATAATAGATGAGGTGCTTTTGGTCGGGGGGACGGTCGTCGACCTTGAAAAGGATCTCGGCGTGCTTTTGGGGGTTGAAATAGCCGATGAAGGCTCGGAAGAAGACGTCGTACAGTTCCTCGGCCCGTCGCCCGAATTCGACTCCCTCCTCAAGCCCCTTGTTGGTCCGGATCTTGTAGTGGGGGGTCTCGATCTCCCAGGCCTTCTCCCACGCGCTGCGGACGGCTCGCTCCTGGTCGAGAGTCACCCAGCGGCCGTCGAGGAACCGCTGGCCGGCCTCGTACTTCGGGATGAAGGCCTTGGGGAGCCAGCCGAACCGATCGTGGTTTTCCATCCCCTGTCGGATCTTGGGAACGTCGAACTTCGAGACCCACTGGTCCTTGAACTTGACAAAGCCGGTATTGAGGCGGGCGGCCTGATGGTCGGGGTTGTGCTGGAGAACCTCGAACATCAGCTCGTACGCGCGGCTGACGAGCCCGTTCTGGTAGCACGATTCGGCAAAGCGCATCAGCCGGTTGGCGTGGTCGTTCTCGACGCGCTGGAGCCGGTTCACCAAAGCCTTGACCTTCGCCGCTTCGGCCTCGGCGGAGTTCGTCTGAGGGAGGTCCGCCGGGAGCTCAAGTTCGGTGGCCCGGCCGGGGGCGTGCCGCTCCAGTCGCTGGCGGGCAAGACGGGCCTGCTCGGGGAATCGGGAGGACAGGGCCTCTTTTCCAGCTGCCACCAAATCCGTGACGTACCGGTCGATCAACTTGCCATACTCCCGCGCGTAAACCGTGTCGTAGAACTCCTGGATCTTCTTGCGCATCTCGGGCGGGGGATCCGGAGCGGTCGCCGCGGACGGGGCCCAGCCTGCGGCCAAGAGGAGGAGCGCGACGGCCCGGCGCCGCCTGGATCCGCTGGCGTGGATTCGGGATTGGCGCATGAAGCGGGTCCTCTTGGGGCAACGCGGGATTCTTGGCCGCCGCGAACGACCGGGTTACGTTATAATACGAATATCGAATGGGCTGATCAAGTTGCCTCGCGACGGCACGGGGAGTTCAGTCTTATGCGCCCCTTGTTGATACGGGCGGGGCGGCGCGGTTGTGGGTTCCCGGAACGATTGACGGCCCACCGGGCGGCAGGTAGAGTGGCGCACAACCGCGTCCGGCAACGGCTCGCGAAAACGGGGGGCGGCGGGGAAATTCGCCTGAGAGGGAACATCGATGCGTTCGGGGACCCGGAGCGGGTTGGGGGGGATGGGGTTCGCGGTGGCCTTGCTGGCGCCTCTGACGCGGGCGGAGGCGGGGCCGACGGAGCTCCCGGGGGGGCTTGCGCCCCCGGTCGTGGAGCCTTCTCCTGACGAGCCGGGGACGCCCGCCGAACGTCATGCGCGGAGCCTCCAAGCGGAGGTTACGCGTCTGCGCAATCTTCCCTTCAAGGATCCGGTTGTCATTCGGACGCGGACGTCGGGGGAGTTGCGCGATCGGCTTCTGGAGGATCTGGCCGAGGAGTACCCGCCCTCGCGCGTGGAGGCGGTCCAGAAGGCGGGGGTCCGGCTCGGCTTCTTTCCCCCGGGCTTCGACTTTCACCGGACGCTCTCGGACCTTCTGACCGAGCAAATCGCCGGGTTCTACGACCCGAAGCGGAAGGAGCTTTGTCTCGTCGACCGCGCGGCCGCCAGCGGCCTGGAGAAGCTGGCCGAGGGGCTTCTCGAAATGATGTCCGGGCTCCAAGCCAGCGACATCTACGCGATCCACGAGCTGACGCACGCCGCGCAGGACCAGCACTTCGATCTGGAGACGCTGCCGATCGAGGTGCGGGACGAGGACGACCTCGTGATGGCGGTGAAGTCGGTCGTCGAGGGGGATGCGACGTACGTGATGTTCGACGCCCTGGCGCGGTCGATGGGGCAGACGGTGGACTCGATGTCGACCCGGGGGATGGGCGCCGGCGCGGTGCCGCTCGGCGGGGCGGCGGACCGGGCTCCGGAGTATCTCAAGCAGTCGCTCGTCTTCCCGTATTTTGCCGGGCTGCATTTTATCCAGCAGGCGCGCCGGCGGGGCGGCTGGGAGCGTGTGGACGCCCTGTATGCCGATTTGCCCGCATCGACCGAGCAGGTGCTGCATCCCGAGAAATTTCTCGGTCCGGATCGGGATCTGCCGCAGCGGTTGTCCTGGGGGGAACTAGAGGCCCTGCCCGGGTCGGCCTGGATGCGGCTTGAGAGCAACGTGCTTGGGGAATTCGGTCTCCGCCAGTGGCTGAAGGCCCGCGGCGTGCGGATCGGGGCGAACCGCTTTGCGGCGGGGTGGGACGGGGATCGCTACCACGTTTACCAAGCGAAGGAGGGGGGGCGGTTGCTGCTGCTCCTCGCCACCACGTGGGACAGCGCGGACGAGGCGGCCGGGTTTACGGATGCCCTGAGCGAGCCGATGGACGACGCGGCGAGCGGCCGGATTGACGGACCGGCCGGCTGGCGCGGCTGGCGTCGGGCGAACGGCGAGCAGTTCTGGCTGGTTCCCGGCGGGTCGGATGTCCTGGTAATCGACGGGTGGACCGGCGGAGAGGTCCCGGAGCGGCTTGTCGCGGAGTGGAGGAACGGCCTTCGGCGCGAGGAGATCCGGCGGGTGGCCCGGGTGCCGCGCAAGCCCCGGAAGCCGTGACACGCGTGAATCGACACCGGACGATCGTCCTGCTGACCGACTTTGGCCTCCGCGACCCCTATGTGGGGGTGATGAAGGGGGTCATCGCGAAGATCGCTCCGGGGGCCACGACGATCGATCTCTTGCACGACATCCCGCCGCAGGACGTACGCGCGGCCGCGGTCGCGCTGTGGGCGGCCTGCCGCTACTTTCCGCCGCGCGCGATCTTTGTCGCGGTTGTGGATCCCGGCGTGGGGACGCGCCGGCGGATCCTGGCGGCGGAGACGGAGGCGGGGGTATTCCTGGCGCCGGACAACGGCCTGCTGACGCTCGTGTTGCGCGACCTGCCGCCGCGGCGCGTCGTGTCGGTCGTGGCGCCGCGGTACCGGCTCGAGCGCGTCTCGTCGACGTTCCATGGCCGAGACCTGTTCGCCCCGGCGGCGGCCTGGTTGGCGCGGGGCGTCGCGCCGGCGCGGCTCGGCCCGGTTGTGAGGGAGTGGGCGACGCTCCCGTTCGCGGCGCCCCGGCGGACGCCGGGCGGCTGCGCGGGCGATGTGCTGTGGGTGGACCGGTTCGGGAACGCATTGACGGGGATCCCCGGGGAGTGGGTGTGCCGTGGCGACGTGGTGCGGTGCGGCCCGCGGCGCGTGGCGCGCGTGGCCGGCACCTATGCCGACGCGCCCCGTGGCGGCGCCGTGGCCGTCGTCTCAAGCGCGGGCACGCTGGAGATCGCCGTGAACGGGGGAAGTGCCGCCCGCCGGTTCGGGCTGCGGGCGGGGTCGCGGATCGCCGTCGACGCCATTGCACGGGAGCGACCATGAGCGGCTCTCGCATCGCCTATCTGGATTGCTTTTCCGGGATCAGCGGGGACATGCTGCTGGGCGCACTGATCGGGGCGGGGGCCCCGATTGCGGCGGTCGATCGCGCCGTGCGCGGGCTCGGCCTGAGCGGCGTTCGGGTGGCCTGCCGTCGCGTCCGTCGCGCCGGGTTCGCCGCGACGAAGTTCGACGTGTTCGTGCGGTCCGGTCGGCGGGAGGTGGAAGGGGGCGGTCATGCCTTGCATCCGCCGGGGTGGCGCCACCCTGGGCACGACCACGGGCCGGGCGGGGAGCCGGCTCGCCGTGTGTCGGCGGCTTCGATTCTGGCGAGGATCCGGCGGGGTCGGCTTCCCGCCCGCGTGAAGGAGCGGGCGTCGGCGGTTTTCGATCGGCTGGCCCGTGCGGAGGCGAGGGCTCACGGGACGCCCGTCGCGCGGGTGCATTTCCACGAGGTGGGGGCCGTCGACTCGATCGTCGACGTCGTCGGCGCGGCGGCGGCTCTGGAGGCGCTGGGCATCGAGTCCGTTCACTGCTCGCCCCTGCCGATCACGCGCGGCCACATTCACGGGGCGCACGGGATCCTTCCGGTGCCCGCCCCGGCGGCGCTGGAGTTGATGCGAGGGCTTCCCGTGTTGCCGGTGGACGTCGAGGGGGAGTGGGTGACGCCGACGGGCGCGGCGCTGGCGGCGGCGTTGTCGTCCGGGTTCGGGTCCTGCCCGGCGATGCGGATCCGGGCCATCGGTACCGGGGCGGGGGCCCGGGACGAGGCCGGGCGTCCCAACATACTCCGGGTGCTGGTCGGCGAGGCCGTCCCGGCAAGCGAGGGGGACGTGGTCTGGATCGTCGAGACGAACTTGGACAATGTGTCGGGAGAAGTGATCGGCCACGTGTTGGAGCGGCTATTCCGCGCGGGGGCGGTGGACGCCTGGACGGCGCCGATCCAGATGAAGAAATCGCGGCCGGGCGTGCTGCTTTCGGCCCTGTGTCCTCCGGCCTCGCTCGCCGCTGTCGAGGAGGTCCTGTTCCGGGAGACGCCGACGTTCGGGGTGCGTCGACATCCCGTGGAACGGGCGACGCTTGACCGCCGGCAGGTCGCCGTGCGAACGCCGTACGGGCCGGTTCGGGTCAAGGTCGGGCGGCGGGCGGGTGCGGTCATGACGGTCTCTCCGGAGTTCGAGGACTGTCGTGAGCTGGCGGCGCGCCGCGGCGTGCCGCTGCGCGAGGCGATGCGGGCCGCGCTGGAGGCCTTCCGCGAGGGAAAGGCGCAATAATAATTGACAAGAGGGGGGGGGGAAGTACAATGGCCCCCGTATCCATTAAAGGATAGACGCATGAGTCGCTTTGCCTTGATCGTATCCTTGGTCGCCTGCGCGGTCCTGCCCCTGCTCCCCGTAGTCCCCGTCCAGGCGGACATGATTGTGCCCTGTCCAGCGGCTCCGGATGCATCCGGCGAGGCAACCGGCGAAGGGCTCCCCGCGACGCGCGTCGGGGCCTTCCTCAGCGGCGAGGAGTGGTGGGAGGTCCCGATCGGCTTGGCAGCCCTGGTGGCGTCGGGCTGGGCGATTTATCACTTTGCCTACACCAACGATTAGCAATCCCCGTCTTGATTGGGCTCGAATTCTGACGAGGGGCACCATGAGCCGCGTCCTCTGCTGGGTGTTGATCGTCTCGTTTGCTCTCTTTGCCGGAAGCCCGGCGAGCGCCGACCTGATTCTGGGCTCCGAGGCCGCGGCGGTTCCGGCGCAGTCCGACGAGGCGTCGCCGATCCCGGTCGAGCGGGTCGGCTCCCCCGAGATGGTCGGGTTGATCGCCTTGATCATCTTCGGTGCGTCGGTCTACTTCTTCGGCGCGACGGCTCATCCTCATCCCGGCTGGTAAAGGAGGCATCGCATGCGTCGTTTTTCGGCGGGGCATGTCCTGTCCTGGGCGGCGGTTGCGGTCCTGACGCTTGTATCGCCCTGCGCCGCCCCGGCGGATCTGATCGTTCCCGGGCCGTCCGCGTCCGATGAAGCGCCTGTGCCGTCGCCCGCCACCGAGGCTCCCGGTCGCGTCGGATATACCCTGACCGCCGATGAGTTTATCGGCGGGGTGATCATGTCGGTGCTTGCGATCGGCGGCGCGATCTATGTCGGTATCAAGGCAGGCAAGAACGAGCTGTAGCGGACGAGCGCTTCGCGCGCGGCGCGTCGTCTTCCTGATGGATCCGGTCAAGCCACGGCGGAACGAACGCCGTGGCTTGTTTTTTCCTTGGGGTCACCTCCCGTGAGCGCCCGTCGGTCCGGTGACGGTACACACGCGCCCCGGTCCGGGCCGTTGAGCGTCTTGCTCCTGTCGATCGCGTGGGCCGGCATTTCCGCCTGTTCATCTTCCTTCGCGTTTCGCGAGGCGTGTCCCCCGGAGGAGGGATACCATGTGATCCGGGGCGTCACGGTGGATCGGGGCTCGCGGCCAGACAGCTGCGGGCCGGTCGCGCTGGCCGCCGTCCTCCGGTTCTACAAGGATCCCGTGACGGTCTCCCAGCTTGAGGCGGCCGTACTGCGCGTCGATGCCAACGGGATGGACACGCGCGACTTTCTGGCGGTGGCGAGCCGCCGGGGTTTCGTGGGGCGCCATATGCGCGGCAGCATCGGACGAATCAAGGAGGCGGTGGACGCGGGGACGCCGCCCATCATCGCCCTGCCCGGAAATCCCGGTCACGCCCTGGTCGTCGTCGGGTACAACGACCGGACGCAGGAGATCGTCTTCGCGGAGGCGGGCGGGTACCGGATCGTGTCCTACGACGACTTGGCGCCATCCTGGGGGGCGGCCGGTTATTTCTTCTTTCTCGTGACGCCGGGCAGCGCGGCCGAGCTCTTCGCCTTGGGCGAGGGGGCGCTTCGGCGTGCGGCCTGGGTGGAGGCGGAAGCGTTCTACCGGATGGCTTCCGATCGCGAGCCCGGGTACGCCCCTGCCTACGCGGGGCTGGGCGATCTCTTCCGCTTCCGCGAAAGGCTGGAAGCGTCGGAGGCCGCCTATCGGGAGGCCTTGCGTTTGGACCCCTCGCTCGTGAGGGCGTTGAACAATCTTGCGGATCTTCTCGTCGCGCGCGGCGGAACGGCGGTCGTCGAGGCCGAGACGCTGGCCGAGCGGGCGGTGGCGTTCGCGGAAGCCGAATGGCGACGGCTCTGGAAGGACTACGAGGAGACCGCGATCCCGGGTATTCAGGCGGATCTCCGGCGTCGCCTGAACGAGGCGATGCGGGATCATCTCTCGGCGCTCGGGACGTTGGGACAGGCGCGGATGGCTCGAGGCGACGCGGCCGGCGCGCGCGAGACCTGGCGTACGGCGCTCCGCTTGGCCCCGGAACCGATGCGCGAGTACCGGGCCCTGCGTCTCGTCGAGGTGGCCTCTTCTCTGGGAGCCGGCGCTCGGGAGGAGGCCCTGCGGGACTTGGCTACCGCCTCGTCGCTTACCCAGGATCCCGCGCTTCGGCGCCGGATCGAGGCGTTGCAGCGATCGCTGGGCGTTCCAAGCGGCAGCCCGGATCGGCCTTGAACGAAAAACGCCACGGGGCGTGGCCCCGTGGCGTGGTCTTGACGCGTGTGCGTGATCGTCCTGCCCCGCCTCCGCATAGAAGCCCCGCCCCTTCGAGGCGGGGATTCATCACTTCTTGGCCGCGCCCTTGGCGCCCGCCGCCGGGGCCGCCGCGCCCTTGGCGCCCGCCGCCGGGGCCGCCGCACCCTTGGCGCCAGCCGCCGGGGCCGCCGCACCCTTGGCGCCAGCCGCCGGAGCGGCCGCGCCAGCGGCCGGGGCCGCCGCGCCAGCCGCCGGGGCCGCTGCGCCAGCGGCCGGGGCGCCTGCCGCAGCCTCCTTCTTGACCTTCGGCTTTGCCTTGCGCATGATGCTGCGCACTTTCGGAAGGCCGAAGACATCTTTTTCGTCGTCCCATCGACCTTCCGATTTCAGGGTCGCGATGCGCTCGTCGCGGGTGAGGACGTTGCGGTGACGTTTCAGTTTGCTGGGCGGGACCAAACTTTTGTGGATCGACATGCGTGCGTGCTCCGAGGCAAATGATGTCCCGGGATCCAAGTCGAAGGGACGGAAAGATAGCAGATCGGGCGGTGCAAGTAAAGCAAGATGAACCCCCGCTTCCCGGGGCGGGCCGTATTACCTATCTGGGGGCTCTTGAGGGGGCTCTTGCAGGACACGGCACTTCTCGAACGGCTTCAGCCCCCGGCTGAAGGGCTCCAGGTCTTTGAGCTTGGCGGCGATGGCGGCGAGATCCGGATGCTTCGGGTCGCTCCAGGATCCGTACGCCAAGCCCAGATAGGATTGTCCCCGTTCCGTCCAGCGGATGACGCGGGTCTCCGCGTTGAACCGCTCTCGGAGCCGGCGCTGGATGAGATCCAGGCGTCGGACCGCCTCTTCGTTATCGGCCGGGCGGGTCACGTTCAACTCGACCAGGCAGAGCGTCCAGACGGGTTGGGGGGCCGGGCGGGAGGAGAGCCGAACCATATCGCCGGCCGGGATGGGACGGGGCGCGGGCAGGGGCGGGGCGTTCGGTGGAGGGACGGGCGTCATCGCGCGCCCGATCATAAAAGCCGCGAACAGCAGCGAGAACAGGAGCGCGGTCGAGGCCAGCGCGGCGGGATAAGAGAGGATGACCCGCTGCTCGGGCCCGGTTTCGAAGAGTCCGGGCGCGGGAGGCCGGAGAACGAACGGTTTCGGCTTTCGTCTCGGTTTCGGCTTGGGCGGTGCCACGGTGAAAACCGGCTCTGGCAGAGGCGGCGGCATGGCCGGTGTCGGGGGGGACACCGGCGTGGGGGCGGATTCCCGGGAAGGCGAGACGGCAGGGGCGGGGACCGCCGCCTCGGGGGGGGGCGTGGGGGGGACAATCAAGGGGGGGGCGATCGGATCGGGGGCGGCCGGTGCGACGTCGGCGGGCTTCGAGGGGGTCGGGCGTTCCTTGTGCGTCGGCGGCTGGGGCTGCTTCGCCGGCATCGACGTGCGCATGATCTCGAAGAGTTGGGGCGCGTCCTTGCGTCTCATGACATGGTCCCGATGCAGTCCCCGTCGCGCAGGCTACTGTAGTGCCGAACCCCCGCGGGGTCAACCTCTTCCGGTGGACGACGCCATCACGACGCCGTGTTTTTCGCCGGGACGCACGGCGCGGCGGATGCGGCGAATCGACTCGAAACTTTCGCTTGCGATCAGCAACGTGATGCGATAGGATTCACAGTTTGCCGGCCGGCCGTGGAGGTCGGAGACGGCTGTTTCTCGGATCCACACACGATGAGGGTGAGGCGCGGATGATCAAGGTCAAGGCCCGTATGAACGAATCGCTCGAGCAGCTTCTGAAGCGGTTCAAGAAGGCCTGCGAGAAGGAGGGGTTGATCCGCGACATGAAGCGGACCGCCTTCTATGAGAAGCCGAGCGAAGTCAGGCGCCGGAAGGAACGCCAGTTGGTCCGCCGGATTATGAAAGAGTCCCGGCCCGTCTAGGGGCGTCCCCCGCCCCCCGGGCGCCCGGCGCGGCCCGGGTTCCCTTCGTCCACCGCGCCTCGCGGCCGCGCCGGCCGCGACGCGGCGGAGGCCGGCGCGAAGGAGAACCGGCCATGTCCGATCCCGTCATCGTGACGTCGGGGCTGTCGAAGGTGTACCGGGACTTCTGGGGCCGGGCGCGTCTGCACGCCCTCTCCGCCCTGGATCTCTCGGTGGAGCGCGGGGAGATCTTCGGTCTGCTCGGGCCGAACGGCTCGGGGAAGACCACCACGATGAAGCTCCTGCTCGGGCTCATCTTTCCCACCGGAGGCTCGGCCCGCATCCTGGGCGCCCCGCCCGGCGACGTTCCCATGAAGCGCCGTATCGGCTTTCTCCCCGAAGAGTCTTATCTATACCGTTACCTGAACGCGGAGGAGACGCTCGACTTCTTCGGGCGGATTTTCGGCCTGGATCGCGAGGAGCGCCGGCGGCGTACGGATGCCCTCTTGGATCGTTTCGGTCTCCAAGCGGCCCGGCGCCGGCCTCTGCGCGAATATTCGAAGGGCATGGTCCGGCGCGTCGGTTTCGCCCAGGCATTGCTCAACGACCCCGAGCTGTTGTTCCTGGACGAGCCCACCTCCGGCCTCGATCCGATTGCCTCCCGCGAGATCAAGGATCTTGTGCTGGACCTGAAGGCCCAGGGCAAGACCGTCTTTATGTCCAGCCATCTGCTGGCCGACGTGCAGGATGTCTGCGACCGGATCGCCATCCTGCACGAGGGGGTGCTGCGGCGCCTCGGGCCGGTGCGGGACCTCTTGGCCATCGAGGATACCCTGCAGATCAACGTCGAGCACCTCCCGCGCGAGCGGCAGGATGCGGTGCTGGACCTGATCCGCCAGTCGGGGGGGCGGGTGGCCTCGGTTGGGCCCGCGCGGGACACCCTGGAGTCCCTCTTCCTGAAGACGGTCGGGGACCGGAAGCGGGCAAACTGACCGGCGTATGAACAGCATTCTGGCCTTGGCGCGTCTGACAGTCGTGGAATCCCTGCGCAAGCGGGTCTTCCTGGCGCTGGTCGGTTTCGGCGCGGCCTTCGTGGTGGTGGCTTCATTCCTGCCCGCGATGAGCGCCGCCGCGCGGGTGACGCTGCTCCAGGCGTGGGCGTACCGGCTCGTCCTCTTCTTCGGCATCCTGGTTGCGCTGATGCTGGGCGCCTTCTCGATGCCGGAGGACGTGGAGACGCGCCGGATCCAGACGCTGTTGGTCAAGCCGTTGCGGCGCAGCGATGTGATGCTGGGGAAGTTCCTGGGATTCCTGGGCGTGCTGGCGGCGTTCATCGGTCTGATGGGGCTGGCGAGCCTGGCGTTGGTGCGGATCGTGGGCTTTCTCGGCGGCGCAGAGGCGGAGCATGCGCTGGCACCGGCCCTGCGGGTGCGGGCGGCCGCCTTCGAGGCCGCCCCGGGGGCGGTGCCGGTCATCTACGCCTCGCGGCCCGGCGTTCAGCATCGCGTCGAGGGGCCGGTCGACCGGGATCTCCGCTGGCGGTTCGACGGCGTGGTTCGCGACCGCTTCGGGGAGCACGCGACCGTTCGGTTCCGCGTGCGGCTCGGCGTGACGCGGCCCGACGCGATGCAGGGGGGGGACGCGCAGACGCTGTCGCTGCGGGTCGAGAACCCGGCCCGGCCCGGGGGGGATCCCCCGCCGCGACCGATCCGGGTCTGGACGCGACGGTGGGCGGAGGCCACGCTCCCGGTCTCCGAGGCCGATCCCGGCGGCACGATCTGGATCCGTCTCGTCCGCCCGTCCGCCGGCACGTGGATGGCGGCGGACGCGGAGTCGATGGAGCTGCTGGCGCCGGGCGGGCCGTTCTCGCTCGAGGCGAACATCGGACGGGCCCTCGTCCTGATCTTCCTCCAAGTGGGCATCGTGTTGGGGGTGACGCTGGCCGTTTCGCTCTTCGCCTCCGCCTTGGTCACGCTCTTGGTCGGCTTCTTCTTTTTCTTGACCGGATCGCTGGCGGGGTTCCTGCGCGCCTCGCTGTTTACATCCGAAGCGGTGCTCCAGTCGATGCGGGATGCGGCGACCCGCGCTCATTCCCACCGGGTCGAGTCGTGGGATTTTCCCCCCTGGCTCGTCGCGCTCGCCAATCGGCTCACGGAAAGCGTGCTGGCGGTCATGCCCGACTTCTCCCGTCTGGACTACGCGTCGCATCTGGTGGCCGGGCAGGCAGTCCCGCTGGCCGATCTGGTCGGGTGGGGCGACGCCGCGCGCTGTGCCGCCTACCTGACCGTCCCGCTGCTGCTGGCCTGCGCCGTCGCGCGGCGCAAGGAGTATGCATGACGCGGCTTCGCTTCAGCCTCTGGTTCATCCTGCCGCTGCTGACCGCGTCCGTCGCGGTTCAGGGGGCCATCGATCGGACGACGGTCCGCGCGCACGAGCGCGAGGCGGGGCAGTTGAAGGACGTCCCCCTGGTGAGCGCGGCCATCGAGACGACGGGGACGCTGATGATGGGCGGGCTCCGGGCCTTGGCCGTCGACTACCTGTGGATCCGCCTCAGCGACCTGATGATGGACCACCAGTGGCTCGAGGCGGTCCAGGTCGCCGAGCTCATCACGCGCCTGCAGCCCCGCAACGAAGAGGTCTGGAACTATCTCGTTCACGACCTTGTCTACAACATCCCCTCGAACATCGAGGATCCGCGGGAGAAGTGGGGCTATGTCCGGCGGGGCATCCAGATGGGGGAGGAGGGGATCCGGCGTAATCCCCGGTCCCCGTCCATCTACTTCAACCTGGGGTTCACGCTCTACCACCGCCTGCAGCAGGACAAGTTCCTGGCCGAGTACTACCGGCAGGACCGCGGACGAAACCCCTTTGCCGAGTCGCGGCGCTGGTTCGAGGCCTCGCGGCGGGCCTTGGCGGACTGGCGGCGGCGCGAGGGGCCCGAGGCCGTCTATTACTCGCCGTCGGGGATCCAGGTCTCTGACGAATTCCTGTCCGGCTTCATCCGCAACGTCTCGCTCCAGGACGCCGGCTGGACGCTCTCGACGGGGGGCGACCCGGCCGTTGCGCGGAGCGCCCTGGAGATTTCCCTGACAGAGGTTCGCCGGCGCCTGGCGCAGGTCGACGAGTTGTATGTGCGCCGCTATCGGGATACCTGCGAGGATCTCCTGCGCGCCCTGGATATCGAGCGGGAGGCTCGGGCCTTGGCGGACGGCCGTCAGGCGGACGCGGCCGTCGAGCGTCTCGAGGCGGCGTGGCGCGCCTATCGGCGGGCGATTTTCGAACCGGACAACCCCGCGCAGCCGTTCCGCCGGCGCCTGGACATCCTGGAGGACACGTTTTTCGTCACCCACTGGACGCAGGTCGGTCTCCAGTTGGGAGGCGATCTCTACGAGCCGAATGACGAGGGGCCGTACTGGAAGGTGATCGCGTTCGACCAGCCTCCGTTTCTCGCCACGTTCGGGCCGTTCCACGACGACATCGACCGGTGCTCGTACCATGCCCCGTCGTCGGGCCGGGCCCGGTTCACGATCCGTTACCCCGCGGGCCGCATCCGGCCGATCGCGCGGATGGCGGCCTACGGGCCGGGGAACATGTTGCGGGGGTGGCCGGAGACGGAATCGCTCGTCCCGGCCCGGGAGGAGCGGGGGCCTGACCCGGCCGAGGCCGGCGTGGATCGGCTTGTGATCGAGACGCCGCCGCTGCGGGCGAACGGGGAATATCTGCTGGAGTTGCGCAATGCGCCCGACGGCCCTTGGACTCGGGGCGCCAGCTTCGAGGTGGCGTCCGAGTTTCTTCCGGACGCGGGGGCGGAGTCCCCCACGCCGGGCGGGCCGCGCTGACCCTCCCGCCCGCCGCCGGTTCCCCGGCTGTCACCGGAAGAAGACGAACGTCACGCCCACGAAGATCGGGATGAGGATGCCGATCGACCAGAGCATGTAGCCGAAGAAGCTCGGCATCTTCACGCCGTTCTCCTCGGCGATGGCCTTGACCATGAAGTTGGGGCCGTTCCCGATGTAGGTGTTGGCGCCCATGAAGACGGCGCCGCAGGAGACGGCCGCGAGCAGGGCCTCGGCCTCGGCGCCCTTGGCGAGGAAATCCGACATGTAGCGGGCCCCCTCCACGCTCACGCCGAGTTGGCCGCACTCCGTGGCCGCGAAGGTCAGGTAGGTCGGGGCGTTGTCGAGGAAACTGGAGAGCAGGCCCGTGGCCCAGAAGTAATGCCATGGCTCGGACAGGCCCAGCTCCTTGCCTCGGGTGTTGAGGATCAGGAGGGGGGCGACCATCGTGATGAAGATGCCGGCGAAGAGGACGGCCACCTCGACGATCGGTCCGAAGGTGAACTTGTTGGCCGCCCGCGTCTCTTTCCGGGTCGCCAGATAAGCGGCGACGGCCAGGGAAACCATCAGGCCCTCCTGGATGCCGAAAGGCCAGGGATGGCCGCCGTTGCCCCACCCGTTCCCGCTGCCCAGGATCGTCAGGACGATGCCGGCCAGAAAGAGGATATTGTGCCAGCCTTCGATCCGGAGGGGCTGGTGCGCCATCACCTCCTCGAGCTGGGATCCCGTCCGGTCCTTCTCCTCCTTGTCGAGCACGTACTGGTCGATGCCGTTGAAGAGGAGGAGGAGGACGCCGTTGACCAGGAGCCACTCCTTCCAGAGGATGAAGGTCCACTCGAAGGGGACGCCTTTGAGAAAGCCGAGGAAGAGGGGGGGGTCGCCGAGCGGGGTCAGCAAACCGCCGCAGTTGGAGACGCAGAAGATAAAGAAGACGACGAGGTGGATCTTGCGCTGGCGCTTCTCGTTGGCTCGCAGCAGCGGACGGATGAGGACCATGGACGCGCCGGTGGTCCCGATGAGGCTGGCCAGGACCGTGCCGATGGCCAGGATGGCGGTGTTGGAGAGGGGCGTGCCGGCCATCGAGCCCTTGACGTAGATGCCGCCGGAGATGACGAACAACGCCCCCAGGAGGGCGATGAAGGGGACGTACTCGTAGAGGATCGCATGCAGGATCGCTACGCCGCCGTCGCGTCCGAAGGCGGCCAGCAGATAGGCGGCGAAGAGGCCGCCGAAGAGGCCGCTGACAATCGCCCGATTCCGGTTGCTTTCCCACCAATGGTGGGCGACGAGGGGGAGGACCGCGATGCTCAGCAGCAGGCCGACGAAGGGGATCACGGACCAGAGGGGGAGGTGTGCGCCGAGCGCGCCGTGCCCGCCGGACTCGGAGGCCTCGGCGGCGATCGGCAGGATCAGGCTGGATCCGACAAGGGCGACCCTTCCTGCGATCCGGGCGAGGGGCGGGGGCATGGGGAGCTCCAGGATTGGGGACCGTCCCGACCCGGACCCGGCGCGCCGTGACAAGCGGCCGGACGAGGGACGCGAATTCGCGGGATCCTATACCACGCCAGTTCACCGGCCTCAACTGTAAATGCATCGCAGGCGGCGGCATCGGCCCCGGCGCGGAATATGTTCGGACGAGGTGAAACCTTCGTGCGGGGGCCTGCGGCCGACGCCGAATCGAACCCTTGACAGCCTTCCTTCTTTCTGATAGGAACGTCTCGAATTTTTGTGCCTCGCTGATGCTCCAGGCAGTCCCGCCGGGATGCGCCAGGCGCCACCAGCTTCAACCGGCGGCTTTTCCATCCGATTGCATGAATGACCCTCTTCTCATATAGGAAGGAGCACGAGATCCCATGAAAGCGCTGAAGAGCCTGTTGCTGGTGGGGGGGGCGGGCCTGCTTTCCTCCCTAGCCGCCGTGGCCAGTGAAGCGGACTTGGCGATTCCCGACCTGCACCAAGGCGCCCCCTACACGATGCTGGGCGGAATCAAGCCATGGGACCTGCTTTTTTGGGGCGCGATGGTCATCGCAGGAACCTTGGGCATCAGCCTGTACCTGCGTCATCAGATCAAGAGCATTCGCGCCCACGAGTCGACGCTCAAGGTTGCCGAGATCATCTTCCAGACCTGCCGCACCTACCTCATCCAGCAGGGCAAGTTCCTGGTCATGCTCTTCGCCTTTATCGCGGCCGCTATGGCCTTCTATTTCTTGGCGCTGAAGGGCGAGGGGGTGCCGACCCTGATTCTGGTCCTGTTCTTCTCGATCGTCGGCATGGGCGGGTCGTATCTCGTGGCCTGGTACGGCATTCGCATCAACACCTATGCGAATTCCCGGACCGCCTTCGCGTCGCTGGCCGGCAAGCCGTGGGACGTGGTGAACATCCCGCTCCGCGCGGGGATGAGCGTGGGGTTGTTCCTCATCTCCCTTGAGCTCATCATGATGGTCATCATCCTCCTGTTTGTGCCCCGGAACGTCGTGGGCTACTGCTTCCTGGGCTTTGCCATCGGCGAGTCGCTGGGCGCCTCGGCCCTCCGCATCGCGGGCGGCATCTTCACCAAGATCGCCGACATCGGTTCCGACCTCATGAAGATCGTCTTCAAGGTCAAGGAGGACGACCCCCGGAATCCGGGTGTCATCGCGGACTGCACGGGCGACAACGCCGGCGACAGCGTCGGTCCCACGGCCGACGGATTCGAGACCTACGGCGTGACCGGCGTGGCCCTCATCTCCTTCATCACCCTCGCGGTGATGGGCGAAGCCAAGGAGGCCATCCAGGGCAAGCTGATTGTCTGGATCTTCGCGATGCGCTTCCTGATGGACTTCTGCTCCGGCGTGGCCTACTTCGTCAACCAGGCGATCTCCTCCGCCAAGTACAGCGGCAAGAAGGAGTTCGACTTCGAAGAGCCCCTCATGCGGCTGATCTGGATCGCGGCCGTCCTCTGCATCAGCGTGTCGTTCATCGGCAGTTACACGCTGATCAGCGATCTGACGGTGACCGTGAACGGCGTGGCGACCCCGATGCCGAACGTCTGGTGGCAGCTCGCCCTGATCATCAGCTGCGGCACCCTTGCGGCGGTTCTCATCCCCGAGTTTACCAAGGTTTTCACCAGCGCGAAGTCGAGGCACGTCCGCGAGATCGTGACCGCCTCCAAGGAGGGCGGTGCGTCCCTGACCGTCCTCTCCGGGATCGTCGCCGGCAACTTCAGCGCCTTCTACAAGGGGATGTTGATTGCGGGGCTCATGGCCGGCGCGTACGTGGTGAGCCTCTTCATCCCGGACGCGGTCATCAATTACCCGTCGATCTTCGCCTTCGGGCTCGTGGCCTACGGGTTCCTCTGCATGGGGCCGGTCAACATCGCCGTGGACAGCTACGGACCGGTGACCGACAACGCGCAGTCGATTTTCGAGCTCTCGCGGATCGAGTCGCTCCCGAACATCAAGGAGGAGATCAAGCGCGACTTCGGGTTCGAGCCCGACTTCGAGCAGGGCAAGTTCTACCTCGAGTCCAACGACGGCGCCGGCAACACCTTCAAGGCCACCGCCAAGCCCGTGCTCATCGGCACGGCGGTCGTCGGCGCCACGACCATGATCTTCTCCATCATTCTGCTTCTGCAGAGCAAGGGCATGCTGCAGGTGCAGCTGACCGACGCCCCCATCCTCCTGGGGCTGATCTGCGGCGGCGCCGTCATCTACTGGTTCTGCGGCGCCTCCATGCAGGCGGTCACGACGGGCGCATACCGGGCGGTCGAGTTCATCAAAAAGAACCTGAACCTCGACAAGCGCGAAGCCGACATCGAGGATTCCAAGACCGTCGTCAAGATCTGCACCCAGTATGCGCAGAAGGGGATGTGGAACATCTTTATCGCCCTCATGATGGTGACGCTGGCTTTCGCGCTCCTCAACCCGAACTTCTTCGTGGCCTACCTCGTCTCGATCGCCGTCTTCGGCCTCTTCCAGGCCATTTACATGGCCAACACGGGCGGCGCCTGGGACAATGCCAAGAAGGTCGTCGAGGTGGACCTCAAGATGAAGAACACCGACCTCCACGCCGCCACGGTCATCGGCGACACGGTCGGCGATCCTTTCAAGGACACGTCCTCGGTCTCCCTCAACCCGATCATCAAGTTCTCGACGCTCTTCGGCCTGCTGGCGACGGAGATCGCCATCGAGATGGCTGTTCACGCGAAGGCGACCGGCGGGACGAACTGGGCCCCCTATATCTCCATCCCCTTGTTCGTTGCCGCCTTCGTCTTTGTCTGGCGCTCCTTCTATTCCATGCGGATTCCGCAGGGGTGATCGATTCCTCCCGGCGTGCGTCCCGGAGCGGCCCCGGAAACGGGGCCGCTTCCTTTCGGGATCGCCCGCGCCCCGGCGCGGGATTGACGGGGGCGGGGACCCCGACTACAATGGGCGCGGCCGCCCGCGAGGTCGGCCGCGCCTTTTTCGTCCCGGGGGACGGGCGGCCCGCGCCGCCCGCGGGACTCGCTGGGGCCTAGGTCTGGAGGCCGACTTGCCGACTCCCTTCCGCTCCGCCCGCCAGCTCGCCGTCGCCTGCGCCCGGATAGCCGGAAACATGAAGGCGGCGGACGTCGTGGTCCTCGACATCGGTCCGTTCCTTCAACTGACCGACTACTTCGTGATCGCCACCGGCACGAACCCCCGGCACCTTCGGGCGACCGCGGAGGAGATCATCCGAACGCTCAAGCAGAGGGGGGTTCGCCGCCTCAATACGGACAGCCGCTCCGAGGCTTCTTGGCTCCTGCTCGATTTTGGCGACGTCGTCGTCCATCTGTTCGAGCCGGCGCAGCGGGCCTTTTATGATCTCGAGGGACTCTGGGCGGACGCGAAGCGGATCTCCTGGGGGCGAAAGGGGCGGCCGGCGGCGAAGCCGAAGGAGAAGGCCGAGGCCTGATGGCTCCATGAAGCTCCTCATCGCGCGCTGGATTGCCCCCTTCCAGACGGTGCTGTCCGACACGCTCGGCGAGCCGGCGCGTGCGCTGAGCGCGGCGGGCTTGCTGGGGCCCGCGCGGGACCCGAGGCACGGGGCGATCGCCAGCGGCGCCGCCTTCCGGCTGGCCAAGGCGCTGGGGCAGCCCCCCCTTGATATCGCCCGCCGGATCGCCGAGGCCTGCGCCGCGCGCGCGGCGGCCTTCCCGGGGCTCGACCGCGTCGAGGCCACCCCCCCCGGCTACGTCAACTTTGCTGCCGCCCCCGCCTTTTATGCCGACCTTGTCGCGGAGATCCTGCGCGCCGGTCCCGATTTCGGCCGATCGGACCTCGGGCGCGGCGAGCGCGTCAACTTGGAGTTCTGCTCCGCAAACCCCACCGGCCCCCTTCACGTCGCCCACGGCCGTCAGGCGGCGGTCGGCGACTGTCTGGCCCGCATTCTTGCCTTCTCCGGGCACGAGGTCGTGCGGGAGTACTACTGGAATGACACCGGGAACCAAATCCGGAATCTGGTGGCCTCCGTCTGCGTGCGGGGACGTCAGATTCTCGCGGGGGAGCCTGCGGACGGGCCGATCGGATTCGAGGGCGGCTATGCGGGCGCTTACGTCACGGACTTGGCTCGCGCGCTGATCGATTCGGGGGGCGCGGCGGCCGTTGCCGAGCCCCCGGGGGGGGGCGACGCCCCGTCCCCGCTCCGCGAATCGGTGGTGCGGCGCATGAAGGCCCTCATTCTTGAGGATCTCGAGGCCTTTGGCGTTCGCTACGACGTCCAGACCAGCCAGGAGGCGCTGGAGCGGAGCGGCAAGGTGGCCGCGATGCTCGACGCGTTCCGCGCGCGCGGCCTCGTCTATGAGAAGGACGGCGCCCTTTGGTTCCGGGCCCAGGATTTCGGTGACACCCAGGACTGGGTCCTGGTCAAGCGTGACGGCGCGTACACCTACCGCGCCCCGGACTACGCCTACCACCGCGACAAGTTCGAGCGCGGCTTCACGCGGGTGATCAACCTTTGGGGACCGGACCACCACGCCTACGTCGGTTCGGTCCGGGCGGGGCTGAAGGCCATGGATCCCGCCTGGGCGGATCGCTTTCAGGTCCTCCTCGTGCAATACTGCAAGATGATGCGCGGGACCGAGGAGGTGAAGATGAGCAAGCGGGGGGGGACGTTCGTCACCCTTCGCGAGGTGATCGACGAGGTCGGGCCGGACGCGACGCGCTTCTTCTTCGTGCTCCGGAAGGTCGATAGCCACCTGGCGTTCGACTTGGAGCTGGCGAAGGCGCAGAAGAGCGAAAACCCCGTCTTCTACGTGCAGTACGCGCACGCGCGCATCGCGTCCGTGCTGCGGAAGGCGCAGGAGCTGCACGGGGACGACGCGGCGGGAGGGCCCTCGGCCGTGCCGGCGCCGGAGGAGGCCTTGCTGCTGCAGGCGGCGGGCCGGTTCCCCGACGCCGTGGAGCGCGCGGCGGTCGAGCGCGAGCCGTACGTCATTACCGAGTTCCTGCTGGGCCTGGCGGCCGCCCTCCAGAGCTACTATCAGCGCGGTGACAAGGATGAACGGTTCCGCATGCTGCATCCGGAGGCCCCGGTCCGACGCATGCGCCTGGCGGTGGCCCGCGCCGTGCAGGTCGTCCTGCGAAACGGGCTCTCCCTGCTCGGAGTCGGCGCACCGGATCGGATGGAGAGCCCGGCGACTTGACGTCGCGCCAGCCCGGGAAGTTCATCAAAATCCGACCGGACCTTGTCGAACAGGACGCCCGTTCGAGGCAAACCCTTGACACGAGATCCCGGCCCGCTAAGATAGGGCGCTTTCGCCCGTCTTGGGCGGCACCGATGCACATGTGATCAACGACCGGAACGCGTGGCATGCGCTCGGGACGGTCGGCAGCCTCGGATTCGTCGTGGCCGCCGGCGCGCTGCTGGGCTGGTGGGTTGGCTCCTGGGCCGACCGGCGGTGGGGGATCGAGCCGTGGGGCCTGCTGACGGGCCTGCTACTGGGGTTGGCGAGCGCGGCGTTGGAATGCGGGCGGGTCCTCCGGAGGTACATTCAAGCGGAGGCTTCGAGGGATCGGGCTCGACGCCCGTGAACGGGCTCCCGGCGCCCGTTCGCCGCAGGGTCGCGGACGAGGCGTTCCCGCGGCGCGTGCTGCGGATGAGCCTGCTCCTCACGGTGCTCGGCGTGATCTATGCGTGCTTGGCCGGGGCTTGGCGGACGGCGATCGGACTGGGCGCGGGGGGGGTGATCGGCGGATCGGCCTTCCTCGTGCTGGCTTGGACGGTGGGCGCGCTGATCGGCGGCGGCGGGGCGCCTCGCTGGCGCAAGGCGGGCGTGATTGCCATCGCCGTCGCGAAGTTGCCGCTTCTGGCCTGGGCCCTCTGGTTCTCGGTGTGGCGGCTGGACGCGCAGCCGGTGGCCTTGCTGGCCGGGCTGGCGATGACGCAGCTCGTCATGGTCTTGAAAGTCGCCGGGGCGGCGATGACGCGCCGCCCGGGCGCCGGTGCTCCGGCGCTGCCGGGAGCGTGACCGGGGAATCGACCGGAAGCCATGGAAATTCACCTGGAAGTCCCGTCCTGGTTCGAGTTGCTTCACGTCGATCTGCACGGGACCACGTGGTTCGGGATCCCGGTGCTTTACTGGGTCCCCGTCGTCATGTCGCTGGCGGTGGCCGTGACGCTCGGCCTTCTCTTCCGAGCGGGCCCGGGCCGGCTGCAGCGGGTGCCCGGCCGGACGCAAGCCTTTTGCGAGACCGTCGTGGAAGGGCTCTCGAATTTTTTCCACGGAGTCCTCGGCCCCGCGGCGCCGCGATACGTCCCGCTCCTGGGGTCTCTCTTCCTCTACATCCTCGTCATGAATTGGTGGGCGCAGATCCCGGGGATGCACGCGGCGACGAGCAAGTTGAGCACGACCGTGGCGCTGGCCGTCTTCGTTTTCGGCGTCACGCAGATCGAGGGGGTCCGTCACGCCGGTGTTTTCGGCCATCTCCGGCACCTGGCGGGGGGCTCGTTTCCCGGCCTGCCGCTGGTCGTGAAGATCCCGCTCTGGTGTCTCATGTTCCCCTTGCACGTCGTGGGCGAGTTGGCGCGGCCGCTTTCGCTGAGCCTGCGCCTTTTCGGGAACATCATGGGCGAGGATACGCTGATCGCCGTGATCGTTTCCATGAGCGTCTTCGTGATGTCGTCGATCTACCTGCCGATCCCGCTCCAGTTTCCCCTGCTCTTCCTGGGACTGCTGGCCGGGTTGATCCAGGCGCTGGTCTTCGCGCTCCTGTCGGCCATCTATATCGGCGGGGCGGTGGGGGCGTTCGAGGATCACGGGGAGGGCGGGCACGAGGGGGATGAAAGACACGGGCACTGAGGCGTGCCGTCCTCGGTCGGCGGTGCGATTCGTCGAGCCGTGGGGATTCCCGTTCTCTTTAGGAGGCGTGGCGCATGTGGTACCTGGCCTTCCTGGCGTTGGGCATCGGGTTCGGGGTGGCGATCGCCGCGTTCGGTAGCGCGATCGGGCTGGGCAAGGCGACGGCGGCGGCGCTCGAGGGGACGGCGCGGCAGCCGGAGGCGGCCGGAAACATCCGGACGAGCCTCATCATCGGCGGCGCGCTCATCGAGGCGCTTACGATTTACGCCCTGCTGGTCGCCATCATGCTGATGGGGAAGCTTCCTGCGGTTGGTGACGGCGAGACGCTGCAGAAAATCGTCGATGCGATGATGAAGTAGCGTCCGGTCGTCCAAACGGGGGCGGCGGGTGGCCGTGCCCGGGGTCGGCGGCCGTGTCCTGGAAGCGCTGCGATGCTGGAGATGCTCTCCCGCGAGCCGTTCTTTTTCGACTGGCGCATCGCCCTCGTGCAGATGGCCGGCTTCGCCCTCTTCTATCTGGCCATGAAGAGGCTTGTCTTTGACCGGTTGCTCGGCTTCATGCGCGCGCGCCGGGAGGCGCTCGATACGTCGGCGCGGCGGGTCGCCAACGCCCGCCGGGATGTCGAGCGGCTGGCGGCCGAGTACGAGGCGAAGCTGGCCGCCGCGGATAAGGCCGCGTACGAGGAGATGCAGAAGGTGATCCGCGAAGGGATCGCCGCCAAGACGGCGATCCTGGCCGCCGCGCAGGAGGATATGCGGCGGGCGGTGGAGGCGGGGCGGGCCGCCGTGGCTGCGGAGAAGGAGGCCGCCCTGCGTGCGATCGACGATCCGGTGCGCGGGCTGGCGGCGGATCTCGCCGCGGCCGCCACCCGCGGAGTTCGCTGATCCGGGGAGACGCGATGCGACGGGGGATGATCGTTCTGGTCGGGCTTGTCCTTCTCCTGGCGGGGCCGGGAACGGCCTTCGCGATGGAGCGGGACGGGGCTCATGCCCCCGAGCCGGCGCACGACAGCCGGCCGCCGGCTGTCGGGGCGGCGGCCGCGCCGCACGGCGGGGCGGGCTCGCAGGCGCCGGCCGTCCCCGCCGCGGCGTCGCACGGGAGGACGCGAGCGGACGGGCACGGCGGCGGCCCGGGCGGCGGACACGCGATGCCGGTCTGGAAATTCTTCCTCATCCAGTTGGCCGGCTTCGCGCTGCTGGTGCTCGTCGTCGTCCGATTCGCCTGGCCGGGGATCCGGAAGGGGCTCGATGCGCGGCGCGAAGGCCTGGCCGAGGCGTTCCGGAAGGCGGAGGCGGATGAGCGCGAGTCGCAGCGGCAGGTGACCGAGTACCAGGACCGGCTGCGCGCCTTCGCGATGGAGGCGAAGCGGCGGCGGGACGAGGCGGTCCGGCAGGGCCGGATGATGCGGCTGCAGATCGAGGAGGAGGCGCGGATCGCGGCCCGGCAGATGTTGGAGAAGGCGCGGCGCGAGCGGGAGCTGATGAGCGCCCGGGCCCGTGCCGAAGTGCGGAAGGCGGTCCTGCTCCGCGCCTTCGACGAGGCGTCCGCCGCCCTGCGGCGGGAGGTGGACGACCGGAAGCAGGCGGCGCTGATCGACCGCTTCGTCACCGAGCTGGAGACGATGACTCCGCCCGCGTGAGGGGCGGGGATCGCGGGTCGGCCCGCCAGGAAGCGACAGGATGATCGAACGAACGCTCGCCCGACGATACGCGAAGGCGCTCCTGGACGTCTCCCGGCCCGGATCGCGGGTGCGGGAGACACAGGAGGAGCTTCAGGGCTTGGCGAGCCTGTTTCGGGCGTCGTCGGAGTTCCGGACGGCGCTCACGTCGCCGATCCTCCCGCGCCGGCAGCGGCAGGCGATCGCACAGAACGCGCTGGCGGGGCGCGTCGGCGGGGCGCTGGTGGGCTTCTTGCGCGTGCTGATCGAAGAGGACCGGGCGGCCCTGCTGCCCGAGATTGCGACGGTCTACGATGACTTGGCGGACGCGCAGGAGGGGCTCGTCGAGGCGGAGGTGCGGACCGCGCGCCCGATCGAGCCGGAGCAGCTCGATCGTTTGCGCCGGGCGATCGAGCGGTTCACGCGCGGCCGCCGCGTGGAGATCCAGGCGGTCACGGACCCGGATCTGATCGGCGGGCTGATCGTTCGGGTCGGGGACACCGTCATGGATGGCTCGTTGGCGGGCTGGTTGCGGCGGACGCGCGACCGGCTGCTGCGTCAGACGGAATAGGCGGCGAGTCCGGCGGGTTGGTTTCGGCGGAGCGCATGGGGAGCCCAGAACGACATGCAGATCAAGCCCGAAGAGATCACGGCCGTCATCCGGGACCAGATCCTCGAGCAGAAAGACCGTCTTCAGATCGAGAGCGTCGGTCGGGTCCTGCAGGTCGGCGACGGCATCGCGCGGGTCTTCGGCCTGCAAAAGGCCATGGCCGGCGAACTGATCGAGTTCCCCGGCGGGATCTTCGGGATGGCGTTGAACCTCGAGGAGGACTCGGTGGGGTGTGTGATCCTCGGGGATGACCGGGGGATCAAGGAGGGGGACGTCGCGAAGTGCACGGGGCGCATCGCCGAGGTGCCGGTCGGGCCCGCCCTGGTCGGGCGCGTGGTGAACGCCCTGGGCCAGCCGTTGGACGGGAAGGGCCCGGTGGCGTCGGAGCACTTCAACCCGATCGAGACGCGGGGCCTCGGGGTGGTCGAGCGCCAGCCGGTGAAGGAGCCGCTTCAGACGGGATGGAAGTCGATCGATTCGATGATCCCCATCGGGCGCGGCCAGCGCGAGCTGATCCTCGGCGACCGCCAGACGGGGAAGACGGCGCTCTGTCTCGATGCGATCATCAACCAGAAGGGGCAGGACATCTTCTGCATTTATGTGGCGATCGGGCAGAAGGCCTCGACCGTGGCGAACGTGGTCGATACGCTGCAGAAGGCGGGGGCGATGGAGTACACGACGGTGGTGAGCGCCACCGCCAACGACCCGGCGCCCCTCCAGTTCGTCGCGCCCTACGCGGGGACGGCGATGGGCGAGTATGTGCGCGACCGCGGCGGGCACGCCTTCGTGGTTTACGACGACCTGACGAAGCACGCCTGGGCCTACCGCCAGATGTCGCTCCTCCTCCGGCGCCCACCCGGGCGCGAGGCCTACCCCGGCGACATCTTCAATCTGCACTCGCGCCTGCTGGAGCGCGCCGCCAAGCTGAGCGACAAGCTCCGGGGCGGATCCCTCACCTCCATCCCCATCATCGAGACCCAGCTCGGCGACGTCTCCGCCTACATCCCGACCAACGTCATCTCCATCACGGACGGACAGATCTACCTCGTCTCCGATCTCTTCAACGCCGGCATTCGGCCGGCCATCGACATCGGGATCTCGGTCTCCCGCGTCGGCGGCTCCGCCCAGACGCCCGCCATGAAAAAGGTCGCCGGCCGCCTCCGCCTGGAGTTGGCGCAGTACCGCGAGTTGGCGGCCTTCGCCCAGTTCTCCAGCGACCTCGACAAGAGCACGCGGGACCAGTTGATCCGCGGCGAGCGGCTCACGGAGCTGCTCAAGCAGGACCAGTTCGTTCCGATGGCCTTCCAGGACCAGGTGATGGTGCTCTACGCGGGGACGACCGGGGCGCTCGACAGCCTTCCGGTCGCCCGCATCCGGGAGTTCGAGACGGGCTTCCTGGCGCACATGCACGAGAAGCATCCCGGGGTGGGGGAGCGGATCCGCCAGTCTCGCAAGCTCGAGGACCAGGTCGAGGCCGAGCTCAAGGCGGCCATCGCGGAGTTCAAGGCGGTGTTCGAGCCGGCGTCGCACGCCGGGGCGCCGTCGACGAAGGCCGGCGCGTAGCGTCGCGCCGCCCGGAACGCGAACCCAGGAGCGGTCGATTATGCCCGCGGTCCTTTCCGTCCGCGTCATCCGCCGCAAGATCCGATCGATCGGGAACATCAAAAAGATCACCCGAGCGATGCAGATGGTCGCGGCGTCGAAGTTGAAGAAGGTGCAGGAGCGCCTGATGGCGATCCGCCCCTACGCGGACCAGATCGCCCGCCTGATGGCGAGCCTGACGGAGCGCGCGCCGGGTCTCGACGACCCGTACCTGCGCCCGCGGCCGGAGGTCCGGCGGGTCGCGGCGGTGATCATCGCCGCCGACAAGGGCCTCTGCGGGAGCTACAACGCGAACCTGCTCCGGTACGCCCAGCGGTTCCTGGCGGGTCAGCCGGGGAACCCGCATCTGACGCTCATCGGCCGGAAAGCGGTCGATGCCTACCGCCGCGCGGGGATCGTCCCGGCCGCGACGCATGTTCAGGTGCCCATCGAGGTCCCCTTCGCCGACATCCGGGCGATGGTCGGGCCGCTGATGGAGGCGTACCGCACCGGCGCCGTCGATGCGGTCTACCTCCTCTTCACCCGCTACGTGAATGCCGTCACCTTCCAGCCCGGCGAGGTTCGCTTCCTGCCCGTCGCCGCACCGGCGGGCGCGGACGCTGCGGATCCGGCGGGGGCCGACCTGATCTTCGAGCCGCCGCCCGCCGAGATCCTGACGCGCTTGATCCCGCGCTATCTCGAGGTCGCCTTCCACCGATACCTGCTCGAGTCGATGTCGAGCGAGTACGCGGCCCGGATGAACGCGATGCGGAACGCGACGGATAACGCGACGGAGATGATCGATTCGCTGACGCTGACTTACAACAAGGCCCGGCAGGCGGGCATCACCAAGGAGCTGCTGGATATCGTCGGCGGCGCCGAGGCGCTCAAAGGCTAAAGGAGCCCGAGATGGCCGAGAACAGGGGACGGGTCGCGCAAGTGATCGGACCAGTCGTCGACGTCGTCTTCGACGCCGAGCTGCCGGCGATCTACAACGCGCTCAAGATCGACGACGACGCGAGGCGCCTGCACATCACCTGCGAGGTCGCGCAGCACCTCGGCAACAACATGGTCCGCTCGGTGGCGCTCGCCCCGACGGAGGGGCTGGTGCGCGGCATGCCCGTGACGGACACGGGCGGTCCGATCCGGATCCCGGTCGGCCGGGGCACGCTGGGGCGGGTCATGGACCTGCTCGGCAACCCGATCGACGAGCTGGGGCCGATCGCGGCGGACGATTACTTCCCGATCCACCGCCCCTCGCCGAGGCTCGAGGAGCAGGAGCCGACGCCGAAGGTCTTCGAGACGGGGTTGAAGGTCGTCGACCTCCTCTGTCCGTTCCCGAAAGGCGGCAAGATCGGCCTCTTCGGCGGCGCCGGCGTCGGCAAGACGGTCCTCATCCAGGAGCTGATCCGGAATATCGCCACCGAGCACGGCGGCGTCTCCGTCTTCGCGGGTGTCGGCGAACGGACGCGCGAGGGGAACGATCTCTGGCTCGAGATGCAGCACGCGAAGTTCAAGGACGCGTCGGGGCGGGAGATGCGGGTGCTGGACAAGACGGCGATGGTGTTCGGCCAGATGAACGAGCCGCCCGGGTCTCGGCTTCGCGTCGCCCTCTCCGGCGTCGCCTTCGCCGAGTACTTCCGCGACCGCGAGGGGGCCGACACGCTTCTCTTCATCGACAACATCTTCCGTTTCACGCAGGCCGGATCCGAGGTGAGCGCGCTGCTCGGCCGCATGCCCAGCGCCGTCGGCTACCAGCCGAACCTGGCCTCCGAAATGGCGGCCCTTCAGGAGCGCATCACCTCCACCAAGCGCGGCTCCATCACGTCCGTCCAGGCCGTCTATGTGCCGGCGGACGACATCACCGACCCCGCGCCGGCGACGACCTTTTCGCACCTGGATGCGAACATCGTTCTCGAGCGACGCATCGCCGAGCTCGGCATCTACCCGGCGGTCGATCCCCTCCGGTCCAACTCGCGCCTCCTCGACCCCAAGGTCGTCGGCCCCGACCACTACCGTGTGGCTCGCGAGGTCCAGCGAATCCTGCAGCGCTACCAGGATCTCCAGGACATCATCGCGATCCTCGGGATGGAGGAGCTGGCGCCGGAAGACAAGCAGGTCGTCGCCCGTGCCCGCCGCATTCAGCGGATGCTCTCGCAGTCCTTCCACGTCGCCGAGCAGTTCACCGGACGGCCGGGCAAGTATGTGGCGCTCAAGGACACGATCCGCTCCTTCCAGGAGATCGTCGAGGGCAAGCACGACCAGTTGCCGGAGCAGGCGTTCTACATGGCGGGGGCGATCGAGGAGGTCCTCGAGAACGCCCAGAAGATGTCCGCGGCGTAGGCAGGCCGAGCCGCACGCCGGACCCTCGTGACCGGAATCGCCCATGGGCAGGACCTACCGGGTCGAGATCGTGACGCCGGACCGCGCGGTCTTCAGCGGCGAGGTCGAGTCGCTTCGCGTGACCGCCTACGAAGGCTCGCTCGGCGTCCTGGCGGGCCACGCCCCGATGCTGTGCGTGCTCCAGCCGGGCGCGGTCTTGCTTCGGACCGGCTCCGATCGGAAGGCCTTCGTCGTCAGCGGCGGGTTCATGGACGTCGCCGGGGGGCGGGTGCTGATCCTGGCCGACAGCGCCGAGACGCCCGAGTCGATCGACCGGTCGCGGGCGGAGGCGTCGGCCCGGCGCGCGCGGGAGCGGCTGCAGGCCACCGCGAGGAAAGACGTCGATCTCGACCGCGCCGAGCGGGCCCTCCAGCGGGCCCTCAACCGCCTCCGGATGGCCGACAAGTACGGCGGCGGGGCGTATGATTTCTAGCGGTTCTCCCGACGCCGTGTTCCCGTACGACGATCCCTTCCGGGGCGTGTCGGGGGCTCCCAGGATGACCGTTCTTCGTGCCGCCGGGTGGATCGTCTTCGCCGCCGGCGTCGTCCTGATCGTGCTGGGCCGGTCGCAGGGGGAGATCGCGTACACGAAGTGGGGCGCCGTGGTCGGTTGCGCCGGCATGATCCTGACGTACGGGGCGAACTTGGTCCGCCTCCAGCGTCGCGCGAGGACGCTGCCGCCCTCGATGCGCCGGTCGCCGGGTGCAGCGGACGCCCCGGGACCGGACGGAGGCGTCGGTGACGTGCCGCCGGGCGCCTGCCGATGACGGCTGGCGTTCCCGTCCCGCCGGGCACGGCCGGGTTTTTCGCGTGTCGATCGAGGGAATCCCCGCCATGAAGATCCGCGTGATCCGTCCCGCCGAGGCGCGCCGTGCCGGGGCGTGGGTTTGTTTCGTCCCCGCCGGCGCGCGCGTGCCCGCCGGCCCCTGGCGCGAGGCCGCGCCCGGACTCGGCGCCGCCGTCGGCCGCGCCGTCCGGGCGAAGGCTTTCGATGGAAAGCTCCGCGGCTTTCACCTCCTCCCGCCCGCCGCCGGACTGCCGGAGCGGGTGTTGCTCATCGGCCTGGGGCCGTCGAAGGAGATCGGGTGCGAGGCCCTGCGTCGGGCGGCCTCCGACCTGCCCGCTCGGGCGCGGCTGTTGGGCCTTCGCGCGCTGACGATCTTCCTGCCGGACGACGTCGGGGTCCCGGCGGCGGATGCCGCGCAGGCGCTGGTCGAGGGGATCGGGCTGGCCGCCTACCAGTTCCTGAAGTACCGAAAGCCCGATCCCGCGGCGGCGCGCCTCCGGCTGGAGGCGGCGGACCTCGTGGCGGCCGCGGCCTCGCGCGAGGCCGCGGAGGCGGGCCGGTCTCTCGGCGAGACGCTCCTGCGGGGCGTCTGCCGCGCCCGGGATCTCGTCAACGAGCCCGCGCACGCGAAGACGCCTCGAAAGCTCGCCGCCCTGGCGGCGTCGCTGGCCGGGCGCGGCGTTTCGGTCCGGGTATTCGACGAGAAAGCCTGCGCCCGGATGGGGATGGGGGCCTTTCTCGGCGTGGCCCGGGGAAGCGCCGAGCCGCCCCGGATGATCCGGCTCGACTACAGGCCGCCGAAGCCCCGCGGCACGGTTTGCATCATCGGGAAGGGGATCACCTTCGATAGCGGCGGCCTCGATCTGAAGCCGACCGATGCGATGCGGTGGATGAAGGACGACATGGCCGGGGCCGCCGCGGTCCTCGGCCTCTTCTCGATCCTCCGAGACCTTCGCCCGGCGGTGCGCGTTCTGGGGCTCGTCGCCGCCACGGAGAATATGCCCGGCGGCCGCGCTTACAAGCCGGGCGACATTCTCCGGGCGATGAACGGCAAGACGATCGAGATCGACAACACCGACGCCGAGGGGCGGCTGACGCTGGCCGACATGCTCGCTTACGCCTCGCGCGAGAAGCCGGACGTGATTCTGGATCTGGCCACGCTCACCGGCGCGTGCGTGATCGCGCTCGGCAACAATATCGCGGGGCTGTTCACGGACCACGACGCGCTGGCGAAGGAGATCGAGGCGTGCGCGGCGCGGACGGGGGAGAAGGTCTGGCGGCTGCCGCTCGAGAAGGATTACCGGGAGCTGAACGCGAGCGCGGTCGCGGATGTCAAGAACGCGGGCGGCCGCTGGGGCGGTGCGATAACGGCCGGGCTCTTCCTGAAGGAATTCGTCGATCCGAAGATCCCCTGGGCGCACCTCGACATCGCCGGCCCCGCCTTCGCCGAGAAGCCGCGTGTCTACACGCCGGCCGGGGGGACGGGCGCGATGGTCCGGATGCTGGCGGAGCTGCTCCGGGGGCGGTCCGCGTCCGCGCGGGCGGGCCGGAAACGATAGCGGGCCGGCGGCCGAGGCCGGCTCGGCCGCCCGTTCGGGGCGTCCCGCTTTCCGGGGCCGGTCACGGCACCCCAAGGCCGCCGGTTTTTGGACTGCCTGCAAACGTCCGGACGGTCCAGGCCCCCTGCTCCACCTCCATCCAGAGGGCCCCCGCTTCCCAGGTGGCCAGCCGAACTGCGCCCGCCCTCCGGTACTCGTCCAGAGCGGCCTCCGACGCGAACCCCCGGCGCGCACTGACGATGGCGAACCGGGCGCCGGCGAAGCGGACGAGCCGCTCCGATCGCGACCCCCCGCTGCCGTGATGGGGGACGATGATCGCGTCCGCGGCGAGCCCCGCGACTGATGCGGCGGGCAGGGCGTTTACGCCCCGCGCATCGATGTCCCCGGTGAAGAGGGCCGAGCCCCCGCCGCCCCGCACCCGGACGAGCATCGACGCCTCGTTCCCCGAGTGTCGCAGGGCCTTCTTTCCGGGGGGCGGCCACAGCACGTCCCCGGCCAGGCCCGGCACTCCCGCGATCACGTCCCCGGCCGAGGCGCGGAGGATCGGGATCCCTTCCCGGGTTGCCCGATCCAGCACCGCGCGACCGACTACCGGACGGTCGAAGATCGGCGACACCAGGACCGCCCGGGTTCGGAACGACTCCATCAGGAACGGGCCTCCGTTCACATGGTCGGCGTCCGGGTGCGAGAGGACCAAGGCGTCGATCTCCGTGATGCCGCGCGACCAGAGGTAGGGTGCGACAACCGAGCGTCCGGGGTCGGCATATCCGGAGCTTCCGCAATCGAAGACCAGCACGCCGCCCTCGGGCGTCTCGCAGACATGGGCGCTTCCCTGGCCGACATCGAGCGTGGTGACCCGGAGACCTGCCGGCCCCGAGGGGCCGGTGCGGGCCAGTCCGAGGAGGACCACGATCAAAGCGATTCCGGCGAGCTCCCGGCGGGGGCGTTGGACGCGGCATCGCCGGACCCAGGCGGCGAGGGCTGCGGCGTAGAGGAGAACCCCGCGCGTCGTAAGCCCCGCCACGGGGATCCATCCGCCGGGGATGGCGGCGAGAGTCCGGGCTGCGAGCGTCATTACGTCGTGGACGGCCTGGAGCGCGGCGGCGAGCGCCGCGTCCGGAGACCCGCCGGCGAGGCCTGTCGCCGTTTTCGCCGCCGCGCCCCCCAGCTCGACCAGCACGAATGGGCAGAGGAGGAGGTTCGCCGCGTTCGTCGCGGGCGTCGCGAGGTGGAAGGTGGACGCCACGAGGGGCGCCGTCGCCAGCCAAGCCGCCATCGAGACGCAGACGGCATCCCGGGCGTATGCGTCCAGGCGATCGATCGCTCGCCGCACGCGGCCCGGCGGCGTGAGGTCGCGCAGCGGATCGCGCGGGGCCGAGACGAAGGCGCGGAGCAGGGGGTGGATCCAGAGGATCCCGAAGACGGCCAGGAAGGAGAGTTGGAATCCGGCTTCGAAGGGCTGGGCGGGATCGACCGCGGCGATGGCCAGCGCGGCCATGGCAAGCGACGAGAGGGAGTCGCGGCGACGCCCCGCCCAGTCGGCTCCCGTTACTGCCGCCGTCATCAAGAACGCCCGCACCGCGGAGGCTTTCAGACCGGTCAGCACGGTATAGCACGCCAGGATCGCCAGGATCGCCAAGCGGGCGGATCGTCCGCCCCACCCGGCGCGCGCCATCGCCCAGCCGAGCCCCAGGGAAAGCATCACCAAGTGAAATCCGCTGATGGCGATGTAGTGGAGTGTCCCGGTTCGGCGGAAGGCTGTCGCCAGGTCGGGCGCGAGGTCGTCCGGAGCCCCGAGCAGGATCGCGCCGAGGAAGGCGGCGACATCGGGGCGGAGCCCGCTCCCGAGGGCGTCTAGGAGCCGAAGCCGGACCGCCGCGACAGCGCGCCGCCAGGCGTGTCCTTCCGCGGCGCCGAGGATCCGGATTCGATCCGGCCGGCTTACGCTCAGCACGCGGTGGATGCCCGCGCGGCGGAGTCGGGCCGCGTGGTCGATCTGACCGGGATTCGTGGGCTCCCGGGGCGGCCTCAGGGGGCCATGGAGGGCGACCCGAAAGCCTGGGCGAAGCGCCGGCAGCGGGACGTAGGCTGAAACCCGAACAAGCCCGGTTGCAGGGCGCGCGGCCGGCTCCAGGATGCATTCCACTTCGACATCGAACGACGTGGTTCCCGAGGGCGGCGCGCCGCCCGGAGCCGGTCCCGGGGATGGCCGACTTCGGAAGACGGGCTCCGACACGACAACGCCTTGAAGAGCGGTGTCGCCCCCGGTATCGAGGGGCGTGAAACGGGCGACGTGGTCGGCGGGAAGATCCTGGCGGAGACTCGCGCGCAGGGCGCCGGCGAGCGCGGCTGCGACAAGGAGAGCAACCCAGGCCGCCCGGCGCCGGCGGAGGAGCGTGGAGGTCGCTAGGAGAACAGCGACGCCGGCAAGTCCGACCGTCAGGGCGCCTGTTGATTGCGGAACAGCGTCGGCGGCCCAGATCCCGAGCAGGAAGGGGATTGCCAGTGCGAGCCCCGGGCGGAAGATCGGCCAGGGAAGGCCGCGCACTTCGTTGCGCGCGGCACCGGCCACGGACTGCGTTTCCGGTCTCTGCACGTCGTTCTTGGGTGACGGCCCGGATGTCATCGGCGCCATGGGTTCTCCCTTCGGACCGGTTATCCCGACCGTGATCTCCGCCCCTGCATATGCAAATGGCGTGCCAGCGGGCTGCGAATGTCGCAAGTTGTTTTCTGTTAATAGGATGGGTTGCGTTTCGATGTGTACGGTGCTTCTCAGAAGTGTTACTTTAAGTAACATTGATTGCGCATGAACATGGTAGACCCGGTGTCCCAGGGCATGCACGACGGATCGGAGGTGGGCCCTAGCATCATGATGCTGCTCGGGGTGCCACCCGGCGGATGCCGGTGTCGGGTGCCGGGTCTTTGGGGCGACGCGGCCAGCGGATTTGCACTATTTTAAAAACCAGAAGCATCCGCCATGGGGTTCAGGGCGACCGGGCGTGGGTGGGGGGAGCGTGGGGGGGGATGTCCGGCGGCACCGGCTGTCGCTGGCCGTCGCGACACTCCTGATGTTTCCTGCCGGCTGGCTCGTGGCGGTGGCGCAGCACGGGCCGTACGAGACCTCCCGGTCGGGGGGATTCATCTGCTACACGGCGCGGGGCGACGTCGGATACCTCTTCCTCGGCGTCTTCCTGGCGGTGGCTGTCCTGGGGATTCTCGCGACGGTCTTCTTGAGCCTGTCCGCGCGTCTCCCGTCGGTCGAGCGGCTCCGTCCGTGCCGCGCACGCTGCAGCTTCTCCTGTTGCTGATCTACTGGGCGATGGGGACCCTTGCGGTCAGCCGGGCCCTCTTCGTCCTGATACGCTGGGGGCGTTCCCGGAGGTTTTGAGCATGGATACCGCTCATCCCGTCATGCGGAGGGATCGGCCTGCGGCTCGGCGGTTGCCCGCCGGTGGGGGGGCAGCGCTCCTGGCCGCGGCCTGGATGTCCGGCTGTGTTGAGCTGGAAGTGCCTGCCCCCGGCCCCGACCTCGAGCCGATCCGGGTGAATGGCTCCCGCTTCGTCGGCGCCCGGTCGGGCGCGCGGTTCACCCCCTGGGGCTTCAACTACGACCACGACGCCGCCGGGAGGCTGATCGAGGATTACTGGGAGACGGAATGGGCGACCGTCGAGGAGGACTTTGCGGAGATGAAGGCGCTCGGCGCCAATGTCGTTCGCGTTCACTTCCAGCTCGGGAAGTTCATGCGGACGCCCGACGCGCCGGATCCCGGGGCGCTCGCCCGCCTTGCGAGGCTTCTCGCGCTGGCCGAGCGGACCGGCCTCTACCTCGACCTCACGGGCCTGGGCTGCTATCACAAGCGGGACGTTCCGGTCTGGTACGACGCGCTCCCCGAGGCGGACCGCTGGGCTGTCCAAGCCCGGTTCTGGGAGGCGGTCGCGAAGACCGGCGCCGGGAGCGACGCCGTCTTCTGTTACGACCTCATGAACGAGCCGATCCTGCCCGGGGGAACGAAAAAGGAGACAGAGTGGCTTGGGGGCGAGCTCGGGGGGAAATTCTTCGTGCAGCGGATCGCGCTCGACCTGGCGGGCCGGACGCGGGAGGCGGTCGCCAAGGCCTGGATTGACACGCTCGTGGCGGCGGTCCGGCGGCATGACACGCGGCACCTGGTCACGGTCGGCGCGATCCCCTGGGCCCACATCTTTCCCGGAGCGAAGCCGCTCTTTCACGCGAAGGACACGGGCGCGGCGCTCGATTTCGTGAGCGTCCACGTCTACCCCAAGAAAGGCGAGGTCGACCAGGCGGTTGCCGCGCTCAAGGTTTACGACGTCGGCAAGCCGGTCGTCGTGGAGGAGATGTTCCCGATGTCGTGCAGCCTGGAGGAGCTGGACGCGTTCGTCGAGGCATCGCGGGGGATCGCGGCGGGGTGGATCGGCTTCTACTGGGGGAAACGGATCGAGGACTACACGCCGGAGGACGGCCTCTCCGGGGCGATGACGCGGGCCTGGCTGGAGTACTTCCGGGGGAAGTCGGCGGAGATACGGAAGTGAGCCGGGCCCGGGGCGAGCGTGGGGGGGCTGGGTGTGTCCTTTGCATCGGCCGGGGACATGCCCGATCCCGTCCCGTCATGGAGAAGAGCGGTTTCCTGCACGCCATCCCATGGGAGGAGATCCGATGATCCGGCCGTCCATGACCCGCCGCCGCTTCGCCGCCCGCTCGACGCTGGCCGCGGCCTCCGCCTTGATCGTTCCCCGGCATGTGCTGGGGCAAGGTGCAAAGGCGCCCAGCGACAAGCTTCGCCTGGCGTTCATCGGCGTGGCCGGGCGGGGCGGTGCGAACCGGGACGGCCTGAAGGGGGAAACGTGCATCGCCCTGGCCGACGCCAACAAGGTGTTTCTTGAAAAGGCCGCCAAGGACTATCCCGACGCTCGGGTCTTCCAGGACTACCGGAAGATGCTGGACGCGGTCGGCAAGGACCTCGACGGCGTCGTGGTCTCGACGCCCGACCATACCCACGCGGTGGCGCTGATGGCGGCGATGAAGCTGGGCAAGGCCGTGTACAGCGAGAAGCCGCTGGCGCACAGCATTTACGAGGTCCGGACGTTGATGAAGACGGCGCAGGAGCGGAAGATCCCCACGCAGCTCGGCAACCAGGGGCACTCCTCCGACACGATTCGTTCCTTCTGCGAGTGGGTCTGGGACGGGGCGATCGGGAGGATCCACACGATTCACGCCGGATGCCAAAGCGTCTACAGCGCGATCGGGAGTCTCGGGAAGACGGGCGAGAAGCACGAGGTCCCGGCGCATTTGGACTGGGACCTCTGGATCGGCCCGGCGGCGATGCGGCCCTACAACCCGATGTACGAGCCGGGGCGGTGGCGAAGCTGGTCGCCCTTCGGAACGGGGGTGATTGGCGATTGGATCTGTCACGTGGTCGACCCCGTTTTCTGGGCGCTGGACCTCGGGGCGCCGGTCTCGGTGAAGGCGGAGGCGGAGGGGTACGATCCGGTGAAGCACGCGGACACGTACCCGCGCGGATCGAAGGTGACGTTCCAGTTCGCGGCCCGGGGGGCGCGTGGGCCCGTGACACTGGTCTGGCACGACGGGGAGGTGCCGATCCCGCGGCCGCCGGAGCTGAAGGACGACAAGAAGTTTCCGGGGATCGGGGCGGTGGTGCTGGGGGAGAAGGGGGGGATCGTGTACGGCTCGCACGGGGCGGGCGGGTTGCGCCTCTTTCCGGAGGATCTGGCGAAGGAGTACAAGTACCCCGCCAAGAAGCTGCCGCGGCCGCGCAGCCACCATGATGACTGGGTGCAGGCGGTGAAGAACCGGAGCCACATGGCGGGGTCGAACTTTGACTACGGCGGCCCGTTGACGGAACTGGCGTTGCTGGGGAACATCGCCTACCGGTACCTCGGGCAGGAGCTGAAGTGGGACGGGAAGGCGGGGAAGATCACGAACGTCGCCGCGGCGAACGCGCATGTCAAGCCGGAGTTCCGAATGGGGTGGACGCTGTGATCGTGTGGCGGATGGCCGGACAGCCTCAATACCGGATTTGCTGTTGGAGGGGCAGGCGTGTCGAAGCGGGATCTGGCCTGGGTGGTTTCCATCGCCTTGGCGCCCCTGTGGCTGGAGGCGGGTGATCGGGCGTTCGAGCGCATCCCCGAGAACGCTGCCGGCGCCGAGGCGCTCCAGGGCGGCGTGAACCCGTGGCTCTACTGGGGCACCTACCAGCGGAACCCGCGACTCGTTCAACCGCCCTGGCGCGATGGCGATGATGTCGTCGTGGGCTGGGACTGGTCGCTCCCGCCGGCCGTCAAGCCCTCGTCCCGCGCCAGGCTCCGCTGGGGGTTCGGCGGCTGGAAAGACGGCAAGCTGCGGAAGGCCGGCTTCCCGGACGGCCTGTCTTGCGTCGACGAGGTCTGGTGGTCCTGGCGCAAGCTGGAACCGGAGGAGGGGCAGTTCGATTTCAACGGGTTGAAGGAGGAGATCCACCGGCGTATCGAGGCCGGATGCCGGGGGGTCATCATCCGTCTGCTGGGATCCGTCTGGGAGACCGGTACCCCCGAGCAGGTACGCGAGTGGCAGAAGAAAAGCGCATGGCGCTTCAACCGCTGGAGCGCGCCGCGCTGGCTCGAGAGGTACGACGTGAGGAAGATCGAGGAGATCAAGGGCGGCGAGCGCGTCGTTCATGCCGACATCTTCGATCCGATCTATCACGAAAAGTACCTCCGGCTCGTGAAAGCCTTCGGCGCGAGCGGCCTGCCGGCGCTCCCGGAACTCCACGGCCTGCTGATCTGCGGCATGTCGTTTTCCAACGGAGAGGAGGCCGCCGGTGTGAAGTTCCAGACGCCGGAGCAGGAGAAGCGGTGGCGCGAACGCCTGCAGGCGTGGATCGATGCCTTCGGCGGCGAGAAGCGGAAGCTGATCGCCATGGGCGACGGCCCCGCCATGCGCATTAACATGGAATACGGGCTGGGCAGTCGAGACGGATACGTCGAAATGTACCTCTATCACGCCGAGGATCGGGACCGCGGACAGTACATCGACGCGAGGCGGTATCTCTGCGTTGATGAATCGAACCCCTTCATCGCGAACCCCGATATCATTTTCGGCGACGAGAACGAAGAGTACAGCGAGAGGCAAGTGGATTGCTTCGGACCCATCGAGTCGTTCAATTACCGGTACTTCACTTCGATGCTTCGTTTCCTGCAGATGCGCCGCAACTACCTCTACACCGAAGAGAACGCCGTTCTGCCCGACCTGCTCTGGTACGTCTGTCACGCGATGGCGCGCACGGTTCAGGATACGCCCGACGCCTGGTGCTTCCTGCGCGAGAGCTACGTGAGACAGAAGGGCACGGACGCGCTGAAGAACTTCGAGCGCAGGGTGTACCAGCGCGATCGCGAGGGGTTCGAGACGCAACCGGCCGTGCGCATTCCGCACGCGATCGAGAGGTGGTGGCTGCACGATCCGAGGCGGCGTTACGACTACGTCGCACGCACCGGCAAACGGATCGGCTTCGCCGTGGACGACCGGTTCGTGAGCGGCCGGTGCCGGGTGGCCGTGAAGGTCAGCTTTTACGATGGATTCCATGATGCCTGGCGGCTTGTCTACACACAGGGCGGCAAGGCGGCGGGGTCGGCGCCGGTCGAGTGCACCGGCACCGACGGCTTCCGCACGGCCACCTTTTTCATCGATGCGGACTTCGACGCGAAGGAAATGGCCTTCGACTTGGAGATCCATTCGGGGGGCCGGGTGCCGATCAGCTTCGTGCGGCTGATCCGGCTCCAACCGCGGATGGAGACGCCGCAACAATAAGAGCCGCTAACATAAATCAGCCAATATGCCGATAAAACTATATGGTGATGGGTGGGCAATCGGAGATCGTGTCGATGGCCAAGCCCATCCTGCCCGACGCACTCTGGGAGATCGTCAAGCCCCTTC
>Ga0209381_1001437_pt1 | contig 38686 bp, 35 predicted proteins | sample DewCreD2012metaG_FD_184111 | JGI IMG/M metagenome (GOLD analysis project Ga0209381, IMG submission 184111) | Hot spring sediment bacterial and archeal communities from British Columbia, Canada, to study Microbial Dark Matter (Phase II) - Dewar... ... | reverse complement strand
TCTGCGGGCTGTTGGTGGCATTCGCGTCGCTGATGGTGATGGTCGCGTTATATGTCCCCGCAGAAAGCCCGCCTGTCGTGTAACTCACCGTGATCGTATCGTGCTCCCCTGCCGAACTTCCGCTCACAGGAGCGCACGACAGCCAGCCCGCGTTATCGGTAATCGTGTAGTTCAGCGTCGTACCATTGCCCGCACTGTTCCATACCTCAAAGGTCTGGCTCGCCGCATCCTGCCCCTCCACGCACGACGGAGAAAGGGCCGTCGGCGACCGGGAGATGGTCGGCTTTGGAGCGGCGCTCACCGTCAGCACAACAGGAATCGTCTGCGGGCTGTTGGTGGCATTCGCATCGCTGATGGTGATGGTCGCGTTATATGTCCCCGCAGAAAGCCCGCCTGTCGTGTAACTCACCGTGATCGTATCGTGCTCCCCTGCCGAACTTCCGCTCGCAGGAGCGCACGACAGCCAGCCCGCATCATCGGTAATCGTGTAGTTCAGCGTCGTACCATTGCCCGCACTGTTCCATACCTCAAAGGTCTGGTTCGCCGCGTTCTGCCCCTCCACGCACGACGGAGAAAGGGCTGCCGGCGTCCGGGAGATGGTCGGCTTTGGAGCAGCACTCACCGTCAGCGCAACAGGAATGGTCTGCGGGCTGTTGGTGGCATTCGCGTCGCTGATGGTGATGGTCGCGTTATATGTCCCCGCAGAAAGCCCGCCTGTCGTGTAACTCACCGTGATCGTATCGTGCTCCCCTGTCGAACTTCCGCTCGCAGGAGCGCACGACAGCCACGCCTGATTCACGCTTACCGTGTAGTTCAACGTACTGCCGTTGCCTGCGCTGTTCCATACCTCAAAGGTCTGGCTCGCCGCGTTCTGCCCCTCCACGCACGACGGCAGCAGAGAACCGGGAGATACGGAGATTGACGGCTGCGGAATCGCCACCGAGACGGAACCGTTTTCTGCGGACGAGTCAGGTATCAGGTTGCCACCGGAATCCGAGAACTGGATTCCGGAAAAGGAGAGAGACGTTGACGACCCGGGCGGACCCGTGACATCCACAATCAGGTAGAGGAAAACTCCTGTCGCAGAACTGACGCCGGGATACGCCGCGCCGGCAAACCTCAGCAGGGTTGTGGTTCCTGAAACCTGCTTGTTCACAACGATGATGAAGGAACTGCTCAGGTCTGTCTTTGCGGCAGGGGTGATGACATTGTTTGCGTCAAAGTAGTCAGAAACGACATCGCACACTGTGTTGTCAAAGGAGAGCGAAAAGGAGAAACCCGCAAAGGTGGAGTTTGTGATGCTGACCGGCACAAAAACTCCCGCAGCGCCGGCTCCCGCGCTCACATCAGCAGCCGAAATCGCGACCGCCGCGGACGCCGCCGGGCGGACAGCCGCGCTCGCAAGGAGCAGGACCGCGAGGAATCTCCCTGACATTCTTCCTTTCTTCAAGGCAATCTCCGTGCTGGATTATACCCCATATCGGCGCCGCGCAACAGCATATGTCAACAACTCTCAGCAGGCGCACCGAAAACCCGTCCGCGCCCCGCGGAGAAGATGGGCGCACAGGGCTCCGATGACGCCCCCCGCGTGGCACGCGAGCACCGGCGTCCCCACCATTCCGAACAGGAGAAACTCGAACGGGAACCTGCCTGTCGCCAGTTCTGCCGCTATCATCGCCGTAAGGAATGCGAGAACCGCCGCGCCAACCGCCCGCTGGCTCCCAGTCCGCCCGCTCCCGCACGCCATCTCAAGAGAGGCAACCGCCATCACTCCGTATGTCACGCCCGACAGTCCCCTGAATCCTCCCTCGGAAACCACAGGCAGTCCCCATGCGGCAGCCGCCGCTCCCGCTCCTGAAAACACAAACATACATCAGCCGCCAGCCGGCCTTTTCTCGTCAAGAAAGGGATACAGGAGAAAGAACGGAACACCGTCGAGCAGCAGGTGATACACCGTGATATGCGCGAACGGATGGGTCAAAAGCCGCCACCACTCGCCGGCGGCCACCTTCGCAGGAACAAGCGCAAGGTTGTCCGTGGAGCCGCCCGCCGGCAGACGAAGATTCGCAACAACGACAGCCGCCGCAACTATCCAGATATCCCAGTAAGAGCGAATCAGACCTCTTGTGCGCCAGCGCACCTCACGCCTTCCGCTTCCTCCGCCTGAGGAGCGCGAGGAGACCGGAGAGACCTGCCGCAACAGGACCTATCACTCCTCCGCCTCCTCCTCCGCCTCCTCCTGCCGCTCCCACCGTCAGCGTCACCACAACCGTCTGCGGACTGTTGGTCGCACTCGCGTCCGTAATCGTGATGGTCGCGCTGTATGTCCCTGCTGCCAACGACGATGTGTCGTACCTCACCGTGATCGTATCGTGCTCCCCCGTCGAACTCCCGGAAACCGGACTGCACGACAGCCACGCCTGATTCACGCTTACCGTGTAGTTCAACGTACTGCCGTTGCCTGCGCTGTTCCATACCTCAAAGGTCTGGCTCGCCGCATCCTGCCCCTCCACGCACGACGGAGAAAGTGACGACGGACTCCTGCCTATCTGCGGCTGCGGCGCCGTGACAGTCAACGAGCCGCCGGTCAGGGTCGGAGCCGGTATGTTGTTGCCCTCCGAGTCGGCGAAACTTGCGTTTGAAAAGGCGATGGCGGTCTGGCTTCCCGCGCCGCCGGTCACATTCACACGCAGGTAGAGGAATGTGCCGGATGCATTGCTCACCCCGGGCATCGCAAACCCGCCAAATGTCAGGGAGGTCGCCGCGCCGCTTGCCTGTTTCGTCACAAGGATGGTGAACGGATTGCTCAGCGTTGTCTTCGCCGCGTCAGAGATGGTGTTGTCAGACGCATTGTAGTATGTCGGAACGATGTCCATCACCGTGTTGTTGTATGTGAGGGTGAAGAGAAACCCGGCAAAGGTGCTGTTGGTGATGGTGATTGGTATCGCCACATTCGTCGAACCGGCAGGCGCACTCACATTGCCCACGCCCATCGTGACGCCGGCAGAGGCGACTGAGACGCACAGAACGCACGCACAGAGGAACGCCGCGCACAGACGCCGGAACATAGAAACCTCCTTCGCCTTACTTGTGTATTGTACCATCTTCCGGCGCGACAATCACGGTGACCTGCCTGCGCGGGCGGAAAAACTCCTGCGCAAACGACTGTACATCCTGCGGGGTTACCGCGCGCACCTCCCTCTCAAGTTGTTCCGCGTAGTCGTGCCCGAGTCCGTAGAGCACTGAAAGACCCGCTTCGAGCGCCTGCGACGAAAGCGTCTGCCTGCTGATGCGCTGGTGTCCCAGCACCTTCCGCTTGTTCTTCTCAAGGGCGTCGGCGGAAATGGGACGCGCAGCAACATCCGCGATAACCTCCTCGATGACCTGCCTCACCCGTTCAACCCTGTCCGGCCTGCACTGCGCCGAGAAGATGAGCGCCCCGGGCTGGAGGCCGAGGAAGTAGGTGAAATGGGTCGCATAGACAAGCGCTTCCTTTTCTCTCAGGCGGTCAAAGAGAGTGCCATCCTGCTGGTTCATCAAACTGGCGAACACTTCCAGAACTGCGCGCCTCCTGTCGTCAACGGTAATGCCGGGGTATCCGATGAGCACCACCGCCTCTTTCTTCTTGATGCCCTGTCTCGCCACAACCGGCTCATGGTCGGCGGGAAGGAACCGTTCCACCTGCGGAATTCGGGCAGGAGACAGCGAACCAAACTTCTCTGCCAGTTCCTTCATCACCCGTCGTTCGTCAATGTCCCCGGACGCGGTGATGACAATGTTGCCGGCGCCGAAAAACAGACGGTAGGTCTCCCTGACAAGTGACGCGGTCACCGCCTCAACGCTCTCCTTTGTGCCTCCGTCCGGAAGGCCGTACGGATGGGCGGCGAAAATCTTCTCCCTGAGGATGCGTCCCGCCACGCCGCCGGCGCTCTCCTCGCGGGCGACAATCTCCGCAATCGCCTCCTGTCTCTCGCGCTGGAGTTCCTTTTCAGGGAATGACGGGTTGCACGCGATGTCAGCCAGCAGAGAAAGGGCCTGCTGCCAGTATCTTGCCGGCACGGTCAGGGTGAGCCCCATGCTGTTGTTGCCGCTGTACGGAGAAATGGAGCCACCCCACGAGGCGACCATATCCGAGATGTCGCGCGCGGAGAAGCGCTCGGTGCCGCGGATGAGAAGGCGCGCCATCATCGGGAAAAGCCCGTTGGTCTCCTTCTTCTCAAACAGCATGCCTCCCTTCATCAGGACGGAAAAAGAGACGATGGGCAGGGTGCGGTCGCGCTTCAGGAACACGGGGATGCCGTTGGCAAGCCGTTCCAGCCGCGCTGCGCCTGCGCCTTCCTCACTCCCCGCCGCGCCGGTGGCAGCGCCTTCTTCCTTCACGACGCAGAATGTCATACCCGTCTCTGTCAGGTACTGCCGCGCAACCTCTGCAACCCGTTTGCTGTCAACCTGCGAGACCGAGGCAAGATAGTCGCTGGAAAACAGAGGATTGCCGGTGAGATGCATGCTCGTCGCCAGGTCTCCCGCCCTTTCCTCCACCGACTCAAGCGAGAAAAGCAACTGGCTATGCAGCCCGTTGCGCGCCTGCTCAAGTTCTTTGTCCGTGGCGCCCGATTTCGCCCGCGACACCTCCCTCAGAATCGTCCGCCTCACCTCCCCCACCTTTTCCGGGTCGCACACCGCCTGGATGATGAACAGTCCCGGTTCTTTCGGTGTGTACGCCTCCGCAGAGACCTGATACGCCTTGCCTGCCTCCACCAGCGAGCGGTAGAGCCGGGAGGACCTGCCTCCTCCGAGCACCCACGCGAGGACATCCAGTGCGGGCGTGTCAGGCGAGGTCGCTGAACCGATGCGGCAGGCGAAAGAGAGGTACGCCAGTTTTGTCGGAAACGGTTTCACCCGCTCCCGGAAACCTGTCTGCCGCGGTTCAGATAAGGGCGAGGCGGGCCACGGGAACCCGCGCCTGACGCCAGACACTGAGGACCGGACCGCGCCGAACACCTCGTCCGCATCCGCCGGACCGACAATCGCGAGGATTGCGTTGTCAGGCGAGTATGCCGATGCGTGGTACTTCCTCACCTCCTCGCAGGTCAGTTGCTGGAGCAGGTCGGGGTATCCGATGACAGGCAGCCGGTACGGATGGACAAGGAACGCCGTCTCCCACAGGCACCTGCTCAGCTGGTACTCAGGCCTGTCTTCGGCACGGGCGATTTCGCGCAGAACGACCTCCCGCTCTCTGGCGAAATCCTCCTCGGAGAACGACGGGCTGAAGACCGCGCGCAAAAGCGCGTCGAGCGGCTCGCGCCAGTTTTCGAACGGAACCGTGACGGTAAAAAGCGTGTGGTCAAGCGAGGTGTGCGCGTTCGTGTATCCTCCCGCTTTCTCGACGATAGAGGCGAGGTTCTTCTCCGGCTCTGCCTTGAAGATAAGATGCTCAAGCAGGTGGGTCGCGCCGCTGCCGAGAAGGGGCCCTTCTGTTGCGGAACCCGACTTGATGAGAAGAGAAAACTGCATCAGCCGGGACGCCGGCACCCGCTCCATCAGAACGACAAGACCGTTTGCCGTCTCCTGCCGGATGACGCTGCGGGCAGGCAACGGAAACGAACCGGCGGAGGCAAAACGGCTGCCTGCGGCGGCATTCAGCGCCAGCGCCTCGCAGCAAAGAACAAGGTAGTACATACCCCTCCTCATTGTTCTCACCTCACCCGCTCCCTGATGAAACCGTCTGCGCAAACCACGCGCCTGTCTCACGGAGAACCTGACATTTGGCGTCAAGGTTCTGCCTGCGCACTGGCGCCATATCAACGACGGCGAACCCGCAGGTCGCAAGGATGCCCTGCAGGATAGCGCAGCACGAGGGCGCCCCTCCACCTCCGCCGCCTGCGACACAGATGCCCATCGCCACCTTGTCGGTCACGCCCTGTTTCCCCGCCTCGTGCCGCGTGATGCGGCGCAGACGGTCAAGAAAGGCGCGCAAACTCTCGCTGAGGTCGCTGAAGTAGACCGGCGTGGCAAAGACAACCGCGTCCGCCTCCCGAATCTGTGCCACAAGTCCGGCGAAATCGTCCTCAATGCAGCACCTCCCTTCGCTGCGGCAGGTGCCCCAGCCGGCGTCGTTGCACTGGCGGCATCTTTCCACCTTCATTGTCGGAAGGAAACAGACCTCTGCCCTGCCGCCAGCCCTCTTCACGCCGTCTACAAGCGCGTTGAGCGCCCTCGCCGTCTGCCCGTTGGGATTCCTGCTGCCTGACACCACGAATACCTTCATCGCACCCTCCTGTCGTCTACCGGCACATCCAGATGCGGGAGATGCGCCACTTCCCCGACCGCTTCACGAAGTCGATGTGGATGTGCCCGAGTTCGCTCCCGTGCCCGCCGAGTGTGAAGGTTTCGGCGTCGGCGGGAAACTCCCGCTTTTCGTATCTTGTGACGAAAGGAACCTCTTTGTGCGCTTGCTGGAGTTGGGTGAACACCGCGGATGCAAGCGAACCGCCGTCGTCCAGGCACGCCCTCGCCAGCGTTGCGCGGTCTGCCCGCTCAAGGCAGAAAGAGATGAATGTCACCGCCTCTCTCAGGGATACAAACGCCGGCTTCCGGGGAGTTTCACCGGAATCGTCGCCGCGCACCTGCGCAGCGCACAGGAGAAAAAGTGTCGCGACAGCGACCAGCGCCGTTCTCATTGGTGCCTCCTTTTCTCACCACCTGCTGTCCGCCTGCCGGGGAAAGCGCAGAGCCGCCTCGCGGATTTGAACCGCGGACCTGAGCATTACAAGTGCCCTGCTCTACCCCTGAGCTAAGGCGGCCTTACCGATTGACACACTGCCGCTGGCGCTGTCTCTGAGTGCTCCCACGATGGCGCAGTATCCAGGAACTGTCCGCTTCCCGCGGCCGACGCTCTATTGTACTCTTCCCGTCCCGCAAGTCAACGCCTCGCCTTGCAAAGCGGGAGCGAAGACAGTACAATCGCTCGGCACAGGAAACTGGCAGGCGCATCCTCACGTTTTCTCCCGCACAGATGAACAGTGTGGCGGCAGTTCCGATGATAGTCCGGGTGCTTGTCTCCCTTGCGGTGATTCTTGTTGCCAACCGCCTCATCCGGAACCTTGCCGCCGCAGTGCTTCTCGGCACCGTTGCGCTGGCTGTCTTCACCGGTCAGCCGGCAGGGGCGTCGTTCCGCATCGCAGCCGTCCGCCTGTTCTCGTCCGACAACGGCTACCTGATGCTGGTCATCTTCCTCGTCATCTGGCTCTCTTCGCAGATGGCGGAGGCAGGCGTGATGAGCGACCTTGTGGACGCAGTCCGAGGCAGGATTGGTAGCCGGCACGCGATGGCTGTGCTGCCCGCGCTCATCGGTTTTCTGCCGATGCCGGGCGGAGCAATCTTCTCAGCCCCCCTTGTGGAGAAGTGTGACCTGACCGGCTCAACAGAACCTATCGTCAAGACGCGCGCAAACTACTGGTTCAGGCATGTGTGGGAGCCGTGGTGGCCTCTTTACCCGGGCGTACTGCTCGCAATGCACCTCTCTGGCGTCGAGGTATGGCAGTTTATGCTTCTCGGCCTGCCTGTCAGCGCCGCGGCAATCGCCGGTGGGTACCTCTTTCTGATGCGGCGAGTTCCGGACACGCTGCCAGAGGACGACTCTTCCCCAGCGGTGTCAGCAACATCTCCCGTCCGGCTCCTTGCGCCTGTGTTCACCGTCATCGCGGGGTACGCCGTGTTCCGGATCTTTTTCGCCGCCGCCCGGCACGCCATCCCTGAGATGCCTGCTCCGAACCGGTATCTTCCGATGATCTTTGGCATTCTTCTCGCGGTCCTTGTGCAGGAGCATCTGCGCCCCCTGCCCGGACAGGCCTGGCGAAGGATACTCCTCTCATCGAAGACGCTGAACCTTGTGCTCATCGTTGCCGCGGTGCGCGTCTACGGCGCCTTCATCGAGGCGCCTTTGCCTGCTGGCACCAATCCAGTCGCCCTGATGCAGGAAGAGATGGTGCGATGGGGGATCCCTGCCGTCGCGATGATTATGCTTCTGCCGTTCATCGCGGGGCTGACAACCGGTCTTGGCATAGGTTTCGTGGGCGCAAGTTTCCCGATTGTGGTGAGTATGATGGGCGTCGGTCCGCGTCCGGCGACCGTGCTTGCGTTCACAGGGCTTGCCTTCGCCTGCGGACACGTGGGGCAGTTGCTCTCGCCCGTCCACGTGTGTCTGGTGGTGACCAACGAACACTTCAAGACAGACCTCCTCCGGAGTTTACGGGGACTTCTTGCACCCGCAGGGCTGATGGTGCTCGCCGCGCTTGCCGTCTATGCGTCCATTCTGCGCTGGATGTAAGGTTTGACGCGGACGGAGAAGGTGGTATCATTCCCTCCGCTGTGTGCTATCGCCGTGACGCGGGAAAGGAGCGGATGTGACTGTCAATCCTCTGGATATGCTCATCGCCGGGCTTCTGGCAGACGACGTCCTTGTGCGGGCTGACGCGGCGCGGCTTCTCGGGCTCACCGGCAGAAAAGAGGCGGTTGCTCCCCTTGCCGCGTATGTGGCCGAGTGCCGGCACTGCACCAAGACGGCGGGCATCGAGGCACTCGCCCGCATCGGAGACAGGTCTGTCTGCGGCGTCCTCCGCCGGATTGCGGAGTGGCCGAACGTGCCTGACGACTGGTACTGGTTCTTCCACAGGGGCGTGCGGGCGGCGGCTTGCGTGGCGCTCCTGTCCCTCGGCGACGATGCGGGCGCGGGGTACCTCGGAGAACTCGCCGACAGGAAGCACGATGTGTTCTACGCGTGGTTTGCCCCCGCCATTCTCCGGCTGAAGAGGAGGTCTCCTGCCGTGACGGCGCTGAAAGCCCGGCTCACGGTTGAGGCGCTGACTGGAGAAGGCGCTGGCAGGACGCGCTTTACCAATCCGGGGACGGCGGCGATGGTTGCGGAGGCGCTCGGACTGATAAACTCAGATGAGGCGAGGACGCACCTGCGCAAGCTCGCGCAGCACCAGAGCAGATATGTGCGGGCCGCGGCGGCGGTTGCGCTCGTTTCCGGAGGCGGCAGGCGCGCGGAGAGGGAGTTTGTGGCGGAGATGGCTGAGCGCGACAGGACCGACTTTGTGAGAATCAAGGCGGCGTACGCGCTGGCGCAGGCAGGCGAGCACAACCGCGCGCAGGCACTTGCCAGGTTTGCCGGTTCTGTGGAGGACCCGTTTGACCTCGCCACGACGGTTGACGCGCTCGGTCAACTGGGAAGACGCGAGTTCCTCCCGCATGTGCGGAAACACCTGAACCATCAAGACCCGTATGTGCGGCAGCGCTGCGTTGAGGCGATGGAGCGGCTCGGGGCGAGCGTCCGGGACGCCCGCAAGAAGCTCAACGACCCTGACCAGCGGGTACGCCTTTCAGCCGCACAGTTTCTTGTGCTGAGGGAAGCGAGGAAAGGATGACAACGCAGGACCTTCTTCAGGCAGGCGTCGGAACGGCGGATATTACCCCTCCCCGTCCGGAACTTCTGAAACCGACGGGGATGGGACGACTCGTGCCCACGCGCGGCGTGCTTGACCCGCTCAGAGTTGAGGCGCTTGCGCTGCGCGCCGGAGGCGAGATGGCATTCATCACCACCAGCGACCTCCGCACGCTCTTCACGGAACACGGCATGCACGAGGAACTCGTCAGGCGCATCGCCAGGCGCACCGGATGCGACAGCCGACGCATCCTCCTGAGCGCCGTACACAACCACTGCTCGTCGCCCGAAGCGGCTGACTCCTCCCGGAAAGCGAAGGCGGCGCTGCGGGAAGCGAACGAGAAGATTATCTCCGGCTTCGTGGAGGCGTGCGCGAAGGCACAGGAGACCCTTCGTCCTGCGGAAATCGCCGCAGCCACAACCGAACTCGCCTCGCCGGTCGGCGTCAACAGGCGGATGGTGCTTTCAAACGGAACCGGCATCAACTGCTGGGGAGCAGGACCCATTGTGCCGTTCGGACACTGGGTTGTCGGGCCGGCAGGCCCGGACAGCAGGCGGGTGGATATCCTTGCTGTCAGGGAACCCGGCACGCGCACACCTTTTGCCATTCTCACCACCTATCACTCACACCCGCACCTCTATGAACTGCCGTACTTCAGCGGAGAGTTCCCTGGAGGGGTCAAGAGACGGATGGAGTCGCTCTTTCCGGGAGCTGTCTCCCTCCACGCCTCTGCGGTCGGCGGAGACATAGACCTGCACACTGTCCATCCGAAACAGGACTACGAGCCGCAGCAGGTGAAGTGGTTCAGGGAAAGCGTGGAACTCCTCTCGGACAGGTTTGCGCGCACGGTTGCGCCAGCGGTTCCAACCGACGGGTTTGCAAGACCAGACCGACTGGTCCACGAGTACTACACCTCAAAGCCGCAGGAGTCGCCCGGAAGCAGCCGGCTGACCATTCTCAACATCGTAGCGCTGGCAGACATTGCGCTGGTCTCAATGCCGGGAGAGATATTCCACACCTGCGGGCTTGACCTCCTGTCCAGGTCTCCGTTTTCCCACACATTCCTGTTGGGATACAACGGTTCGCGAGAAGGGTACGCGCCGTATCCCATTGTCTTTGAACAGGGCTCATACGAGGTCATGCGGGGACCCGCGCCCGATGTGGACCCTCCCGGCGCGTCTGCGTACGGGGTGCGAGCGCGGACATGGACTGCTCAGAGGATTGTGGAGAAGACCCTTGAACTGCTCGTGCGGCTGAAACAGAACTCCTGATCCGTGAGCCGTTGTTCGCCGTTCGGAAAGTGCTGATTCAGGTTCCGGGCGGCTTTCTCTCAGAAAGGTGCTCGATAATCCTGTCAAGTTTCTGCAGGACGAGCACGGAAAAGATGATGAACCAGACGGTGATGCCAAACTGCACCACGCCGTACAGCGACCACATCCCTGTTGCCAGCGCTCCGCCCATCCTCCCTCCTCCCTTCAGGTCAGATGCCTGACTCCCACTTCATATCGCTGGTGTAGACGTTGTGGTAACCGTGGGCAAGGTTGAGCACTTTCTGGCCGTACTGGTAGTGATGCCAGTAGCACCTCACAATCGGCACATACCCGCGGTACGGCGTATTGCTCGCCACCCACAGGTTCGCCTCGCCCCAGGTCACCCTGCCGTCCTTGTTTCTGTCTGCGCGCGCATACTGGGTCGTGCCTGACGGATACTGGAGGGCAAACCAGCCGCAACTGTTCGCATTGAACTCATACGAGTAACTGCAGGCAGTGATGGCGGGGTTGCGCTGCTCATAGCCGGGGTCTGCCGGGTCTGGAGGGGGCGGATTGATGCTGCCAGGAGGAAGGTCGTACGCGTCAAGATACATCTGGTTGCCGCTTCCCTCAAGTCCCTTGTACGGGTCTGTCAGGCAGATGAAGATGGCGGCGGGTTTGAGGTAGGTCGGATAGAGCGTGGAGAGCCACGGCGGAAACTCCTCGTCGAAGTCCTGAGAGTACAGGGAGATAGCAAGGTCAAACTGCTTCAACTGGCTGATGCAGTTCGCCTGCCTGCCTTTCTCCTTCGCGAGGGAAAGAGAAGGAAGCAGTTGCCCCGCGAGGATGGAGATGATGGCGATGACTACAAGCAGTTCTATAAGAGTGAAACCTGAGTGCCTCCTGCGTCCGACTGGACGGTTCATCCCGACCTCCCGCGCCGTATGTACACAGGTGAGACGGCTATTTGTTGTTCCGGGATTAGTTCCTGCCCGCCTCTTTCGCGCGAGAAGGAATTTCATCACAACCCGCTCAGGGTGAACCTCGCTCCTCCTGGCCTGGTATAATCCATCCGCACAACAATGCCGGCGGCATCTTTCCACCCCCGCGTCTCCGCCGTGAATCCTGTCTTGTCCGCGGAGAGCACGGCGTAGTCGGTAAAGTACTTCTGTCCGACGAGGTCAATCATCAGGTCTGACTTGTTCTGCGCGTAGGTGCCGTGCTCGGAAAAGTAGACATGCTGCATCGTGAGCACGCAGCCGAGCAACGCCGTTCCCTCGCTTGACATCGCCCTCCTGATGTTGCCCCGGTAGATGGGCACGGACACCGAGGCGAGAATGCCGACAATCACCACGACAATCATCACCTCAACCATCGTGAAGCCAGCCCGCCTCTTCATATCCCCCCCTTCGTAGAAGAATCTGCCAGACACTGTGTGGCAAATCCCGCCATCCAGTTGCGGGCGGCATCAGCCGGCAGGTGTGTCTGCGACCTCAAACGAACCCTGCACCCCCTTGACAGACCGCATGGGCACGCGGTACGCGCTTCCGAAGAGAGAGGCGAGATGTTCCGCCACATCTCTCTGCCGCCCGATGACATTGTACTGCTCCCCCGGGTCGTCCGCAAGGTTGTACAGTTCGTCCGGCTGGTCTCCTGGCCTGAGTATCAAACTCCACTCCCTTGTTCTGACGCACCTGTCCTGTCCCGCGTGGTATCCGCAGATGACCGCCTCGCGAAGATTCTCTTTCTCCCCTCTCACCAGCGGGATGAGCGAACTGCCGTGCATATCGTGCGCGTCGCGCGCAAGACCGGCGGCGTCAAGCAGCGTCGGCAGAAAGTCCGGGAACTGGGCAAGATGGTCAACCGTTTTCCCCGCGCACTGCTGGCCCGGCAGTTTGAATCCGAATGGAACCTTCAGCAGTTCGGAGTACATCCGGTCAGGACCTTTGAGGAACTTGCCGTGGTCTGCGAGCGGGTGTCCGTGGTCGGAGAGGAAGAAGATGACGCTGTCGTCGTACCTGCCCGCATCCTTCAGCGTGCGCAGCAGTTCGCCGACCATTGCGTCCACATACGACACCTCGCCGGCGTAGAGCGAGCGGATGCGCCGCATCTCTTCCGGCGAAAAGTGCTGGCTGGCGTCTCCTCCCGGCGGAAGAATGAAATCTTTTCCGCGGTAGGAAGGGTCTCCGTAGACATCGAACTCCTCCGGCGGCGTCCACGGCTCGTGCGGGTCAAAGGTCTCCACCCAGAGGAAAAGAGGGCTGGCGTGCGACGCGTTGCGACGCACCCAGTCAGCCGCTCGCTCGAATGTCTTCGCGCAGGGGAAGTCGGCAGCCCTGCGGCAGGCATCAAGGTTTCGGCACACCACGTCAAGGAGTGCCCGCCACCTCTCGGGGAAACTGTCCTTCCAGTACTCGTCCACCCGGCGGGTTCTCGCCGGCGCGGTGGCGCAGGAGTCGTACTCCTGCCCGCGAATCCACTGCCATTCAAGGTAGCCGCGGTGGAAGTTCTGTCCCGGCTTGAAGTAGTGGTACATATCCGTGATGAACGCCGTGATGTACCCTTCCCCCTTGAGGATCTCAGCGCAGGTCACATCTGTCGGTGCAAGCGGCTGCCACGACCTTCCGGAAAGCGTCCCGTTGCCCGTGACCCATTCTGTCCGGACAGGAATGGTCGGCAGTCCCTGCGGATACATATTGACAAACGATACGCTGTCACGCAGGAGCGCATCGATGTGCGGGGTCTTTGCCGGAGACGATTTCCCGGCGTAGAAAGAGATGTGGTCCTGCCTGAGCGAATCGGATACTATCACCACAACATCAGGTTTCTTTGTTCCCATCCTGCGCTCCTTTCCTGCCCCACGCGCATCCCGTCACAGAAATACGCGCGCCTTCTCCAGCAGTCCGTACGCGCGCAGAAGTTGCGCGACAATGGCGCGCACCTCGTCAGTATACTCCCTGCGGGCATCGGCATCAAAGAGAATCCTCCGGTAGCTGGGGATGAGACAACCGTGCGTCCTGCGAAGTGCCGACACAAGCGCCTGCCACACGCCCCTGCGGGGATTCAGAGCATCCACACAGACAGATTCTGGTTTGGCGGCGGCAACCGCCTTCACCAGACGCTCCAGCGCAGCTCCTCTGTCGGCGAGATACGGCAGAAGCGGCCCCATACACACATAGGTGCGGATGCCTGCGTCCTGCGCCTGTTTCACGAGGTCAAGCCGGTGTGCGCCTGCGGGCACGCGCGGCTCCATCATCCTTCGGAGTTCCTCATCCACGGTCGTCACCGTGACCCCGAACCTGAGATGCGCCGCCCGCTTCATAATGTCAAAGTCCCTGCGCGCGAGGGTGCTCTTGGTAAGGATGGAGACCCGGAAGCCAGCAGAGACGAGAATGTCAAGACACTGCCGCGTCAGCCGGTAGGTTACCTCTGCCGGTTGCCAGCCGTCGCAGACAGAACTGAGGAAGACCTCCGCGGGGAGTGTTCGCGCCGCCTGCCTGCGCAGGATGTCAACGCTGTTGACCTTTACGTCCACGAAAGAGCCCCACTCTTCCGCGTGATTCGCAAACTCTGCCATGCGCCTCGCATAGCAGTAGGCGCACCCGTGCTGACAGCCCGTGTAGCAGTTGACCGCGTAGTCAGCAATCCCCGACCGGTTGAGGATTGACCGCGCCGTAATTTCCCGCACCGCAGGGGCTGCCATACGAACCGCTCTTCGGAGACGCTGCCATCTTCCAGACGGCGCCTATTTCTGCAGCAGGTGGTCGGAAGAACCGGATTCGTCCACGATGTTGCCCTCTTCGTGCCCGGACATAATATTGTCGCGCATCACAAGGCGGTGGACATCCTTGCCGATGTAGAAGGCGCTCCTCTGGAACCGCTGCCCCGGCGCACGCGTCTCCCTGATGGTGTTTTGCTCGAACACAAGGTCGTTGGTCACGCCCATCACGGACACCCCCACGCTCACAAGTTCCCGGGCCGGAAGGGAGCGAAACTGCTCGGGGATACCTGCGGGGTCCTGCCCGTTGTTCTCGATGATGTTTTGCCGCATCACGTTGCGGTGGGCTCCGTTTGCCTCCGTCTTTCTCCGGAAGCAGATGCCGTACTTGCAGTTCTCATAGATCCGGTTGCGGGCAATCAGGTTGTCCGTGTCCTGATGGCCGATGGAGATGCCGCTACGCCACAGCCGCCAGCCGTTGTGGTGGATGTCGTTGTCCTCGGCAAGCCCGTGGTCAACGCCCCAGCAGAAGTACAGACCATCTGAACCGTTGTGGTGGATGTGGCTGCGACGGACAATGAACCGCGCGCTGTGGGAGCCGGGATGCATCCCGTAGTGGGTGTTCTCGAATGTCTCACACTCCTCCACCACGCAATCGGTGCTTGCCTTGCCGAACACAAGCCCGTCGCCGTGGACGCCGAAGACGCGCACCCTGCGCACCGTGCAGTGCGGGCTGCGAAAGCAGTACATCCCTGACGACCACAGCGAGTTGAGGCAGGGATGGTCTTCCACCCTTCCGTCGAGCGTGAGGTTCTCGACAAGGCAGCGAGGAGCCTCCCGCGCAAGGATGAGCGGAAAATGGTTGACCGCGATGCCCCCTCTCTCCGCAAGCCGGTCAACCGTCATCATCTCGTCCACATACAGTGTTCCGTCAGCAATTCCCGCGACCCTCAGAGGCGCGTTCGCGTACGCCCAGCCGCTCTCGTCCCACAGGCAGACGCCCATTCCCGGACGGAACCGGGATATGTCTGCGGGAGAGATCTCCATCTGGCCCACATCGGCGTCCCGCGCAAGCGGGCTGACGGCAAGATGCGCGTCCCGTCTCCGGAGTGTGACATCTCCTCTGCCGACAAGCGCGATGTCAGGCCTCAGGCGCACCGCGTCCTCAAGGAGATAGGTTCCCTCCAGAAGTTCAACGGTGCCTCCTCCGCGGAACGCAAGCGCGTCAACGGCAATCTGGATGGCCGAGCCGGAATATCCGCTCACCTCGGCGCCCGATGGTCCCACCGTGATCTTGCAGCGGCTGAACGCAGGATTGTCTGTCATCATCCCCTCCTCGCGCTGTGGCGTGAAGAAAGCCCTCACTCCCGCTTTGCCGGCACATACTCAAATGGTCCGATGTCAGGTGCCCTTCCCGCGGAGGAACGTGCGAGGGTTACCGGCTCCCCTTCACTCCACGAAACATCCGCGTCAAGGTCCAGGATGCCGGCCTCCGCATCAACCCTGAGTACCTGAGCGGTCCTGTCTCCGCCGACTGAAATCCTGTCCCCGGGAATCATAGCGGCTCCGTCAAAGAAGAACCAAGCGTCTTTCACCGGAAGCCGCCGACCCTTTCCTGCGGTTGCTGTCACGGTCAGCGGCACGCCCCTGTCAATGCAGGGCGAACTGTCCGAAAGTCCTGTGTACCGTCCCTGAGCGTCGCGGACAAGACGCGGGTCTCCGCCGATGTTGCACCGGCACAGTTCGGGCAGTTGTTCCTGCGCCTCGGCGAGCGTGTACTCATCCCGCTCAAGACGGATGACTTTCTGCTCAGGACCTGTCCCCGCCATCAGGTTGCCGAAGAAGAAGTTGCGGTTCTTCGTCCGGTATTCGGGAAACCCGAGAAAAACCGTCTGCCCGTTGCGGAAGAAGATGTTGTTCTGGAAGATGTTGTCGTACACCTCCCAGCGGAACGAACTGTTGGTGATGGCGCGCTCGTTGTCAATGAAGAGGTTGTGGAAGATGCGGTTGTGTATCGCCTCGTTGTACTGTATTCGTATCGCTCCCCGGAAGGTGGGGTCGGGTTTTCCGCCGGTGCTGTCGCGGTAGTCGCGGAAGATGTTGTATCGGATGACGCTGGACGAGCCCTCCAGCTGGAGGAAACAGGCAGAGGTGCCGGAGAAGGTGTTATCCTCTATGAGAGTGCGCGTGCCCGCCCCAATCCAGACGCACTTCCAGAATGGGTCAGTGAAGACGCACGCCCGGACGATGTTGGAACCCGGCAAAAACTTCGTCTTGTCCACGGCGGAGATAGAGACGGCCACATGGTTGATCTCCCCGAACCTGCAGCGCTCCACAAGGTTCGCGTGGCTGTCGCGGAATATCTCGATGTAGTCGGCTCCGGGCTCGGGAGCCCACTCCATATCCTGCCGCACCCCTGTCCGCCTGACGGCGCGGACAAAGTCGCAGTTGAGAAAACGGTTGTGCGACCCGCTGTTGACCCGGCAGCAGTTGTAGATCCGGGCTCCGTCGAACGTGCAGTCCTTCACGGCGCAAAAGTGGCTCCGGTCAAGAAGAATCCACGCGCAGCAGTCCCTGAAGGTAATCCCCTCAACCACAATGAAGCGCGATTCCTTCACCCAGAGCGCAAACTTCTCCTCCCATCGCACAGGGTCGGGCAGAGGCATCGTCCAGACGGTCCGGCCGTCTGCGCTCCCCCTGATGGTAATCGGCGCGTCGGAAGCCCCTGAGACGCTGATGGTCACCCGCTCCGCGTACTGCCCCGGTGCAAGGTGCACCGTATCGCCCGCCTTCAGCACGGAAACCGCCTTCCCGATGGTGCGGAAGGCGCGGCCGGGAGCCTTTCCATCGCTGGCATCGTCGCCGGTCGGACTCACATACCAGTCAGAGGGACTGACGGCAGACGCCCACGCTGTCGCGCACAGCACAGCGAGCAGAACCGTTTTCATCTGTCTTCCCGCTCCTTTCCCCCCAGAGTGTACCATCCTCCAGCGCGACTTCAACTGTGCCACGCGGATAACGAACACTGGCGCGTCCGAAGAACCTTCTGCCCGAACCGTCGCCGGTTGCCTGATGCTACCTGCGTTTCTCCGTCAGGGTGACGATGCCGAACTCCCCGGGGGTCCACGCGGGAGACAGGCCGCCTCCCCAGTTCATACAGGCATTGAGACCTTCGCCGTCGCTGTCGTTCACCTGCACGGAGAACCCGAACTTCCTGCCGGCAGAAGGCAGGATGCTAAGTTCGCTCCACGGAATCCGCAGTTCGTAGAGAGTCCTGCCCTCGTTGCGGACAACCGCGATGTCGTACACGGAACTGTCGCGGGCAAGATGTCCCGCTGTCCTGCCTCCTGTCCTGCCTGCCGGACGGTACAGCGTATGGCGTCCGCTTCCTCCCGGGCTCTGCGATGACAGATAGTATGCGAAAGACCTCGCAGACGCGTCAGGCGCCCGTCCGGTCGGGTCGAACGCAAGGATGACGCTGTCGCCTCCAACCACTCCCTCTCCGTCTCCGGAAGGGCTGTGCACGTCGTCCAGCACCTCCACCGCCGCATACAGGTTTTCGTCATCCCACTTCAGGAAGCAGACGGCGTTGAGGTTTACCGGCGTCCACCGGTAGCCGGAATGATGTATCGTCAACTGGTTCCTGCCGATGAGAGGTATCGGGCTTGCGCCGTCCCAGTCATCAAGGTTTCCGTCAATCTTCGGCGGAGAAGAGACCCTGACCGCCTCCGCGGCATAGTCGCTCCCTTCAAACACCGTCAGCCGCACATTGTCGAAGTACGCCGTTCCCTCTCCCCGGGCGACCAGCGAAAAACCAGCGGAGACAAGGTCTGCGGGCGCCTTGAAGCGCGCGGCGACAACCTGCCAGTACGGCGTGGCCGCGCCGATGGTGAACACCTGGACATCGTAGAGCGTCAGCGTCCTGCCATCCCTGAGCCGCTGGACAATGTTCGACCCTCCCTGCATCCCCTGATTCCACACCCAGGTGGTGTAGAGATAGGTCACGCCACCGATGAGAGGCACCTCCTGCGAAAGGGTGACATACTGCGGCGCATTCTGAAATCGCACAACCTTCCTGCCCAGACCGATGCCGAGCCCTTCGGAAGAGACAACCTCTGCGCCAGACCCGCTCCATCCGTCCGTTTTGCCATCCGACTCCTCAAACCCCCCGTTGGTCAGGAGATTGCCTGCGTATGCCGGCGACACGACGGAGACCCTGAACGGTTTTTTCACTGCAGGCAGGCGGCTTTGTCTGAATGAAACCGTCATCCCGCACTCTTCCGACATCCCTGACGCCGAGTCCGGCGCTGTCAGGAGAACAGGCACGATTCTCTCCTCTCCCGCAGGAAGGGAAAAGTCAATGGCAGGGCTGGACACCCAGCCGGCAGGAAGGTCAAACTTCACCGTGCCCGAGATGGGACGCTGGTACGGATTCTGCAGGAGGAGACGCGCCTCTGACGGCCTGCCGGCAGGGACGCACAGATGTGGCGCCGCGCCGAGCGGTTCGCGTTTGCCTCCCGCCACTGGCACGGATACGGACGCAACGAGGTTCGCCTTGAGCACATCGATGTCAGCACCCTCTATGAAGCAGGCAAGCGGCTCAAGATGGAGAGTCAGGACGCCTTTTTCCGTCCTGACAGACCGTTGGTTGCCCTGATAGTCTGTGACGATGACCGAACGGCTTCCCACATACAGCGAGACCTCCTCTCCCGTCGCAACGCTGCGTGAGGCGACGAGAACCGCCGTCCCGTCTCTCTCAAACAGGTGGAAAAGCCCCTGCGTGCTGGCTGGAGTGATAACCCCGACAGGTCTGGCATTCCACAGTTTTGCGGCAAGCACCGCAAGCGTTGCGGCGGCAGGCGTCGGCGAAAAGTCGCTGAAGATGTAGTCAAAGTCCCCGGTCGGGCTGCCATCTCCCCCGAAGAAAAACACCTTCTCCGCCCCTGCGGCAAGTTCGTCAACCATCTGGCTCAACACCCACTGGCTTTTTCTCTTTTCCGACACGATCTCGATGCCGGGCTTCTCCCACTGGATGACCTCGAAGGATGTCTCGTTGTCCCAGATGCGGACAGGCCGTGCTCCGCGAGACGCAACATCCTGCCGCGCTTCAAGAATCCCCGAGCCGTTTCCGTAGTGGATGGGAAGGACATCTATCAGTGCGGCCGCTCCCGCATTCAGCACGTCAAGGCGGAAGGAACGGGGCCAGAGGCCTCCCGCGAGGACTGACTTCACATCCGGGTCAACCGCCCGCGCCGACTCAACGCCGGCGCGCACAAGACCAACATAGTCCGCGACGCAGTCAGGCGTGCCTCCCGGCGTGATTTCGTTCAGCCACTCCCATCCCCAGAACTTCCCGCGGTATCTCCGGGTGAACTCCGCTACAAGTTGCCTGAACGCCTCAATGTCTCCGTCAAACATCCGGTAGCCCACCGGCTCCCCTCTCTTCAGCGCCCACGCGGGCGGGTCGTAGATGCACACCACCATCTGCATCCCGTTGCGTCTGCCGGCGTCAAACAGTGGGTCCCACTGGCTCCACGCAAACTCTCCCGGCGCAGGCTCGAGCCCCGACCATTCCGTGAAGGAACGGCAGGCGGTCATCCCGAGACGCCGCGCAATGCGGAACACGGTCTCAGCAGACCTGCCGAGGCAGTTGCCCCGATGAACGGTCATGCCGAACTGCGTCTGCCTGCCGCCGGTGATCCGCGCAATGTCAGGAATGCGACAGAAGGTGGTCTCCCTTTTCTCCCACCCGTCCACCTCAACCTGAAGGAAAAATGTTCCTCTGCCGGACAGGCGGAGCAACAGAGGGACCCTCTGTCCCTTTGCCTCCACAGTGAACTGTGCCTGACCGGACAACACCTCCCTGCCCGTCGTATCGTACACGCGGTACCTCACGGTCTTCTTCTCACCGGGCTCAACGGTCTCTTTCAGATGGAGGAAAAACCTTGTCTGCTCGCTGTAGGTAAACAGATTCCCCGGCACATCGGTTTCAAGTTCAAAGAATCCGCCTTTTCGCGCATACCGCGCGGTCGCCCTCGCATCCCAGGGCCACGGTTCACCTTTTCCGTCAACGAACCTGACCCGAAACAGGAGCGATGTTTTCCAGACAGACCGAGGCACCGTCACCGTGAAGCGAACTGTCCCCCTGCCCGGTTGAATCTCCGCCCTGTGCGCCGAGAAGTAGAGATGCGCGGTGTTCGCAAATGTCACCGGTTCAGGCGCTCCGGCTCTCGGCACCCTCGGTCCGAGGAGTTCCACAAGGACGGTCGTCCTCTCGAACTGCTCGTCGGGATGAAGGAAGTAGTCCACCGCAAGGTCAACCTTCTCTCCTTCGGTGAGCATCTTATGGAGCGGCAGGGTGTCTATCCGTATCCAACTCTTGTTGAAGGACACAGAGTTCCGCCACTTTCTGTAGGCGGAACCCGGGTCACGCACAGGAAACCGGTCTGACCAGCAGGTGCCTGCTCTTTCGCCGCCGGCAACGCGCAGCACCACCCGCGCTGCTCCCGCGTCAGGGAGAAGGGGCACAGAGACAGGCACGCTGACCTCTCCGTCTCCCTCGACATCAGGATGCTTGACCCCTGCCGCCTGCTCGGCGACCGATGTGCCATCTGCTTTCCAGAACTCGAGGGAAACGATGAATCTGGTGCCCGGCGGCGCGTCGCGGTAGGCAATCCTGACGTCAACGGTCGTTCCAAGCACCACACTCTCCGGCACACTCACCGTGCACCAGTCAATGGCCCCGCGTTCAGAGCGCAGGGCAAGCGTCCGCCTTCCCGGAATTTGTGCGAGGGAAGCGGACGACGCGGCAAGAACCGACGCGGCACAAAGGGCGATGTAGCCGAGACATCTCATCATCAGGGGTCCTCCGGGACGCGAGGAACTTCGTACGCAAGCTCTTCGAGGAACCGTCTATTCTCCGGAACTCTGAGAAACCTGTCCCGGTACGCTATCTGCGCCGGTTCAGGCGACCTCTCTGTCAGGTACTTGAGGGAAAGGTAGATTTCCGCCACAGGTCCGCCCTGCCACGAGTGGTTCCGCGCATTCAGCCGGGCCGCCGTCGCGCTTTCCCCGCAGCAGAAGTCCCATACCTTCGGCTCAAACCGTGCCAGAGGCGCGGCTATCATCGGCGGTCTGCCCGCATCCGTCCCTGCAACGGTGCGGAAGACAGGAACATCAAGAGAACCGTTCCAGCAGACCTTCATCTGGGTGTTGACGAACCGCTGGATGTCAGAGCGGTCAAACACCACTCCGTGGTCGTACAGGGAGACAGCCATCCCCACCGTGAGGGAAAGGTACGAACCGGCTTCTTCCGGACCGATCCAGTGCTTCCACGAGCCGTCGGGCTTCCTGTCCCACTCTCCGGCGGGGTCCCAGTAGTTCCACACATACCTGTCGCCTGCAAGTTTCAGTGTCCGCTTGAACCGTGTCCCAATCTTGACAGCCCGCCTGAACCACTCGTCGTTGCCTGTGGTGTGGAACAGCAAAAGATAGGTTGCGCAGAACTTCGCCTGCTTGTTGTGGGGATGGGTCAGGTCGTTGCGATTGTTCCCGCACTCAGACGCCATCCGCATCACCGCCCCTGTCCTGCCAAGGTCCACATACCTTCCCCTGCGGTCCCACTTCCTACCTGCAAGGTGGTTCTCCGCCAGCGCGAGGTACTCCCTCGCCTTCGTTCCGAACTGCAGGGCAAGGTGCGTGTCTGCCGCAACATCCTCAGCGAATGCGCAGATGAGTTCGGCAACCGCAAAATCAGCCACATCCACATTGATGACGGGCGCAGGACCTTCCTTCGGACGGAACAGGGGGAAAGGAAGACCCGAGAACCCAAGATACCCGTCAGGCGCACACACGAGCGCGGCAATGAGGTTGTCCATTCCCTCAACGAAGACGGCGAGGAAGGAGGCGTCTTTCGTCAGATGGTACGCCGCAAGCGGCATCCGCAGGACAGGGGCCCAGGTCCAGGTGATATCTTCAGGCATCTCTATCCGCCTGACCCGGTCTGCCGAAACGACGGCAGGCGCCGCGCGGGCGTGTTTCAGGAACGATTCAAGGATGAGCGCGTCTGATTCGCCCTTCATCCTCACCTGAGCGCCTGCGGAAGTGAGAAAACCGAAGAGGAAGAGAAGGAGCAGGAAACGGAGAAGATGCACCGAACGCCTCCTTTCCCGCCCCTGCGCACCCCAGGCGACGCACACCCGCAAAGTGCGCCGATATCAGCCCTTTCCTGCGCTGCCAAGCATCCGGCACTTGGCGATGTACATCTTCTTCAATTCCTCCCGCGCGGGACCAAGGTACTTGCGGGGGTCGAACTCCTTCGGATTTTCGGCAAGGGTCTTGCGGATGATGGCGGTCATCACAAGGCGTCCGTCGGAGTCGATGTTGACCTTGCAGACAGACCTCTTGATTGCCTCTTTGATCTGCTCCTCGGGGACGCCTGCGGTGTTCTCCAGTTTGCCGCCGTACCTGTTGATGATCTCCACATATTCGGGAAGAACCGACGAAGCGCCGTGCAGGACGATGGGGAATTCAGGCAGCCGGCGTTCGCACTCTTCAAGGATGTCTATCCTCAGCGGTGGAATTTCTTCTCCGGGCTTGACCTTGAACTTGTACGCGCCGTGGGATGTTCCGATGGCGATCGCCAAACTGTCAACGCCCGTTCTCGTCACGAAGTCCTGCACCTGTCCCGGGTCGGTGTAGTGGTGAACCTCTGACTGGACGTGTTCCTCGATGCCGGCAAGAACCCCAAGTTCTCCCTCAACCGTCACATCGTGCGCGTGAGCGTACTCAACAACCTTGCGGGTGAGCGCGACATTCTCCTCGTACGGAAGATGGGAGCCGTCAATCATCACATTGGAAAAGCCGTTGTCCACGCAGCTCTTGCACAGGTCAAACGAGTCGCCGTGGTCAAGGTTCAGCGCGATAGGGATGTTGCTCCCCATCTCCCTCACCATCGCAACCGCGCCCGGCACCATATACCGCAAAAGGGTCTGGTTCGCGTACTGCCGCGCTCCCTTGGATATCTGGAGAATCACCGGAGAGTTGCACTCCGCGCACGCCGTCATAATCGCCTGCAACTGCTCCATATTGTTGAAGTTATACGCGGGAACCGCGTATCCTCCCGCCATCGCCTTCTTGAAAAGTTCGCGGGTATTCACCAGCCCCAGTTCACGGAAACTAACCGCCATTGTGACGCCTCCCTTGTCGTGTAGAGTGGAACACGCGTGTGAATGAATACAGTGTATCACGGCTCGCGTCGCGTGCGCAATATCGCATCCAGTTGCCGATGGCGAGATACCTCGCAAGAGTTCGGGTAATCGGGTGAAGACGCCGACGAACAAGGCGGTGGTGAAGTCGTTCATCATCTCCTCGGAGCATCCCACCAGAGTTCTGCTCCCTTAGCGTGCGCCTTCCTTGCCCGGTCCAATCACCGAGAAGTATGACCAATGTGCCCAACTCATACAGCCTCTTGACGGGAGCGCAGGTTGAGAGTTAACTATGTACGAGGCGTCAACCGTGCCGTTGGCTCGGGAGCGCGATGGACCCACGGGTGAACATAGCGGCGGGATTTGCCGGTATCCTGTCGGGATGCATCGTGGGAGCCATCCAGGGTCTCTTCTTCCATCGGGAGGACTGGTTGGGCGGGTATGCCTCGTGGTCCCGGCGGATGGTCCGGCTTGGACACATCTCCTTCTTCGGCATCGGCTGGCTCAACGTCACGGTGGGCTGGCTCATGCTCTTCGTCGGCGAGCCGCGGTGGGACAGAGTGGTCGGCGTGCTTCTCCTCATAGGTGCCGTGACGATGCCTCTTGTCTGCTACCTCTCCGCGGCAGACCGAAGGTTCCGGCACCTCTTTCCCATCCCTGTGCTCGCGGTCATCACCGCGCTCACACTTTTCATAGTGCGGGTTCTGCCCGAACTCTGGACCATAGAATGAAGATAGCCCTTGCGGCAATGAGCGGCATCAGGGTGTGCGATAAGGAACTGCTCCGGCTCGGGCTGACCCTGCCCGGTTTCGTTGACCGCAGCAGAATCATCGCCAGTTTGCCGAGTTTGGGACTCCTGACCCTTGCCGGAATGACGCCAAAGTGCCATACCGTTGACTATCTTGAAATCCCTGACCCGGCGGCTCTGCCTGAGGTTCCTTCCGGGTACGACCTCATCGCCATCTCGACATACAGCGCACAGGCACTGGAGGCGTACGAGTTCGCGAAGAGGTGCCGGCAGGCAGGTATTCCGACGGTCATCGGCGGCCCGCACGTCACCGCCGTGCCCGAAGAGGCCCTCGCCGCCTGCGACGCCGTCGTCGTGGGAGAAGGCGAAGCGGTCTGGCTGGATGTCCTTTCTGACTGCGAGAAAGGGAAACTCTCAGGGGTGTACGGCTCGCGCACCAGGGGCTTTGACCTCGCCAATTCGCCGACGCCGGCCTTCGAGCACCTCGACATCTCAAGGTACAACCGGCTCACCGTCCAGACCAGCCGCGGATGCCCACACCTGTGCGACTTCTGCGGCGGCTCCGTCCTTCTGACCGACAGATACTCCCAGAAACCCGCTGAGAAGGTGCTTGCGGAGGTGGACCGCATCCTTGCCATCTGGCCGCACCCGTTCATCGAATTTGCCGACGATAACTCGTTCGTGAACAAGGAGTACTGGAAGGAACTCCTGCCGCACCTGCGCACGCGGCACGTCAGGTGGTTCACGGAGACGGACATCTCTGTCGCGGAGGACGATGCGCTTCTCGAGATGATGCGGGACAGCGGTTGCGCGCAGGTGCTCATCGGTCTGGAGAGTCCCTGCGAGACCGGGCTGAAGAATCTCGAACTGAAAAGCGACTGGAAGTTGCGGCGCCTGCCGTACTACCGGGACGCCATCAGGAATATTCAGGCGCACGGCATCACTGTCAACGGCTGCTTCATCATCGGGCTTGACGGACACGGGCCGGATATCTTTGAGGGGGTCTTTTCCTTCGTGAAGGAGACCGGGCTGTACGAGGTGCAGGTGACCATCCTGACCGCATTCCCGGGCACGCCTCTCTACCAGCGGCTGAAGAGAGAAGGCAGGATTCTGGAGGACGGCAGGTGGGACAGATGCACTCTCTTCGACATCAACTTCACGCCGAAAGGGATGACGGTTGAGCAGTTGAGGGACGGTTTCCGCGACCTTGTGGTGCGGCTGTACAGCGATGAGTTCACCCGATGGCGCAGGGAGAACTTCCGGCAATCCCTGCGGCGCGTGCGCCGGAAGAAAGGAGAAGAGGCATGAAAAAAACTGACATTCCGCTTCTGTTCGGATTCGCCGCTGTGTACGACGGACTGCTCGGGATTGCCTTTCTTCTATTCCCCCTGCAGGTCTTCAACCTGTTCGGAGTCGCGCGGCCGAACCACCTCGGCTACATCCAGTTTCCGGCGCTCGTCCTTCTCATCTTTGCGGTGATGTTCATCCAGATTGCGGCTGACCCGAAGGTGTATCGCGATTTGATTCCGTATGGTATCATGTTCAAGGCAGCGTACTGCCTTGTGGTGTTTGGCTGGTGGCTGTACGCAAACATTCCCTATATGTGGAAGCCGTTTGCCGTTGCTGATCTCGTCTTCCTCATTCTCTTCGCACGGGCGTATGCGGAGGTGAGCAGGGAAGAAACATCCTCGGCATAACGGGCCCAGGGCCTGAAGAGACAGGGAGCGGGATGAAAACGGACAGAGATGTTGCGTTTCTGTTTGGCGCCGCCGCGCTGTGCGACGGTCTTCTGGGAATTGCGTTCCTGATTCTCCCCCGGTTCATCTTTGGCCTGCTCGGCGCCGCCCCCCCCAGCCATCTCGGCTACATCCAGTTCTCCGCGCTGGTTATGGTCGTGTTCTCCATCATGTTTGCGCAGATTGCGGCAAGCCCAAGAACCTATCGGCATCTGGTTCCCTACGGCATCCTCCTGAAGGCGTCCTTCTGCTGTGTCGTATTCGGCTGGTGGCTCGTGGCAGGCGTGCCGTTCCTCTGGAAACCTCTCGCGGTCGCGGATGTCGGCTTCCTCATCCTTTTTGTGTGGGCGTACAGGATGCTTGCGGAAGACGCCGCCTCCTGAGCCGTCTTGCCAGCGTCAGTCAAGCAGGAGAAGCGGGAGCCCGTCGGCAAGGAGAAACCCCTTCTCTGTCGGGACGATGCGGCCTGCGCGCCTGCTGACAATCCCTTCCTTTTCAAGATGCTCCAGCGCCCTGCGCGTCCGCGCAGTATCGGAAACTGACTCTTCCGCAACGCCCTCAGCAGTCCGCAGCGCCAGCGCAACCTTCTCCAGATGGAGTTGCTCGTCGGTCAGACACTCCTCGGAGATGCGGCCGGAACCCTTTTCCTCGACGAGGCGGCAGTAGTCCGACACATCTTCCGCATTGCGCCACCTGCGCCTTCCGTCAAAGGACGCGGCAGACGGGCCTATCCCGAGATACGGCTGGTGCCTCCAGTAAAGAATGTTGTGCCTGCAGGCGTACTGCGGGCCGCGGCAGTAGTTTGACACCTCGTAATGGGTCCAGCCCGCCTGCCTGAAAAAGCCGCAGGTTGCCTCGAAGAAGGCGGCTTCCTCGTCCTCTGAGAGGAGGCAGAGCTGTCCCTTGTCCCTCATGTTGCCGAAAGGCGTGCCTTCCTTCACCGTCAACTGGTACGCGGACAGGTGGCTGACGGGTTCGCCCACGAGGCGCGAGAGGGTGTCTGTCCACGAGAGGATGGTCTGCCCGTCGAACCCGCAGATAAGGTCGGCAGAGATGTTCGCACAACCGGCGTCATGCGCGCGAAAGACCGCCTCCAGCGCCTGGCGGGCTGTGTGCCTCCTGCCGAGGAATCGTAGTTCGTCGTCGTTCAGGGACTGGATGCCGATCGAGAGCCGGTTGACTCCGAGGGAGCGCAGAAAAACCACCCTGCGTTTCGTCACGCACTCCGGATTCATCTCCACGGTCACCTCGGCATCGCGGGAGAAGCAGAATCTGGACCTCAGGACACCGAACAGTGTTTCCATCTCCTGTTCCGGCAGAATACCGGGCGTGCCGCCGCCGAAGTACAGCGTGTCGAAGACGCCAAAGTCGGGAGATGTCTCAACTTCACGCTTCACCGCCTCAAGGTACGCCGGAATCAGGCTGAGGTCGGTCGTCGAGGCGAAGTCGCAGTACGGACACCTTCCCGCGCAGAACGGCACATGGACATACAGTCCCGCCATAGAGAGGAACCAATCAGCCCGTTCTTTGTGAGGCCGCTACTCCTCGTGCGCCTTCAGCACGGCAAGGAACGCTTCCTGTGGAATCATCACCGCGCCGAACGCCTTCATCTTCTTCTTGCCCTCCTTCTGCTTCTCAAGGAGTTTGCGCTTCCTCGTTACATCCCCGCCGTAGCACTTCGCGAGGACATCCTTCCGCATCGGCGGGATGGTTGCCCGCGAGATGACCTTGCCTCCGACCGCTCCCTGAATGGCAATCTCGAACTGGTGCCTCGGAATGGCGGCTTTGAGTTGCTCACAGAGGCGGGACGCCCGCTGATACGCGCGCTGGCGGTGGACAACCGACGAGAGAGCGTCAACCCGCTCGCCGTTGACAAGGATGTCCAGTTTGACAAGGTCGCTCTCCCTCCAGCCGGCGAGTTCGTAGTCAAACGAACCGTATCCCTGCGTCACCGACTTCAGCCGGTCGTAGAAGTCAAACACGACCTCCGCCAGAGGCATTTCAACGGTCACCTCCACATGCCCGTGCACGGGATACTGGTGCGAGAACCCCTCTCCCCGACGGTCGCGGCACAGATGGAGAATGGACCCGAGGTACCTCTGCGGAGCACGTACCCGCGCGCGGATGAACGGCTCTTCTGCCGCCTCAATGAGCGCCGGGTCAGGATAGTGCTGGGGATTGTCTATCTCCGCAATCTCACCGTGCGCCAGAAGGAACCGGTACCGCACGCTCGGCGCCGTCACGATGAGCGACTGCCCGAACTCCCGCTCCAGCCGCTCTACGACGACTTCCATATGGAGAAGCCCGTGAAAACCGCAGCGGAAACCGTGCCCGAGCGCCGCCGAAGAGTCCTTCTGATAGGTCAGCGCCGCATCGTTCAGGATGTACTTCGCGAGTGCGTCCGCCAGGGAATCGTAGTCGGCAGGATTGACAGGATACAGAGACGAGAAGACCACCGGTTTCATCTCCTTGAATCCGGGCAGGGGACAGGACGCCGGCAGACACTGATGCGTCACGGTGTCCCCTACCCTCACATCAGCGACCCCTTTCAGACCGGCGAAGAAGTATCCGACCTCTCCCGCAGACAGGCAGGGGCGTTTCTTGCACTCCATCCGGAGCACGCCAACCTCTTCCACGGTGCACACCCTTCCGGTTGCCATCAGCACAATCGTGTCTCCCGGCGCGAGAGTGCCGTCGACAACCCTGCACAGAACCATCGTTCCGCGAAACGGGTCGTACCGCGCGTCAAAGACGAGCGCCCTCAGCGCCGCGCGCGCGTCTCCGGAAGGCGGAGGGATTCGACGCACAACTGCTTCAAGCACCTCTGTGATGCCGATACCCTCTTTTCCCGAGCACAAAATCGCCTGTGAGGCGTCCAGCCCGAGTTCTTTTTCAATCTGCTCCCTGACGCGGTCAATATCGGCGTTTGAGAGGTCTATCTTGTTGATGACGGGTATGACAGTCAGGTTGTGCTCCAGCGCGGCGAACAGCGTCGCCACTGTCTGCGCCTCAACGCCCTGCGAGGCGTCCACAAGGAGCAGGACCCCTTCGCAGGCGGCGAGCGCCCGAGAAACCTCGTAGGAGAAGTCAACATGCCCGGGCGTATCAATGAGGTTCAGGGAGTAGGTCTTCCCGTCGTGTGCCACATACGGCAGGTTGATGGTCTGGCTCTTGATGGTGATACCCCGCTCCCGCTCAATGTCCATCGTGTCAAGCATCTGCTCGCGGAAATCCCTCTGGGGGATGATGCCGGTGCACTGAATCAAGCGGTCGGCAAGTGTTGACTTGCCATGGTCCACATGTGCGATGATGCTGAAGTTCCTGATGAGCGTATTCATAGGGCGCAACGGCTCGCTGGCGGCGCAAGATTGTATCCCCAAAACCAGCCGCCGGCAAAGAGCGTGGTCGCAGTCCCCCTGCCAGGAGAGACCGGCGCAGAACTTATGCCCGAATTGGCAAGACCGTCCTCTTCTGGTATAATCATTCGTCCGGACGGCCGTGACGGGCAATCTCCATGAAGGCAAAATCGCTTTTTGTCTATCCCCGGTATCCGCAGAATCTTGCGAACCTCTATCATCTGGCCTACAACTTGTGGGCCACATGGAACTACGACGCCATCAACCTGTTCTACCGGATAGACGCCAATCTCTTCCGTGCCTGCAACCACAACCCTGTCAGGTTCCTCATCACCCTGCCGAAAGAGAAACTGGACGCGCTTTCGAAGGACCGCGGCTTCCTGTTTGAGCTCGGCAGGGTGTGGGACCAGTTCCAGAACTACCTTGAGGGCAACCACCGGGGATGCGAGGCGCAGGCAGCGTTCGGTTACGACCCCAAAGACACCGTCGCCTACTTCCTTCTTGAGTTCGGCGTCCATGAGTCCCTCCCGATTTACGCAGGCGGACTTGGCATTCTGTCAGGCGACTTTCTGAAGGGTTCCTCTGATATGGGCCTGCCGGTTGTCGGAGTCGGCCTGTACTACAAGTACGGCTACTTCACCCAGCGTATCAATATGTACGGGTATCAGGAGGAGGTGTTCCAGCCGTACGAGAAGCACCTCCTTCCTCTGAGGCGGCTGCGAACAGAGACCGGAGAACCGCGGAGCGTCAGCATCCGCATCCTTGAACGAGAGGTGAAGGCGGGCATCTGGGAGATGCAGGTGGGGCGTTCACGCGCCATCCTGCTTGACACCGATTTGCCGGAGAACCCCCCTGACCTGCGGGCGATTACCGACGAACTGTATGTGGCTGACCCCCACCGCCGCATCCAGCAGGAGATTGTGCTTGGCATCGGCGGCATCAAGGCGCTCGCCGACCTCGGCATCAAACCCGCAATCTACCACCTCAATGAAGGGCACTCCGCCTTTCTCATCATTGGACGGCTCAGAGAACTGATGCGGGAACAGGGGCTTTCCTTTCAGGAGGCGCGCGCGTACATCAGGGCGTCAACGGTATTCACCACCCACACGCCGGTCATTGCAGGCAACGAACACTTCCCCACAGGTCTTGTGCGCCAGTATCTTGAACCAGAGGCGCAGGAACTCGGCATCCCCTTTGGAGAGGTCGCGTCGCTCGGCGCTGTCAACGGCAATCCTGACATCTTCTGGCTTCCCGCGTTTGCCATCAGGTGCGCGCGCGGGGTGAACGCGGTGTCTCTCCTGCACAGGGATGTGAGCAGACGGATGTGGGCATCCCTCTTTCCGGGCAGGGGCATCTCCGAGGTGCCCATCGACGCGGTGACAAACGGGGTGCACTTCTCGTGGCTCAGCGAGCCGTTCGCGTCGCTCGTCTCCCGGTACATCGGACCAGACTATGTCTTCTGCGGAGACAGAGACGAACTGTGGGACCGCATCCATGACATCCCCGCGGAGGAGATCTGGAAGGCGCACTGCGACAACAAGCAGTCGCTCGTCTCGTTCTGCCGGAGGTCGCTGACTGACACGGCGGCGGCGCGGGGATACTCCTCAGCCCGTCTCCAGAAGATCGCGCGGACGCTGAACCCTGACCATCTGACCATCGTCTTTGCGCGCAGATTTGCCACCTACAAGCGCCCCACGCTCCTTCTACGGGACCGCGACCGCCTGAAGAAGATACTCACCAATCCGGACAAACCCGTGCAACTCATCTTTGCCGGCAAAGCGCATCCGGCGGATGTGCCCGGCAAGAATATGATCAAGGAGATACTTGACTTTGCGCGCGACGCAGGCGTTGAGGAGCGGGTTATCTTCCTTGAGAACTACGACATCAATGCCGCGCGGCACCTTGTCTGGGGCGGAGATGTGTGGCTGAACACGCCGGCGCAGGGAATGGAGGCAAGTGGAACATCGGGCATCAAGGCGGCAATAAACGGAGTCCCCCACCTCAGCGTTCCTGACGGATGGTGGGCTGAAGGGTACAATGGAAAGAACGGATGGGCTGTGACCGCCGGCGAAGCGTACAGCCAGCCGGAGATGCGGGAGGCGGCGGAGGCAAATCAGATATACAACCTCCTCGAGGAAGAGATCACCGACCTTTTCTACGACCGCACCGAATCAGGCATCCCCGAGCGGTGGGTTGAGGTGATGAGGGAGACGATGCACGCCGCCTGTCTCCGCTTCAATATGAACCGGGTCATAGGCCACTACATCACACGGTTCTATCTCCCCTGCAGGAAAGAGTCCGAGCGTCTTGCCGCAGACGGATACGCGCTGCTGAAGCAGGCATCCGTCCATGAGAGAGAGGTCGCGTCGCACTGGTCGGGCGTGCGCATCCTTTCCTTCTCAACGAGCGTGGACCAGATAGACCACCTGATTGAAGGACAGGAGGTCACCGCGGAGTGCGCGGTTTCGCCTGCAGGACTTGCCCCATCCGCGCTCAGTGTGGAGGTTGTCTACGCGCATAACGGAGACCTCCGGGTGATTCCTATGGAAGGGGTGAGCGCAGACGACAAGGCGGCGGTGTACCGCTGCACATTCAGTATCGAGGGGGCAGGACTCCAGTCCATAGATGTGCGGGTCAGGCCTGCTGACCCGATTGTGGCAGACCTGCATCCTGAGATGATTGTCCTGCGCGAGTAGAAAAGGAGGCAGAATGAAACTTCAGCCGGTGAACTGCGCGGCGGTAAGCGCGTTTCTGGAAGGGTTCCTCAGGAAGACATTCAGAGAGAAAGGGTTTTCCAGGGCAATCCTCGGGATATCCGGCGGGCTTGACTCATCGGTGTCCGCGGCGCTGTGCTGCCGCGCACTCGGGGCGGCCAATGTCATCGGAGTCATCCTGCCCGCCGGGGAGACCGCCGGGGAAAGCGTGTCCCTCGCGGAAGAGTTCGGCCGGTCGCTGGGAATCACCCTTCGCACCGTTTCCATCCAGCCGCAGTTGGACGCCTATTTCAACAGATTCCCCGACGCAGACCGGCTCCGCAGGGGCAACAAGGCGGCGAGGGAGCGGATGGCGGTCCTGTACGACCTCTCCGCCGCGCACCAGGCGCTTGTCGTCGGTACCTCAAACCGCAGCGAACTGTTCCTCGGCTACGGGACGCTTCACGGAGACATCGCGTGCGCGGTCAACCCCCTCGGAGGGCTGTTCAAGACCGAGGTCCGGCAGATTGCAGAGTTTCTCGGCATTCCCGAGTCAATCAGGACACGACCGCCGAGCGCAGACCTCTGGCCCGGACAGACAGACGAAGGAGAACTCGGGCTCTCTTACGAGCATGCGGATGTCGTCCTCCACTGCCTTCTGGACAGGCGCCTGCCGCCGGACCGCATTGCAAGAGAGAGCGGCCTGCCGCAATCGGTGGTTGACCTTGTCGTCGCAAAGGTTGCGGCAAGCGAGTTCAAGCGATCTCTGCCTGTCATTGCCGAAGTGCCTGACAGCGTGAAGTACGCAGGCACCGCGCAATGGCGGCGCTGACGGCCGCGTGTTGCGCTCATTCGGCGATGTACTCAGCCGCCCGGCTGATCCGCCGGGCAAAGTCGGCCAGACGGATGGTATTGGTGCGGGTGTGGACGAGGACATTGACGCCCGGAAAAGGAGACCTGTTCCTGACGAGATACTCGTACTCCCCCTCTTTCCCTGCAAGTCCCTCAAAGATGAGGTATTCGTCCTCCACCGTCACCCTTCCCGCAATGTCCGTATAGGCAAACTCTGTCTGCGACACTTTCATCCCGCCTCCTCCGCCAAGTGCCATCAGCGCCTTGACCGCCTTCACATCGAAGACCTGCCTGCGCGCGCGGGCTTTTCTTGAACGGAACTCCACGGTGAGAAGAAAGTGCCTGTCTCTCATCAGCATCGTCCCTTCAAAGTCCATCAGCCCCGTGACAGAGAGGTTCTCGCTCATACCGCTGGTCAGTTGCTCAAGGTCGGCGCCGGCCACACGAAACTCGGCGGCAAGGATGCCGGATGGCGCCGGCTCGTATCTCACCACGACATTCGCCCGCCCGCCCGAGAGAGAGCAGTTTCCCTCAATCACCGGATTTGACAGGTCGTCTATGCGCACCGAGCCGTCTGCCCCTGACACAGGACCGGCCCGCAGCGTGCGGCAGGCCCCGGCAAGAGACAGCCGTCCGCTTTCGCCTCGGAGGACCGCGCGCGTCTTCCCGAACTCAACCCCCTGATACCGGAGCACGCCGATGTCAAGACGCAGGTTGCCCGCATACTCAATCTCCGGGCCGGGAGATGCGGGGTCTGGGATGAACGCCTGAAAGAACGAGTCAGTCAGCGTGAAGTCATCGGCGGCGACGGCAATATCTCCTCTGAAGCGAAGTTTTTTTTTGAGCCGGAAAGTTCCGCGCTGGAACTGTTCACCGTGCCGTTGACCTGTTCAGGCGCAATCTTCTTCCTGAACTCTTCGGGGAAAAACTGGATCACCTCCTCAACCGTCAGCCCTTCCGAACGGAAGGAAAAGGCAAACTCCTCTCCCTCAATGGTGCCGGAGAACACAAGTCTCCCGCCAGAGCGGCTTCTGATGACGCTTTCGTCAAACACCGTCTTGTGTTCCGCAAAGTCGTGGGTTCCGCTGATATCTCCGTCAAGAACCGCCGCTGTCTCGGTGAAGATCACATCCGAGACCTTCAGCGCAAAGCGTACCTTCTGCACCTTTGTCTCTTGATTGATGTCAAGCGCCATCGTGCCGGACGCCTTCCCGTCGCACGGCAGCTTCGCGCCGAAAAACTCTCCCACCTTCTTCAAAGACGCCACGCCGAGCGTGACATTCAGCGCGACGGTATCCTGTCCCCACCTGCCGAGGTCGCCGGTCGCCTCCACCGTGCCGAGATGTTCAAGGACAAGCGTGGTCTTCCGTATCCGGACAGCCCCCGTTTTCAGATTTCCCGTGAGAGACCCGGAGAAGGTGACCGCGCTCTTCTTCCCGTCGGAATCTGCCTCGCCAGGACCGGAAAACGCAAGGGCAACCCGACCGCGGAAAAACGCGCCGAGGGAAGGCCTGATGTCGATGCGGGAAAGCCCGAGATTGAGGAACGGACGGGTTGCGGAGACCCTGACATCAGACAGTTGCACGGAAAACCACCGAAGCCCAACCTTCCCGACCGTGAGGACATTCTCCGGAATAGTGCCTACAAGACCGCGAACCGCGCGGAGAACGAGGAGAGGCGGCGCTATTACACAGGCAAAAAGCACACACGCCCCCGCGACAAGCCAGACCTTCTTCAGCCGCCTGCCTGCGCGGGGTGGTTTGGCGTCCATCGTCATATTATAGCGGCAACCGCTTCCCCTGCCAAACGTTGTATGAGTTGAGTCCATTGCTCACACTTTGCGGTGATTGGACCGGGCGAGAGAATCATTGGAGGCGACATATCAACGTCTGAGAGAGTGAACGCGCCAGATGGCAGGCACTACGCCAGGGACTTGGGAACGGGCAGGAATCTCAACGACGGCACCCGTCAATGCCTGAAACAGGTCTTCCGCCTTCACAGGAACTCTGGGACTTGCCCCAAGAGGCAGAGGTCAAATACTCCTCTCGAGAATTAGTGCTGTAGAACCTTCGTAATCTGCTGGCAGAACGTCGACATACGAGCGTCTGGGTCATTCGGCATGTGCCCTTGCAGGTTGATTGTGTGGCGAATGTAGACTGAGAATCTGCTTCCGGGGAACCTGCGAATGAAATCCGCGGCAACTTCAGCACCTGACTCGGACGCATATGCCATCTCCTCCGGCAATAGCCACAAGCGAAGCGTTCCCTTGTTGGCGAGTTCTGCAACAGCCAGGCGTTCCTCCTCGGGCGGGTTGGGGACTTTGATCTTCTGAAAGGCCGAGACCTGGATGCGGTGCGGGGTCATGAGAAAGACACGAAGTTCGTATTCATGTTCTGGCAGGAAGAGGGGGGTGCAGTCTTGTCCAGCGAATAGAGCGCGACATCTGTCGTCACTTTCTCACCGGGTTTTCAGATCAAACGGCGGTCCAGGTATGATCGTAATCGCAGGTCTCCACCACTTCTGCAGAGGTGTAAACTCACCCTGCCTGTCACATCGCACCTCAAAGAACAGCATCGACGCCCATTCTTTGTATACCGAAAAGGTATGATCAGGAGTCTGATTCGCCAATGAGATGTGAACAATGAGTGGTTCATAGGGCAGCAATACCCCTGTTGTCGTCTGGAGTTTCAGCGACAGAACAGGACCTTGCGCGGAAACACCCGAGGGTGTCGTGAACAACACAGAATACAGTACCAGCAGGCACGATGAAAAAGTGGCTCTATCCATAAGTGCCTCCCTATGTTCCGGGACTGTTTGTTCTGTGCCTAATCATATCAAGGTGGGTAGGCATAAACTCAGGATTCTGGTGCAGGTCAAGTAGTAGCGCATACTCGTAAATCCCACCTGAGCCATCTGCCAAGCCAGAATGGTGGCCGATTTCATGCACGACAATGCGTCGCTGACCCGGGTATGGTCATCCACGATGGTCAGGATCTTCAGCCTCCTGCCATCGGTCAGGTTGTCCGCCACAAAGTCCATCGACCACCGCTCGTTAGCTCGCGTCGTCGGCTGCAACACCTTGCGCTGCGCTCCCGTCCTCTTCCTGAACCGCCGCCGCGTGGCCAATGTCAACCCATCCTCCCGATAGATCCGCTCCGTCCTCTTGTGGTTGATCCGTATCCCTTCCCTGCACAGCAAGACGTGCAGCCGCGGCGCCCCCAACCCCCGGCGCTGCTGCGCCAGGACCTCCAGCCGCTGTCTGATCGCCGCGTCGTTCTTCGCCCGGCCCCGGTACTGCCATGTCCGCCGGTTCAACACCATCAGCCCGCATGCCCGCCGCTCACTCCAGCCCAAAGCGGTCCTGCATCACCCTTACGGCTTGCCGTTTCGCCTTGGGCTCGGGAAGTGTTTTGAGCAGACGTACTTCAGCGCCTGGATGTCCAGCGCCTGGTCGGCCACGATCTGCTTCAGCCGCCGGTTCTCATGCTCAAGCGTCTTCAGCCGCCGCGCGTCACTGACCGTCATGCCCCCGTACTTCGCCTTCCAGTTGTAGAACGTCGCGTCACTGATCCCGTACTTCCGGCACAGCTCCCCCGTCCCGACTCCCTGCTCCGACTCCTTCAGCACCCCGATGGTTTGCTCTTCCGTGAACCGGCTCTGTCTCATTTCCCTCCCCCTCGTTCTGCGCTATACCCTAAGTATAGCTGGCGCAGTTTTTGGGGGGAAGGTCAAAGATACTGACCCAACTCCATGTCAAGGTCTGCCTCCTAACCGTCTTCAAACAACTGGACGGAGCAACTGGATGGACATCCTGGTCAGCATGGCACGTACTTCCGTCTCAACGATTGCCCTTCAACAACCAGATATCTGAGGACTGCTGGTCGCCGAACTTCCAGTAGACTCGATAGAGTCCCGGTTCAGTCAACTTCATGGATTCAAATATGCGAACCATATCGACTGTCCACGACACTTCCTCTGAGGGCTTAATGGGCACAGGCTTGATGTCTACCCAGACGAAATGCTCGAGTTCCTTGCCGGATGGCGTGACAACGACAATCCTGTTGTAACTTGTACAAATGGGGGTGGTGTAGACGACCTTGTCGCCGCAATTCTTGACAACAAACACCAACGAAGCGCTTTTCGCATCCATGGGCACAGCAATTGTTAGACGAACTTTCTCGCCAGTCTTTGTCTCCTGCCCATAGAGCACGCAGGAAACCATCAATAGACAGGTGGTAATTGCGCCAAGGATAACCTTCCTGTATGTACAAGCATTTCCTTCAAAAGGTCTCCGCATGGAATCCTCCTTTTCTCACCTTGGATCTACGGCATCTCTAATGTCATAGATGCAGTCAGCGTCGAACTCGGCTATGCCATTGTCTCTAACGCGACTATAAGACATTACGCAACTATCGGTCCCATCGATATTCGGGGTTGGGACGGGCTGGTCCACATGCCCATTTGCGACGTCGAACTGATGGCCAATCTCATGAACTGCCGTTTCAGCAATAGCAAGGGTGTTGTTCCCAAAAGAAAAGTTGCCGGTCGCTACGATAGAGATGTTCAAACTGCTGCTGGTGGCACCATACCAACCGGAGACGCACTTGTTCGCTGCAAGAAGCTGGAAGACGTTGTCATGACTTGTGCTGTGGTAAAACCATGCGTTTGCGTAGTCTAAGGCCACGGTATCATTCGGAAAGGATCCATAGTTGGGGGTATTGCCACTTCCTGTAGCGAGAACATGAAGTTCAACGAATGATCCGCCATCATCACCGATCGTGTTCGAACCGAACGCTTGGGTGAACAGGGTGAGATTTATGTCATACGTGGTCGAATCGTTCTTGAGTTTCACGCCAGAAAACTGTGGCAGGTTCACATTCAGGTCCGGCACAGTCAGGGTGTTCACTGTTGTCTCGACCACAGTTGTCTCAACGGAAAGCCCCGACGCCGTGAAGAGAACCACCGTCTCGCCCACCGTGAAATCGACTGTGCTGTCCACATACAGTACATCATTGAGCGAGTCCCCGTCCACACTGAATGCAGCAGTGATCGTTGCACCTTTGCGATACATAATGTCCTGTTCTAAATAGACCCGTTTCCACGCCACAAGGTTCCCGGTGCCGCTGTGACCTTCCCCCTTCCTTTGCACCACGGTTAGGGAGAGTATAGCACGGGTTCCGCCCGGAGATTCCGTGCGGATTCTGCGGGTGTCAGGTTGCCCAATGATCTGTGCGGCCGGACCTCGTTGTAGTCCACCCGCCAGGCCTCAATCACTTCCCGTGCGTGTGGCAGATGCAAGAACCAGTGCTCGCTGAGGCATTCGTCCCGGAACTTGCCGTTGAAGCTCTCGATATAGCAGTTCTCCACCGGCTTGCCCGGCTCGATGAAGTGCAGCTCCACCTTGTTCCGGTACGCCCACTCGTCCAGGAATCTGCCGGCGAACTCCGGCCCGTTGTCCACCACAATCATTTTCGGATACCCCCCGGAACACCGCGATGCGGTCCAGCACGTGCGTCACCCGCACCCCGTTGATGGAGGTGTCCACCTCGATGCCCGGATTCTCCCGGGTATGGTCATCCACGATGGTCAGGATCTTCAGCCTCCTGCCATCGGTCAGGTTGTCCGCCACAAAGTCCATCGACCACCGCTCGTTAGCTCGCGTCGTCGGCTGCAACACCTTG
>Ga0209381_1001432_pt1 | contig 38898 bp, 22 predicted proteins | sample DewCreD2012metaG_FD_184111 | JGI IMG/M metagenome (GOLD analysis project Ga0209381, IMG submission 184111) | Hot spring sediment bacterial and archeal communities from British Columbia, Canada, to study Microbial Dark Matter (Phase II) - Dewar... ... | reverse complement strand
ATTAATCCGAAAGATGCCCCGTCAACTCAAGTACCAGATGACCGCACAAGGCCGCGAATTGACAACCGCGCTAAACGCATCCTTAGCCGCTTCAACACAACAACTTATGAAGGCCGCAGCATGAGAAATTTCGTTTTTTATAGAACAGCCTTGGAGATAAGGCACTAAAGCCGCTTGAACTCGGCGGATTCGCCAGTGGGCGCGGATTCAAGACGCATCCCGTCAACGAACTCTTTTTCAACGGCGAAGCCCTGCCCATGGCCCGCTACCCGAACGAGGGCGTCCTGCATACCGCCGATATCGTCGTGGACGACGGCCACATCATCCACGGAATGAAAGGAAGCAAAATTGGGCGCATCCGTTACGACGGCGGCCGTCCGAACCGCTGGAAAGACGAAACAGACGCCATGCTGTACGGTTATTGGTTCTTCGACTGGGCCGATTCCTACGAACGCATCGAATCCATTGACGCCGCCAATCGCGAAATCGCCTTTACCCCACCCTACCACACCTACGGTTATCGCAAGGGCGCCCGATACTATGCCGTCAATCTGCTCTGCGAAATTGACATGCCCGGCGAGTGGTATCTCGACCGCGCCAACGCCATACTCTATCTATATCCGCCATCCAATCTGGACAAGGCCGAAATCGAACTCTCCCTGTTCGACTCCCCCATGCTCGAAATGAAAAACGTTTCCCATGTCCGGTTCCAGGGTATTCGATGGGAACTCGGCTGCGGCGACGCCATCCATGTAAACGGAGGCGATCACAACCTGTTCGCGGGCTGCACGGTGCGCCGCTTCGGCGGCGACGGCATCGTCGTCAAAGGCGGGACATCGCACGGCATTCTCTCGTGCGACATTTACTCGATGGGCCGCGGCGGCACGGTCATTTCGGGCGGCGACCGAAAGACGCTAACTCCCGGCGGCCATTTCGTCGAGAATTGCCATATCCACCATCTCTCGCGTATTGATCACACCTACACGCCGGCCGTACTCGTGGACGGCGTCGGAAACCGAATCGCGCACAACCGCATGCACCATATTCATTCGAGCGCCATCCGGCTCGGCGGCAACAATCATCTCGTCGAATTCAACGAAGTCCACGACGTTCTCCTCGAATCCGACGATCAGGGCGGCGCGGACATGTGGGGCGACGCCACCTACCGGGGCAACGTCTACCGCTACAACTACTGGCATCACAACGGAAACTGGCGGCGCATCGGCAAGGACCTTTCCTGCGGACAGGCCGGCATACGCCTCGACGACGCCATCTCCGGCGTGTATATCTACGGAAACGTTTTCTACAAGACTTCCTCCGGCGGCGCGGGATTCGGCGGCGTGCAAATCCACGGCGGCAAGGACAATATCCTCGCCAACAACGTATTCGCCGACTGCGCCTCGGCCATCAGTTTTTCGCCCTGGGGTCCCGATCGCTGGAAAGCGTTCATCGCCAAGGCCCTCGAATCCCCCGCGATAGACCCCGTTCTATACCGGCAGCGATATCCCGAACTCGACCGCCTCGCCGAAGACGCCGACACTAACTACGTCCTCCGCAACCTGGCCTGGAACTGCAAGGAATTCCTTCGCCGCGACAAGGGCGGCAACATCCAGATGGACAATATCGTTACCGGCGACGCCTCGCACTTTGCAAATGCCGCCCGCGGCGATTTCACCCTGAAATCCCGCGCCATACCCCCCATCCCCTTCGACAAAATCGGCCTCTACAAGGATTCCTACCGCCGATCCCTGCCCGCGGGCGACATCGCCGCCGCCCGCGCGCGATAGGCGCATCGGAACCGGTTTATTTCACGGGAAAAGGCTTTGTACGCTTATTTTCGCTTATTTTTCTCTTGACTTCCGGACACCCTGATTCTAAAATGACAGTGTAGACGGTATATTATCCTATCAAAGCGTATTTCTTTGTATACGGGCCGGTTCCCGGCGAAACTAACGCCGAATAGGATTCGGGAAAAGGCGCGACATGAAGCAGGGTCGGGATCTTGCCGCCGTCTGCCCATACGGCTGCCGGCAACAGGGATTTGTTTCTTCCATTTTCTCCAAGGTCGTGTGTCTTTATCAGCAGAGGACATTGTAAGCGAACGCATACTCGACAGGACACATGAATAACGGAATAACCTGTCTTGGTTGAAAGCAGGTTGTTTGGCCGGATGTCCCGAAGCGCAAGCGGACTCCTTGCAACAGGAGGACAACGCGATGACAAACCGAATCAAGATGCAATGGGTGGCTTGTCTCGTCCTGGCGGTCCTGGCAGGCGCCACGGCGACGAAATCGTTTGCAAAAACCCCGGACGGCGCCGAACCCGCCAAGAGCGAAGCCACGCCCTGCTGGATCAACGACGGCAACGGTGCGCCATGGACCGCGCGCACCGATCACGCCACGGTGGTTTTCAACAGCAAAATATGGATACTGGGCGGCAACAACAAAAACGATGTGTGGTGGTCGTCGGATGGAACCGTATGGAAACTGGCCACCGCCAACGCCGGCTGGTCCGGGCGCAGCGATCATGCCGCAGTGGTTTTCGACAACAAAATATGGGTGCTGGGAGGAAGCGGCAACAACGACGTTTGGTGGTCGGAGGACGGCGCGACATGGACCTGCGCGACGGCCAACGCCGGCTGGTCCGGACGCAGCGGTCACACCGCCGCCGTTTTTCAAGACAAGATCTGGATCTTGGGCGGCACTACCGGGAAGACCTATCTGAATGATGTCTGGTGCTCGGAAGACGGCGCAGCATGGACACCGGTAACCTCGGATGCCGCCTGGAACCCACGCGGAAGCCATACAACGGTGGTGTTTCAAAACAAACTGTGGGTGCTGGGCGGAAAACAAGATTCGGCCATAGGCTGGCCCTATTTGAACGACGTTTGGTGGTCGGAGGACGGCGCGACGTGGACCATCGCAACCATGAGCGCCAGTTGGTCCATGCGCCACGGCCATGCAACAACGGTGTTCAACGACAAAATCTATTTGCTGGGCGGCTACGGTGGAAACTATGAAAACGACGTTTGGTACTCTTACGATGGCGCAAACTGGCTACGACACTCGGTAGGTGTCGGCGCGTGGTCCGGGCGATCCGGCCATACGACCGCGGCGTTCAAGAATAATCTATGGGTGATCGGCGGAGGCGTGAACGATGTTTGGAAATCGTCCGACGGCCGATCGTGGATCCAGGCAACCGGACCCGGTTTGACTTGGAGCAAGCGCCGGAACCATGCGGCCGCCAGTTTCGCCGGTTCGCTATGGGTTCTGGGCGGATTCGACACCTCTTCCAATCGCTTTCTCAACGATGTCTGGCGATCTTCGGAAGGCGCCATTTGGACAGGTATAACCTCGAAATCGGCGTGGAACGGACGGGAAGGGCACACGGCGGCGGCGCATCAGGACAAACTATGGATAATGGGCGGAATGGCGCCCATCGGTTATCTGAACGACGTATGGTGGTCGGTGGATGGCAATACGTGGACGCTGGCGACATCGAACGCGCGCTGGTCGCCGCGCACCGACCACGCAACCGTGGTATTCGACAATAAGATTTGGATATTGGGTGGATATTCCGGCATACCGAATTTCTATAAAAACGATGTCTGGTGTTCGGAAGACGGCACAACCTGGCTCCAGATCTCGGAAAATGCGGGTTGGTCGCCCCGCAAGGAACTGGCCGCCGCGGTATATGACAACAAGATGTGGATCATCGGCGGATACGACGGCAACAACAGGAACGATGTCTGGTGTTCCACGAACGGCGCAACATGGACGCAAGCCACGCCGAACGCAAACTGGACCGCGCGCACCGCTCACACGGCGGCCGCACACCGGGGCAGACTATGGATAATGGGCGGATTTACGGGATCCAATTACACAAACGAGGTTTGGTGGTCAACGGACGGTGCGAAATGGACCATGGCCTACGTATATACCGGCTGGTCGAAACGGGCCGAACACGCCACGGTGGTATTCGACGACAAAATGTGGGTTTTGGGCGGGATGTCCCAATCTGGATACATGAACGACACGTGGTATTGGTCGGGTCATGAACCCCCGGCAATTACGGAACAGCCCAAATCCCTTACGGTCAATCCGGGCGAATCCGCATCCTTCCGGGTTACGGCGCAAGGCACGGCGCCGCTGAGTTACACATGGAGCAAGGATGGCCACGTTATTCCGGACGCAACCCTAAGCGAGTATGTCATCGCAAGCGCGCTGAACGCCTATGAGGGCGTGTACGCATGTTATGTCCGAAACGACGTTGGTAGCGCCGCGTCGAATCCTGTATCGCTCGCCGTCAACGATCCGCCGCTGATCACGGCACAGCCGCAGTCGCAGACCGTACGCAAGGGGCAGACGGTCAAATTCAACGTGACGGCAACGGGCACCAATCCCTTTTATTATCAGTGGCATAAGGACGGCGTAAGTATATGGGGCGCCACGCAGAGCCGTTACAGTCTCGCCAGTGCGTTGAAATCCTATGAGGGTGCTTATTCATGCTATGTCTGGAACACGGCCGGCAGCGAGGTATCGGATCGCGCACTGCTGACGGTGCTCGAACCGCCGGAAATAACCGGACAACCGCAATCCCAAACCGTAAACCCCGGCCAGACCGTGCTATTCGAAGTGACGGCATCGGGAATCAGTCCCATTCATTTTCAATGGAACAAAGACGGAGAAGACCTGCCCGGCGCCACAAGGCATCAATATGTCATCGAAGCCGCCATGAACGCCTTCGAAGGCGCGTATGTCTGTTACGTGAGCAATATTGGCGGAAGCACGAGGAGCGATACGGCATTCCTGGATGTCAACGATCCCCCGGAAATCATCCTCCAGCCGGTGTCACAGACCGTGACGACGGGCAATTCCGCCGCCTTTGCCGTCATGGCGACAGGAACGGAACCGCTCGGCTATCAATGGATAAAAGAGGAAAACGTTATTCCGGGAGCGACGGCGGCCGGCTTCACGATTTCAAACGTCCAGGAGACGGACGAGGGTATCTATGCGTGCCGGGTCAGCAACATGGCGGGAAGCGCCACCTCGAACACCGCGACGCTGTCCGTAATGCCGCCCTTGCAGCCACCGGAGGCGGATTTCATCGCATCGCCCAGAATAGGCGTCGCGCCGCTGTCCGTCCTGTTTACGGACCTCTCGGATTACAAGGGCCGGGAGCCGGTTTCGCGGGAATGGACCTTTGGCGACGGCGGAACGAGCAATCGCCGGAACCCCATCCACACCTATTCCTCGCCGGGAACCTATTCGGTGTCGTTGACGATCGCAACGCACGACGGAAACGACACGGAAGCCAAGACGAATTACATCGTGGCAAGTCCACAATCGCCCTTGGTGGACTTCACCGGAACGCCCTTATGGGGTCCGGCGCCTTTACTCGTTCAGTTCACCGACGCGACGATTACATACGGACAGGCGGAATTGTCGCGATGGTGGACTTTCGGCGACGGCGGCACAAGCGCGATGCAAAATCCAAGCCACATCTATCGTTCACCGGGCCAATATTCGGTTTCGCTGACGGTCACGACCGGCGCGGGAAGCGATACCCTGACAAAGACCCACTACATCACGGCATCGGATACCGGCGAAGGACTCACGATGTGGATTCCGGATCGGTCGGCCCTGCCCGGGGATGATGTGGTCATCCCCCTGAACCTGTCGGCCCCGGACGGCGCGGTGCTGCGGGGCGTCCAAATTGAATTCCTTTATGACGAAACTCTCCTCGACGCGAGTTCGCTGGAAGTGCAGTCCACGGCGCTGACGGGACGGATGTCCTTTGTGGCGAACGTATCCACGCCGGGCAAGGCGATTATGACCATCATGGGACAACCGACGGGTGAAATCCGCGGGGTGGGCCATCTGTTCGACGTGATAGGCCGCATTCGGGACGACGCGCCGGAGAATGTCTGCGGGGCGATGGAGTTCGACAAGGTCTATCTGTACGATCAGAATGTGAACCCCTTGCCGGTGGATTTTTCCGATACGGGAGAACTATGCGTCACTAATCAATGCCTTCTTGGCGATCTGAACGGAAACGGCGAGGTCGAAATTGGCGACGCGCTGTACGCGCTCCAGATTTCCATCGGCGAACGCGAAACGGACCTCTGTTCAGTCCAATCCGGCGACCTGAACGGCGACAACGTCATAGACAGCGCGGACGTGGTCATGTTGCAGCGTCTTGCGACAGGCCTCCCTATCAATCCGTCTCCCGCTGAAAAAGCCCATGCGTTGGACCCGATGCTGCTGGGGGTGATACTCGAAGATACGGATTTCGTCACAGTGTCGCTCGGAAGCGCCGCGGCGCTGGTGGGCGCGGATGTGGATGTGCCGATACTGATTGACGCCCCGCAGGGATTGAGCGGATTCGACATGCGGGTCACGTATCCGCCCGAACTGTCGCCCCTGAAACAATTCGCGGGAAGCGTACTGGCCGGCGGCCAGATGGATTGCAAAGTCGAAGAAGGCCGCATCAATATTGGCATGGGCCGCGCAACCGGTATCGCGCCTTCCAAGGGAGGGCCGGGCACGCTTGCCACGCTTCGCTTCAAGGTGATCGCGATGCCGGCAGGCGGCAAGGCGGAACTGCATATCGAACGGTGTGATCTCAAGGGCCAGTACGGCGACCGTTTCGCGTGGTTCACGGCGGTACAGAAGATTGACGCGAACATCGAGGTCCGCGAAACCGGCGAGGAACCCGACACCGGTGGTTGCATCGGCAGCACGCTTGACGGGGCGCCGCCCCCGGTATCCGGAACGGGCGGCGGCCCGGCACTGGCCGGTCTGGCTCTCATGCTGGCATGGCTGGTTTTTCGCCGGGGAAACAAAACCGGCGCACGGTCCATTACAAAATAAACCTGGATAAGGGCAGTCAAGATCGGGTTCCACGGCTTGGGCGCCGGACTCGTGCTTCGATTGTAGAATCCAGGTTCACGGCAACGCTTCGGCGAGCAGTTCGGCGATATGCAGGGGGCGCGCGCCGCTAAGATGGGTAATTTGCTGGCGGCAACTGGTCCCGGACGCCACGAGGCGCGTGCCGGGTTCGAGCGCGGTGATTTGCTGAATGAGCGGTGCGGCGACTTGCAAAGAAAGATCGTATTTTGTCCGAATCGCGCCGAAACTGCCTGCCATGCCGCAGCAGCCGGTGTCCATAAGTTTCGCCTGGCGTCCGGGCAACCGGCCGGCCAGAGCTGCCATGACTTTCACGTCCGTAAGGGCTTTCGCGTGGCAATGGGCGTGAATCGCCACACGGCAGGATTCGCTCCGAAACGCAATCGCGTCCGGTTCGCGCGCCAGCAAGCCTTCGATAAACGCCTCGAACAAAAAGCAACGCCGCGCGACGTCCTCCGCGCCCGGAATCCCCAATTCGCGATAGTCTCCGCAAAACATCGAGTAGCATGACGGTTCCAGGAACACGATGGGCGTGTCGCCGCCGCGCAATCCCGCGATGTTGCGTGCCCCGAAACGTTTCGCCACGTCGAGGCGCCCGACGCTGAAGGCCGGACGTCCGCAACAGCCCGTGTCTTTCGGCAAAACGACCTCGTAGCCCGCCGCTTCGATCACCCGGACCGCCGCCATGCCGATATGCGGTTCGTAATATCGAACCGAACAATCATCCCAAAGTATGACGCGCCCGCGTCGTCCGCGGCCGTTTGCGGCCCGTTTCGCGAACCAATGATCGAAGCGTTCGCGGGCGTATCGCGGCAAAGGCCGTTTCGACGCGAGGCCGACGCTTTTCTCGAGAAGCAGGCGCGTGGCGTTCGTCTGCAGGATCGCGTTCGCCAGACTGGGCATAAGGCAGCCCATCTTGCCCAATAGATCGAAACGACTGACCATGCGTTCGAGGAGGCGCACGCCGTGCTTGCGCTGCCGCGCATACAGCAACTCGGCTTTCAATAGGGCGAGGTCAACGTTTGACGGGCACTCTTTCTTGCACGCCTTGCACGACAGGCAGTTGCCCAGCGCCGCTTCGAGTTCGTCGCACACGAGCGGGTCCGCCGTGGAAATGCGCCCGTCGAGCACGGCGCGGATGATGTTCGCGCGCCCCCGCGTGCACATGATCTCGTCGCCCGTCGCGGAAAACGTCGGGCACATGGTCGGCGGATCCTTGCGGCAATCGCCGCAGCCGTTGCACTGTTCGAGATTGCCCACGAAGGACTCGTCTTTCGCGGCAAACGCGAGCACCGGCTCGAACGGCGTCGGAATCGTGTAGCCGTCGCCCCAACGCAACGGCGCGTCAATGCGCGCGCCGTCCGGAAAGACCTTGCCCGGATTCATGAGGCCCTTCGGATCGAACGCGGCCTTGATCGCGCGCATGGCGTCAACGAGTTCGCGGCCGAGGTGTTCTTCCATGAATTCGGCGCGCGCGATGCCGACGCCGTGCTCGCCCGTCAGCGAACCCGCGAATTCCCTGGTCACCGACGAAATGCGCTCGGCAAGCCGGCGATAGCGCGCGATGCTATCGGCCTTGTGCAAATCCACGACGGGCCGGATATGCAGCAGCCCCGAAGCCGCGTGGCCGTAGAACGACATCTCCAAGCCGAGCGGTTCCGCCGCGGCTTTCGCCGCCGCGACGTATTCGGGCAGCCGTTCGGGCCGCACGGCGACGTCCTCGACGCCCGCGATGGGTTTCGCGGGCCCTTTGCAGCCGCTGAGGAGCGAAAGCCCCCGCTTGCGCAGGCCCCAGACTTGCAGCATGTGCGCGGGATCGGTGCAGGCCGTGAAACGCAGGCCGAGTTTTCGCTTCGCGAGCGCATCGAGGCGCGCGTCCACATCGTCGTAAAATTCGACGATAAGAAACGCGCCGCAGGGTTTCGCGTCGAGTTCGAGCAGCTCCCGCGCGGCCCTGAATTCGAGTTGATCGCGTGTCTGATCGAATAAGACTTGATCCACATGCTCGATGGCGGCGGGCTTGAGATCGAGAATGGCCACGGTCGCCTGCATGGCTTCCTCTACCGTTTCGAAGAAGACCAAACCGAGTCCTTTGCGTTTCGGCGGCGGCACGAGCCGAAGCGTCGCCGACCACACGGCGGCCAGCGTGCCTTCGCTGCCGATTACCACACGGGACAGGTCGCCCGGTGCGCGCAGGCAATCGTCCAGCGCATACGCCGGCCAGCGCTTGACCAGCGTATCCGGGAAACGTTCGCGGATCGCGTCCGCGTGCCGCGCGACGATCGCGTCCACCTCGGCGCGATGGCGTGGAAGCGTATCCTGATCCGCGCCAACGGTCGCGATCGTGCCGTCAGCCAGGATGATCTCCACCGATTCGACGTGATCGATGGTGGTTCCGTAGATGGGTGCGCGCGCGCCGGAGGAGTTATTCGCGATCATGCCGCCAAGCGTCGCGCGGGAACTTGTCGCCACGTCCGGTCCGAAACACAACCCGTGCGGACGCAGAAATTCGTTCAGTTGATCGAGTACGACACCCGCGCCCACGCGAACCGTCCGCCGATCGATGTCGAGATCCGAAATGATGCGCGTGTGCCGCGCCAGTTCGAGAATAAGCCCGTCGCCGATGGCGCCGCCTGCAAGCCCCGTCCCCGCGCCGCGCGGCGTGACGGGAATACCCGCCTCGACGGCCGCCCGAAGGACCGACGACGCCTGTTCCACCGTGCGTGGAAACGCCACCGCGAACGGTTCGATCTGATAGATGGACGCATCGGTCGCATAAAGTTGCCGCGCGAGGGAATCGAATCGAACCTCGCAATCCGTGTCGTGGGCGAAAAGCGGTGAATACTTCTGGCGCGGCGTCATTTCAATGAAAATACCTGTTTTTCCATTTACTCATTTGTTATGAAAAACCCACCCGGCGATAAGTGATCAGCGGCGAATAAACGATGAAACCCACGGCGCACACGATCCCGTCTGTCACGAGTTATGGCGGCCGGTTCGTGACTCCACACTCAACACTTCAGCAAGGTTCCGTTTTCCATTCCACAAAAACCATCCATCGTAGTTTCCAAGAAACATACGAAATGCAACGAAGGACGATGTGCTCAAATCATAGTCGGTTTTACCCCGTATCCTCAATGCGCGCCTTTTATGGGGCCATTTCGTTGGCGGGCATTTCACAAGATCCTATACTCAGTTTTTCGTGCCCGTCATAATCATCGTAATCGCACAACCGGAATGGCGTGGAAAAAACTCCGCCGTATTCACACGCAATAAATCATTTTTACTTCTATGGGCTGCGCAAGTTGCCCAACACGTCTTTTTCTTGTTATCACAACCCAAATTCAAAGCGCCATGTTTCGCCTGGGACTTTGCCGGGAAGAGCGAACGCCTTCGGCAACGAATCAACGATTGTTGGATATGCGTTTTTTTCGCGGTAGAATAGCCAATATGGAGGATATTCCCGAATATGAACGAGACGGCCGTCGCGGAGGCTGGAATACGACCGAAAATTTTGATCATTGACGATGAACCGTTGAACCTGCGCATCGTGGAAGCCATGCTGACGCCGTTGGGCTATGAGTGTTCGACGGCGCCGGACGGCGCTTCGGGCATTGACCGGGCGCGGGAGTGGAATCCGGACTGTATCTTGCTGGACGTGATGATGCCGGAATTGGACGGCTTCGAGACGGCCCGGCGGTTGAGGCAGGACGGGGTGACGCACCACACGCCCATCGTGATGGTGACCGCGTTGCAGGAAGTCGAGGCGCGGGTCAGGGGACTCGAAGCCGGCGCGGACGATTTTCTGGCGAAGCCGGTGGACAAAACAGAACTTAGGGCGCGTGTCCATTCGCTGGTCAAACTCAAACGGTATCATGACCAACTTGAAAACCAGCAGAAAACGCTCGAGGAAGCCGTGGCCCGGCAAACGGAACAATTGCGCCGGATGTTGCAAAATTTGCAGCAGGCTTCGCTCGATTCGATTGTGCGGCTTGCCCGCGCGTCCGAATACAAGGACGAAGACACGGGAATGCACATTCAACGGATGAGCCATTACGCCGCGGCCATTGCGCGCAAGATGGGATTGCCGGACGAAGAAGTCAACAACATTCTCTATGCGGCGCCGATGCACGACATTGGGAAGATCGGCATTCCCGACAGTATTTTGCTCAAGCCGGATCGGCTAACGGACGCTGAATGGGAAGTGATGAAGCAACACACGGTCATCGGGGCGTGTATTCTGGAAGGATCGGAATCGCCCTTGGTCGAACTGGGGCGAATTATCGCCCTGACCCATCATGAGAAATGGGACGGGTCGGGGTATCCGCTGGGATTGAGCGGGAAGGATATTCCTCTGGCGGGGCGCATCGCGGCCCTATCGGACGTGTTCGACGCCTTGGTCAGCCGGCGGCCCTACAAAGATCCCGTTTCCATCGAGGAAACGTGTAAAATGATGGAAACAGGACGGGAAAAGCATTTCGATCCCGATGTTCTGGAAGCGTTTCTATCCATCATGGACGAAGCTAACGCTATCCGAAACCGTTATCGCGATTACCATGGTTGAGGGTTCGGCGCGGAACATGAAAGCGCTTGTCGTAGACGATGTGCAGGCCAATTGCCGGATGCTCAAAGGCCTGCTGGCGCCATTTGGCGTCTGCGAAATGGCCGCCACGGGCCGTGAAGCCGTGGTGGCGTTTCAGCGCGCATGGAATGCCGGCGAGCCATTCCATCTGATTTGCCTTGACATCATGCTGCCGGACCTCGACGGCCTCAAGGTGCTGGAAGTCATCCGAAAAATGGAAGACGCCATGAATATTACCGAGGATCAACGCATCCGGGCCGTCATGATTTCCGCGGCGGGCGATTTCGATTTCCAGAACCGCGCGCGCAGCCTCCATTGCGACGGCTATTTGCAAAAACCCATTTTCCGGAAAGATCTGATAGCCGTGCTCAAGCAGACACACCTCATCACAGACGACACGACACCTCACCCCGCCGGGACAATACGTCCGGCGCCGAAGAAACCTTCACCGCCGGCCTGATCCGCAGACGAGCGGTCAGCGGCCGCTGGTCATCGTAATCATGATGGCGCTGGCCATAGGATTGGCCGGATCCAAGGTGCCGGGGGTCACTTGCGCGTTGACCTTGCGGGTCTGGTAACCGGCCTTGGTCAGCGTGATTTCGACATCCACGACGGGCAGGCTGGGAAAGTAGAAGACGCCGTTGAGGATGCCGGAGGTCCCGGTCTTCGTCGAACCGAGCAGGGAACCGTTGTCTTTTCTACGCACCTCGACCGCCACGTTGCCGATGGGATCGGTGGTCGCCGCATCGGTCACATAGCCCAGCAGGAATCCGGTGGCGCCCGTTTCGCCTGTGCGTATCGTGGCGCTGAACGAAGCCGAATAGACTTGATCCGCCGTAACATTGCTCAACAGAATGACCAATTCAGAAGGTCCGGCGGCGCCGTTGAAATCATCGTAGACCACCCGGGCGTTTTCGGATGACAATTCGACGCCTTCCTTACCTTGCTCGCAGACCAACACCTTCATGCTGTTGCCGTCCGCATCCGGCGTCCAGGCGAATGCGTCCAGTGTCAAATCCAATTCGCCGTAGACGCTCTGGGCGGACAGGATCAACGCGCGTGTTGAAAGGGGCGGAATGTTTTCCAGCATGGGTTCGGAACGATAGGAAATTTCCTGGGCCAGATTGGCCTGTGAAATGACCACCTCGGAGACGGCGTTCGGCGAGAAGCGGTCGAGATTGAACCGGAACGGATCGCGCGCGAATCCATCCGGATCCAACGCATCGGCCGGCCTTAGAAAACTGGTCCATACATCCGAAGTGCCGCCGGAGGGATTGTCGTAGGCCCGTCCGCGCGCGTAGTTCCAATAAACGTCCGCCAGGGTCAAGGCAGGACCGAACGCGCGTTCGAAGGCCAGTTCCAAACCCCGGTTGGCCGCGAAGGTTGCGTCAAGGAAGGATGGCGCCGCCGTCTGGTTCGCCAAGGTGTTCTCGTTGACGCGAATGAGTTCCAGAACGCCTTCATAGGAATCGGCCAGAAACGCCAGTATCTGGGCGGCGGCGGCGTCAGGCGTCGAAGGCGCCGATGACAAGCCCCGCAGGACATAGAACAGAAAATCCTGCGCGGCGTACGAATACGCGGGCGATGAAGTGGCAAAGGGCGCAAACAAAGGTTCGTCGAGCATGGCGAATTCGTTGTGCCCCATGGACCGCGGAATGAAATACGGGCCTTGCCGGACGTTTGAGGCCAGTTGTCCCAGAAACGTCGCCAAACCATCGTTATAGGCTTGGCTGAAGGGGATGGCTCGGGCGCGTCCGGAACGGTCCAAGTCGGAGGGACTGGCCGCTGTTACAAGGGGGAAATCATATCCGCGGTACACCGCGCGGAAGAGTTCCTGCGCGAAGGCGTTGGCAAAGTCAATCTCCTGCCGGCGATCAGCCAGCAAGGGCAGCGCGTTATCCTCGACGGCTTCTGCGTTTTTCTTGCAAATCGCGATCAATTGTTCGGGATCGATAACGATCCCGCCGTAGGGCGACACCGCAAACGGCACATCGGCCAGCCGTGAAAAGCGGCTGCGCGGGGAGTCGTTGAACGGGTACAAAATCAGCGAGAGGGCATTGTTCACGCCGGCGCACAGCCGGGGTGCGATAAATCCGGCATCACGATACCATGCGTGAATGCGGCTGATTGTCGCGCGGATATCGGCTTGTGTGGAGGCCAACGCGCCGTCCGAAAAGTTCCGGTTGTCATAGGGAAGCGGATCCGCAATCGTTCCCACGCGCAACGCCGTGGCCGCCTGAAGCATTTGGGGCGTATAGGAAACCCGCCACACGCCTGAAGGCCAAGTATAACTGGTCGGCGCCTTGGCCGGTGGCGGCGGCGCCGCGATCTCTTCTTCCTGCGCCGCGGGACGCAACGCTACCGCATAGATAGCCGTGCGGGGAAGCCCCGTCACGCAAATCCGTACGGCGTCGCCATCCACTTCACCGAGGATCGGAATCGTGCTACCGTCGTCCTGGCGGGCAAGCACCTGTAACAGAGGGCTTCTCCGGCTTGCGGAGGGGACCATCGCCGGCGTGTAGAGGAACCGCATGACGATGGGCGTGCCCGGATGGAGCGATAGCGCTTCCGGCCGGTTGTGGTTGATGACAACCGGTGTAGAGACAATCCGCTCGCCCGCGGCAGCATCCACCTTGGGCGCGGTTTCGGTCTTGGATATTCCCAATACCACCGGAGCATTCAACGCGGCCGCCGGCACTTGCAACCGGACCCCTTCGGCCTGCAATGACCCGCCCGCAACGCCTACCTGGGCCACCGTACCCGGTTCGGACACGGTTATGTAACGGGCGAAAGTCGCCCGGCGCGTACCCACGGCCGACGTGACGGACAATGACACGGAATAAGCGCCCGGCGCATAATAAATATGGCTGGGATTCCGAAGCGTGCTCGTCGAACCATCGCCGAATTCCCAAAACCACGAACGGATTTGGGAAATGCCCGGTTTCGACGTATCCGTAAACTGGACGGACAGCGGCGGACTGCCTGATGCAGGCAAGGCCGTAAAAGACGGTTCAGGCGCTCCCCGATCGTCCGGAGGACATCCCGTCAGACAGACAACCACCAAGGACAAGACCAGCACGACCCGGCAAGCGGAAACGCGCTTCATGAAAAACCCCTCCAAGTCTACTTGCAACGGCTCAATCGGGCGCAACTCGCCCCTCTCGTTTACACCTTCTACGCGACGCGCACGAACGGTGCAAACCAAGAAACCTTACCACCGGAAGCGCCATGGCGGATTCGCCGCTTCGCGCTTTCCATTCTACTGGCTCCTAGTGTGCGCGATGCACGTCTGAAAAGTCAATAGGGCGGCCCCGGATAGGTCAAAACTCATTGATTCCGGTTGCGTCTCTCCATCGAATTTTTGTACCGTACTTCGGCCCGTGATACGTGTTGCGGACTGTTTTTTTCGGATAGGTAATGGAGAAAAGACAATGGGTTCGAAAAAAGAACATACCGTTGAAACCAGGGAATTTCAGGCCGAAGCCCGGCAGGTGCTGGATCTCATGGTGCACGCCATTTACTCGAACCGGGACATCTTTCTGCGCGAGTTGATCTCAAACGCATCGGACGCGCTCGACCGGCTGCGGTTCGAGGCCATCGCGAAGCCGGAACTCGTTCCGCCGGAAACGGAGTTGCAAATCGTCATTGTCGCGGACAAGCAAGCGCGCACGCTGTCCGTCAGCGACAACGGCATCGGCATGACGCGCGACGAGGTGATCAATCTAATCGGCACCATCGCGAAATCCGGCACGAAGGACTTCGTCCGGCAGATTCAGGAGGCGCGCAACGCCGCCGCGCCGGAACTGATCGGTCAATTCGGCGTAGGTTTTTATTCGGCGTTCATGGTGGCCGACCAGGTTACGCTCATTACACGCCGCGCCGGCGAGCAAACAGCCACGAAATGGGAATCTGCAGGGGAATCCACCTATACCCTCGAAGAGGCGGATCGCCCCGAACAGGGCACGACGGTTATCGTTCATCTCAGGCCGCCCGACGAGGAAAACGCGCTGGCGGACTACACGCAGACATGGAAAATAAAGGAAATCGTCAAGAAATACTCGGACTTCGTCGCCTATCCGATCCGTATGGACGTCGAACACACGGACGACAAGGGCGGGAAGACCGTCGAAACCGAAACGTTGAATTCGATGAAGGCGATCTGGCTGCGCGAGGACGGTGTAAGCGACGAGGAATATCACGAGTTCTACAAGCACATCTCGCACGACTGGAGCGAACCGCTCGAAATCATCCGCGCGCGCATGGAGGGCGTGCTGCTGTACCGGCTGCTGTTGTTCATTCCATCGCGCGCGCCGTTCGATTTGTTCATGCGCGATGCGCGCCACGGCGTGCAACTCTATGTGAAGCGGGTGTTCATCATGGACGACTGCGAGGCGCTGTTGCCGCCGTATCTGCGCTTCGTGCGCGGCGTGGTGGATTCGGAAGACCTTTCGCTGAACATTTCCCGCGAACTGCTGCAACAGGACAAACAAATCGAGCGCATGCGCAAAGGCGTCACGGGCAAGGTGCTCGAATCGCTTCGCGAAATGCGCGAACGCAATCCGGAAAAATATCGCGTATTCTGGAAGGAATTCGGGCGCGTGCTCAAGGAGGGGATTTTCCATGCGCCGGAAAAGCGCGGGGAACTCTTGGACCTGTGCCTGTTCGCGTCCACGCATTCCGAAAGCGAACCCACAACGCTCAAGGAATATGTCGCCCGCATGAAAGAGGGCCAGGAAGCCATCTATTACATGACCGGCGAATCGCGCAAAGCCATCGAGCACTCACCGCATCTTGAAGCGTTCCGCGCGAAGGGATACGAAGTACTGCTACTGGACGAACCCGTTGACGAGGTTTGGACCACCACCGTTTTCGAATACGATGGCAAGCGCCTGCAAAACGCGGGCAAGGGCAATGTTGAACTCGGCAGCGACGAGGAGCGCAAGCAGGAGGAAGAATCGCGAAAGGAAAAAAGCGAACGGCACGCGTCGCTGCTGGAATGCCTGAAGGCCCAACTGGACGAATATGTCAAGGAGGTCCGGCTGTCATCGCGCCTGACCGAGTCGCCGGCGTGCCTCGTCGGGGAGCCGGGCGATCTATCACCGCAACTTGAACAGTTGCTACGCGCCGCGAATCAGCCGGTCCCGCCGGTCAAGCGCATACTGGAAGTCAACGCGGATCACGCGATTCTGCGCGCTTTGCAATCCATTTACGACGCGAATCGCGAAGATCCGCGCATCGGGGACTACGCCCGGCTGCTGTACGGCGTCGCGACCCTCGCGGAAGGCGGGCAGGTGCCCGATCCGGCCGTGTTCAGCCAATGCGTGGCCCGCGTCATGGTCGAGGCGATGCGGTAGCGCCGCCGGGCGTCAATTGCACTCGGCGACAAGCGGCCCGGCCAGTTCTTTGAGGAAGAAAAGCCGTCCGGCCAGCGTCGGCATGAATGTGCTGGGAATCCAGGGCGTCGGTTCGTGATGCAGCGTCGCCCAGAGCGACATGCCCTGCCACATCATGCCCCGCCCCAGCGCGCCGTCCGCGCCGCCGATGATCCGGTCCGACTTTAGGAACAGACCCGGTCCAATGGTATTGGCGGTCGTCGGAACGAGCGTGGTGCGGCTCTTGAAACTGGTGATGGCGTTCTGCTCGATTGTCAAGGGATGAAGGCGCGCGCCGAGACGGAATTCCTGCGACTTCCATTCCTTGAGCGTTTTGAACTCGGCCGCGAAATGCGGTTCCCAGAAAGCGATATGGCAGACGCGGCCAATACCGAACACGGTAACCAGCCGCGCGCCTTTCTTGCGCAACGCGGCAATCCGGCCGCTATAGGCGGGCAGTTCCGTTTTCGTGGCAAAATGGCGCTGGGCCTTCGGAACCGTCAGCGCCCCCAGCGGGCCATAGAACGCGCCTTCCATGGCGTTTTGAAATGCGCCGGGGTCGTTGGCGGGCAGCGTGGCGCCCTTTGGATCGCTCCACTCATCCATGTTGAAGCCGTGGACGTGCCGGCACTCGCATTTCCACTCTTTCAGGAAATAGACGGCCCACCGGTACATGCCCATTGGCCCGACGGGCAAAATGAAGACAATAGGCGTGCCGGTCTTTTTGGCGTTTGCGATTTCAAGAGCGATTTCGTGGCCCATCATCATGTCGAAATCGGCCAAAGACTCACAGGCGATCGGCTCGAACTTTTTGTTCCACCACCGCTCGCGTTGGGTGATGGATTCCGGTGGGCGGGAACAAATCTCGTCCAGAACAGCAAGGTCCCATCCCGCCGGAAAGAATCCTTCCAACAACGATCCCTTCAACGTGCTCATCAGATTGACAGCCATGGTTTTCTCCTCCCCGCGCGCAAACGCCGCGGCTGTTCCCACCGTTCAAGTTGAGCGTCAGAACTTCGGACAGGTCCCGTCACGGCGGCTACAGCAGGACTCGCATCCCGGCGGCATCGCACCGCCCGAATCGCCTCCGCGCACGGCCGGCGCGAATGCGCTGGCCTGTTTTACCAGCCGCTTGGACCCACAATTCGGACAGACCGGCGATTTCGGGCTTCTGACCAGAATCTCCCGATCCTGCCCGCAATCTTCACATATAAAACGAAACAACGGCATATCACATCACCTCGTCCGGAATCGTAGCAACTTGTCTGCATACAAGGCAACCGAGCGAGGCATTCGCGAGCCGGTTGCGTAGTTGATTGCAGTCAATGGTAGCGGGGATAGGAGCGGGTCGAGAATATCGAGTTACCCGCAGGAATACTCAACTGGCGTAGGATTTGGCGGCGCAAGCGTTTTTTCGGCGTTTTTTCGACCATGGCGGACTTGACACGGGGATTAGTTGCTCTGTATAAGGGGGCTGTCAGAACGGAGGGTATCGCCCATGTACATCCACACCACGCAGCCGTTGTTCGCCTGGGAATCCCTGGAGGATTCGCCGTCCTTGCGGACCATCACGCGAAGACCCTCTACATCACGCCTGGAAGCCCGTGGGAAAACCCGTTCATCGAGAGTTTCAGCGACAAGTTTTGCGACGAATGCCTGAATATGCACGTCTTCGTCGCTGGCCGCCACGCCCAGACGGTGGTGGAAGCCTGGCGCAGAGAGTACAACGACCGCACAGCAGTTTGAACTACATGACCCCGGCGGAATTCGCCGCGCATTGTCGGAACCCAGGTCGGCCTACGGCCTCCCTCTGTGCCGACAATGCCTGCAACCCGGAGCCACGAACCGAAATCAAGGCAAACACTCTCATTCAGGTTGGTACATAAATTGGGGGCAGGTCATCGTGCCTCCAATAGTTGCACAGATTCTCGTGACGAGCCAAAAGGTTTTTTCGGGCGACTATCCGCGCAGATTCGACAGTCTGCCCAAAGGTTTCGCTTCTCAAGTCTCGTTGCCGCATCGAGGCTGAATGACATGACAGGCGGACAAGTGTATAATGAATGCAAGGATGTTCCGGTGACGCGAAATGGAACGAGCCGTTTTTCGAGCCGGGGAGAGGAGACTGAACGTGGTTCGCGCATGGGTGCTGGCCGTTATGCTCGTGTCCGGCGGGGCTGGAATCGCAAATGCGTCGGTTTGGTATGTGACCAAGGGCGCTACGGGAGTGGAGGATGGGCTTTCATGGGGCACGGCCTTCAGGACGATTCAGCCGGCCATAGACGCCGCAGCGGCGGCGGGCGGCGGTGAGGTGCATGTGGCCGAGGGGACGTATGATGAAATACGCGGCGGGGTAGGTTCCCTGATTATGCGGGATGGCGTCCATCTCTACGGCGGCTTTCCAACGCTTCCCGCAGTGAAAGACGATGCCGGGCGCGATTGGACCCAATATCCGACGCTGATAGACGGCTGGCGGGCGCGGAACGGGTTGCCGGCCTATCATGTGGTCGTGGGGGCGAACAACGCCACGCTGGATGGATTTTTTATATTAAACGGGGTGGCCGACGAACCGAACGATTTGGATTTCGGAGCGCGCGGCGGAGGCATCCGTTTCGAGAACGCGTCGCCCACGATTGCGCATTGCGTTTTTTTCGACAACACCGCGGCGTATGGCGGCGGCGCAGTTGTCAATGGAAATTCTTCGCCTTCGTTTCAATCGTGTATATTTTACCTGAACTCCGGCGAAGTGGACGGCGGCGGCGTATGGATAGGCGCCGGATGTTACCCGTCGTTTACGAATTGCGTTTTCGTGGGTAATTCGGCCGGCCGCTATGGGGGCGCTTTTTTTCATTACCAAGGCGGCGTGGCGGCTATCGTGAATTGTACTTTGTACAACAACAGCGCGACGGCGGGCGGCGCGGGCATGAGCACGTGGTGCGACGGATGCACGCCGGCCGTGTACAGTTCGATTTTCTGGAACGGTGCGGGCGGCGAGATTCACAATGTGGGCGCGCTGGTGCGGTACTCGGATATCCGGGGAGGCTATGAGGGCGAAGGCAATATTTCGGCCGATCCGCTTTTCGAGAGCGTGGCGGAAAACGATTTTCGATTGACGGCCGGTTCGCCTTGTGTGGATACGGCATATCCGGAAGGGCCATCCGAGGATATTCTCGGAAATCCCCGTCCGCAGGGTAACGGCTACGACATGGGCGCGTTTGAATATACCGATGGGGGCGAGGGTGAAGGCGAGGGCGAAGGCGAGGGTGAAGGCGAGGGTGAAGGCGAGGGCGAAGGCGAGGGCGAAGGCGAGGGCGATTCGGATGGCGATGGATTGTCGAACGCGGCGGAGACCGGCATTCACGGCACGGATCCGCAAAATCCGGATACGGACGGCGACGGCATGCCGGACGGCTGGGAAGTGGAACATGGATTGAATCCGCTGAGCGCCGAAGACGCCGACGGCGATCCCGATGGCGACGGCTACACCAATTTACAGGAATACCTCGGGCGGTCGGATCCGCTGGATGCGGCCTCTCCCGTTTCGGTTTTTTACGCCGATTTCCAATTCGGCAGCGATCAAACGGGAAACGGCGCGGCGGGCAGTCCGTGGAAGACGATTCCGTTCGCCTTGGGACAGATAACGGGTCCCGCCGTCTTGCGGCTTGCACCGGGGATGTACGACGGCGCCGGAACGCTCAAGCCGGACGTGACGATTGCCGGCGCGAGCGCCGATAACACGATTATCGTCGGTACGATCGTTGGAGTAGAAGGGGCCGGGTTGCGCGATCTGGAATTGCGTCAGCCGCTCGAAAAGGCCGGATGCTGTCTGCTGACGCTTACCGGCGTAGCCATGACGCTGGACAACGTCGTTTTCAACGGAGAAACGGCCGGAACGGGCTTAGTGGCGGACATCGAAAACGGGGCGGGCGTGTTGATTGACCGGTGTATTTTCAGGCATCTGACGACGGCCATATCGGTTGTCAAGGCGTTGCCGACGATACGGCGCTGCGTGTTCGAGGAAATATCGGGCGATGCGATTGTCGTGGAGGAAGGCGCAAGCCGCAAAGCCGGCGGCGATGGAACGTTCGGGCTTTCCAACGACGGCAATTCGGGTTTCAACACCTTCCGCTTGGATACCATTGAAGGATTGGCGTTGAACAACAAGCGGTCGGCTCCCGTTGTCATGGAAAACAACGATTGGGGCACCGACGACGCATCGGTTATTGCGGGCAAAGTATCCGCCGGCACGGATTACATACCGTACCTTGCGAAGGGATCCGGCTTGTTGTCGGCGGCGGCGGCGTGTTCGGTGTGGGATGCGACGACGCAGTCCGTCGTTACGACGGCATCGGTGCAGGTTGCGCCCGGAACCTATTTGCCCGTCACCGCCAACAACGGCGGCGTCTACACCTTTGCCTGTCTTTCCGCAGGAACATATGCCTTTACCGTGGCCGCGCCGGGGTACGCCCCACAGTCGAAACAGGTTACGCTCACGGCGGGAATGCTCACGCCGATCGTTTTCCCTTTGACGCCGGTTGCCGGCGAGGGGGAAGGGGAGGGCGAAGGCGGTTGCTTCAATTGCGGCACGGTCGCGCCGTTCAATCCCAGTGCGCGGGGCGACGGCGTCGCGCTGCTTGCGACGGGATTGCTGCTGGCGGCGGTGTCCGGGGCGTTCAGGAAATCGGAACGCGGTACAGTCTGATTTCGTGCGTGAGATTCGGCCGGGCGACTTCGGCGTAAATCCACAACCGTCCATCAATGATAAGCCAGTGCGAGTAGCGAAACGTGGCGAAGTGATCGCCGGGCGTCGAACTGACGAGAAGGGGCAATTTCGGTGTCAAATCCATAACGTGGTGAAGGTCGAACGTGAATCCGAGTCCCGTGGCGATGTTGTACACGGGATCGTACCAGCCGGCGCTGGAACCTTCATAAACAAACAGCCAGCCGACGCCGAGCGGCACGACACAAGCCGGGCGAACAAAGAAATCGTGCCAGCCGTCGAGCGGCATGACGGCTTCGTATGGGCTGCCGACCGGTTCCCATTTTTCGCCATCCACGCTTTGGAAATGGAAAATTTTTTCGTTTTGGCGCACATACCCGATTACATAACAATGATAAGCCCCCGCGGTGTGAAGGATGAACGGGTCCTTGTATTCGACGGGTATTACGTCGCGATCGTAAGTTTTCGGCAATGGCTGGATGACAGGATAGGCGGAGGCGGGATCGATCTTGTCCGGCGTGTCGGCGTCCGCGAATTTGATGATGGACCACGGCCCATCATGCCAAGGTCCGCACGCATACAGTTTGAACCGGCCGGTATGCGGATCGATCACGAGGGCAGGGCGTTCGAATCCGGGTATGGGCACGTCCTCCCGGCGGATGGAAAAGGTTTTTTCGAAATGAATCCCGTCGGCGCTGCGCAGAATGCGGATTTCGTATCCGCGGCGTCCGCGTGGGGCTTCGGCCATGCGCATCCGGCAGGCCATCCAGAATGTACCGTCTTTACCCCGCGCCACGGACGGCGCGCCCGCCCACCATTCCGGTTCGTTCTTGTCCGGTTCGAGCACGACGGTATAATCGCGCAGATTTTCCAGCGCCTTGCCGAATTCTTGGGCCGTCTGCGGCAAACCGGGCCGCGGCGCCTGGGCAATCACCCATCCGGCAAACAGACATGCACAACCGGCCAGTATGCTTTTATACATTGCTATTCCTTCGGAACGATTGCCGTTTCGTTTCGGCTTGCCAGCGTTTCCAGCGCCTTGGCCTGCCGCATGCGCGCTTCCGCGCTCGTTTCCATGGCGCACACCAGGCGGCTTATGCAGTCAATCAAGAATATCGCCATGCCGATCGCCACGGCCCAAACGACCAAGAACGCCACAATACCCAGAATCGTGTGCATGGGAACCTCCATGTGAGACGCATAAAACGCCGGATGTATCCTATTCGCCGATAGCCCATTTTCGCAACTAGGCGGTTTGTCTTTGTTCGCACAATGGGCTATGCTTGGCGATTGTGGACAGATTGGACAATGTGTCCCGCGGAAAATGTTCCAAGAATTGTTAACAAGAAGGGTGTTGTGCATGTTTGCCGCAACCTGTCTGATTGCAATGGCTGTGCTGGGCGCGAATGAAAAGGCCGCAACGCCGAAAGTGGAACCGCCGGAGGGAAAATCCATGTTGAAATTCGAGAAGTCGCGTATCGGAACGGCGACTTACGAGGCCTGCGCCGTGTTCGACGTGAACAACGACGGCATTTTGGATATTGTGTCGGGGGAATACTGGTTCGAGGGGCCGGATTTCAAGAAGGCGCACAAAATCTGTTCGGTACAGCAGGTCGAGGATTATTACGACGATTTCAGCGACTACCCAATGGATGTCAACGGCGACGGATATCTCGACATCATCACGGGCGGCTGGTGGGGCCAGACGCTTCGGTGGCGGGAAAACCCGAAGGGACAATCGGTTGAATGGACCGTTCACGATATTGACAAGACGGGCAATATCGAACGGTGCTGTTTCTGGGACATTGATGGCGATGGGCAGATCGAAGCGGTTCCGAATTGTCCCGGTCAACCGTTTATGGTGTTCAAACTCGAACGGGATGCCCAAGGCAAAGGGACCGGCGTATTCCGCAAGATTGTGCTTTCGGAAACGCCGCAGGGACACGGGTTGGGATTCGGCGACATCAACGGTGACGGCCGTCCCGATCTGATTTCAGCGGGCGGCTGGCTCGAAGCGCCGGCGGATCCCCTCACGGGCAAGTGGGAGTGGCATCCGGAGTTCAATTTCGGCGGCGCGAGCGTGCCCATCCTTGTGCATGACGTCAACGGCGATGGACTTCCGGACATCATTGTCGGCCAGGGCCATGATTACGGTTTGGCGTGGTGGGAGCAAAAAATCGAGAACGGCCGCCGATCATGGATCAAACATGATATTGACACGGCCCGTTCGCAGTATCACGACATGCAACTCGTGGATATTGACAACGACGGCCAACTCGAATTGATTACGGGCAAGCGGTACCGCGCGCATCAGGAACACGATCCGGGATCGCTCGATCCGCTGGGCCTCTATTATTTCAAAATCAAGGACGGCGCGTTCGAACGCCATGTCATTGATTACGGTCCCGCCGGAAAAGCCAGCGGCGCAGGGATCTATTTCTGGGTCGTGGACATTGACGGGAATGGCTGGAAAGACATCGTCGCTCCCGGCAAGGACGGACTGTTCTTGTTCAAGAACATGGGACCGGTATAAAGAAGTGCGTGGTGCGTGGTGTGTAGTGCGAAGTGTGCAGCTGCAGTGCAAGGCGCGAAGCGAGCGATGGACGGAGTGGACAGGGCGGACGTTGTGGACATTGCCGTTCATTTTCCCGTTCCTTTTTCCCATCATTCTTTGCGCCGGGGAGGTGTAGTATGGCCAAGCAGTTTCTCGTGGTTGTGGCGGTTGCGTTGATTGCGGCAAGCCCCGTATGGGCGGGAACGGCGGACGTGCCGCGGATTCTGGTGGCGGGGGACAGTTGGGGGGCTTTCATGCAGTTGCTTCGTTCGTTCGACGCCGCGATGCCCGATTTTGGGTGGGGCGGCATCGGCCAGCGCGGCCATAACACGACGAGCGTCGGCGCGCGCGCGTTTTCCAGCGAAGATCCCGATCCCCGATGGCTCGCCCGTATTCCGCAGGAACTGGCGGATTTTCCGACGATTGACATTGTCCATCTGAGCCTGGGCGGAAACGATGTCGTATTCGATTCGTATTGGTATCCCGGAATGAGCGAGCAGGCGATTCAGGCGCGGATAGACGGCATCGTCGCGAAAACCGCCGAAATCGTGGACGGCATACTGGCGATCCGGCCCAATATTCGGGTCGCATTGTGCGGCTACGATTTTGGGAACCACCCGATTGACGGCATGAGCATTCCGCAGATGAACGCGATTTGGGTGCGGTTCGAGCAAGCCCGGAAGGATATGGCGCTGGCCAAGGGGCCCCGTGTGTTCTATGTGCACAACCTGGGGCTGATGCAGTATCACTATGGCATTCCATTGGCGAATCCGCCGATTGCGCCGGAACAGGTCCCCTATCCGGGCGGTTTCGCGGAAAATTATGTTCCGATGCCTGGCGGCAATCCCAACTACAACGGCCCGCTCGAATCGCTGATGGACGACGACATGCACCTGACCCTGGAAGGCTACGACTACATCGCACACCGGTGTTTCACGGAAATCTACAACACGTGGCTTTCGTGGCCGGTTGTTTATGAGATCTTGCCGGAAGCCAAGGCGGACAAGTCGCCGTTGCAAACATTCCGCATAACCTTCTCCAAGCCCGTTTCGGGTGTGGACGAGACCGATTTCGCCGTGACCGGCGTGTCCGGCGCAACGGTGGCCGGCGTGTCCGGCAACGGTGCGCAATACACCGTGAGCGTGGACTTGAACGGCGGGTCCGGCACGGCTCAACTTGTGGTGGCGGATGACGATACCATCGTGGACGATCAGGCGCGTCCGCTTGGCGGCAGCGGCGTCCACAACGGCGATTTCGCCCATAACGGTCCCTTGCAATTCGCCGATCCGGAATTGGCGGGACCGGCCGATTTCGACGGGGCGATGTGGTCGCTTTCGCGGGCGTTCACGGTGGTGTCGTGGATGCTCGGCGGCCAACAGTTCGATCCCGATCACTGCGACGCCAATGGCGGGAGTATTGCCGTCAATCCGCCTTCCATTACTGGAAACAACATGCTCGACAGCGCGGAACTGGCCCTGGTGGACGAGTGCATTCGGGATCACACCATTGATCTGAGCGGGACCGGCGGCATCGCGCACTGGCAGGTTGTCCACGCTTATGCGCATAACCATACGCAGATTCTCGCGGACCTTGGAGGACCGGATGGGCGCGTGCTGCGTTCGGTGCCGGGTATGGATATCATGATGGCCGGTTTCATGACGTTGGGCGATTCCGGTTCGACGCTGATCCCCGTCTTGCTTATCACGGCAGTAAGCGCCTTTATCCAGTTTCCGGGCGTTTCGACTCCCGACATCCTGAATTACGAGCGATCCCTCGCGCAATATTTGGGACCGGGAGGCGATGCCGATGGCGACGGGTTCACGAACCGCCAGGAATACGAGCAGTTCTTCATGTCGGGCGGGCGCGAGGCGTATGTGCGCGCCGCGCTGAACCCGTCCATAACGCCGCCCAGTTGCGCCAATACGCAAGGCGGGACCTTCGATGAAGGCCAGGCGTTTTGTCTGGGCGTGCCGGGCCAGTACGACATAGCGGGCGGTTTTCAGTGGTATCATAACGGGGATCCGATCGAGGACAATGGACGTATTATGGGGTCGCGAACACGTGATCTGCATATTCATGCGCTCAAAGCGTCCGATGCCGGCGAATACGAGTGCATATATGACAACGAGACCAAGCATTTCGGACCGGTATTGCTCAGCGTGACATCGCATACGCCCGCCGTGGGCATGAGCGGACTTTGCGTGTTGGCGGCGGCATTGGTAGCGGGCGCCGCGGCGAGGCTGCGCGGAAAATGCTGAAAAATCGCTTGCGGGAGACGCCTATCCATCACGAAAACCAACGCTTTATCCTGAATTCGGCAGTCAAGATCGGGTTCTATGTGCTGGCTTCTGGACGTCGTGGATCTTGTGGACACAACGTACTTCACCCGAAGGGAGATTGGTTTTCTGGTTCGCTTTATCCACAAAATCCGCCATGTTCATTGTCTGGCCACCGGGTTCGGATTTCGATGGGCCTTATCCAGGTTTATCCATGCCGGTCTTTTCGTTCATACTGTCCGCATCCAGTGTGATGATGGCATGGGGACATTGAAATGGCTTTTTTTATTACCGTATTGACATTCGCGGTCTCGGCGCCGCCGCTTGCTCCCGATAAGGTGGCCGCGTTCTTCGACAAGGTCGTTCCTGAAGAGATGGCGGGCGCGGGCACGCCGGGCGCGGTGGTTGCGCTTGTGCATGACGGGCAGTGCATTTTCAGCAAAGGATACGGCACGGCGCGGCGCGGCGAGTCTATTCCGATTGATCCCGCCACGACGCTTTTTCGGGTGGCGTCGTTATCGAAAGTCGTTTGCGCGGTGGCGGTTCTTCAATTGGCCGAGCAGGGCCGGCTTTCCCTTGCCGAGGATGTCAACCGCTATCTGTCCATTTTTACCGTTCCGGGCGCGCCGCCGATTACGCTCGATCATCTCCTGACCCACACGGCTGGTTTCGACGACCGTTTTCTGGGTATGGGCGCTCCGACGCCGGAATCACTGATTCCGTTGGGAGACTATCTAGCCGACAACCTACCCCCGCGCGTGATGCCGCCGGGAAAATACATCAGTTATTCAAACCACGGGTTCGCCCTTGCCGGGCATATCGTGGAATGTGTCAGTGGCCAGCCGTTTGCCGAATACGCGCGCCAGCACATTTTCGATCCGCTGGGCATGGCGCACAGCACCTTTGCGCTTGTTCCTTCAGCGGAGACGCCGCTGGCCACGGGATATAATTATTACCTCGGCAAATATCATGAAGCGCGTTATGACTATCCGGAAACCGTGCCCGCCTCGTCTCTGGTGACCACCGCGGACGACATGGCGAAATTGATGTGCGCCCTGCTGGGCGAGGGCACGTATGGAGGCGTGCAGGTGCTTCGCCCTGAAACCGTTCGAACGATGTTTGCGCGTCATTTTTCGCATCACCCGGATTTGCCGGGCCGGGCCTATGCGTTCGATGAAAATTATCATGGCGCCATTCGCCGCCTTGAACAGGCAGGATTGATCTGGGGATTCGTTTCGCTCTTCATGCTTATGCCCGAAGAACGCACCGGGCTGTTTATCTCCGGCACTTCGGACAATGGACGCCTGTTCCATATGATCCGCGGGCGTTTTCTGAACCGTTTTTTCCCGTCGCGTTCCACCGTGCCGCTGCCACACGCCCCGGCCGTGGCCGAAAAAGAATTGCGCGCCGCCGCCGGTTATTATCGCCATAACCGTTATTGCCGCACGACATTCATCAAATTCGGGATACTCTCGCCCCGTTTTGTGCCGGAACTGCTGGTAAGTGTGGGTAAAAAGCCCGGTGTGTTGCTTCTTTCGCGAACATTGGATCGCGGTGCGCCCGAAACTTTTCACGCCATCGGAAACGGCTGCTTTGCGACCGTGGAAAAATCGGAAGCAGGCGAATTTGTCTCACCGCAGCGCCGCATGGCGTTTGCGTTCGGCGCGGACGGCCGGAGCACGCACCTGTTTATCGCCGACAATGCGTATGAACGCATCCGGTGGTACGAGACGCGGCTTGTGCTGCTTTGCGGTCTTTCGGCCTGCATGGCGGTCTTTTTGGCAACGGTGATGCTGTGGCCGGTTCAGGTGTGGCGCCGGCGTGAGGGCGAGGAAGAGGAAACCCGGTTGCTTGGGCTCGTACGATCATTTGCCCGCATCGTATCCGTGATAGATATTCTGTTTGTGGCGGGATTTGCCGTATTTTTACTGACGATGGATCCTCTTGCCATCGGTTATGGGCCGCCCCGGGCGCTGATTGCCCTGTTGTTGCTTCCGCTGATGTGCCTAGCGCCCAGCGTGATGCTTACGATCTTAACGATCGTGGCGTGGATGCGGCCCGGCGCCGGTTGGTCCGCCCGCGGGCACGGGCTTCTTGCCACGGCCGCCGCATGGCTGTTTCTTACGGAACTCTACTACTGGAACCTGCTGGGATTTCAGTTTCAGTAATGGGATCGGCCCCTTGTTCCCTTTCCGGCCGCCGTTTCGCAAAGAAATGTGTTCCACCCCCGTTTTTTCTGAAAAAAAACACAATATATTGCGGTTTTTCGGTTGCTTTCATCGCCGATTTTTGATAGAATACAGGCATACCCGAGGCATGGTCGTCCAAGGGGTCTTCAAATTGAGGCAACTATAATGGCAGAAACACGTTACGACGCTGGTTCGATTCAGGTTTTAGAAGGGTTGTCGGCGGTTCGACGGCGTCCCGCCATGTACATCGGCGATACGTCGGTAAGGGGTCTCCATCACCTCGTATTCGAAGCGGTGGACAACAGCATAGACGAGGCGCTCGCGGGATTTTGCACGCGGATCGATGTCACGGTTCACATAGACAATAGTGTGTCGGTTGTGGACGACGGCCGTGGCATTCCCGTGGACAATCATCCGAAGTACAAAAAGAAGTCTGCGCTTGAAGTCGTCATGACCATCCTGCACGCGGGCGGCAAGTTCGACAACACATCGTACAAGGTGGCAGGCGGATTGCATGGGGTCGGCATTTCCTGCGTCAACGCGCTGTCCGAATATTGCGAAGTCGAAGTGAAACGCGACGGGTATGTGTATTTCATGTCGTTCCGCCGCGGCGTTCCCGAAGGCGAACTCGAACAGCGCGGACGGACGAAGTCCACCGGCACGCGCGTGACGTTTCGTCCCGATCCGGACATTTTCGAAGAGACGACATTCAATGCGGAGATCCTGTTGACGCGCCTGCGCGAACTCGCGTTTCTGAACAAAGGGGTCCGTATTTCGTTCAAGGACGAGCGTGTCGAGGACGAGCCGACCGTCATGCAGTACAAGGGTGGGATCATCGAATATGTCGCGTGGCTCAACCGCAACCGGGAAGTGCTGCACCGCAAGCCGATCTATTTCGAAGCCGAAAAAGACCGGGTTCAGTGCGAAGTCGCTATTCAATACACCAGTTCATACAGCGAGACGGTGTCGAGTTTCGCGAACAACATCAACACGCACGAAGGCGGCACGCATCTCAGCGGGTTCCGTGCGGCGCTGACGAAAGCGGTCAACGACTACGCCAAGAAGAGCAACCTGTTCAAGAAAGCCAATGCGGCGATTTCGGGCGACGATACGCGCGAAGGCCTGACGGCGATCGTCTCGGTGCGGATTCCCAACCCGCAATTCGAGGGCCAGACCAAGATGAAGCTCGGCAACAGCGAGGTGCAGGGCATCGTCAATTCGATGGTCTACGAAGGATTGCAGACCTATTTTGAGGAGAATCCGCCCGTCGCGAACCGCATCATCGGCAAGACGATTGACGCGGCGCGCGCGCGCGAGGCGGCTCGCAAGGCACGCGATCTTACCCGGCGCAAGGGCGCGCTGGATTCGATGTCGCTGCCGGGCAAACTGGCCGATTGCAGCGAACGCGACCCCGCCTATTGCGAATTATTTATCGTCGAGGGCGATAGCGCCGGCGGTTCCGCGAAACAGGGGCGCGACCGAAAGAACCAGGCGATTCTGCCGTTGCGGGGCAAGATCCTCAACGTCGAAAAGGCGCGCGAGGACAAAATGCTCAACAACGAGGAAATCCGCGCGCTGATTACGGCGCTCGGCACCGGTTTCGGCAAAGAAGAATTCAAGATTGAAAATCTCCGGTATCACAAAGTCATTATCATGACCGATGCCGACGTGGACGGCGCGCACATTCGCACGTTGCTCTTGACGTTTTTCTTCCGGCAGATGCCGGAACTGATACGGCGCGGCCATCTCTATATCGCGCAGCCGCCGCTCTATCTCGTGAAAAAAGGGAAAAAATCGCGTTACCTGAGCACGGAAGAGGAAAAAGAAAAGTTCCTTTTTGAAATCGTGCTCGACAATGCCCGGGTGACCGCCGTCAACGGCGATGGAAAGCGAGTATCTGTCAATCTGCGCACCCTGATGCGCGCGGTGAATGCGGCCTTTGACCGGGAGCGGATGTTCGGACGGCTTCGGCGCGTTTACGGTGTGCCGCGCGAAGCCGTCGAAGCGGCGGCGGCGCTTCCGCGTGAAAAGCGGATCGATCCGCGCAACCTTTCCCTACGGGAAATGAATGGCATTTTTGGCCATGGCGCCGACCTGATTGACACGAGCGAAATCCAGCAGTTGTTGCTCGATAACGGCAATGGCAACGGCAACGGAAACGGACGCAAGACCATCGTTCGCGGTGAGCACCAGATCGATCTGGCGTTCTTCAAGAGCCATGAATTTTCGGCCATCATGAGCCAGTCCGAACCTATTGCCGCCATAGGACAGCCTCCCTTCCGCGTTGAAAATGAAAACGGCGACGTCCAATTTGAAACCGGCGACCTGCTGGCATTGCGCAACCACCTGCTCACCGTGGCGCAAAAAGGGATCACCATCCAGCGTTACAAAGGCCTTGGCGAAATGAATCCGGAGCAGTTGCAGGAAACCACCATGGATCCGGCAAAGCGCACGCTCCTGCGCGTGGAAGCCGAAGATGAAACGGCCGCGGACGATATCTTCGTAACATTGATGGGCGATCTGGTCGAACCACGGAAGCAGTTCATCGAAAAACATGCGCCGGAAACACGGAACTTGGACATTTGATTTCTAACCACAAAGACACAAAGACACAAAGAAGACATTTTGTGTCTTTGCGTCTTCGTGGTGATAGGCAGGGGATCTAGATGGAAACGGTAAACGAACGTATCAACAGTGTCGAAATCGAACAGGAAATGAGGACCTCGTTCCTGGATTATTCCATGAGCGTGATCGTGAGCCGCGCGTTGCCGGATGTTCGCGACGGGCTCAAGCCGGTTCATCGCCGCATCCTGTACGTCATGCACGAGGCGGGCCTGCGCCACAATCAGGCCTATCGAAAATGCGCAACGGTCGTCGGTGACGCCTTGGGCAAGTACCACCCGCACGGCGATCAATCCGTGTATGATGCGCTGGTCCGCATGGCGCAGGAATGGAACATGCGCTATCCGCTCGTGGACGGACAGGGCAACTTCGGATCGGTGGACGGGGACAGTCCCGCGGCCTACCGGTATACGGAATCGCGTATGGCTCCGATTGCCGCCGAGATGCTGGCGGACATCGAAAAAGAGACCGTTGACATGCGCGAAAACTTCGACGGCCGCCTGCAGGAACCGACGGTACTGCCTTCGGCCATTCCGAATCTTCTCGTCAACGGTTCATACGGCATCGCGGTCGGCATGGCCACAAGTTGTCCGCCCCATAACCTTGGCGAAGTGTGCGACGCGATAGCCCATGCCATCGATCATCCCGACGCCACCTCCACCGATCTGATGCGCTTCATCAAAGGCCCCGATTTTCCCACGGGCGGAATCATTTGCGGCACCGAGGGGCTTCTTGAAGCCTACCGGACGGGCCGTGGACGCATTACCGTACGCGCGAAGGCGTCCGTCGAGAGCAACAAGAGCACGGGCAAGGACGCCATCATCATCCATGAAATTCCGTACCAGGTGAACAAGGCGCGGCTTATCGAGAGCATCGCGGGGCTCGTCCGATCGAAGACTATCGAAGGCATCACCGATCTGCGGGACGAGTCCGACAAGGACGGCATGCGGATCGTGATCGAGGTCCGCAAAGGCGACGAGCCGCAGGTCATTCTCAACCAGCTTTTCAAGAATACGCAGTTACAGGATACGGCCAGCATCATCATGCTGGCGCTGGTCAACAATACGCCCAAAGTGTTGTCGCTCGCGGAACTCGTCAAGCACTATATCAAGCACCGCGCCGAAATCGTCGAGCGCCGGACGCGTTTCGACCTGCGCAAAGCGGAGGATCGCGCCCACATCGTCGAGGGGTTGCTCAAGGCGATCGATCACATTGACGAGGTCATCGCAATCATACGCGGATCCGAAACCGTCGAAATCGCACGCGAACGGCTCGTCGAACGGTTTCACTTCTCCGAAATTCAGGCGTCCGAAATCCTCGCGATGCGGCTGCGCCGCCTGACGGGCCTCGAACGCCACGAACTCGAAGCCGAATACGCCGATTTGATCAAGTTGATCGAAGCGCTCCGCCATATCCTGTCGAGCGAAAAGACGATTCTTTCCGAGGTCCGCAAGGAAATCCTGGCGGTAAAGGCCAAATACGGCGACGAACGCCGCACGCAAATCCTCGGCGAAATTTCCGAATTTTCGGTCGAGGACCTCATCGCGGACGAGGAAATGGTCGTAACGGTTTCCAACATGGGCTACATCAAGCGCCTGCCCATCACCACCTACCGCAAACAGCGGCGCGGCGGCAAGGGTGTCGCGGGCATGGACACGAAAGAAGAGGATTTTGTCAAGGATCTCTTCATCGCCTCCGCGCACCAGTACGTGCTTTTCTTTACGTCGAAGGGGCGCGTGCATTGGCGCAAGGTACACGAATTGCCCCGCGCCAGCCGGACGGCGCGCGGGCGCGCAATGGTCAACCTGCTCAGTCTGGAAGGCGATGAGCGCGTGACCACGTGCCTGACCGTCCGCGATCTCAAGGAAGAGGGCAAAATGGTTTTCATGGTTACCGCCAAGGGGGTGGTCAAGAAGACCGAATTGCTCGCGTTCAGCAATCCGCGCGCGGCGGGCATCATTGCGATCGATCTCGATTCGGACGATCAACTCATTGACGTGCAAATCACGTCGGGCGACGATAACATCCTTATCGCAACGCATCATGGGATGGCCATCCGCTTTCCTGAAAAAGACGTCCGCCCGATGGGCCGTGCGGCACGTGGCGTGATTGGCATTCGTCTCGGCGAGGGCGATTCCGTGATCGGGGTGTCCATCGCGGGCGATGACATGACTGTGCTCAGCGTCACCGAAAACGGCTATGGCAAGCGCACCGAAGTCCGTGAGTACCGTTTGCAGCATCGCGGCGGGCAAGGTATCATCAATATCAAGACCAGTGAGCGCAACGGCAACGTGGTCGGCATGCTGACGGTGGACGACCGTGATGAAATCGTGGTGGTCAGCACCGATGGCGTCGTCATTCGCACGGCGGTGAAGGATCTGCGCACGATCGGACGCAATACGCAGGGCGTGAAAGTGATGACGCCGACGCCCGGCGCCAAGGTAAGCGCCGTCGCCCGCGCTTTTGCCGAAGAGAAAGAACAGGAAGTCACCGAAGCCGCGGCGGCCTCGATGCCCGAAGACGCGCCATCCGCCGAATCCGAAGACCTGCCCGACGATACGGACTGATCACCGGGACCAACAAGCGAAATGGGAAGAAATATGAAACGCAAACCACGCATAAAACCCGTAGACGTCGAAAAGGATGAGGACTTGTACGAGGAGGATTACGACGAGTCTGATGATTCCGGTGAATTAGCAGACTTCCCGATGCCGTTGCGCGATCAGTTCATATCGGAACGATTCAACCGGATTATCGGACGATACTTTGAAAAGAACATACCGTCTAGCGGCGAAGAAATAAATCGTGTCATGCAATCCTATTTCATGGGACACAGCGTGGATGAACTCGTTGCGGAAGCCCGCAAGGAAGGTTGGAGCGACGCCGACGAAGCGCAAGAGATCATGTTCGAGGCCATGAATGCGGATACGGGCGATGATTTGCTGGAGGGCGTGGAGAAAGCGCTGAAACTCGATCCGAACAACGCCGACGCGCTATTGGTTATGAGCCTGAGAGAATCCGAGGATCTGGATGATGCCCTTCGCCGGATAGGGGAAGCGATTGCGCGGGTTGAAGCGGCTTTTGGGGAAGAATTCATGGAGGAGAACAAAGGCCATTTTTGGGGCAACGTATTCACACGGCCCTATATGCGCCTGAGGTTGGAGCAATTTCACCTCCTGAACGAGTCGGAGCGTTGGGATGAAGCCATTGCCGCGGGCGAGACCATGCTCGAACTCAATCCGGAGGACAACCAAGGCGTGCGTGATCCCCTGCTGATGGCCTATCTGGCCACCGGAAACACGAAGCAGGCGCGCGCGCTCATGAAACGCTATCCCGAAAGCCATATGGCGCTGCAAGAATGGGCCGGCGTGTTCGAAAAGTATATTTCCAACAATAAGGAAGGGGCGAAAAAAGCCCTCCTGAAAGCGGCCAGGAGCAATCCGCATGTCGTGAAGTATATGTTGGGAATCAAAAACTTCCCAATTCCCCGCCTCCCTATTATAGCCCGGGCACGGAATCGGAAGCCATTTATTGCATGAATTTTTTTCTTCCTGTGTTATTGGCGAAAAAGAATCTCCTGATTTGGATAGCGGAAACCTTGGCCCGGCACGGGCGCTTTGAATAGGCGGCACGCCACCCGGCTTGTTTCGTTGATTACGACAGGGTTTGATTCATACAATGCAACCGTTTGCCCCGGATGGCCGGCGGCATTGGGGATTGTGGCGCTTGATGAATTGCCCATCCTGTGGAAATCCGATGATGACGTTGGAATACGACGCCGTGGAGGTGGATTATTGCGGCGCTTGCCGGGGCGTGTGGCTCGATGCCGGCGAATTGGAACTGTTGCTCGGCACGCGAGAAAATAGTGCAGCGTTTCTGTGTGGCGGCGCGATACGTCCGGAAAAAAAACGGCGTTGTCCGATCTGCGGCGGCAAGATGGTGAAGGAGGCCACGAGCGGCGCATCGGCGGTGACCTATGACCGTTGCCCGTCCGGCGACGGATGGTGGTTTGATCGCGGCGAATTGGAACAGGTGCTTGCGCAGCACCGCCCGGAAGCGGATGGCGAATGCGTGGCGTCGTTTCTGCGCGAAGTGTTCGGCGGCGCCCCGGATGGAATGCGGAAGGAGAACGGGACATGATCAAGGGTAAAATCGTGCGCGTCCGGTTGCGGCGCGATTTTTTCGAGCAGCGGCTCTGGGTTTTCGTGGGCCGGGTCGTCGAATTCTCGGAACATTGGGTCATGATTGAAGGCAAGGGGTTGACGGTGCTGCGCCGCGCGCTGCTCGACGTGGATATTGAGCCGGAAATGCGGATCGTCCTGATTCCGCGGGACAACATCGCGGTCATTCGGGTGTTGCCGGACAACTTCGACTTGAACAACATCCGTACGGTGAACAAGGGCCACAAACTCTGCCTGGTGGTCGAGAACGGTCCCGACGCCACGATAGCCGAGTTGGGTGAAGTGTGAGATCCGGCCCGCATCCATGAAAATTACGTTGAAAAGCAATACCTTGGACCTTTCGGTCGTCATTGCCAGCCTCAACGAGGCCGCGAATCTCTTTCGTCTGCTTCCGGCGCTGCGCGAGGCGCTCGACGCGCTTGGCGTCACCTGGGAGATCTTGGTGGTGGACGGCGATTCGCACGATGGCACACAGATAGTAGCCGAAGGCGCCGGCGCGATCTATGTGCGCGAAACGGCGCCCGGTTATGGGGCGGCTATCCTCCGCGGCATTCAGGAGGCCCGCGGCGCCTATGTGTTAACGATGGATGCGGACATGTCGCATCCGTCCGAATTCATTCGCGCGCTGTGGGACGTGCGCCGGCGGGCGGATATTGTCATCGCATCGCGTTATGTGCCGGGCGGCTATGCCGATCAACCGATTGTTCGCCTGGCGCTCAGCCGCCTTCTCAACCGGTTCTTTGCGGCCGGACTGAGCATTCCGGTCCGGGATCTGTCCAGCGGATTTCGGCTGTACCGGAAAAATTGGTTTGACGGCATGGAAATAACCTTCACGAATTTCGTGATCCTGATCGAAATTCTGCTGGTAGCCTACGGCAAGGGTCTGGCCATCCGGGAAATCCCCTTTCACTATCAGCCCCGCCGCAGCGGGTCGTCCAAGGCCCGAATCATCGCTTTCGGCAAGGATTACCTGCGCCTGTTCTACCGCGTGTGGAAGATGCGCAATTCGGTGGATTTTCCCGATTACGATTGGCGCGCCTACGACAGCCGGATATGGCTCCAGCGCTACTGGCAGCGCAAACGTCACGAGATTATTATGCGCTTCACGCCGCGATTCGTCGCGACGTGCGACGTCGGCTGCGGCAGCAGCCGCATCCTCGCCGATTTGCCCAACGCCGTTGGCGTGGATGTGCGCCACGACAAATTGGCATTCATGCGCCGTACGAACCACCTGCTTGCGCAGGCTGACGGGCTGCATCTGCCTTTTGCGGACGCCGCGTTCGACGCAGTTGTCTGCTCGCAGGTCATCGAGCACATTCCCGAAGAAAACGGACGGCTGCTGGATGAGTTGTCGCGCATCCTCAAGCCGGGCGGCACGCTGGTGCTGGGCACGCCGGATTATGCTACATGGACGTGGCCGATCCTGGAATGGCTTTATGGTAAAATGGCGCCCGGCGCGTATGCCGATCAGCATGTCACGCACTACACGCACCGCACGCTTTGCGATGCCCTGCGCCACCGCCATTATGAAATTCTGGACCACGATTATGTGGGCGGCGGCGAACTCATCGTTCAAGCCCGGAAGTCCGGGGCCGTTGCGCCGCCCGAACCGGACGGCGCCGAAACCATGCAGGATCGGAAATGATACCGCGCATGAATCCGCAGTAATGCGCGTTGCTTGAAACACGAAAAAACGAAGGAGAATTCAATCATGGCAAAACTTGCGGTATTGGGCGGATCGCCCGTGCGTCCCGAAAAACCGTGGCCGCAATGGCCGATTCATGACGGCAAAGACGTCAAACTTGTTACGGAAGTGACGAAATCGAACCGTTGGTCCTACGACGGGCCGGTTGAATGGAAATTTGCGGAAGCGTTTACGAAATACCAGGGCGCGAAATTCGGCATGTGCTCGGCCAACGGCACGGTCGCGATCCAGATCGCACTCGAAGCGCTCGGTATCGGCGCGTACGACGAAGTGATCGTGCCCGGCATGACGTGGCAGGCGACCGCCGCCGCGTGCATTGACGTCAACGCGATCCCGGTGCTCGTGGATGTCGAACCGGACACGTGGTGTCTCGATCTCGCAAAAGTCGAGGCGGCCATCACGAAGAAAACAAAGGCGGTCATCGTGGTGCACCTGTATGGCTGCATGGCCGATATGACGAAATTACAGGCGCTGTGCAAGAAACACAACCTGTTCCTGATTGAGGATTGCGCGCACCAGCATGGGTCGTTCTGGAAGGGCAAAGGCGTCGGCAGCCTCGGCGACATGGGCTGTTTCAGTTTCCAGGAATCGAAGACGCTCAGCAGCGGCGAAGGCGGGTTCAACACCTGCAAGACGAAGGAACAGTTCGAGAAACTCTATTCGCTGCGCAACTGTGGGCGCGGCTACCGCGGCGATTTCACCCATGCGATGCAGTCCGGCAACTACCGGCTGACCGAATGGCAGGCCGCCATCCTCCTGTGCGGCCTCGAACGCCTCGACAAGCAGGTCAAGTTGCGCGATGCAAACGCGATCTACCTCAACTCGCTGCTGGCGCAAATCCCCGGCATCCTGCCCATGCGCCGCCGGAAGGAAATCACGCAGCAAAGCTATTTCAATTTCACGTTCCGTCTCGATTTGCCCCGTCTCAAAGGCATCACGAACCGGCAGTTCATCCCCGCGTTGAACGCCGAACTCAGCACGGCCGAACTATTCGAACCGCCCTACGATCCGCTCAACAACTGCTCGCTATATAAACCGCACACCAAGGCGCGGCACAACCTCAACCCGGCGTACTGGAAGGCCATAGACCCTAAACGCTTCAAAATTCCCGTGTGTACCGAAGCGACTGAAAAATCCGGCCTCGCCGTCCACCACATGCTGCTGATGGGCACGAAAAAGGACATGGACACCGTCGCCAACGCCGTCGCGAAAGTCGTCGAGAACCTCGACGAACTCCACGGCTACGACCCCACCGGCCCACGCCGCAAATACCGCGGACTGGCGAAGTGACGCCGTAGGTCCGAAATCATTTCGGACCTACTCGTTCACAGGCAAGTTAGCGCCCTGGAAGCCAATCGGCCTCCAGGGCGTTGCGTTTCCAAGAATTCGCATCCAGTAGGCCGGGGATCATTCCCGGCCCCGAAGTTTGTACATTTTTCGAAGTGATTTTGCGCTGTGTGTAATTCATCGCCTCGGAGGCTGGAGATGAAAACACAAAGCGTCGTCTGATTCATCGCCCCGAAGATAGTGTGTTGAAAGTCAAGTGATTTTGAGGCATTTTTCGGTTCTTATGCCGGTGCTTTTGCAGGGGTTCTTCCCTGCGGGTTGAATGGAGTATTGTGCAGCAACATGGCGCGCATGATAACGATGAGTTTGCGCATAATCCTAAAATCGGCAGTTGAACGCGGCTCTTTCGACCAAACCATGGACGAGATGGACATTGTGGACCCAGTGGACTTCACCCGCAAGGGGATTGATTTTCTTGTCCATTTCGTCCACAAGGTCCACGACA
>Ga0209381_1001431_pt1 | contig 38971 bp, 29 predicted proteins | sample DewCreD2012metaG_FD_184111 | JGI IMG/M metagenome (GOLD analysis project Ga0209381, IMG submission 184111) | Hot spring sediment bacterial and archeal communities from British Columbia, Canada, to study Microbial Dark Matter (Phase II) - Dewar... ... | reverse complement strand
CTCGACAAACCGCAGATTGACAGTATCGTCAATGAACTCAACAACAGGCCCAGGAAAACCCTTGGATACCGAACGCCCTATGAAGTCTTCCATAACCTGGATGTTGCACTTGGAACTTGAATCCGCCTAAGAAGCACCGGTACTTGCATAATAGGCTGTTCCCCCAAGAACCCATATCATATCGTTGAACACAACTGTACCATACGCTTCGCGCTGCGTCCAAGGCGGATCAGGTTCAATCCGCGTCCAAGTCACACCATCAGAAGAACTCCAGACGTCATTCGGCTTCTCCAGATACACCGCATCGAGAACCCATAGCCAATCTTGAAACACGAAAACCTTGGCTACACGAGGCGACCAAGGGGCGCTGTTCGTAACCTGTACCCATTCATGCCCGTCCTCGGATAGCCACACATCGTTCATAAGTCCAGCGTAACCGTATCCCGCAAGCAACCATATGGCATCGCTGAAAGATACAACGCTTCCGGCTACACGGCCAGACCATGGTGCTTCCGCCGTAATCCGGCTCCAAGAATATCCGCGGCCGGAATCAAGAGTGTCACCCTGCTCAGACGCATAGGGATGCACTCCCGTCAACAACACAAGCGCCGCGACACTGTGCAGTAAAAAGGAACGTGCGCTGTTGCAGAGTCCAACGCCGGTGTTCATCATTCCTCTCCTTACGGATAATACGAGTACAGATCTGGATTATCGCTGTCCATACCGTGGGCTTTCTCGAGCAAGTAGGGCACGCCCTTCACAATCACCGTGCCGCGCGCTTTGAGATTCCCATCTTCGTCGATCATGGAGACTACGTCTCCTGCTCCGTTCTTGACGATGAAGGCCGTGCCGGATTCCGGCATAGTAAGATCTTCCTCGTCATCGACACCCCCAGCTAAATACAGTGCCCCGTCTGGCTCGACGACAGCCTTCTTGTTGCCGTTGCTGTCCTTGACGATGAACGAATTCGCCGTTCCAATGCCCTCCCATGAGGACGGTCCTTCATGAACGGGTCCGTTCATGATGACAGCGTTATCCAATCTTGCCAATCGCGGAGCAATCGCCCTTTTCGAGGATCTCGATGTCGTACTCGGCGGCAAGCGCCTGGATTTCGGCATCCGGCGTGCCAACGGGGAAACTGGCATAGAGGTACTCGGTTTCGAGTTCCTCGGCGCCGGGCGCAACTCGATAGACGGGGCGGGCATCCTCGACTTCGGGCATGCTGCGCAGTTCGCGGAGGATTCTCCGTATCTCGTGCGTCCTTTTCCGGGCGCAACGCGTACCACGCCCCGCATGTGGCGGCGACGGTCCAACAACGTTTGCTGCTCCTCGTCCTGAGACTGCAAGCCGGATTCGTTTATCATTATAGCACGTATTTTGTTCTTCGGAACGTTTCTTTTGAAGCGGACGCCGATGGCGCAAGACTATCCCGCGGTGAAATCCGCGGGAGAATGTCCGCGACCCGGTTCAGGATGTTGCCGAAGGCTGGCCTGCGAGCGCTTTCCGTCTGCGTTTGCGTTTGTGCGATTCCCATGCCGACGGCTGCAAATAGCAGGAGCGCCACGCTTCCCACGATCAATGCAGGTTTCATCGCGTTTCCTCCCTCTGTTCCGTTGACGAGTCCAGCACTACGGACAACGCATGAACTTCCCTGTATGAACCTAAAAAATGCAATTAGCCACCGATGAACACCGATAAACACCGATGTAGAAACAGGTTGAATGTTTGTAGCGTTTCACCTTATGGGTAAGTGGCAATGCCCATTTCCCCATATATTTTTTGACGTTATAACCCTTTGTCGGCAGGGATTTTATGATTGAAATCGGTGTTTATCGGTGTTCATCGGTGGCTTCAAATGACGGATTTAGGATGAACCATTGTCGCACGAGAAGGGCTGTTTGTCAAGCAGTAATAATTCACATACTCTTGGGGGGGGGTACACATGGCGCAGCGTTTACGGTGGATAGCGCGGCATGTTTTCGGCGTTTCCCGGGGCGGCGGACATAGTCTGTGTTCCGCGCGGACTCCCTCTATCCTATTCACCCGCCAGGAGCTGGCATTGGGCGACTTGGCCGATGTGGGCGCCTGCGACCTGCCAGACGACTCGTTTGTCGTCGGTCACTTCGAAGAGGTGCGCGCCGGTCTTGTCGTCCGTGTCGCGGGTGTTCCAGTTGCAGACGATGGTGTTGCCGTTGCCGAGGCGGTGGATGCCGGCGGGCGCGCCGATTTCGATGTCGGGGATTTCGTGTTCGCGAAGTTCCCAGACGACGTTGTCGTGCCGGTCGTATTCGGTAACGGCTCGATCGGCGCTGATCAATGTATTGCCGTTTTCGAGGCGCAGCGCGCAAACCGGCATGGTACGGCGCGGAAATTCGCGAATCACGTTTCCGGCGCGGTCGTATTCGCGGACGGCCCCTTCGGCGGTAAACGGGACGAGATAGGTTCCTTCGGGTGTCTTGCGGCAGAATCGGAACTGGGCGTGGGGCGTCTTCTCGGTCGTGGACAGTTGGACCTCGTGTACGATTTCGCCCTTGCGGTTCACTTCGATCAGGCGGCATTCGCCGACGATGCCGATCATAACGTTGCCGCCGGGCAACGGCTGGCAATTGGGGATCTCGTTCGGCTTTTCCGTGCGGTATTCCCAGACGATTTCCTTGTCTCGCGTGATTTCGCGCACGCCCTGGTAGTAGGTGGTCAGGATGTTTCCGTTGGGCAGCATCCACACGTCCTGCGGATGCGGCACGGAATATTCCCACACGATGTCGCCGGTCTTGTTCAAGATGCCGATGCGGTCGTGCGCGTGTTCCGAGAACAGCACGGCATGCGGCCCGTAGGTGTTCTCGTGCCAGAGGTTGCGGCGCAGGCCCGGTTCGGTTCCGTCAATGCCCTGGACATTCGCCGGGTCCACGTCCATGCACGGCCACACGAGTTCGCCTTCGAGTTGCGCGGCTTCGCGGATGTAACTGCCGAGGCGCAGCGAGTTGCAGTCGAGCCATTGGATCACCTGGTGGCGGTCTTCGGGCGACACACTCTGCCGGTGCGTCTCCGCCAGCAACGCCTGGCCGATGGCGCAGGCGCGGGCGCCGAAGCGTCCGGGGATCGTGCGCGAGCCGCCGTGGATGCCGCTGTATGCGGTCGTCATGTCGGTGAACATCGCGCCGGAAAACCAAAATGTGTAACCCTCTTTCAGCGCTTCATAACTCATGTCTTGCGGCCCCTTGCCTTTTTCCTTGTGGCAGGGCAGGCATTTCCCATCGAAAATCGGCTTGATCTGGCGGTAGTAACTGACGGGTTCGACGGGACCGCATTCGGGCTGCAATTTCGACGGCGGACGTTGCATGGCGAGGGGCGGCGTGTCGCGTTGCGGCGCGCTCTGCGTCTTTTCGTGGCAGCCGGCGCACGTGAGTTGTTCGCCGGGATGGACGAATGCCGAGGACCGCATGGACTGTACCGCCATGAAGTTTTCGTCGAGCGCCTGGAAGATCAATTGCTTGGCGATGGGCGCTTCGAAATACGCGCTGCCGTCTTCTTCGACCGGCACGACGCCGAGCGGAATGCGCGGCGTGTTTTCGCGTTCGTAGCCGATCATCGGTTCGCCCATCGCGTGGTTCGTCTTCGGGATGTTCTGCACGACGCGGAGCCATTTGATCCTGACTCCTTCCGGAAACGGCAGATCGGAATCGTACACGTTCATGACGGCGATGGTGGCGTTGGGCGCGTTTTCGTTTCCTTTCGCGCGGACCTTCGGCGGAATGACCGGCGGCACGGCGCGCGCGCGCAACGGAATCGGATTGACGAGCCGCAGGCGTTCGTCCTGCGCGCACGGCATCGAACGCAAATCGCACAGGACTTCCTTGTTGCCGAAGCGGTCCAGCAGCGCGAGGTTCTCCCAGACGTTGCAGAGATAGAAATCTTCGCTCAGCGGCCACGGCGTGCCGTACTTGTAATGGCGGCGTCCGGGCATTTCCGTTTCCGGGAACGGCTCGTCGGGCGTGATGCGCCGGATCTGGTTCATGTGGCCGTCGTCTTCCCGGCGCAGATCGAGCGTGCAGAGCGACCCGTAGATCGATCCGTGATGCGGCGCGGCGGTGAAAATGTAGAGCGGCGAATTCGGGATCGCGCGGATGCTCATCTCGACCAGCGGCGCGCCGAAGCGGCTGTCCCACTCGCGGCCGTTTTCGACCTTCCACGGCCGATGATCCGGGAACGTGTGGAACGGCAGCGGGTAATTGCCGTGCGGCGCGCGCGGATTCGTGCCGTCCGGATTGCTAATCCAGAATCGCGTGCCGAGGCAGTTTTCGCGGTCCACGTAGTCCCAACGTGTGTAGACAAGTTGGCCCGCATTGTTGACCGACGGGTTCCACTCGCTCGTCTCAAAGTAACTGAGCGGGACGATGTCGCTGCCGCCGGCATCCATCGAAAACAACGTGTAACTGCGGACTTTCAGGTACGCCGCGAAACAGCGGATGTAGCCGTCGCGCCGTTCGGACACGAACGCGATGCGTCCGTCCGGAAGCCAGCACGGGCTGAAATCGTTGTACGCGCCGTCGGTCAACTGCACAAGGTTCGACCCGTCCACGTTGACCTTGAACAGGTGAAAACACGTCTTTTTCGATTGAATCCACTTGTGCTCGCCGTTCTCGGTCCACGCAAAGACGATGGTCCGGCCGTCGAAGGACAGGTCCGGCGTGGCGAAGGCGCCGTAATTGAGTTTACGGCCTTGGAGCCGCCCGTTTTCAACAATGGAATCGGCCAGCACGTTGACGATTTCGGGCTGCGTCTTGTAGTTCTTCACGATGAAGAGTCCGCCGCCGGGCAGCGCGTTGAAGCCGAAATACTGCGTGACGAAATGGCCGCCTTGCGCATCGGACGTTTCGGGATTGGAACGCACCGATCCCTCGAAAGTGCCGCGCGCGACGAACAGGATCGAATCGAAATCCAGCAGCGGGTTGCCCAGCGCGAGCCGGCGGCGAATCGCGCACGCCGCCAAGTAATGCGCTTTGTAGGCGTCCGATCCCGGCGCGGGCGCGGAATCGCGCAAGACATGCAGATCCGCCCGGCATTGCGAATTGTCCTCAAGCGTTTCCGCCAGCGCCCCGGCGCGGCGCAGCACGGTTCCCAACGGCCCGTTGTCGCTGTCCCAAATCAGCGCGTGCGGATCGTAGACCTCGCGCTTCAGTTTCTCCGCGTCCGGTCCGCCCGGGCGATGCTCCGGGTATTCCTTCTTGCCGATCCACTCGAAATCGTAACTCCATTCGCGCAACGCGGCGTCCGGGATGGATTCGGCGCGGATGCTCTTCAGATTCAGACGTTCCGCCAATTCCGTCAGCGCCGCACGCAACGGAGCCGCGTCTTCCGCCGGCGGCAACGGCTGCAATTCCGCGGGCATCCCGCCGGGAATCTCGACACCGGCGTCCGTAAAGGCGATCTGCCGAGCCTTGAACTGGCCATCGCGTGCCGATAACGATGCATCCTTGCCCAAAGCGTCCGCCGCGAAATGCCACAGACCGACGGTCGAATCGTCGGCGGACAATTCCGCCGTTGGAACGGCGCTGGGCGGGCGAACGCCCCTCGATATCCGCACCTCGTCAATCAAACCGTTGCATCCGAACCCGCCTTCGGCAAGACTCCCGATGGCTAATGGACCGTCAACGGTCTTGTCGCTTACGACGGCGGATTCCTGGCTTGCTTTCTCGACTCCGTCCACGAAAAGCCGGATACGATTCTCCTCCATCGTCATAGTTATCCATCGCCATTGGCCGTCCACGACGGGCGCGTTCGTGTGGACATGATCCGGCGCACGGCCCGGCACATAGGCGTGCAGGATGCCGTCGCCCGGCGTCGTGAAGATTTCCCAATGCGTGGCCGACGCCTTCGTTTCGTTCGCGACGAGGATGTTGTACTGTTCCTTGCCCAGCAGTTTCACCCGGCACTCGACCGTCAGCGGCAACGTTCGGAATTCCGCCGAAGCCGGCACGATCACCGCCCCCATCCGCGCATCCAGCGCCTGCCCGAACGCGCCTTCACCGGCATCGTCCGCGCCGTGCACGCCCATTGCGCCCAAAAGACAAGCCAGGCAATACGGAACGATTCGTATCTGCCGCATGATCATTTTTTTACGCAAGACACCGATTCCCCAATCGTTTGTCGAAAAGGGCCAACAATTCGCGGTGGGCGGGAAAAGGGAGCGGGGGACGGTCACCCGGCGCAAAGAACCGAATGTCGGTCGCGTCGGAATCGGGTTTTGGAACCCCGGTCCATTGTTCGACCGCATAACCGAGAACCATTACCCCGCCGTAATGGATGCTCTGCTGGGTGCTGACGCCCACAAGGGACAAGCCGGACACTTCGAGCGCGGTTTCCTCGCGCATTTCGCGAATGAGCGCATCCTCGGCGGTTTCCCCCAATTCGACAAATCCGCCGGGGAGCGACCAATGGCCGCGACAAGGCTCCACCGCCCGTTGAACCAAAAGCAATTCTTCGCCGCGGAAGATGAGGGCGCACACGGCCGGCAACGGATTCCGGTAGAAAAAACGGTTACAGTCGGCGCAATAGGGCCGGGGCTTTTCGCCATCTGAACATAACGAAAGCGCCTTGCCGCACATGGCGCAAAAATTCCATTCGAATGGGCGCGGCTTTCTGGACATGAGTCTCCACGTTTACGGTTTTTCACGGACCGGAGAAAGCCGTCTGTGCAGACCGGCCGCCGCCAGCGTAAACGCGACGGCCGCCAACAACAAGCCATCGCCCGGCCCGCGGGGCTTCGGCGCGGCGATGCCCGCGTTGAAGCAACAAAGCGGATCTTCGCCGTTGGTAATGCTGACATCCGTCCCGTTGGTTTTCACCTGGGTGTAGGAAGCAAACGTGTCGCCGTATTGCCCGTTCAAAATACATTTTTCGATGCCCAGCGCCGCCGCGCCGTTCGCGGGCTTTGCCTCGACGCGGAAACGCAAGGTGACCAAGGCCGTGCCGCCGGCCTTTGCCGCAAGGACGGCATCCCTCCGGGAAAGGCTGATATTCACATATCCTCCTTCGTCTTTCACTTCCATCGGCGCGCCTGCGCCAATCGATCCGGGAACGGCTTCAAGGAAACTCAGTTCCGGCGGATAGGACACCCGAAGGTCGAAACCGGCAAAGCCAAGCGGATTGTCCATGGAAATCGTCGCTTCCACGTTTTCTCCGACAACGCCCTGCGCGGATTCCATGGAAACCGACACGGATTCCGTGCCTTGGAGAATATTGCTCAACAAGGCCGGATCGGATGCGGATTTTTCGGCGGACTGCGGATTGATATACATCGCCGCGGCCAATCGTTGCAGCATGGTCGCGTCCGCGCTGTTGATAGATCCATCGCCGTTCAGATCGCCCGACTGCAGCCGGCAATCGGTTGTGGGCAGCTTGCCAACGGCTATCTGCAACGCGGCGATCGCATCCACCAGCGTAACGAACAGATCGCCGTTCAGGTCGCCTACGCGGCATTCACTGGCGATGCAAATCTGTCCCGTGTCGCTTCTATTGACTTCCAGCGCCTCGCCGTTCGGACCGTACATATCCACGCTCGCGAAACGCAGTGTGCCGCATGTCCCATTGGGGACATTTGTCCGCGCGCGCGCATACAGGTCGAACAGATGGCCCGTTCCGCGGATATTCGCCGTGTCCGTAATCGCTGTTATGACGACTTTGCCCGAAACGTCCGTATCGGCCGTGAAACTCAACTGTCCTGTCAACGAGGTTGGTTGCACTTGGATCGTCGAAGGATCGATCAACGTCGCGTCGTATCGGAAATCAATGGACACACCGGAGAAAGCCGTGCCGGCGGGCGCCGCGACATTCAAGGGGATTAGCGTCAATTCACCCGATGCGACCGACCGATCGGGGACCCATACGACAATGTCTTCGCCTTCGCCCTCGCCTTCGCCTTCGCCTTCACCCTCGCCTTCGCCTTCACCTTCACCTTCACCCTCGCCCTCGCCTTCGCCTTCGCCCTCGCCTTCACCCTCGCCTTCGCCCTCGCCTTCGCCTTCACCCTCGCCTTCGCCTTCACCCTCGCCTTCGCCTTCACCCTCGCCTTCGCCTTCACCCTCGCCTTCGCCTTCACCGCCGCTATCGGTAATGCGCACACTGCCATCGGAGGTCGTTACGTTGATAAGGATGGCATCCGGATCGGACATGGACGCATTTTCGGCATGTAACGCAACCTGCTGTGGGGTTGCGTTTGAACGGACAACGAAGGAGAGGGTCATCAGCGTGCCATCGCCCATAGCCGATGTATTGAGACCCCACACGACGAAACTGATTTTTCCCGTTTCCAATTCGTTGGCGTTTACGTTCTTGCCGGCCTCGATGGCCACAGGCCCCGCCGTAACGCCCTGATAGGCCAACAAAGCAGAATCGTAGACCACGCGCATGTTGAGGGCCGCGGGAAATGTGCCATTCGTGATCAGCGTAACGGGAATTTCCACGGTTTGGCCGGGCCGGCCTTGACCACTGCCGACGGCCACTTGTGCGGGCGGCTCCTCCACAGTCAGCCGGGCGGATTGCGATGTAACGCTGCCCACAATGTTCGTAACGATGCAGACGTACGTTCCGGCATTCGTTTTCCGCGCTTCCGCAATGGCAAAGAGCGCATTGGTCGCGCCGGCGATGTCGGATCCATCCTTGCGCCACTGGTAACTCAATGGCGCCGTGCCCGTCGCGGCCACGTTGAAGGCCGCCGGGGTTCCCGTCATGACCGTCAACGATTGCGGCTGCGCCGTTATGACGACGGGATCGTTGACCGACAACCGGGCCGCGTTCGAAGTCGCGTTGCCGACGGCATTGGACGCTACGCACACATACGATCCCTCGTCGCTTTCCTGCGCGGAAGACACGGTGTAGTCGGACCACGTGGCGCCGGAAAGGACCGCGCCGTCCTTGGACCACTGATAACTCAATGGCATGGCGCCCGTCGCGGCGATGGAAAACGTGACGGACTGCCCCGGATTGATGGTACGCGACTGCGGTTGTACGGTAATTGCCGGCGCATTGTTCACCACGAGGTTCGCCGCATTCGAGGTGGTTGTGCCCGCGACATTCGTCGCGACGCAGACATAAGCGGCTTCGTCGGATTCCTGCGCCGAATTGATTGCAAACGACTCATTCGTCGCGCCGGCGATATTCACGCCGTTCTTGCGCCATTGGTAACTGATCGGCGCCGTGCCCGTCGCGACGATTGAGAAAGACGCATTTTGCCCCGGGTTTACGGTCAGGGATTGGGGCTGGGCGGTAATAACGACGGGATCGTTCACCGTCAGCGCCGCTGCCGCCGACATGACGCTGCCGGCCACGTTCGCGGCCGTGCAGGTATAAATGCCTTCATGGCTCTGTTGCGCCGAGGCGATGGAATAGGTGTCCGTCGTGGCGCCGGGGATGTTTGAACCGCCCTTTTGCCATTGATAACTGATCGGCGCCGTGCCCGTCACGGCGATCGAGAAGGACGCGGCCTGCCCCGGATTGACCGTCAAGGATTGGGGTTGTGCGGTAAAAACAACGGGATCGTTGACCGAAAGGACGGCGGCGTTCGAAGTGGTGCTGCCGACGATGTTGGTCGCGACACAGGCGTATTCACCTTCGTCCGATTCCTGCACGGATGCGATGGTGTGCGTGGTGGTGGTGGCGCCGGCGATATTCACGCCGTTCTTGCGCCATTGATAACTGATGGGTTCGGTGCCCACGGCCACAATCGAGAATGATACGGGCACACCGGCGTTGACAGTTTGGGACTGTGGTTGCGTGGTGAAGACCGCGCTGGAATTGACGGCCAGCGTTGCCGGGTTCGACGTTGTACTGCCGGTGACGTTCGTCACGACGCAAACATAACTTCCCGCGTCGGACGATTGCACGGATGGAATGGTGTAAGTGTCCGCCGTGGCGCCGGTGATGTTGGCGCCGTTTTTCCGCCACCGATAACTAAACGGCGCCGTGCCCGTAGCGGCCACGGAGAAGGAGACCGCCTGTCCAGCGTTGACGGTTTGGGACTGCGGATGGAGAATGATGACGGCGGGGTCGTTTACCGTCAGTGTGGCCGCGTCGGAGGAGGCGGCGCCGAACGGGTTCAGCAGTACGCAGAAATATCCGCCTTCATCTTCTTCCTGGGTGGAGGATATGCGGTATGTCGCCTCCGTGGCGCCGGGAATGTCCACGCCATTCTTGCGCCACTGGTAACTGATGACCGGCGAACCGGTGGCGACTACCATGAACGTGGCTGTCAAACCCGGATTAACCGTCAGTGACACCGGCTGCGCGGTTATGGCCACAGGCGCGTTGACGGTAAGCGTGGCCGCATTCGACGTCACGCTGCCGGCCACATTCGTGACCACGCAGTCATAGTCTCCCGCGTTGGCCAGTTGGGCCGAGGCAAACCCGTACGCCGCCAGCGTGGCGTCGGCGATGTTCGTTCCATCCTTGCGCCATTGATAACTCAACGGGGCCGTGCCCGTGGCCGACACGGTGAAAATCACCGGCTGGCTTTGCGCAACCGTTACGGATTGCGGATGGGCCGTAATCACAACGGGATTGTTGACGACGATGACGGCCGTATCGGAAACGACCGTGCCGGTCACGTTCGATACGGCGCACGCGTAATTGCCTTCGTCGGATTTCTGCGCTGACGCGATGTCGAATAGGGCGTTCGTGGCGCCGGCAATGACCGATCCATTCTTGCGCCACTGGTAACTGATGGGCGCGGTGCCTGTGGCGCTGACTGACAGCGAAATTGCCTGGCCCGGATTGACGGTGGCGGACTGGGGCTGCGTGCCGATCACGACGGGATTATTCACCGTGAGCGTGGCCGGATTGGACGGCGTATCCCCGATAGGATTCGTCGCTATGCAGAAGTACGCGCCTTCATCGGATTCCTGGGCGGCGGGAATGACGAGCGTGTCGTCCGTCGCATCGGGAATATCCACACCATTCTTGCGCCACTGGTAGGTAACAGGCGTCACGGCGCTGCTGGCTGTAATCGAGAATGTGGCCGTTTCACCCGGATTGACGGTCAGCGATTCCGGATGGGCGCTGACATAGGGCGAATCCTTGACCACCAGGAACGCCGGGTCCGAAATCACGCTGCTGACGCTGTTCGACACGACACACCGGTATTCGCCCTCGTCGGGTTTCAGAACGGCATTGATTGCATAAATGGTCCCGGTGGCGCCGGTGATGTCCACGCCGTTTTTACGCCATTGATAACTTCTCGGCAACGTGCCTGTCGCCGTGACGAAGAAGGAAATCCGCTGGCCCGGTCCGGCCGTCTGCGATTGCGGCTGAGTCGTGATGGTCACCGGCGTGTCGGCGGATAGGGTGGCGGTGGCCGATAGTTCCGCGCCAAACGGATTGGACACCATGCAGGCATAGAGGCCGATGTCCGACGCCGTCGCGGACGCGATATAGTAGGTCGAAGACGTGGCGCCGGGAATGGCGGAACCGTTCTTTTGCCACTGATAATTCAAGGGGGCGGAACCCGTGGCGATGACGCTGAGGCTGGCGGGCTGTCCGAAAACCAGCGGCGCCGATTGTGGCTGCACGATAATACGCGGCGCGCTGGCCACAACCAGCGCGGCGGTTTCGGACATTACGCTGCCGGTCATGTTCGAGACCCGGCAATTGTAGTTGCCGACATCGGCGTCGGTGGCGGAGGGAATACCGTAGGTATTGGCCGTCGCCTGGGCGATGTCCATGCCATCCTTCAGCCATTGGTAACTCAGCGGGGGGGTACCCGTCGCCGTTACGGTGAAAATGGTTCCCTGGAGCGGAGCGAGCGTAACGGATTGCGGATGCGACGTGATAACCACCGGGTTGTTGACCGACAGCAATGCCGAATTGGAATCCACGCTTGTGTCGGCATTCGACACCGTGCAGACATACGTGCCCTCGTTGGCTTCGCTGGCCGAATAGATGGTATAGGTCGCGTTGGTCGCCCCCGTAACGGCTACGCCATTCTTCTTCCACTGATACGACAGGGGCAGCGCGCTGGTCGCGGAAACGCTGAGACTGGCCTGCTGGCCGGGATTCACCGTTACCGACTGCGGATGACTGAGAATTGTAATGGGATTGATGACCACCAACTCCGCGCTGGCAGACGACGCATGGCCTTGGGAATTGGACACCATGCACACATACGATCCCTCATGCGATTTCTGCGCCGAAGCGATCGTATACGACGATGTGGTGGCCCCTGGAATGCTGTCCGAATCCTTCCACCATTGATAGGAAATAGGCTGCGTGCCTGTCGCGATAATGCTGAACGTCACCGATTGGCCGACGTTGACCGTCGCCGATTGCGGCTGCTTGGTGACCGCCGGATCCTGCGCCGCCGCGCTCCAGGCAAAAAACAACGCCAGAGCACAAACCCACCCCGGCCCAAAAAACAACCGCCGCATAGACCTTTCCTCCGTACTTTCAACGTCCGGACATATCACGACGCACCCCGTTTGTGAGCGTCGTTGCCCGCTTACTCTATAACAATACCATAAAACCTGGAAATCATGTTAACGAAAACCAATGAACCTGGATTCGGCAGTCAAGATCGGATTCTACGTGCTATCCTCTGGATGTCGTGGACCTTGTGGACGAAATGGACAAGAAAATCAATCCCCTTGCGGGTGAAGTCCACTGGGTCCACAATGTCCATCTCGTCCATGGTTTGGTCGAAAGAGCCGCGTTCAACTGCCGATTTTAGGATGAATGTAATGCGGTATTTTTTATCTTTATCATGATTACGCAGAATTCGCGATTATGTCTCTTGCCGGACAGGCGCGAAGTGTGTAGACTCACGGTGTGCATGGAAAGTCCCTCGATTTTCGGAATGGAGGACCGTCGTGCGCGGTGTCGAATCGTGGCTGGGCCGCCTTGGGATGGCAGGGTAATGGCATCGTGAGTGCATTGGAAACGGAAGAATCGTTGCGCGATCCGCCGGTGCGAAAACGCCCGTGGGGAATTGGGGCGGGCGTCTTTCTGCTGTTGGCGCTGTCGCCCTTTGTTGCCGTGGGGATATTCGAGGGCATTCTGCGCATGGCCGGTTACGGCCATAGCGTTCGTTTTTTCGTGGAAAAGGAATTCGGCGGCCAAATATACCACGTAACCAATCCGGCGTTTTATCAACAGTTCATGGCGATGCCCGTCGGGAAAATCATGAATCTGGATGATCTGGGATTTCGCGTGCCCGCGACAAAAGCCGCCGGCGCGTACCGTATCTTTATATTCGGTGAATCCGCCGCGCTGGGTTGCACACCCGACGCTGCATACGGCCTCGCCCCCATGTTGGAGGTCATACTGGGCGATCGTTTTAGCGCGATGCGGTTCGAGGTGTACAACGCGTCTTGTCCCGCACTGAATTCTCACGTCATGCGATTGGCTGCCGAAGCCTGCGCGGATCTCGAACCGGACCTGTTCATCGTCTATATGGGCAATAACGAATATTCGGGTCCGTTTGGCCCCGCCTGGGGATCGGATCGGGGGGCGAGTCCGGCCGCCATCCGGGCATGGATGGCGTTCGGGGGACTGCGAACCGTCCAATGGTTGCGAAACATGCTGTGGCGGCCGTGGCTTCCGCGCGCCCAGGAAGCCGGTGAATACCTTAAGGCCTTGCGCCGATGCCGGCCGGACAGCCTCCCGTGCCAGGCTATGCGCGACCGGTTCCGGGAGAATTTGGACGCGATTCGCGAAGCCGGTGTAAAGGCAGGGGCGACGGTATTGTTGTGCAGTGTCGGAAGCAATCTCCGGGACTGGCGTCCCTTTGCCTCGATGCACCCTCCCGGATGGGACAAGACGAAAAGCGAACGATGGGACGCCCTTTTCCGGAAGGGGCGGGCCCGGCAGGAAACCGGCGCTTATGACCAGGCGATCGAAGCCTACCGGCAAGCGGCGGCATTGGATGATTCGTACGCGGAGTTGCAGTATTGGATGGGTGTCTGCTGTTTGCGCCTGGGGATGCGCGACAAAGCCATGAAACATTTTCGCATGGCGCGCGATTACGACTGCCTGCCGATGCGCACGGACAGCGAACAGAATCGAATCGTCGCCGCAACGGCCGCGCGCGGACCTTCGGATCGTGTACAGTTCGTTGATTTGGAAGCGATCTTGCCGGAACACGGCGAATTCGGTATTGCGGGTAATGATCTCTTCTGGGATTTTGTCCACTTCACATTTTCGGGGACCTATGCGGCGGCGGCCGCGCTTTCCGATCGTATCGCCGCCGTGCTGCCCGAACCGGCCCGCGCCCAGGCTGTCTCCGCGCTGATCGATCAATCCGAATGCGAACGGCGCATGGCATTCACCCCGCCGGTTCGGCTCCGTCATGTGCAAGAACTCCTGCCCGCGTTCCGGTTCTGGGGGGTGGACGAGGCGTATGTGTCCGGTTTGTTGCGGCAAGCATCCGAACTGGAAAAACAGGTGGGCGCGAACGGCGCGGATATTGAGGAGGAAGGCTACCGGCAGGCGCTGTCGTTGAATGGAAACGGCTATTATGTATTGTCCCGATATGCCCGGCTTCTTCTGGAAAAAGGCGATGCGGCGGGCGCGGCGGAAATGGCCCGGAAAATACTGGAAAACGATCCGGTGAGGCCTGCCGCGCGCAAGATACTGGTTGATGCGATGGAAAAGGCCGGCCAACAAACCGAAGCCCTCCGGGAACGCCGGATCCTTCAAGAACTGTTTCCCGATGAAGAATCATGACGTAACTCGGCGAAGCCTCCCCGCGAAGCGCAATACGCCGGCATGTCCCAACGGCCCGGCGGCACGTCGCGGCGGCGCTGTTCCATGTGTAATCGGCGTTGATTTGGATAACACCATTATCCGATATGACGGCATTCTGTTTCGCCGTGCCGTCGAGTGCGGCTGGATTCCTCCCCACGCGGCAGGAGACAAACGATCCATTCGCGACCACATACGCCTGTTGCCGGAGGGTGAAAAAAAATGGCAGGCGCTGCAAGCGTATATCTACGGCCATGGCATGGTTGGCGCAAGACTTATGGCCGGTGTCAAAGCCTTTCTCGGCGCATGCCGCGAATATGGCGCGCCGGTGTATATCGTGAGCCATAAGACGCCTTACGCCGCCGCCGCGCCCGAAGGGCCGGATCTTCGGGAAACGGCGCTGGCCTGGCTGGAACGGCGGGGATGGTTGGGCCTTTCGCGAGACCGGATTTACTTCGAATCCACGCGCGCCGGCAAACTGGAGCGCATTCGGTCGCTGGGATGTACGCATTTTGTGGATGATCTCGAAGAGACGTTTCTGGATCCGGCTTTCCCTCCAAATGTCGTAAAAATCCTGTATGCGCCGGACGGCGCCGTTGCACAAGGGGTCAACTGGCTTGTGTTCAATTCATGGAAATCCATCCAAGACTATTTTACAAGGTCATGCTGGCATGGATAATTGCAAGAAATGGGCGGAAGCCCTGATTGGCAAACCGATCGTCGCGTTCGATCGCGCCGCGGCGGGGCGCAACAGCCGCGTATTTCGCGCACGGACTGCGGACGGCGCCGCGTATGCCTTGAAACAGTATCTCGTAACCCCGGAACGTAACGGATTGGAAACCGAATTTTCCGCGTTGCAATTTCTGCATACGAATGGGATTGGGAAAATCCCACGCGCCATCGCGTGTGACCGTACGCACCATTTGGCTGTCTATGACTTCATCGAAGGCGCGCCGGTGGGCGATGCGGTTGCGCCGAACGACCTGGACGCCGCGGTCGAATTCGTCCTCGTATTGGACCGGTTGAGCCAAAGCAACCCCGCATGGAAAACAAACGCGGCGGAAGCCTGTTTCGCGCTGAATGACGCCATCGAGAATATCAACGCGCGGTTGAGGCGGCTGACGAGTCTGCGCGAGGACAGTCCGCCTTTCTGTGAACTTCGCGCCTTTCTCGAAACGGATCTGTTGCCGCTGTTCGACGGCATCGTCCAATGGGCGACGGAGAGCGCGGCGCGCGAGGGCCTTTCGATGAATTCCCCAATCGAAACCTCCGAGCGCATTCTAAGTCCTTCCGATTTCGGATTCCACAATGCGTTGCGCCGGACGGACGGAGAAATCGTCTTCTTCGATTTCGAGTTTTTCGGCTGGGACGACCCCGCGAAACTGATCTCCGATTTCCTACTGCATCCGGGTATGTCGCTGGACGACGATCGCCGGAAACGCTTTGTAAAACGGCTTTGCTCTGAACTTCGGAACGGTCATTCGGTTGCAAAGCGGCTTCCCATGGCCTATAGTCTGTTTGCGGTCAAATGGTGCGCGATCTTGCTGAACGAATTCATTCCTGAACATCTGGCGCGGCGGCGGTTCGCGGGCGATTCCCGCGACGAGAAGGCGATCCTCTCCGGCCAGTTGGACAAGGCCCGCCGTATGGCCGGGCAAATCGCAAACACTTACAGGGATTTTCCTTACGGTGATTGAAACCCATAGCGGAACACCGTTGGACGAGCGATCGCTGGCGTTGCGGCGCCGAATGGTGGACTGTCTGAAAGCCAGCCGGCGCGGCCACGTCGGATCGGCCTTTTCGCTGGTCGAAATCCTGCGCGTTCTGTACGACGACATCCTGCGATACGATCCGCGGCGGCCCGATTGGCCGGATCGCGACCGCCTGATCCTCAGTAAAGGCCACGGCTGCCTCGCTCTCTACGTGATGCTTGCGGAAAAAGGTTTTTTCCCCGAAGAGGAACTGGAACGGTTCTGCGCATTCGACGGCATTCTGGGCGGGCACCCCGACGCGCGCAAAATCCCCGGCGTCGAAGCATCCACGGGCAGCCTGGGCCATGGTCTTTCGATTGGACTGGGCATGGCGATCCATGCGCGCATGGTCCAATCCGGCGCGCGCGTGATTGTCGTGCTCGGCGACGGCGAATGCGACGAAGGCTCCGTCTGGGAAGCGGCCATGGCCGCGGGCAAGCACCGCGTGTCCAACCTCACCGCCGTCGTGGACTACAACAAGATGCAGTCGTACGGCAGCACCTATTCCGTGCAGAACCTCGAACCGCTTGCGGACAAGTGGCGGAGTTTCGGGTTCGGCGTGGCTGAAGTGGATGGACACGACCCGGCGGCCCTGCGCGAAATCTTCCGGCGGCTGCCGCTTGCGGCGGATCGCCCCGGCGCCGTCATCTGCCACACTGTCAAGGGCAAAGGATTGCCGTTCGCGGAACAAAACGCGGACTGGCATCATAAAAACCGCCTGACGGACGACGAAATCGCGCAATTGTACCGCGCGCTGGAGCGGCCCTGATGCGGAAAACGGCCCTCGATACGGTTTATGAACTCGCCAACCGCGACCCGCGCGTGGTCTTCATCGGTTCCGATTTGGGTGCGGGCACGCTCGACGTTTTCCGCAAGGAAATACCGGAGCGATTTTTCATGGAAGGCGTGAGCGAAGCCAACGTGATCGGTATGGCGGCAGGACTCGCTGCGGAAGGCCACGTCGTTTATGTGAATACGCTAGCGGTATTTCTCACCCGCCGCGCCTACGAGCAGGTGGCGCTGGACGTGTGCATGCGCAATCTCGATGTGCGCCTCATTGGCAGCGGCGGCGGACTCGTCTATGCTCCGCTGGGAGCGACCCACATGGCGACAGATGATTTCGCGCTGATGCGGGCGCTGCCCAACATGACGGTGATCGCCCCGGCGGACGCGCCCGAAATGCGCCGGCTGATGTTGGCGATGCACGATCGCCCTGGTCCAGCCTATATCCGCCTGGGCAAAGGCAACGAGCCGCCGATTACGCCGGATGTTGCGGACATGAAAATCGGCGATGTCGTTCTGGTGCGCGAAGGGTCCGATGCGCTGATCGTTACGACGGGCGTCACGCTGCACGCGGCGGTTCCCGCCGCCGAGGCGCTGGCGCGGGAAGGCTGCCATACGGCCATTCTGCATTGTCCCGTAATCAAACCGTTGAATGTCCCAGCCATTGCCGCGGCGATACGCGGGATTCCTCTGGTTGTCGCGGTCGAAGAACATGTGCCTTCGGGCGGTCTGGGCGGCGCGATAGCCGGACTGATCGCGAAAGACGATTCGCTGCGCGGGACGCGTTTCCGGCACATAAGCATCCCGGACGTGTTTCCCGATCATTACGGATCACAAGCCGATTTGATGAAATATTACGGCATTACACCAGAAAATATTGCGGCCACAATTCAGGCCGCCAGGAAATAGTCATGTGGAATTGTTCCATCGGAATCCAGCATGATGAGGAATCGTTCTCATCCAACACGGGATATGACCACAATACAGTCTTTTTTCGTGTTCGTGTTCGTTATCGTCATCGTTATCGCGAGAAAAACTCCGCGGTATTCGCACTCGATAAATCTTTGAATCTTTTGAGATCTTTGTGTCCTTTGCGGTAAATCGAATTTGTACGGCAATGGGAATAGTCCATGGGCAAGTTAGTTGAAATAATCACACCGCTGCATACGCGGACCGCGCGCGATTACGTGGGCCGGATGATGGACGGCAAAATCCATTGCAGCGAGGTTTCGCGCCAATACGGCCGTGACTATTGGGACGGTGATCGCCGTTACGGCTACGGCGGCTACCGTTACGACGGCCGCTGGGCGCCCATTGCCCGAAAACTGGCCGATACCTATGAACTGCCGCCGAATGCGCGCATTCTCGACGTGGGCTGCGGCAAGGCGCATCTCCTGTACGAACTGTCCCGCCTGCTGCCGGACGCCGAGGTGACGGGATTCGACGTTTCGTCTTATGCTATCGAAACGGCCAAGGAGGAGATCCGCGACAGGCTTTTCATTCACAAAGCGGAAGAACCGTACCCGTTTGATCGCGGCCAATTCGACTTGGTTCTTTCCTTGATGACGCTGCATAATCTGCCTTTGCCGCAATTGGCGGCGGCCTTGGCCGAAATCGAGCGCGTGGGCGTCCGAAAATACGTCGCCGTCGAGAGTTACCGGAGCGTATCGGAACTCTTCAATCTGCAATGCTGGGCCTTGACGTGCGAAAGTTTCCTGCGTCCCGAAGAATGGCTCTGGGTGTTCGAAAAGGCCGGGTACACCGGTGACTACGAGTTCGTTTTTTTTACCTAGAGGTCGTGAATAAATGACGAAACCCATGGTGCAGACTGTCGAGTCTGCGCAAGCATACCGAAAAAGCCCCTTTTACGCAGACTGGATAGTCTGCGCCACACGGCTGGGATTTTTTCACCCTAGAGGAAGCGCATGCGGTATTCGCGGCTGAAAATATTTCATTTCCCTGAAAAACTGGCGTCGCTGCCCCGCGACACCGGAGAGATACGCCCCCCGCTCCACATCCGCATCAAACCGACCAACGTCTGTTCCCACCGCTGCCGGTATTGCGCATACCGCGCGCCGGAACTCCAACTGGGCCGGGACATGGACCAGCGGCACTCCATTCCTCGCGAGAAGATGCTGGAGATCGTGGACGACCTTGCCGCGATGGGCGTGCGCGCGGTCACGTTCAGCGGCGGCGGAGATCCGTTCTGCTATCCGCACCTCCGCGAGACGGCGGAACGGTTGGCCGCTTCGGGCATCCCGTTCGCGGCGCTGACCAACGGCGCCCGGCTTGAAGGAGACGTGGCGGCGCTGTTTGCCCGATCGGCGGCATGGCTGCGGATTTCGATGGACGGCTGGGACGCGCCGAGTTATGCCCGCTACCGGGGCGTGGATGAAGACGAGTTCGACCGCGTCATAGGAAACATCCGGCGCTTTCGCGCGCTCGGAGATAGATGCCGTCTCGGCGTCAATCTCGTCGTGGATCGTGAAAACGCCCCGCACGTGTTCGATTTCATCCGCATGGCCAGAGAACTCGGCGCGGACAGCATCAAGATTTCACCCTGCGTGATTGCCGACAGCGGCGCTGAAAACAACGCCTATCATCACTCCTTCTTCGCGGACGTGAATGCCCAAATCGATCGCGCACGGGAAACATTCGGTTCGGATGCGTTCGAGATTCATCACGCGTACCACGAACAGCAGATTGTATTTGCGAAACCCTATTCGTGGTGTCCCTATTTGCAGATCCTTCCGGTAATTGGCGCCGACATGCGCGTGTACACCTGCCAGGACAAGGCCTACAATCGCGAAACCGGCCTGCTCGGCAGCATCGAACACGAACGGTTCCGCGATTTCTGGATGAACAACAAGGCAAAATTTTTCAACATCAACCCCTCGCATCATTGCAACCACCACTGCGTCGCTGACGCCAAAAACCGCCTTGTGCTCGAATACCTCGAAATCGAGCGTGAACACCTGGGGTTCGTGTAGCCGCGGAATCGGGACGGAAAAACGATTTTTCAAACCTCCAGGATGCGCACCGTCAGCGGCACGTTGGCCAGCACAAGACGATCGCCGTTGCGCAATAGCGCGGTCTGCCCCGGCATCAGCCGCGTCTGATTTACGAAGGTGGGATTCGTGTACTCGGGCTGGGCAACGGCAATTACATGCCAGCCGTCCGGTCGAAACTCGAATTGGCAATGGCTTCGATGGACATAATTCAACCCTGCAAGGCCCGACAATTGCACCTGCGCCGCGCTCGTGGGATGCGCCTGGCCGATGACCCATCCACTGCGAATCTCATAGGCCGTGCCCGATTCCGTTTCGAGATACAATGCCTGGATCGTCCCGCAAGCCGGTTCCGCTTGGGATTGGTCTTCGGCCCTATCGGATGAACCGGGTTCCCCGGCGGATGTCCCGGCCGATTCCGGCGTCGTATCCGGCGCGATCGAGGCAGGCACCATGCCGAGGAACTCCCCGTCCCGTTCGCATGATTCCGCAAACTCGTCGTTCTGATGACCGCACCGCGGACAAACCTTCACATACCGCATAGGCCGTTTCCTTGTCCTTGGTTCGCATCCGGCGCGCCGGCATGGAATGCCTCGCACACCGCCGCGCGCGTCTCACGTCCCGTCACGCCGATGATCATGTCCAGCGTTCCGTTTCCGAATCCGAGGTTCACTTGTTCCACGGGGCATGATTCCATCGCGGCGCGCATCGCTTCCCCCGCGGCCGTCAGGCAATGCACACGCTGATTGCCCGAACCCGCCAGCGGATGAATCCGGGGGATTTCGCGCCGGTATGGGCCGTCAATCAGCACGTCGCATTCCGCCAGCAACGCCATCCGGACCGGATCGGCGCGAATCTCCCCGATGGCATATCCCGAATACGCGATAACGGTCCATGCCGGCCGATATGGGCGCACAATCCGAAGAAAGGCCGCCAGCGGCTCCGCCTGATCGAAGGGTTCGCCCCCGGAAATCGTTATCCCGTCGAGCGGCGGATAAATACCCAGGATATGTTCCGCCAATCGAGCAACCGGCACCGCGCGCCCGGCATCCGGCGGCTGCATTTCCGGGCTGATGCAATCCGCGCATCCGCGTCCGCACCCCGCCACCCACAACACGGTCCGATTCCCCGGCCCAAGCGCCGTCACCGGATAGGCCAAACTGTACACGCGAATGTTCATGTCTTTCATTCTGTTTTCTTGTCTATACAGCATACATGAAGCAGCGCATGGATGCATGCATGGAGCCGGTTGCGTAGTTGATTGCAGTCAATGGTAACGGGGATAGGAGCGGGTCGAGAATATCGAGTTACCCGCAGGATGCTCAACTGGCGTGGGATTTGGCGGCGCAAGCGTTTTTTCGGCGTTTTTTCGACCATGGCGGACTTGGCGCGGGGATTAGTTGCTTTGTATAATGGGTGTGGTAGGAACGGAGGGTATCGCGCATGTACAACCACACCAAGCAGCCGTTGTTCGCATGGGAATGCCTGGAGGATTCGCCGTCGTTGCGGACCATCCGCCAGGCGCTGGCGATGATCCCGGACGGAAAACTCCTGGAGTCGTTTCGCGCGATCTCGTCGGAAACCTATGCGGTGGTCGCCCGGAAACTGTCCGAACGATTCGGCTTCAGCGCGGTGGCGATCACATTGCGCGAGGATATCAGCGTATGGCGTAACACCTGGGTCGCGGTGGCCTATGCGGACGGCCATGTGTACGAGGGGCCGCGGTTCGAGGTCGAGATTGTTGACCGCGTGGACGGCGGCGATTCCTTCAGCGCCGGTTTCCTGTACGGCATGCTGACGGAAGGAGTCGAATACGGCCTGCGATTCGGCAATGCCTTCAGCGTGCTCGCCCATTCGATTCCCGGCGATTTCAACTACGGCACAAAAGAGGAGGCCGAAGCGCTGCTCAAGGGCGGCAATCTGCGGATTCGAAGATAATGACCGCCTGCATGACGACTGCTGCGGCGCGTGACGTGCGGAGGCCAAATGCACAAAACGGGTGGCGCTTGTGCTATTCTAAAACCGATAAGGATGTATTCAAGGAGATCTTTTGATGAATTCCGAACTTGCTGAACGTATCAAACAAGCCGCGTAGGCGCTCATCGCGGCAGGCGCCCGTGAAGTGTATCTGTTTGGTTAGGCGGCTATGGGAACTATGTGCGAGGATTCGGGCATTGCAATGATGCGTCTAAATAGGCCCTTATCGCTCGCACATCGACAACAAATTTTCGATGTTTGTAACATGTTGATATCGAGTGCATTTCGGCTACGTCAAAGGCGTCCCCTCTTCTAGGCGAAGTTCCAGACGAGGCGTTGTTTTTTTACTGCTGAGATTCGAACACCTATGCTTTTTTATCTGCGCACATCTGCGTCATCTGCGGAAGATCAGGATTTTCCGCAGATGACGCAGATAATCGCAGATTCAACAAATGCCGTCCGGCTTTGAGATTCTGTGATGAAATTGAACAGGGCGTCATTGAAACGCCCATTTCCAAATCGGCCTGCCAAAATGACGGCATTGAAATGCCGATTTGGAAATCGGCGCTACAATTCAGAAAAACCGGGAATTCTCAAGTAATGTAATGATAGCGAGGATATTGCGGCTAAGCCGAAGGCGTCCCCTCTTTTGGGCGAAGTCCCAGACGAGGCGTAGGCCCTTCGCTCGCACATCGACAACAAATTGTCGATGTTTGTAACATGTTGATATCGAGTGCATTTCGGCTACGTCAAAGGCGTCCCCTTGATCGAAACATTGCGGCTGGGCCGCCTTAGGATCTGCCCGAGATCATATCCGAGAAGCGCAGGGATTTATGGTGATTTTTAGCCACAACACGCAAACAAATGTAAACATGAATTGATCCGGAGAAGGAAATACGCACATGGCGGAACTGACGATCTATTTCGGCGATAATTTACCGTTTCTTCAACAGATGTCGGCTGAAACCGTGGATCTGATCTACATCGATCCTCCATTCAACACTGGTAAGGTCCAGAGCCGAATGCGCCTGTCTACTGTAAGGGACGAGAACGGAGACCGGACAGGGTTTCAGGGAAAGCGATATCGGACAATCAATCTCGGCAAGAAAGAATATTTGGATATTTTCGACGACTACCTTGCTTTCCTTGAACCTCGTCTCGGCGAGGCGCGGCGTGTTCTGAAAGCGAATGGGAGCCTTTTTTTTCATATAGACTATCGTGAAGTCCACTACGCCAAAGTGCTTCTGGACACGATTTTTGGCCGAGATTCATTCCTGAACGAAATTATTTGGGCCTACGACTACGGTGCGCGATCAAAGAAAAAATGGCCGGCCAAACACGACAATATTCTTTGGTATGCGAAGAATCCGGATGATTACCAGTTCCATTTGGAGGAATGCGATCGTATTCCCTATATGGCGCCTGGCCTTGTTGGGCCGGAAAAAGCCGCGAATGGAAAAACTCCAACAGATACATGGTGGCATACCATCGTCAGTCCAAATGGATATGAAAAGACCGGTTATCCAACCCAGAAGCCAAGGGGCATTCTCGATCGTATCGTCAAAGTACACTCCCGGGCCGGAGATTTGTTGTTGGATTTCTTTGCCGGAAGTGGCTCATTCGGCGAGGCCGCTATTGAACTGGGCCGCCACTGTATACTCGTTGACAATAATGAAGAGGCTCTGAATGTGATGGAAAAACGTTTTGCGGCCATCAATGTAAAGTGGGTCAACTGGACTCCGGAAACGCAGCATAATGAGCCCGTGCAAAGGAGATTGTTCGCGTGAGGATAAAAGATCCGGAAGTGAAAATCCTTGCATCAATCAGCGGCCAACTGCAGGCCGCTTATCAAGATGAAAATCGGGATTGGGAAGGCAGTCCCTTTGCCTGGATAAAGACAAAACCTTCACGACAGGTTGGGGCGATCGGAGAGAAACTGATTGCCGGCTGGCTGGCCGCCCGCGGGTTCAACGTGGTACGGTCCGGGGACTCCGATGCCGACCGAATCATCGAGAACAAGAGAGTAGAAGTAAAGTTCAGCACCCTCTGGGCCAACGGTTGTTACAAGTTCCAGCAACTGCGTGATCAGCGCTACGATTTGGCGATCTGTTTGGGCATATCCCCTTTCGATGCCCATTGCTGGATCATACCCAAGGAAGACATTCTGCGTTTATGGAAAGTCGAACACAGGATTTCGAGCCAGCATGGGGGCCAGGGGGGCGCCGATACCGCGTGGATTGACGTTCATCCGGACAATCCGCCGGCATGGCTGCAATGCTATGGCGGTTCTCTTTCAGACGCCATTTTCGCGCTTTCCAAAATTACCGGGTTCAAGGTAAAGAAACTTCGGGAAGAACTGGAAGAATACGAGGCTTGACCGGAAGGTGTCTTTGCCTATTCCGACAGAAGTTGATTGGCGATGGCGAATGTGCGCAGGACGGGCGCTTTGGGATTGGGATAACGCAGGAACTCGACGTGCCCGTCCATGTAGAGCACGTTGGCGCCGCCCGGCGCGTGGTTGAAATCCTGCGCTTTCGCGGATACGGTATCGAACAGGACGAAGACGCCGCTTTGCGCCAGCGCGGCGGCGGCGGGGTTGTTGATGTCGGTCACGCAGAAGCGTTCAACACCTTCGCGGAGACGGTGGACGGTGCGTCCGCCGCCGTTGCCGCATCCCGCGAGCCTCGGATCCGTGGTGTCGTTGTCGAGTGACGGTAGCGGATACAGGCGGAAATCGTTGTCGGCGGCCTGCCAATTCGCAATCATGTCCGGTGCAGTCAGGATGATCAGCCAATGCTGGACGAATTGCTTTTGGATGCCTTCATCGGGCAGCACAATCTCCGGACGAAACATGTGGATGAGTGCTTCGTACTCGGAAGGCGGCGTCAGATATTCCGGCTGGTCGTCGCAACGGTCGTAGAGAAAACCGAAATACACGTATGAATCGTCGGCCCGCCACCAGCGGTTGTGAAAACCGTAGGGCCACCGGTTGATGAGAATCGGCTGGCCGAGACATTCCGGGCAGAATTGCGCATCGTCGCCGTTTGCCGCGTCGTAGTACATCTTGCGTTCCGTATGCGTTGCGCTCGACGGGCACACATAAATGCGCGGGTCTGTGACGTAATCCGGGTAGACGCCGGAAACGTATGGCGTGAGATAACAGCCCAACTGCCCGGATCGCGTTTGCTGAATCGGCGGAAACAGGCCGCCGCGCGCCTCGTTGGCGTACATTTTGAAAACCACGCCCCATTGCTTGAGGTTGTTGGCGCAACTGGAACGGCGCGCCGCTTCACGCGCGCGCGCCAAGGCCGGCAACAGAATCGCCGCCAGGATGCCGATGATCGCAATCACCACCAGCAATTCGATGAGGGTAAAACCGCTTTGCCGCATCGTATACACCTCACGTTTCTCATAAAAGAGTGCCACAATCCCCGTCTGGACACAAGATCGGCTTACGACCTTTCGGAACCATCCGGCCTGCCGCGCATGGGGGCGATCAGTTGGCAAATATGCGGCCCATGACCGCCGTGAGATCCGACGGCGTCGTTACAAGGGGTTCGACGCGCCGTTGCAGCATGTTTTCAATTGCGCCGATGGCGGACGCATCGCGCGGATTGGCCATGGCCACCAAAATGCGGTCGTCGGCCGTTCGAAGCGGGATACAAGCATGGCGGCGGCAGAATTCGTAGCCCAGACGGCGCGCGTTGTTTTCGTCTACTTGGGCGTCGTCAAGGCGGATCAGATACACCTTGCACTGGCAGGCTACGGCCTGGGCCACGTCGAGTTCGCCGGCATGGCCGCATTCGACCAGAATGGCGCCTATCATGCGCCCGCGCGACAATGTCTGCGAGGCAATGGCCGCCTGTAACTGTTCATCCGTGATGATTCCCGCCGCGTTCAAAATCTCGCCGATTTTCCGTGCGGACTCTCCGGATAACAAGGCTTCCAGAATGATGCGTTCGCGCCGGCGGTTGCCTTCTTCGCGCGCTTCGCTGTCTTCGAGCGAGGCCCGCAGACGATGGTTCTCGGTTTGCAGCAGGGTAATTTGGTCCGCAAGGAAGGCCGCCATGGACGCCGCCTCTTCGCGCTGCCGTTCGGCCTCGCCCAGCATACGTTTGAAACGGCTTGCGCTTTCTTCGGATTCCGCCAGCGCCTGGCGCAGCCGATCGATTTCGCGGTAGGCCTCTCCCAGCGATTCGGCGTGGCGGCGCTTTTCGGAACGCGCGGCCGCCAAGCGCTCAATCAGGTCTTCGTTGGTCGAAAGCAGCCAGCCTTCCTGTCCGCGCAGCAACGCCATCTCCATCTTGAGATCCGCGGCCGCCCTTTCCAATTCGGACCACTCCGATACCGTTTGCCGCAACGAATCCGTATCCGGCGCGCCGGCGCGTTCCCCGGTTGTACGTGTCCGCCAAATCAGTTCACCGGTCTGAAAAAAATCGCCAAACGGCTTTTCGTCCCCTTTCGGTACGCCGATTTTATTTTTCAACGCATTCAATGCCGCATCCAACCGCGATACGGCATCCCCAGTCATCACATCCATGGTTTCTTCCACCTCTTGTTGTTGACTATTCGAATGCCCATCAGAACTGCCAAACCCCACTTCTTAGCATTATTCTAAGATAATCCGGCGAAAAAGTCAAACTAACCCCCTATTTGAGATGAAAAAATTGTGAACCAACCTGGATTCGGCCATCGAAATCCGAATCCGGTGGCCAAACAATGGACATCGTGGACTTTGTGGACAAGGTGAACAAGAAACCAATCTTCCCCCTTCGGGAGAAGTCCGTTATCCTGGATTCGGCAGTCAAGATCGGATTCTACGTGCTATCCTCTGGATGTCGTGGACCTTGTGGACGAAATGGACAAGAAAATCAATCCCCTTGCGGGTGAAGTCCACTGGGTCCACAATGTCCATCTCGTCCATGGTTTGGTCGAAAGAGCCGCGTTCAACTGCCGATTTTAGGGTTATGTTCGCAAAGTCCGGGATGTCCAGAAGTTAGAACATAGCATCCGATCTTGGCTGCCGAATCTAAGTCCAACTGCTGAATTTAGTTGGCCGAGATATTGCTTCCGGGCCGAATAAGTGCGTTATTTAGTTCCCGCGATTGTGCTGCGATACGCCTCGATACGTTGGAGCCATGTTGTGTTCAGCGTCAGTTTACGGGAACTGCGCGGGGAGGTTGTGGGCTTTTTGTTGAAAAGGGCCTGTTCGGCGGCCGTCAAGGGACGATACGAGATGCTGTGGGCTTTTCCAGCGTCACCGCGAATGGCGCGGGCCTTTGTTTCGGCCGGATCCGTTCCGTACACGTATAGTTCGACGGGACCATACTCGCCGGTTCCGACATCCACTTCCTGAAAGTAGAGATCCGTTCCGCCCCGGTAATCGTCCATGGCGTCCATCCAATCGAAAGCCCGGCCGTCCTCGAAATCGAAAGCGCCGAACACGCGGCCTTCTGAAAATCCGTCGTTGTAACCGTCGTCCCAGCCTCCGTCGCCCAACTCAAGATGGGTATCGTTTTCAAGAAAAGTCAGATATCCCGAATAAAACGCGGCATCGTATCCTTCGCTGAACCCGATGGTGAACGCGAAGTCGTAGCAGACGAAGTAACCGTCGTTATAGGCGTACCAGATGCCGTCGTAATAACCGCGATCGTAATCGGGCGACTGCGGATTGGGAATGTCGCCGCCCTGGTAATAGATAGGCGTATTCGATCGGGTATCGTAACTGTCGTCAAAACCTTTCCAGTACCACTCGTCGTTGGCGAACCCCGCAAGAAAGCCCCGCTGGTAGTCTTCGGTATACGAGGACGCCACCACGGTAAGCGTGGCCGGGCGGGAGACGGCCTTGCCGTAGGCGTTCGACACTTCGCAAATGTATTGGCCCGCGTACAGGCCGTTGACCGGCGGCGTGGCGTAGGTGGCCAGATTGGCCGCCCAGAGTTCCGCGCCATCTTTTTTCCACTGGTACGATAAGGGCCATGCGCCAATCGCCACACAGGTAAACGAAGCCACATTGCCGGCCTCGACCGTCTGCGACTGGGGTTGGATCAGGATAACCGGCGCGTCAGGACAACCCGCCGTAAGAAGGGCTGCAATCCCCGCTAAAAACAGGTTGCACAGCCCGAATCCACGGCTGTTTACGCGCCGAATCCCATACATTCCGCTGGAAACGGTTTCGTTTTTTTCACTCGTGTTTCTCACGTTCACAACCTCCACGTTGCGCCTGCGATACCGCGCATTGATACGAAAAATTCTCCGGGAAGACACGCGGGACAGACTCCCGCGCGCACCGCTTCGTTAGCGTCTCCTCGATCCCTCAGGACCACCGAAACCGGCCCCACGGCCGCCGCCGCCCATGCCGGTTCTACCGGATTCTTGGCGCGGCGCGATGAATGGGTTTGGCTCCGGCGCAGCAGGCCGCGGCGGTCCCAATCGCTGTACTTCGACGCTTCGTCCGCGCTGTTCCGATCCGCTGCCCGAATCGTGCGAACGGAGCGATGGATTTGTCATCGAAGGCGGCGGCATGGCTTGCCGCACCGTTTCCGGCTGGTGGGATTCGGGTCGCATGACGGGTTCGGCCATCGGGCGGCGCGCCGGCGCCTCCTGCATACGCGGAGCCGGCATGGAGACTTCCGCAGGCCGGTTTCGTTCCATTTGTGTACGGGGCAAACCCGGGGATGGCATAGCCGGCGTCTGTTGTATTGTTTCGTTTAGGCGCGGAGACGTGCGGGTGGGCGCGGGTTCCGGCCCGCGCATGGGAACGGGCGCCGGGACCGATTCGCGTGATCGCGAACGCTGCAGGGTTCGTTCCGGCGAGGGAACGGGATTGAGTTGAACGACTGAAGACCCATTACGGACGATGTTCCGTTCCGGGCTTGGCGTCGTCTCGCGCCGGGCCGGGGTACGATCCGGGACGGTTTGAACCGGACCCTGACGTTCGATCAAACGGTTGTTGCGGACCGTTTCCCGTTCCGGGCTTGGCGTCGTCTCGCGCCGGGCCGGGGTACGATCCGGGACGGTTTGAACCGGCCCCGTCTGTTCGCCCAAGCGGTTGCCCCGGCCCACGCCTCGTTCAGGGGTATTCGCCGGGCTCTTTTGGGGAGCACGGACAGCCGAATCCGTATCCCGCGCATGTTGTCCGTCAGACCGCGAACCGGGAATGATTTCGCCCTGTTCCGGCGCCTTTCCGGCATCCCGGATACCACCGGGTTCGGGCCGTGCGGCATCTCCACGGCCACGTATATCCCGGCCGCCGCCGGACCGGTCTCCGCGATCGGTACGTGCTGTTTCGTCCGTGCCCGGCAACGGCAATCTCGATACGCCTTCCGTAGTCAACGGCGCGCGCATAATTGCCGCCGAACGGCGCGGGTCGGGTCCGGCCTCGCGGATTTCAGGCGTGACACGGACGCTTCGCAGGGGAGCGGCGGTTTCGGGCCGGACGGATACCGCCCGATCCCTCGGCGGGCCGGCCAGGCGCGGCGTAAATTCCTGCCGTCCCAAGGAAGTTTCCAGTGTGGCGATGCGCGCATGGGCGGGATCTCTCGATGGCAACGAATCATATCCGCGGATTACCCGCCTCGGCGCATAATCCCTGACTTCCAGCCGGGAATCACGCGCGAAATCGTGAGGATGGCCATGTTGCGAACCGATGTTGATGTTCCAGACCGTAATCTGTGTGACAGGAACGGGGCGCACGATGACAGGCGTGACAGGCCGCACATAGCAGGAACCCATCAGCAGGTCGTCTGCCAGACAATACGAACTTGCGTACAGGCCGAAATGCGCCCGTCCTACCGCAAAAGTCCCGCCCACAACCGTACAGGGACGGTCGAAGGGATCCAGCGGCGTCCACACAAAATGCGGCCCATAATGCACGGCGGATACCCACGCCGGGCCCCAGCCGCTCCGATATGTCCACACCCATCCGTAGCGGGAAGTGTACCGCCACCGGCCGTAATGCGTCGTGACATACGAAAAGGGATAACTTTCCACCCAGCAATATCCGGCCCCGCTTACGTAACTCCAGCGGCCATAGCGATACGGCACATAATCAACCACAACAGTCGGCCGCCAGCAATACACCGATTCCACTTCGACCCATTCGCCGTAGGGCGACAGATCCGCCACGCCCATCGGGGTCCGGTCTATCGGAGCCGTCTTGGGAATGCGTTCCTCGCCTTCCGCCAGCAGCCGTGCCCGGTCGCGATTCCAAGTGTCGAAATCGTCTTCGACATTCAGATTGAACACGGTGGGTTCAGACGGAAGGTATCCGGGGTCCACGTAGGATCGCTGTCCCGCGTTGAGGACCACGTCACCTCCGGCTTGGCATCGCACGGTGGCGCTCCCCCAGCGCACGCTGACGGTCGTTCCGCCTTCCGCAACGATATCTATCCGCACCATGCTGTTCTGATTTATGTCCACCATGGACACCGGCGTGTCGAATTCCATGCTGCCCGTACTGCGCGCCGTTCGCTGCAAATAAAACGAGCCATGCCAGCCCCGAAGCCGTCCGGAAGGCGGAAGCGTTTCGATATCCACCTTGCTTGCGTCGGCCATTCGGAGAAACGAACCGCCGGACATTTCGAGTTCCAGGACGCCTTTCTGATCCACCCATAACGTGTCGTTCGGCAGCACAATCGTATTGAGGGTCGCGTAACTCCAGTCGGTGTCGTCCCGCCCCTTGATCATCCCGTCGCCCGCGTCGTAACTTACGCGCGCATGCAGAAAATCCTCACCGGCGGCCGCCAGACATGCCAGACAGCATAGTGCCACCGTTGCCGCACACCACCTTTTCCTGTTCATGATCTTTTCTCCTGGCAATCCTTCACGCGCCCAAACAAGCGCCGATCCGATTGCATTTTCATTACAACCGTATAGACGGAAATCAGGTGCGGTTATTCACCGGATTCGTCGGCGGCGTTCGCCTTTTTTGCGGAGGGAACGATGGCGGAATCGAGCGCCGCGGCCACATAGGCGGCGGGATCCGATCCAAAAGCCGCGAATTCCGCCGCATTGGTGAATCCGTCACCGTCCGCGTCGCCGTTTTTACTGAAATATTGGGGGAAACGCGCATAGTTGTTCAGATCAATTTGCGGATTGGCGGCCGTATCGCCCAGCAGAAACATGAGCGCTTGGATGAAACCCGCCGAGCCGGTGCACGACACATAACCGGGAATCGAATAGTCCGAAGACCCGTCGCCAATGAGCATCATGCCCACCATCAACTGCGGCAAACCATCCGCCAGCAGCACGATCAACGGCCAATACATCCCCACATCGGCCGCAAATTGCGCATAGTTTTTATTCCATCCCTCAATGATCGCCGATCGCTTCAGGCCATTGGGTAATTTGAAAAAGGGCGTATTGAGAACTTTCTCGACCAACGCCAATTCGTGAACGCAGTCGAGCATGCCATTGCCATTGAGTTCGAACAGGACTTCCGGCTCCTCTTGAACCCAAGACGAACCGTTCAAGTCGGCGGCTTCCGGCAGCAGCCGCGCCGCCAGCGCGGCAAATTCGGGATCGACCATACCCCAGGCTTCGTTGTCGTGTACTTTCTGAAAAAACAGGCAGAAGGTTTCGCCTTCTTTTAGTGGATTCTCCCCTTCGCCTTCGCCTTCCCCTTCGCCTTCCCCTTCGCCTTCGCCTTCCCCTTCCCCTTCGCCTTCGCCTTCGCCTTCGCCTTCGCCTTCCCCTTCGCCTTCGCCTTCCCCTTCGCCTTCGCCTTCGCCTTCGCCTTCGCCGGATCCCGGTATGAATTCATAGGCGCCAATGTCGTAATCCGATCCGTCGCCGGTTGGCCCGGCGCCAAGTCCGTCTCCGTCAATTCCGCGTGTTTGGCCGAGAAAATCGATCAAAACAAGCCCGCTGGCGGTATCGCCGGTATGCTTGCCGGTATCAATACAGGGGGAACCGGGTTTCAATGCGCACACGTTCAGTCCCAATCCGATGAATTTCGGATCGGCGTCTATATTGCCCGTGCCGGCGTATCCTCCGCGCACGTTACAGTACGTGACGATCGGTTGCGAGATGGGGTCGGAATTCTGAAGGGGTATCTCGCCTTCTTTTCCCCAGAGAATGCAGTTGGCCACGATCGGTGACGATTTGAGATTGGCCAACGACGTGCCCGCACTGATTTTGGCATCCGGCGTGCCACCGGCTGTCATGTTGGCATTGGCCCGGTTGAACGCCAGCGTACAATTCGCGATGACGGAATTCGCGCTGCTGTTGTAAATGCCTCCGCCCTCCACGCCCGCGTTGCCCATGAACACGGAGTTGACAATACGCGGAGCACACAATTCGGCATATACGCCGCCGCCCCATAATCCGGCCTCGTTGTTTTTGAACAGGCATTCCGAGATGATCGAAGTGGATTCCTGCAGATTGAGGCCGCCGCCGTTTCCGATACACAGGTTCGTGTCGAACCGGCATCCCTTGGCCACGATGGGGTTTTTTTCGCAGCAAAGGGCGCCTGCAATGACCCACGACATATTATTGGAAAAAACACACCGATCGAAACGGCCGCCGCCGCGCGCCATGTAGATTGCCCCGCCCTTGGCAACCGCCATATTTTTCTCGAACAGACAATCGCGAATCGTGGGCACGCCGCCTTCGCTGTAAAGGGCGGCCCCATAAAGGCCCCTGTTTTGCGAAAACGTGCAATTGACGATGCGGGGGGACGAACGAACGATATAGAGTCCCCCGCCGCGATCCGGGCCGGTTTCACTGCCTGTCGCGCGCCCGCCTTGGATGATCAGGCCGTCCAAAACAGCGTCGTCCGCCCCAATTATCACATGATAGGCCGCCGCTCCGTTGCGCGCCTTGCTCCCGTCAATGACGGTCCGGCGCGCGGCCCAGTCGCGTTGGTCCCGTTGTGTTTCCGTGCCGGCGAATCCCCCGTATATTTCGATGCCGCGCCGTAAAACCAGCGCGCCATTTGCATTGGATCGCGCTTCGTCGTAAATGCCTTCGCGCACCCAGACCTCGCCGCGTCCAAATTTGAAAAACGCCTTGTCAATGCCGCGTTGAAGGCTTGAAAAGGCCGTTTCCCATGTGGTTCCATCCTGAAAATGCGAAGGATTGTCGCGGTTCACATAGATGACACGCTGTTCGGGTTCCCCTTCGCCTTCCCCTTCGCCTTCCCCTTCGCCTTCTCCCTCACCCTCGCCTTCCCCGGCCCGGTCAGGCGCTTCGGCCGTGATGCGGATGGCGATCTGTTGCAGTCCCCAATACACCATTATCCGGCCTTCATTTATCTTGTTGGGCAATGAGGACGGAATTATGCGAACTTCGATGCCGGTTTTGTCGTTTGGCCCCGAACTGACTCCTCCCGTCGGGGTCAACGCCATCCATGGCGCGCTGACCACGGCTTCAAATCGAATGGGCGTTCCGGGCAGGCCGGTGTTCGAGACATAAAAGGTCCATACCGTTTCGTGCGGACGGAAGGTATGGCTGGTCTCGGATACCGAAAGTTCCGGTCCCTTCTCGCGGGGACACCCCGTCAGCGCGGCGAGACACCCTATGCCCAGTACCGCGGCTATCCCCATCGGGCAAACGCGCGTTATCACCTTCAACCGGCCCATCGCCGAATCCTCCCTCACGACGCACGGCGCGTCTTCAGGGTCAACCAATTTCTTCCCAGTATAGCACGCCACACCTACGAATCCGCATCCCGTGCGCCTGGCCGCAGGGATAGGAATCACCATCCACAATACCATCGGATAGTGTATCTGTTGCGCCTGGGGCGGCTATCCGGTTTATCCTGGATTCGGCAATTGAAATCCGAGTCCTATGCGCAAACAGTGGACATCGTGGACTTTGTGGACGAAGTGGACAAGAAAACCAATTCCCTTTTGAATGAAGTCCGCTGTGTAAAGTTTTAGGGGCGAATCATGTCCCGCTCGGCTGGCGCTTGGGCAGACGGACAACAAAGCGGGTGTTTGGACCATTCGTGTCAATGATCAATTCCCCGTGATGCGCTTCCAGAATCTGCGCGGAAATGCTCAACCCCAAGCCGACGCCTTTCCCCGGTTGCTTTGTGGTGAAAAACGGCAACATCGCCTTTTCCCGGATTTCGGGGGCCAGTCCGTGGCCGCTGTCGGTAACCGTCAGGGCGATTGTCTCGCCTTCGTCCTGAACGCCGATTCGTATCCACTTCTCCGGGATCGCCTCGACGGCGTCGTGGGCATTATTGATCAGATTCAGGAGCACCTGTGATATCTGGGGCGGCAAGCATTCGATTTCAATGTCGGGAATGGCGGCGACTTCCAGCAGGATGCCTTTTGCCATAAAACGCGCCTGGCATAATTCCAAGAGATCCGCCACGAGACTTTGGACCGGCGTCAGTGTATAAGGATCCTGCGATCCGTCGCGCGAAAGCATCCGCAGCGCCCGGATAATCCGCGAAATCCGCTCGACGTTGCGCCCCACAACCTCGGAAACCTTTGCGAGCCTCGCCGGGTCGGGATGATCCTGCCGGGCCAGCACATCCAGTTGTTGCGCGGCGCCCGAAATGATCGCCAGCGGATTGTTGATTTCGTGGGCGATTCCGCTGGCCATGGTGCCCACGGCCGAAAGCCGCGACGCATGAAGCATCTGCGCTTGCTGTTCGGCGATAGTCCGCTCCGCCACGACGCGGGACGTCACATCGTTTCCGACACAGAACAATTCGCGGATACGGCTGACCTCATCATAAACCGGCGTACTGGTCCATGAAATCCAGACATGGCGTCCGTCGCCCCGGGTCCATTCGTATTCGCTATCCATCGAATGATCCGGATGTTTCCCGTTGCGGCGAAGCAAGGCGGCCAAATCCGTTCCGTCCGTCCGGTCTGCTGGAAGAACCGTTCCCAAAGCGCTTTGTCCAAGCAAGGCCTTTTCCGTCCGACCAAAGAATTGTTCGGCATACTCGTTGAAAAAGGTGATTTTACCCCCGGTATCCAGTCGGGTGATGATCGTGTTGGCGTTCTGCACGAGATCCCGGTACTTCGATTCGCTGGCCTGCAAGGATTGATCGGCGCGCTTGCGCTCGGTGATATCGCGAAGGAAAACGTATTGCCGTCCTCCGGTCGTGCTCAAATGGCTGGTGCTGACTTCCACATCAATTACGGATCCGTCTTTTCGGCGATGCCGGGTTTCGAAGCGATCCCAGCCTTTGGCTTGCACTCTCTGGATATGCTCGGCGACGTCCTCGGCCGTCTCGACGGCTTCTACGTCCGCGATACTCATGTTCAGGAGTTCATCCCGGCTGTATCCGATCACGCGGCAATACGCTTCATTTACGTCCAGAAATCGTCCATGGTCATCCACGACCCAGAATCCGTCCATGGCCGTGCGCAAAATCAGTTGGTGTTCTTCCTCGGCCTTGCGCCATTCGGACACGTCGCGGATGATCCCCACCGCGTGCCACTCATCCCGCAGGCGAACGGAAGAGACGGAAATTTCGACGTCAATTTCAGCGCCGTCCTTGCGTTTTGCCTTGACCAACGTCGTTTTGCCCACGATGGGCCCTTCGCCCGTAGCCCGCCAAACACGCAAACCATCCGAATACTTGTTTTCCAGACTGGGAGAAGCAAATGTTTCATGGACGGGTTTGCCCATGATGTCCCCCGCCGTGTATCCCAAAATCCGCTCGGCGGCCGGATTCCCGTAACACACGCATCCCGCGTTGTCCATCAGGACAATGCCGTCCAGCGCCGACGCGCTGATGGCATGCAGCACGGCTTCGTTTTCGCGCAGACTCTTCTCCACCTGTTCCCGGCGGGCGGCTTCTTCAGTGAGCCGCGTATGTTCCGCCATGAGCCGTTGCCGCGACGCCATCAACTCGATAACGGCCAAGAAGAACGCGAACGCAATCAGGACAAGCCCCAAGCCCGTGAAAAGGTTGTCGAACGCCCGCAGTGTGTTGTTCCAGTCTCGGCTTACAAGCCCATCCAAGAGCCGCAATGATTGTAAAATCCGGTACGATTGGGAAAGTAACAGCAGCGTTGTGCCGCTCATGACAAGCAACACCAGTTTCCGCTCGCGGCGAATCCGGCCCAGAAGGTGCATGGTAAAGACGCAAATGAGCAGGAATCCGATGCCGGACGCCGAAAGACGCAACCATGCAATGTTGCGCCCGAAAAGGCGCATCGCAAAGTCGGGCAGGAGCGCCGCAAAGACCATCCATCCGAGCGGAATCAACATCAGCAGGCGCAATCGTCTTGTGTTGACTTGCCCTTCGGGAACGTTGTCTTTCCGCATAGCGCCGATCCCCTGTTCAAACACCTCACGCTTCTTGGAACGCCGCCTCACTTACAAGACATCATACAACAAGCCGCCGTAAAAAGCCATACCCCGAAACCCACCACAATCCGCACGTAAACGGGAGGGCCGGCGTCCCCACCGGCCGTGGCGCCCGGTTTCCTGATTGGACAGGGCAACGCGAAGCGGCTCGCGAAGACGCGCGCCCTCCCAAGTTTATGGAAAAATAGCCCGGAAGCGGCGCAGACCATTGAGACTTTGCAAAGCCTTTTCGTTATATCCGCTCAGACTGGACTGTCTGCGCCACGGATTTCGTCCTTTATTCATACCCTCTTGGAAAATGTTCGCCGGGCCGGACCTCCGAGTTGAGCAACGCCGTCCTGTTCGTGGTATTGTGGCGGAATACTTGGAGGGACCGTATGATGACGGAGTGGACATGGGACGATGTCAAGGAAGCATTGCGCGAAGTGCTCGATGAGGAAATGGGCACGGGCCACTGCGCCATTGCGCCGAAATGGAAGGGCGGCAAGATGATCCTTCAGCCGTTCGACACGGCGTTGCAGGGCAAAGAAGTGCCGATCGCAATCTTTTTCAAGAAGATTGTGTCAGTGCGCGAAAAACTGCGCGTTCTCGAACAGAAAATCAACAACCATCCCGCGCTGGCGCAGGAGGATAAAATCGAATTGCAGCAACTCATCACGCGCGCCTATGGCAGTTTGACGACGTTCAACATTCTGTTCCGCGACGAGGATGACCGCTTCAAGGGCGTATCGGAGTAGATGATGCGGGACGATGCCCAAAACGTGGTGCTGATCGGCATGCCCGGCGCCGGCAAGAGCACGGCCGGCGTGCTGCTGGCGAAGGCGTTGTCGCGCAGTTTCATAGACACGGATGTGTATCTGCAAGCGCGCGAGGGGCGGCGCCTCCAGGATATCATTGATACGGATGGTCTCGACCGTTTTCGCGCCATCGAAGAAAATTATATCCTGTCGCTGGATTGCCGCGGGCATGTGGTGGCGACCGGCGGCAGCGTCGTATACAGTGATCGTGCCATGTCGCACCTGCGGCGATCGGGGCCTATTGTCTATCTTTATCTGCCGCTGGAACCCTTGTACGCGCGGGTGACCAATCTCGATTCGCGGGGCGTCGTCATGGCGCCGGGCCAGACGTTCGCGGAATTGTTTGATGAGCGCCAGCCGCTCTATGCGAAACATGCGGATATAACAATTCCTTGCGAGGGATTGAACCACGACGAAACGGTCGCCGCGATTGTCGGAGCGTTGAAGAAAAGGGGACTGTATGAATGCTGAAACAACCGGCCTGCGCGACCTGGCGGGCAAACGGGGATTGCGTATCGGATCGGCGGTCAGTGCCGATGCTCTGCGCAACGATCCGCAATACCGGGCGATCCTTGCGCGTGAATTCAACATGATTACCTGTGAAAACGAGATGAAATTTGGTCCCTTGCGACCCGAACGCGACCGGTTCGCGTTCGACGACGCCGATGCCATCGTCGCGTTCGCGCGGGAACAGGGGATGGCCGTGCGCGGCCACACGCTGATCTGGCATAACATCCTGCCGGACTGGTTCGCGAACGGCGGATTCACGTATGACGACGGCATTGACATGGTGCGAAGCCATATCCACACGGTCGTGCGCCGGTATCGCGGTAGCGTGTTCGCATGGGACGTCGTCAACGAAGCGCTGGCCGACCGTGGCGGCTGGCGCGATTCGCCGTTCCTGCGCATGTTCGGCCCGGATTATCTCGCGATGGCGTTCCACTGGGCGCACGAGGCCGACCCGGACGCGAAACTGTTCTATAACGATTACAGCGCGGACGGCCTGAACCGGAAATCGGACGCCATGTACGCCATGGTCCGCATGTTGCTCGAACAGGGCGTGCCCATCCACGGCGTCGGCCTCCAGATGCACCTGTGCATCGGAGACGATATCCATCCGGCGTCCATCGCCGCGAACATCAAACGTTTCAACGACCTCGGCCTCGACGTTCACGTCACCGAGATGGATGTCCGTATCAAGGAACCGTTTCTCGAATCCGATTTGCTGCAACAGGCGCGCATCTATCGTGAAATCACGGATGTGTGCCTGCGCGCCGAACGATGCGGCGCATTGGCCGTCTGGGGCGTGACGGATCGGTACTCGTGGGTTCCGCAGGCATTCAAAGGCGAAGGCGCCGCGTTGCTCTTTGACGCCTCCGGACAACCCAAACCCGCCTACGAAGCCGTCCGAAACGCACTGGCCTCCTGAAGAAATAAAGGAAAAGGCATACTCTTGTCCAAATTTCGAAGGTCCATTATCAACGCAACGGCGCAAAGAACGCGGAGAATCGTGGAGATTACCGCGTGACAACTTTTCGACCCGCGGACATAGACCTCAAATTGACGAATGCGATTTCGTCTCCAGCAGCGCGACTACGCGCTCCTTTTCCCGTTTATAAACACGCTTCTCCGAGCCTGTGAAAAA
>Ga0209381_1001427_pt1 | contig 39052 bp, 37 predicted proteins | sample DewCreD2012metaG_FD_184111 | JGI IMG/M metagenome (GOLD analysis project Ga0209381, IMG submission 184111) | Hot spring sediment bacterial and archeal communities from British Columbia, Canada, to study Microbial Dark Matter (Phase II) - Dewar... ... | reverse complement strand
CGCTGCCGCTGAACGTGGGGACGCTGGCGGCGGTGTTCGTGCTGGGCGGGGTGTATGTGGCGATCGAGGAGACGCTGGAGGATTCGTTGTGCGCGGAGCTGGTGGACGCGGAGCATCACGGGATGGGGTTCGGCGTGCTGGCGACGGTGAACGGCGTGGGCGACTTTGTCTCGAGCGCGGTGGTGGGCGTGCTGTGGACGGGGTTCGGGACGAGCGTGGCGTTCGGTTACAGCGCGGTGTTATTCGCGGCGGGGGCAATGCTCGTGTTAAGGCTTGGCGCGACGAGAGTTGCTGCCAAGACATGAGCCCAGCCCTTCAAGCCGGGGAGAGATTGCATCGCTCCTCCAAAGTGATAGACTCTTTTCTGCGCAGCCTAAGCTGGCGTCACTTCCTTGATGCCAGCGCGGGGAAACCCAATTCCCCGTGTCGCGTGAGCGATGCGGGGACGGGGCGCAGGGCCGCTGGCAACAGCGGTCCAGGCCACTTTCAAGGCCCAGCCCGTCAGCTAACCTCGTCGGCATTTGGAAGGGCGGCCCTCTGGCCCGCGATGTTCGCGGGCGTCACGGTCTCCCCACAATAAAACTGGCTTTGACGGACGAGTCGCGCCCGCCTCGTCAACGCCGCGTTTGTTGGTGCAGACATGAAAGATTCGTTGGCTGGTTTTGCCCGCCGGTTCTACGGCTGGGTGTCGGGACTGGATTCCATCCGGTTGCTGTTGCTGGGGTACACTTCCTACATCGTGCTGGGCTGGCTGGTGTTGTGGCTGCCCATCTGTCATCAGACGTCCGGCTTGAAGTCGCTCGATCATTTATTCATGGCGACCTCGGCGGTTTCGACCACCGGGTTGACGACGATCAGCACGGCGGACTCCTACAATTTCCTTGGGGAGCTTGTCCTGCTCCTGCTCATCCAGTTTGGCGGGCTGGGCTACATGACCATCAGTTCGTTCACGATGCTCGCGCTGGTGGGACAACTCTCGCCCCTGCGACAGCGCATGTCGTCCACGTCGTTTAGCCTGCCCCAAGGATTTGAAGTCCGCGCGTTCCTGCGCGTCATCGTGGGCTTCACGCTGGTCATCGAAATTCTCGGGGCGCTGGCGTTGTATCCGGTGTTCGTTCGGCACGCCGCGCCGCAGCCGGTCTGGCAGGCCGTGTTTCACAGCGTCAGCGCCTTTTGCACAGCGGGGTTTGGCCTGTTCAACGACAGCTTTGAATCCTACCGCGACGACGTGTGGCTCAACGTGGTCATCACGGTGTTGAGCTATCTGGGCGCGATTGGCTTCATCGTCATGCACGATTTGTGGAAAAGCCTGCGCCACTTGAAGCCGCACGTCACACTGACTTCCAAAGTGATCCTGGCGGGCACGGTCTGGATTTCGCTGATTGGCACGGTGCTGTTTGCGCTGGACGAGCCGTCCGTGAAGGCGTTGCCGGCGACGCAACGCTGGATGGCGTCGCTGTTTCAAGTGATGACCGCGAGCACCACCGTCGGGTTCAACACCATTCCGATTGGCGGACTGTCGGCGAGTTCGATGTTCCTGCTCACGGTGGTCATGATCATCGGCGCGTCGCCTTCCGGCACGGGTGGCGGTTTGAAGACGACCACTTTCACGGCGCTTTGGGCCGCGATGATGGGTGTGGCGCGGCGGCGGGACACAGCGACCTTTCTGGGTCGCGAAATACCGGAGCATCGGATGCGCGCGGCCGTGGCGACGATGATGTTCTACGTCCTGACCCTGGCGGCGGGAATCTACGCGCTGGCGTTGGTTGAGAAAGCGCCGCTGCCCGACCAGATGTTCGAGTGCGCCTCGGCGCTGGGCACGGTCGGATTGAGCTGGGGCATCACAGGCGGCCTGACGCCGCTCGGGAAGGCCATCATCATCGCGTTGATGTTTCTTGGCCGCGTCGGGCCGGTGGTGTTGGGCATGGCCTTTTTCAACCGATCAAAGGAAGTTGAACCGACCGCAAGGGAAGACCTTGCCGTTTGAGTCAGGCCATGCCGAGTCGCGCTACCGCTGAACGCGTGGACGCTGGCGGCGGTGTTCGTGCTGGGTGGCTTGCATGTGGCGATTGAAGAGACACTGGAGGATTCGCCGTGCGCGGAGCCGGTGGGCGCGGAGCATCACGGGATGGGCTTCGGCGTGCCGGCGACGGAGAACGGCGTGGGCGATTTCGTGTCGAGCGCGGTGGTGGGCGTGCTGTGGACGGCATTCGGGACGAGCGTGGCGTTCGGTTACAGAGCGGTGCTGTTCGCGGCGGGGGCGGTGCTGTTCGCGCGGGTGTTGCCACGCCAGAGTCGGGAGTCTTGACAGCGTGTCGGTCATCTTCGACCCTTTACCCGGGCAATGGAGTTTGCCCGCCCGCACCGTGGGAAACCGCCTCTGGCTGATGACTCCTACCGAACAGGGATCGAGACTGGTAGCGAGTCATGCAAGCGACAACCTCAATCCCGCACGCAGCACCGATGCTCCCTTTTGTCGGTCGCAGAAGGGAACTGCTGCGGCTGACGGAACTGCACACGGCAGGACGGCTCACGCGATCTGACGCCGCTATCGGTTCGGCTGAAGCCGCGGCGCTGCTGCCTGCTGTGAACGCGGTGGAAGGCCGGTTGCGCGCAATGGCCGAGGCCCTCGGGTTGCTAGCGTCCGTTGAACCCGTGCGACGGACACTCGTGGTGGCGATCGAGTTCGCCAGCTTTCATCTCTACGAATGTCGGCCGGCCCACGGTTTCAGCGGCTTTGGTGAAATTGCTCCCGCGACGGCGGATTATCTGGAACTCGAAATTCCCCAACTGGACACCGTCTTGCGACCGTTGATCGAGTTGCTCCAGCCCAGCCCACGACCATGAGCCTGACTGAATCCACCTTGAACCGTCTCGCCGAACTGGCCGGCGAATGGAAGCTGGCGAACCTGCAACCGCAGATCGCGGCGTGCCGCAAGCTGCTGGAATCGCGCAACGGGATTGACGTGGCGGTGTTCGGGCGGTTCAAGGCGGGCAAGAGTTCGTTCCTCAATCATCTGGCGGGGCGCACGGTGCTGCCCATCGGCGTGGTACCGCTCACGGCGGTGATCACGCGGCTGCGTTATGGCGAACGCGAGCGGGCGGAGGTTCAATTCCTCGACGGCACGGCCAAGGCGATTCCGTTGGCGGACATCGGCCTTTACGTGGGCGAGAACGAAAATCCCAAGAACCTGAAACAGGTGGCGGCGGTGACGGTCGAATTGCCGGAACTGAAGCCCTTTGCACCGCTGCAATTCGTGGATACGCCGGGCTTGGGCAGCGCATTTGCCCACAACACCGAGGTGGCGCTGAACTGGCTGCCGCACGTCGGCGCGGCGCTGGTGGCGGTGAGTTCCGATGCGCCGCTGTCGGAGCGCGACCTGGCGTTGCTTGATGACTTGCGCCGGCACACGCCGAAGATCGTGCTGTTGATGACGAAAGCGGACTTGCTGACGGAAGCGCAGGCGGCGGAGGTGCGGGAGTTTGTGACGGCTCAGTTGAGCCGGAGCAGCGGACCCCACTCCGCTCCATCTTCGCAAAGCAGCGATCCCAGCGGTTCATCCGAGAGCGATCAGAGCCGGCTTACGCCGGCGGCTGCAAGGAATGGAGACATTCCCATTTTCTTCTACTCCATCAAACCCGAACTGGCCGCCCTGAAGCATGCATTGCTCGCGGAACTGCTTGAACCGTTGCGCGAACACCGCGGCGAGGCGGGCGGCGAGATTCTCCGGCACAAACTGATGTCACTGCGCGAACAACTGCTGAACTATCTGCGTATCGCGCTGGCGGCGGCCACGCAAGCGGAGTCGGCGCGGACGGCGCTGCGGGAGAGACTGGCGGAAGAGCGGCGGCAGTTCAGCCTCTTCCGGGAGGAACTGGCCGTGTTTGCCCGCGAGCAATCGGCCCACGCGCTGGACTGGTCGTTGGCACAACTTCAGCCGACGCAGACCGCGTTACAGAGACAAATCACGGCAGATTTGCGCGGGCAGTTCCCACATTGGAAACTGCGCCTGCCGCCGCTGTTGGACGCCTGGCGCGCCTGGCTGAACGACTGGTTGCAACGCGAGCTGAATGAGGTGTCCCGCTCCCAGCAGGCAATGTTCTGCACGCCGCTGGAACGGACGCAGGCGCACCTGACACGCACCCTCCAGGCGTTTCACGATCGGCTGGCCGGACACGTGAAGGCCGCTCTTGGCGTCACGCTGGCGCCCCGCGAATTCACCCTCGAAGTCCGGCAACCCGAAACCCCGCCGGTCCATGTGGCGTATGCGTTTGACGCCGCGTTCACCACGGTCGCCTGGCTAATTCCGCTGACCCTGTTCCGCCGTCCCATTGAACGGGTGCTGCTCCGCAAGACGGGCTGGGAGGTGGAAAAGAACCTTTCCCGTCTGGCCGCCGACTGGCGCGACCGTGTGGGGCAGGTGATTCTCGAACTGCGTCAACAAACCGAAGTGGCCGCGCAACGCGAATTGGAATCGTTGGACAGCATATTGGCGCAAACGGTTTCGGACGCGCCACGCGTGCGCAGGCAGATTGAGGAACTGGAAGCACTGGCCGCCGGCCGGTGAACCGTTCTCAACCGCGCGGACCAAAGAGGATAATGGCCGTGCCAGTGAGGCAGACTATCGAACCAAGCACATCCCAGCGGTCGGGTCGGAGTCCTTCCACGGCCCACAGCCAGGCGAGCGACGCGGCCACATACACGCCGCCATAAGCGGCATAGACGCGGCCCGCGCCGACTTGCGGGTGGAGCGTGAGCAACCACGCGAACAGCGCGAGCGCCGCTGCACCCGGCAGCAACCACCACGCGGCCTTGTGCAATCGCAGCCAGAGATAGACCGCGTAGCAGCCGAAAATTTCCGCCGCCGCCGTCAGCGTGAAGAGAATGAACGCCTTCAACATGTGCAGCACACGATTACAAGATCCGCCGCGTAGAGCGATGCAATTCGTAGAGTAAGCAACTCCAACGTGATCTCGCTGGCCCGACCAGACGGCGCTGAGCACGGCAGCGTTCGGGGGAGTGCGCCCGCCTCGGGCGCAGTGGCCGACGCCTTCGTCGGCCACCATTACGGCAGCGGGATTACCTTCATTGCGTTCACCGAGAGCGTGGAGCGCGACAGTCGAGGCGGCTGTGCTCTCCACTCTTTTGAGTGCTGCAGGCGCAGACGGCGGTGTTCGTGCTGGGCGGGGTGTATGTGGCCATCGAGGAGACACTGGAGGATTCGTTGTGCGCGGAACTGGTCGGCACAGAGCATCACGGGATGGGTTTCGGCATGCTGGCGACGGTGAACGGCGGGGCGATTTCGTGTCGAGCGCGGTGGTGGGCGTGCTGGGGCGGCGTTCGGTTACAGTGCGGTGTTGTTTCTGGCGGGGGCGGTGTTGGTGGCGCGAGTGCGGTGCTGAAAGCATTGAGCGTTAGGAGAATTGAAACGCGCTCCGGCGCGACCCCTCACGGTGCGCGCAGTCGAAAATAGCTCTCGGTCGGCGCCACCGGCAGGACGACGACAAACTGGTTGTCCTGGAGTGTGACCGCGTTGGTGACGGACGACCACGTCGTGGCGGGCAGGCAGGCGGTCCGCTCCAAAGTGCAGCTCGCGTGGTTGGTGGACCAGGCCAACGCTACTGTTCCCGGCGCTACGAGCTGAATGAAGAGGCGCGGCGCGGCGGCGGGACTCCTGGCGAGAAACACTCCGGAGTCTGAACTCCAGCTCACGCCGGGTGGCGCTTCCACGGCGAGCAGTTGCGCGCTGCCGCCGAAGTCCGCGCAGGCTTCGGTCCCCAGGTCGGCCGCGCTCTCGCCCGCCGCGCTGGCGGTCGCTTCCAGGCGAACGGAGACGGAAACGTCGCGAGTACGCGGAAGGGGGTAGGTGTCGCCAGGCAGCGCCAGCCAGGTCGTCAGTTCAATCACCTCGGACACGCCGCGCGGGGATTGTTCCGGGTTGATTGTTACGCCGTAGTTCCAGCGGTAATCGCTGCCCGGCGGACTACCACCCGGCGCGGCAAACACAATCCACACGCTTTGATTGGCGTAGCTGGCGATGGACGGGGTGATGCGCCCGACGGCCGTCAGGCCACCCTGGACCCGGCCACGCAGCGTCGCGGTGAGTCCGTCCGGATAGTGGCCCGCCGGAATCGTGAAGTGCAGCGTGTCAAAGAACCCTGCCTCGACACGCGCAACCGCCCCCGGGATGTAGGCCATGTCCGGTTTGCTGCCGTAAGCAAAAGTCCCGACCTGCCCGGTTGCCAGATCGGCGTGATAACGCGCGATGGACAACTGCCCTTCACGGCCAACGCTCTGCATTTCGTCCGCCCAAGCGGTGAGGTTCGTGGAAACCCGGCGGGGATCGCCCGAGCTCTGGACCATGCCATGAACGCCGAACCACGGTACCGCTGCGCGACACGTCGGGTCATTGATTGCGAAAACGAGAAGCAGCCAACACAGGTGCCCCAGCCAACGGAGCCGGACGCGGCACCATTCCCCTTCACACGCCGCACAGTGAAATGAGCTCTGTGCGACCCCCGGTCCCGACCTACCTGACCGCATTTGTGCCACAGGAGCAGCCCGGCGTGGTGGGCGTTGATTCCTCCACCGCCGCCGGAACGATTCGCAATTTGCTCACGTGGGTTCGGTTGGTCAAGCGGTCTTCCCTCGCGCCCTCGCCAAGTCTTTTCCCGCGGCCAGCGCGACCGTTTGACTTACCACCCTCGCCCGGCAAGTTGCCGCCGTGCGCCATGCCGTCATCTTCACGCCCGCTGCTAGCTCATAGCGATCCTGGTTTTCACTCCACCAGCTTCGACGGCATCTTCGCCCACACGATCAGCCGCGCAAGAAACGGTAGTACCACAGTCAGAGCCGCCGACAACCGGCTGCCGTTGGTCACCGACGTCCGCGGGATGCGCCGCGCGTTGGTGAAGTGTGAACAGCAGCAGAGGCAACTGGAAAATGATCGAAAACAGGAGCGGATTCTGTAGCGCTTGGTGGAAATCAAGACCGGCGCCCTGGTGAGCTTCCTAAAAGCGCGCCAACTCTCTCGAACTCTGGGACGGCGTCCCCGCGGTGGAAGGAACCGAACCCGAAGCACATGGCCCGGACCTGGATGGGCATGTGCATCGCGATGGGTCGAGGCACCTGCTGCCGGCTCAGACAGCCGGACGTGGACCTGAAGGAGGGCTTCGTCACCGTGAAGACCTTGAAGACCGGCGAACGGGTGGACATCCCCTTCTTCCCGCTACGGTGTTAAGAACTCGACCCCCTCCCCTGTCGAGGCATCGGTGAGACGCGGCCGAATCACCCCGGTGGCGGTGTTCTATCCTGTCAGTCCGATGACGGGTTTCTCAGGCCGTCTCAAGCAGGCGGGAAACGCAATTCACTGCGACTGGCTGCGGGTTTTGAGGCGGTTCACGGCTCAAAATATTCCACACTTGTTCCACAGAATTGCCGGTGGTTGCGCTGAATTGCAGAAGATGGCCGAAGAGGGGTCGGGAAGGGCGAATCCTGAGAAAACCATTGGTCTCCAAGGGTTTTAAAGTGGGAAAACCGAGGAGAATTGGCTCCAGAGACAGGACTCGAACCTGTAACCCGCCGGTTAACAGCCGGCTGCTCTACCATTGAGCTACTCTGGAAGCCAGAGGGGCGCTCAGATAGCCACGACCCGGCCCGACCGTCAAACTCAATTTCCGCAGTGCAACGAACACGCCGTGGCCCTGGGCCGGCTGCGCGTTTGGTGAACGGCGCTGGCGTGGCTTTGAGTAACCACGAACCTCCGCCAGCCCGGCACGCGGCCGACACGTCAGTTTGTACCTGACAGCAGGCCGGAAGCCGTGTAAATCTTGCGGCACCGCATGAACACCCGCTGCCGCCTGCTGAAGGTGCTGCGGCCCGCCGCTGCTGGCCGGCCCTGTTCGCGCCACTGCAAGCCGCAAGAACAACCCGGCACGTTCCCCGATTCAGGACTCCGGGAACACCTGGTTCAAGGCGGGCGTCCGGTGTTACCCAAAAACCGAACCTTCTGATGAAACGACACTCCACTCGAATCGGCGCCGCCGCGTTGCTGGCGGTTTTCACCCTGACGTGCCCGGCGTGGGCCCAAGCCCCGGCGCCGGCGGAAACCCCGCGCTTCCGCGGATCGCAAGGTCCGCAGGTGGTCTCGCCCGAGGTCGCCCCGGATCGAAAGGTCACCTTTCGCATCCTGGCGCCCAGGGCGGAGGCCGTGAAATTGTCCGGCTCGGACCTTCCCGGCAACAATCAGGGCACCGCGATGACCCGGGGCACCAACGGGGTGTGGGAGGTGACGCTGGGGCCGCTGCCGCCGGGGTATTATCGCTACAACTTCGACGTGGACGGCGTGCCGGTGATTGACCCGCGCAACCCCGCGACCAGCGAATCCAACGCGAACACCTGGAGCCTGGTGGGGGTGCCGGGCGCGGCGTTTATGGACACGCGGGACGTGCCGCACGGCGCCGTGGCGGAGGTGACATACTACTCGACTTCGCTCCAGCGCTTCCGCCGGATGCACGTTTATACACCGCCCGGCTACGAGTCCGGCGAAGGCCGGTTCCCCGTCTTGTACCTGCTCCACGGCGCCTTTGATTGCGACGATTCGTGGACCACCGTGGGCCGTGCCGGCTTCATCCTCGACAACCTGATCGCCGAGAAGAAGGCGAAACCGATGGTGGTGGTGATGCCGGCGGGGCACACCGGGCCGTTCCGTTTCGGCGGCCCGCGACCCGCAGCCGACGAGTTCGCGCAGGATTTCTTGAACGACATCCTGCCGCTGGTCGAGAAGCGATACCGCGTCCACGCCGACCGCTCGCACCGGGCGATGGCGGGGTTGTCCATGGGCGGCGGGCAGACGCTGAACATCGGCATCCCGAACCTGGAGAAATTTGCCTACCTCGGCGTGTTCAGTTCGGGGGTGTTCGGCATCACGGGCGGCGGACCGGGCGGGGCGCCGGCGGGCCCGCGTTTTGAGGAGCAGCATCAGGCCGTGCTGGACGACGCGAAGTTGAAGGAAGGGCTCAAGTGCTTCTGGTTCGCGACCGGGAAGGATGATTTCCTGGTGCAAACCTCCCGGGCCACGGTGGAGATGTTCAAGAAGCATGGCTTCGACGTAACGTACAAGGAAACCGAAGGCGCACACACGTGGATCGTGTGGCGCGAGTATCTGAACGAGTTTGCGCCACTGTTGTTCCAGTAGCACACCGGTCCGCGCCCTCCACCTCGCGGCAAAACACCGTTCACCCCCGCTTGGCCATGTACAACCTCGTGCCCACCAGCGGACTGGTGGCGTTCCTCGTGTCCGTGCCCCTGGCTGTCCCGGCGGCCGACCTTGCCGCCAGCGGCGAGAAGGTGGTCCGACTTTACGCGGGCCCCGCGCCCGGCTCGGAGAGTTGGACGCAAACCGAGCAGGAAAATCGGTCGAACACCTGGCAGACCCGGGTGGTCTTCAACGTGAAGGACCCCACCCTGACCGTGTTCCCGGCCGACCCGGCCCGCGCAAGCGGGACCGCGGTGATCATATGCCCCGGTGGCGCGTTCTTCGCGCTTTCGATTGACAGCGAAGGCTTCGAGGTCGCACGGGCCCTGAACGCGAAGGGCGTGACCTGCTTTGTCCTGAAATACCGGCTCGTCGAGTGCAAAACCGATGACCCGACCCGTGAACTCATGACCCGCGGCAACCTCGAACCGCTCGTCGCGCCCATTGTGAAGCTGGCGATGGCCGACGGGCTGGCGGCCATTGGCCACGTGCGCCGGCACGCGGCCGAATACGGCGTAAAGCCGGACCGCATCGGCATCATGGGCTTTTCCGCCGGCGGCACGGTGGCCGCGTCCGTGGCTTTCAATTACACCGCCGAAACCCGGCCGAATTTCGCGGCCCCGATCTACCTGGCTTACACCTGGACCCTCAAAGCCAACGGCGTACCCCCCGATGCGCCCCCCCTGTTCCTCCTGGCGGCCACGGACGACCAACTCGGCCTGGCCGCGCACAGCGTGGATTTGTATCGCGACTGGACGGCGGCCCGAAAGCCGGCGGAGTTGCACCTGTTTGCCAAAGGTGGCCACGGCTTCGGGATGAGGAAACAAGGCCTGCCCACGGACCGCTGGATCGAACGCTTTGCGGACTGGCTGGAAATGCAGGGGCTTTTGAAGCCCTAAGCCCGCAGGGGTTGGTTCAACCGAACTCCACGTCCGGCACCTCCTGAACCGCCGGCGGCACGCTGAAGAACTCCGCCGGCGGGAAGTTGAACAGCCCCGCCACCAGGCTGCTCGGAAAGGTCTCCCGCTTGTTGCGATAGTCCCGCACGTTGCCGTTGTAAAAACGGCGCGCGGCCTGGATGCGGTCCTCGGTGTTCACCAGTTCGCGTTGCAACTCGAGGAAATGCCGGTCGGCCTTGAGTTGCGGGTAGTTTTCCACCCGTGCCAGCAGTTGCTTGAGCGCGTCCACCAACCGGATCTCGTCCCGGGCCTGCTCGCCCACGGGCCCGCGGTTGGCGAAGCAGCGGTCGCGCAGCGCCGTGACCCGCTCGAGCACGTCGCGCTCGTGGGCGGCGTAGCCCTGGACCACCGCGACGAGGTTCGGGATGAGGTCGTACCGACGCTGAAGTTCGGTGTCCACGTTGCTCCAGGCCTCGGCGATGTGGTTGCGCAGCCCCACCAGGCCGTTGTACTGGACGATCACGTAAAGCGCGGGCAGCAGCGCCGCCGCCGCGAAGAGGAGCAGGATTTCCATGGTCAGTGCGAGGCAAACAGGTACGCGGGCAGCAGCTCCCGGAGCGCCACCAGCCGCTCCAGGTTGGACTCGATCTGCTCGGGCTTGAGCCGGCTCGGGAACGCCAGCGCGAGCACGGGGCCTTCGATTTCGAGGGTCAGATCCGGATTGGCAAGCAGGTACTCGATCATGCGCGGGTGGCACACGTCATAAGCAAACCGCTTGTCCGGCGAGCGCACGCAATACTTGCGTGAAAACTCGGCGGACTCGAAGTCAATGTCGTCGTAGCCGAACGCTTGCGCGATCTTGGAGAAGAGCCCTTCCCGCAGGACGGTCACCTCGGGAAAACTCCGCGGCAGCCGCAGCATGAAGAACGAAAAGAAGTGGTGGTGCGTCTGGCGGCGGCCCTTCGAGTCCGAGCTGTAAGTCTCAAAGTGGTAGTCGAAGACCTTCACCTCGTGGCCGTGGTAATCGCCCTCAAGCCGGTTGAAGGCGTACCGATTGCTGCCCTGCCGCAGTTTGTTGAGAAACTCGAAGCGCTCCGGCAGCGCATGGTCCTGGTCGGGCACAAACCGCAGGCCGAGGCGGGCGGCCAGTTGCGCCAGCGCCTCGCGCCGCTTGCGGGCGGCTCTCGCGGCGGCGATCACCACCGCCACCACCAGACCCACGATCAGGAGCAGGACCAGAATTTCCATGCCGCGCTTCGCCAGACTGGGCGGGGGCCCGGGTGCTGGCGAGTCTATTTCCGGCCGGGATTTGTAGCACCCGGGGGTTGCCTCGCCGGTAAATTGGGCTTCACTGTGCGCCTGTCATGAACACTCGCTGGATCTTCACGGCCGGGCTTGTTGCCCTCACGGCAGCCACAACGACCTTCGCGCACGACCGCGCCCGCACGCCGGTGCGCATTCCGGACATTCCCGGCTACCGCACGCTCAAGTGCGATTTCCACATCCACACCGTCTTTTCCGACGGCAAGGTCTGGCCGGACATCCGCGCCGAGGAAGCCTGGCGCGAGGGGCTGGACGCCATCGCCATCACGGATCACATCGAGTACCAGCCGCACAAGGACGATCTGCCCACCGCCCACAACCGTTCGCATGAGATCGCGAAGCCGCACGGTGACGCGCTGCAACTCGTCGTGATCCGCGGCTCCGAAATCACCCGCGCCATGCCGCCGGGGCATTTGAACGCGATCTTCCTCACCGACGTTCGCGCCCTGGACGTGAAGGAATGGCGCGACGCCGTGGCCGGGGCGCATCGCCAGGGCGCGTTCATCTTCTGGAACCACCCCGGCTGGACCGGCCAACAGCCCGATGGCCTGGCGCGCTGGTATCCCGAACATTCCGAACTGGTCGCCTCGAACCAACTGCACGGCATCGAGGTGGTGAACGGGCGCGAGTACTATCCGGCGGCGCACGCCTGGTGCTTGGAGAAAAACCTCACCCTGCTCAGCAACTCGGACATCCACAACCCGCTGAACCTCGATTACGCCGTCCATACGGGTGACCACCGGCCGATCACGCTGGTCTTCGCCCGGGACGGCAGCCCGGAGGCCATCCGGGAGGCGCTTTTTGCCCGGCGCACGGCGGTCTATTCGGGGGAGTTGCTGGTGGGCAAGGCGGAGTTTCTCCAGCCGATCTTCGAGCGCTCGGTGCGCGTGCTCACGCCCAAGGTTACCGTCCGCGGCACGGGGCGCGCGTACGTGCAGATTCACAATGACTCGGACATCCCTTACGAATTGCGCCTCATCGGCGTGGACGCGGACCTGAGCTTCCCCAAGCAACTGAAACTGCCGGGCGGCAAGACCGCGCTCCTCGAACTGCGCGGCAAGGGTGAGGACCGCCAGGGCGAACGGGACCTCAAACTGGACTGCCGGGTCAAGAACCTGCTGGTCCGGCCGGATGAACCTCTCAATTCGACGCTGAGCTTCACGGTCACCCTGCAACCCAAGTGACGGTCGCTGGGGGGTGCGACCCCCGTCGTGCCCGGAACTATCCGGGGCGCAAATGTTCACAGGCGCGGCGCCGACGAAGAGTTTGGGGCTGGCACCCTGCAGGCTTCATCCACTGGCACAGCTCTGCGCACCGCAGCGGCTTTCGAGCACCTCTGCATACTGTTACACAGCCAAAGCTGACACCAGATGCGCCGCCCTTGACCGCGCCACCGCCAATGCCTAAGCAAGGCGGATGAAGATCGCGCTGTTCGGCGTCACCGGCCTTCCGCTGGGCCGCTGCAACATCAAAGACCCGCGTCTGGACCAGGCTGACAAACTGGTCGAGGCCAAGAAAAAGACCTACGCCCAGGTGGACGTGGTGGCCGATTCCGAGACACTGACCGCCGACGCCATTCTGACCACCCGCTCGGCGCTGGCAGACTTGTTGACCAAGGACCTCGATTTCGTCGAAGCGCGGCTCGGCCGCGACCCCGGTCCCGCCGAACGGGCCGTGCTGGAAAAACTGGCCGAAGCGCTCATCAGCGAGCGCACCGTGCTGCAACAAGGCCTGGCTCACGAGGAGATGCAGGCCATCGCCGCGCACAATTTCCACACCCACAAGCCGGTGATCGTGGCCGACGACGCCGAGTTGCAGAACCCGGACGCGCTGATGCTCCGCGCCTACCGGGAAAGCGGCTGGATTTGCTTCCTTACCGTGGGCGGCAAGGAAAACCGTGCCTGGCCGATCCGCCGCGGTGCCACCGCCTGGGAGGCAGCGGGCACGATCCACACGGACATCCAAAAGGGCTTCATCCGTGCCGAGGTGATCGGCTTCCAGGACCTCGTGGACTGCGGCGGCGAGACCGGGGCCAAACGCGCGGGCAAGCAACGGCTCGAACTCAAAACCTACGTCATGCAGGACTGCGACGTGGTGAACTTCCGGTTCAACAAGTAACCGGAAGCCGCCGTGAAATCGTCGCGTCAGGCGCTGCTGGCGCTGCACGGCGCGGTGGCCTTATTCGGGTGCGCCGGCTTGATTGGCAAAGTGGTTGCCAGCCCGGCACTGGTCGTCACGTGCGTGCGCTCGCTGGTGGGCGCGCTGGCGCTGGGCTTGGGTTTGCTGGTCTGGCACGGCGGCCGGTCGCGGGAGGCGCGTCGCCAGCCGGCTTTGCCCCGCCGGGGCTTGTGGCTCGGATTGCTGGCGGCGGGTGCGTTGCTCGCCGCGCATTGGTGGGCCTTCTTCGCCGCCGTCCGGCTCGGCACGGTCGCCCTGGGCCTGCTGACCTTCGCCAGCTACCCGCTGTTCGCCACGTTGCTGGAGCCGGTGATTTTTCGCGAACGGCTGCGGGTTGCCGATCTGGCGGCCTGCGCGGGTGTGGGGGCCGGGCTCGCGCTGGTGGTGCCGGAATGGAACTTCGGCACGCGGGCCGGGCGCGCGGCCGTGGTTGGCCTGGCCTCCGGGCTGACGTTCGCGCTGCTGTCGTTGCTGAACCGCCGGCTGGTGCGCGACGCACCGGCGCTGGCGCTGGTCGCCGCCGAAACGACCGTGGCCGGCCTGGTGTTGCTGCCGCTGGCCGCGCCGGGCCTCGTCACGTTGCCGGGCCGCGATTGGGCGTGGTTGCTTGTGCTGGGCGTCGTTTTCACCGGTCTGGCGCACTGGGCGTTCACGGCCGCGTTGTCGCGCGTGCCGGTGCGGCTGGCCGGCGTGACTGCGGCGCTGGAACCGGTCTATGGCGTCGCTCTGGCCTGGCTGCTGCTGGGCGAAAACCCCGGTGCGCGCACGTTGGCAGGTGGGTGCCTGATCGTGGGCGCGACGTTGCTGGCCACCCTCGCACGCGATTGGGGACCGGCTTCGCTCAATCAGCCGGGGGACTGACGCCGCCGTGCCAGCCGCACCGCCAGCCGGATCGCCGCCAGCAGGCTGTCCGGGCGCGCCCGGTTCCGGCCGGACAGGTCGTAGGCCGGGCCGTGGTCGGGCGAAGTGCGGATGAACGGCAGGCCCAGGGTCCAATTCACCCCGCGGTCGAAAGCGACCAGCTTCAACGGCGCGAGGCCCTGGTCGTGGTACATCGCGACCACGGCATCGAACCCGCCCTGCCAGGCCAGGTGAAAGAGCGTGTCCGCCGCCAGCGGCCCCTGCGCGTCCAGCCCGCAGCGGCGCGCCGCCGCCACCGCCGGCGCCACCACCTCCACGTCTTCGCGCCCCAGCAGACCGCCTTCGCCGGCATGTGGATTGAGTCCGCACACGCCGATTCGCGCCCGTGGCAGGCCAAGGTCGCGGCAGGCCTCCGCCGCGCGCTTGATGGCCAGTTCCACCCTGGCTTGGGTGACCGCGTCCGCCAATTGCCGGATGGGCACGTGTGTCGTGGCCAAGGCCACGCGCAACCAGCGGCCGGCCTCGTCGTCGCCGAGCAACATCATCACCGTGCGCGCGGCCCCGGCGATTTCGGACAGGAACTCGGTCTGACCCACAAACGGCACGCCGGCGCGGATGATCGCCGCCTTGCTCACCGGCGCCGTGACCAGCGCGGCGAGTTCGCCGGCCAGACAGCGGCGCGCACCTTCGCGCAACCAGTCCAGCGCGGCCAGGGCCGCCGGCGCCGCCCCGGCCGCCAGCTCCGCCGGCAACGGGTTTGCCCGCGGGTCAAGATGGTAAAATTCACCGGGCGTGTCCGGGCCGGCGAAAGGTTCCAGCGGCAGGCCGACCGCCTGGTTGGCGCGCGCCAGCCAGCCGGCGTCGCCAAGAATCAGGAATTTCACGCCGGCGACACGATCCGACGCGGCGCGCCAGGCGGCCAGGGCTTTGAGCGTGATCTCCGGGCCGATGCCGGTGACGTCCCCAAGGGCGATACCCAGCCAGGTGTGCATGGCCGGCGCCGCGCGGCTCAGGTGCTGAAGTAACGGACGAACGACTTGGTCTTCAGGCGTTGAATCCATTCGCGCCGGAGCCGTGTCTGTTCCTCGGCCTGGAGGGTGGTGACGATTTCGTCGCGCACCTCGGGCAGCGTGCGCACCTGGTTGGCCTTGGCATCCTCGACGAGCAGAATCCAGAAGGTGTCGCCCACCTCGATCACGTCGCTGGGCTGGCCGGGCTTGAGGCCGAAGGCTGCCTCCGCCAATTCCCGGCGCAGGTCGCCGCGCTCGATCCAACCGCGGTCACCGCCCTGGGTTCGGTAGGTGTCCTCCGAGTACACCCGCGCCATCTCGGCGAAGGAGGCGCCCTCGCGGAGCCGGGCCAGAATTTCGCCGGCCAGCCGGCGGGCGGCGGCCGCCGAGCGCGTCTGCCCGCCGTTGAGCATGATGGCGCGCAGCTTGATCTGGTCCTTGATCCGGAACTTGTCGAGGTTCTCGGCGTAGTACCTTTCGATCTTGTGCGGAGAAACAACGATCTCGGACGGGGAACGGACCTCCTTGTGAGTCATGGCCCCGATGATGAACTCCTCGCGGATGTTTTTGCGGAAGGCCTCGTACGTCAGGCCCTGGCTTTGCAGGGTCTTGGTCAGTTTCGCGCGGTCGCCGCCGTAGCGCTCGCGGATGCGCTCCTTGATGCGCTCGTCCACGACGGTCTCGGGCAGGTTGAAGCCGGAGCGCTCGAACTCGTGAAGGATGAGCTTGCGCTCGACCAGCAGTTCAAGGGCGTCGCGCTGGGCTTCCTGGATTTTCTGGCGCAGCACATCCGGCTGGTTGCCGTAGGTGCGCATGAGCACCTCCACCGCCGGGGCCACGGATTGCATAACGTCCCTCATCGTGATGACCTCGTTGTCCACGATCACCATAAGGCCGTTGAGCACCTGCGGCTCCGCGGTGAGCGCGACGCCGGTGCCCACGGCCGCCAACCAGCTCAGGAAACGGCTCTTCATCGGTGCGGCATGGTGGGCGGTCTGCGGATGCCGGTCAAGTAACGCGGCTCCTGTCAGCATGGGTGCGGACGCTTACCGTCGTCCGCCCGGCGCCAGCACCCGCAGCACCTGCCTTCGCACCGTAAACACCGCCGGCGCCAGGCCCACATTGTCGCCATCCACCTCGACCGGGAGCGGCTCACCGCAGGTCACCTCGAGGCGTTCGGCGCGCAACGTCGCGGCCCAACGCGGCCCCAACGGCCGCCGCGCCAGCCACACCCAGGTAAAGCGTGCCAGCGTCAGCGCCGTCACACGCGCGAACACCCGCGCGTCCAGCAGGCCATCCTGAAGATCGGCGCCCGGGAACATGGTGACGTTGCCGCCGTAATACCGGCCGTTGCCCACCAGCACCAGCTCGCCGGCCAGCCGCCGCCCCTTGGCAAGGACCTCCACCCGCGGCTGCGGGCCGGTCATTGCCTGCAAGCCGGCAAGGAGGTAGGCCACCGGCCCCAGCCATTGCTTCCAGCGCCACTTCACGCGCTCGATGGTCCGGGAGTCCAGGCCCGCGCCGCCAAGCTGGAGGAAGTGGCGTTTCAGCCGCTCGCGCCCGGCGTTCATCTCCACACACGGCAGATCCACATGAATTTCACCGCCGGTCTGGATGAACTGCCAGGCGGCATCGGGGCGGCGCGGCAGCCCCAGTTCGCGGGCGAACACATTGATGGTGCCCAAGGGAATGACGCCCAGCCGCGCGGATTCCAGCGCTGCCGGCACGCGCGCCAGGCCCTCCACCACCTCGCTCACCGTGCCGTCACCGCCGGCGGCGATGATCGTGTCAAAGCCTTCCCGGCAGGCCTCCGCGGCGAGTTCGCTGGCGTGGCCGGGACGTTGCGTGGGCAGCAGGGCGCAGCGCGGGGAAAGGTTGTTCAGCGCGCCCAGAAAGCGGCGGGCCCTGGCACCGCGGGCGGCAGGGTTGAAGATCACGCACGCGCGCATGCTCACGGCTGCGCGCGCCGGTGAATCCGATGCATCGAGGCCTGGTCGGTGGGCTTGATGAGCAGTTCGTCCACGCACACGTGCGGCGGTCGGCTGGCCACCCAGACGATGGCCTCCGCCACGTCGTCGGCCGTGAGCGGCACCATGCCCTGGTACACCTTCGCGGCGCGGGCTCGATCGCCCTTGAAGCGCACCAGCGAAAACTCTGTCTCCGCCAGACCGGGGTCCACCGTGGCTACGCGCAGGCCGGTGCCGCACAATTCGAGGCGAAGGGCGCGGGTGATTTGGAGCACGCCCGCCTTGGCCGCGCAATACGCCGCTCCGCCCTCATACGCCTCGCGGCCGGCGATGGAGCCCACGTTGATAATGCTGCCGCCGGGGTGCGACTTCATGAGCGGCAGGATGGCGCGGGTCATGCGCAAGGTGCCGAGCACGTTGGTCTGGAACATCGTTTCCCAATCGGCGTCGCGGCCGTTTTCCACGTGATCGAGGCCGTGGGCGCCGCCGGCGTTGTTGACCAGCACGTCCACGCGGCCGGCCATGGTGCGCACCCAGTCCGCGAACGTGACCACGCTGGGCGTCTGGGTCACATCCAGTGCATGGTACAAGGCCTGGGGCGCGCCCGCCTCGCGGGCCTGGGCGGCGACGGTGGCGAGTTTTTCCAAACGCCGGGCGCCGAGCAGGAGTCGGGCCCCGGCGGCGGCAAAAGCGCGCGCGGCGGCGGCCCCGAAGCCGGCGGAGGCCCCGGTGATGAGCACCCATTGATTGGCAAGTCGCGAAGACATAACACGTCGTGGAAGATGGTGCGCGATAGAGGACTCGAACCTCTGACCCCTTCCGTGTCAAGGAAGTGCTCTACCACTGAGCTAACCGCGCATCCCGAACTGACTCCGGCCCGCCGGTTGAAACACCCCCAGCACCCGTTTCAACCCCTCCCGCCGGCGTGGTTCAGAGGGCCTGCTGCCATGTGCTCGAACCTGCCGCGGGATCCCGCGGGCCATCGTCCTAACGCCCGCGCAGCTTAGGCGGCGGCACCCCCCGCGGCAACACCTTTTGCCCCGCCCGCCTCAGCTACGTGGCGGCGGAAGTTCCGCCGGCGTCGTGGGCGATGGACAAGCCGGGTTTCGCCTCCGAGCTCAGGGCCACCACCGCCATCAAGGCCAGCGCAATGCCCAGCCATTCGCGGAACACCACCCGCTCATGCAGGAAAATGACCGCCAGCGGGATGGTGACCACGGCGTAAAGGCTGGCCAGCGGCGTGACCACCGCCGCCCGGCCACCGCTGCCGTAAGCGAAAATGAGGGTGTAGTTGCCCAGGGCGAAGAAGAGTCCCAGCAGCACGACCATCAGCCAGGTCGGGCCGGACAGGCCGGGGTCGAGTGGTTGAAACAGGGGAGTGGCCAGCGCCACGGGCAATTCCCCAAGCAGAAAGGCGAACGTTACCCACTCGCTCGTGGCTGCGGAGGTCGCGAGCTTTTGCAGCAGCGCGCTCGTGCCCCACAGGCCGATCGGGATCAGCGCCACCGCCAGCCACGGGCTGAGCCAGGCGGTGTCGCCGCCCACGTTGAACAGGTAGAGGGCCGCCAGGGAGGCCGCGATGCCGAGCGCCTGCATGTGGTTGAGGCGCTCGCGGAGAAACAGCAGCGCGAGCGCGATGGTGACGAGCGGGTACAGCGCGGTGATCGGCGTGACGGCCGCCGCCTTGCCGCCGGCCGCCAGCGCCTGGTAGTAGGCCACGTTGCCCAGGCTGCCCAGCACGCCCGAAACGAAGGCCAGCGCGAACCCGCGCTTGCGCTCCGACCCCGCCCGGAGGTTCGGCGACCCGCCGAGCAACGCCAGCACCGGCAGGAGACCCAGCGAGGAGAAGGTCTGCACCTGCCACGGTGAAAGCGCGGACGAAAGCGGTTTCGAGAGCACGCCCCAACCGCCCCAGAGCAGCATGGTCAGCAGCGTGAGCAACAGCCAGCGGGGCATGGCAAAACACGGTTCAGTGATCCGGGTCCTCGCGGGTCCGGTCGTGAACGCGGTGCGGCGCCACGCCGGTTTCGGCTTCGGTGAAAGCCGGCGGTGGAAACGCGCTTTCGACCGCGCGCGCCTGGCCGTCCCGCGCGGCTTCCTGCGCGCGGATCATCACTTCGAGCACGTGCAGCGCGTGTTCCGGTGTGACCAACAGCCGGGCGTCGGCGCCTTGCGTCGCGCACTCAACCAGATGCCGCAGGCCGTCGGTCCATGGCCATTCCGGATGCGTTTCCTTGAAGCGTTGCCAGCAGCCGGCCGCGTTCTGCCAGAGTTCGTAGCCGTCGGGGTCCCAGTCGTCGCCGTGCAGGTACAACGTGCCCTCGGTGCCGAAGAGTTCGATACCGGGGCCGTGGTACTGCTGGAGGGTGAATCCGGTCAGCAGCGTTGCCAGGCAACCGTCGGCGAACTCGAGCGTGACCTGCGCGGTGTCCTCGGCCTCGACCCGCACCGGCCGGCCGTTAATCAGGCGCTCGGGGATGGCGATGCGGCTCATCGCCGTCACGCGCCGCACGGGTCCCAGCCAGCCCGTCAGGGTGGTGAGCGTGTACACGCCGAGGTCAAAGAGCGCGCCGCCGCCGGGTTTGTAAAACCACGCCGCCCAATCCGGCCCGGCCCAGCCGTAACGGCCGCGGGCGGCCACGACACGGCCGATATCCCCGCGGCACAAGCGCCGCGCGATGGTCTGAAACGTGGGGCTGAGCACGGTGAATGGCGCGCACACCAGCCGGCCCGGACTGCGCTGCGCCAGCGTGACCAACGCCCGTCCCTCGTCGAGCGTGACGGCCAGCGGCTTCTCGACCAGCACATGCTTGCCGGCCTGCAAGGCGGCGGCGGCCATCGGCGCGTGCTCGCGCATGGGCGTTAGCAGCACTACAGCGTCCACGTCCGGCCGGGCCAGCATCTGCGCGTAGTCGGTGAAGAATACCGGGATGCGGTGGGCGGCAGCCTTTGGTTGGTGCCGGGCGGCGCCGCACAAGGCGACGACCTCCGCCAGGCCGGCGTGGTGAAGCTTGTCCGCAGTGGCGAGGTAGGCGCCCAGGACGTTGCCGCAGCCGGCGATGCCGAGACGAACGGGGCGGGCGGGATCGGTCATGGCCGCAGGAAAGCATTTCGTTGTCGCCCGCGCAACCCGCGGTCCATACTGCCGGCGTGTTGGCTCAGGACACCTTAAAAACGCAGTTCGCCTCCCGGCGTCAGGCTGGGGGCACCAGGTGCGACGGCCGCCAGGGACACGAGCCGGCGCGTTGGCCGAGTTGGATCGCACCGTCGTGTCCGCGCCCAGCGAGCCGGGTCAACCGGGAAACTCTTTTTGCCGGATCCTAACTACCTCCGCAAATCCATGAATCCCCCATCCAAACTCAACCGCCGTGACTTCCTCACCCGGTCCTCGATCGCCACAGCCGCGCTGGCGGGCGCTCCGTTGCTGCCGCGGCCGGGATTTGCCGCCGAACGGCCGCGCGTGAACCGTGCCAGGGTGCGCGTGGGTCTGATCGGTTGCGGCAGCGTGTCCAATCCCTACCTGCAAACGCTCACCAAGCACCCCACCATCGAGGTGGTGAGCGTGTGCGACATCATCCCCGAGCGCGCGCAGCGGCGCGCCGAGCAGTACCAGGTGCCGAACCAGTATCCGCACATCGAGGCCATGCTGGACGGGGCGGAGTTCGACCTGCTCGTCAACACCACGTCCATGCCGTCGCATTACCCGGTGAACAAGCGGGCGCTGCAGGCCGGCCGACACGTCTGGAGCGAGAAGCCGATGGCGCTCGAAGTGTCGCAGGGGAAGGAGCTGATCGCCCTCGCGCGGAAGCAGGGCGTGGGCTTCTGGGCCGCGCCCAACTGCGTGACCAGCCCGCAGTTCGCCTTCATGGCGCGGACCCTCGGCAGCGGCAAGATCGGCAAGGTGACGGCCGCGCGCGGCACCTACGGTCATGGCGGCCCGACCTGGTCGGCGTGGTTTTACGAGAAAGGCGGCGGGAGCCTGTATGATCTGGGGGTGTACAACGTCACGACCCTGACCGGCCTGCTCGGCCCCGCGACGGAGGTTGTCGGCATGACGGACATCGTTTATCCCACGCGCAAGGTGGACGACAAAGGCGTGGTCAAGGTCGAGGCCGACGAGAACACGATGCTCATCATGAAGCACGTCACCGGCGCGTTGTCGCATGTCGGCACCGGCTTCGGCTACTTCGAGCACGAACACCTGCCGCGCGAGCGGGGCAAGCTCTACACCGTGGATGTGATGGGCACGCGCGGGGTGATGCACCTGCAAGGCTGGGACTGGTCGGCGGCCGGCGTGGACCTGGCCACGGTCGAGCTGAACGAACTGGAGACGCATTGCACGGACAAGTGGCAATACGAATGGGTGGGCGGCGCGGCGTACGTGGCCGATTGCCTCCGCACGGGCGAACCGGGCCTCATCACCGCCGAGCACGGTCTGCACGTCCTGGAGGTGATGAACGCCTGCCACGAATCGCAGCGCACCGGCCGGCGTGTCCGCTGCGAGACCACCTTCCCGTGGCCGATCATCAAGGGCGCATGAGGTCCTGCATGCGGTCCTGGTTGATGGCCAGCCTGCTCGCCGTCAACGTGCCGGCGGCGGAAGATCCCCCGGCGCCGCCGAACAACACGCTGCCGCCGGAACTCAGAGTCCGGCTGCCCGGCGTGGACGACGAGTCCGGTTTCCAGCCCCTGTTTGGCGCCGACGCCAGGGACGGTTGGGCGCAATGCGGGCCGGGCCATTTCACGCTGACCAACGGCGTCGCCACCAGCCACGGCGGCATGGGGCTCTGGTGGTTCACCAACCGCATGTTCACCAACTTCGTTCTGCGCGGAGAGTGGCGCCTCGAGAATCGTGAGGCCGACACCGGCGTCTTCGTCCGCTTCCCCGATCCGGGGACCGATCCCTGGACCGCCGTCCGCCAGGGCCACGAACTTGAGCTGGGCGACGACCCGGAGGGCAAGGACCCCACCTGGCGCACCGGGACGTTGTACCCCTTTCAGCCGCCGACGCATGTGCCCACCCGGCCGGTCGGGGAATGGAATTCGTACGAGTTCACGGCGGTCGGCCAGACTTACATCATCCGCATCAACGGCGAAATCGTGACCGTCTGGACCGATCCCCGTTGCCGCACCACGCACGGTTACCTCGGCCTGCAAAACTATGCCGACGGCAAGGGCGCCCAACATCGCCGCCTGCGCGTCAAAGCTCTCCCGTGAAACCCATCTCCGAACTCCTGAAGGAATCCGTCGTCCTGGGCGACGGCGGCTATCTCATCGAACTTGAACGCCGCGGCTACGTGGACAGCGGCTCCGGCCGCGAACAGGTCGGCACGGGGCGGGGCAGCGGGCAGTTCACGCCGGAGGTGGCCCTCGAACACCCGGAAGCCTTGCGGGAACTGCACCGCGAATTTCTCCACGCCGGCTCGCAGGTCCTGCAGGCGCTCACCTTCTTCGGCACGCGCGAGAAGTTGAACCGCGCCGGCTATGGCGCGCAGACCGAGGCCATCAACGCCGCCGCCGTGAAGCTCGCGCGGGAGGTCGCCGGCGACCGCGCCTTGGTGGCCGGCAGCGTGTCGCGCACGCAGTTGCTCGAACGCGAAGGCGGGGGCGCGCTCGGCGCCGCGCGCGATCACCTCGCCGAGCAAATCCGCCTGCTCCGGGATGCCGGTGTGGACTTTCTCATCCTCGAAACCTTCTTTCATCTAGCCGAGATGAAGGTCGCGCTCGAGTGCGCGGCGGCCAGCGGGCTGCCCGCGATCGCGACCATGAGCTTCCGCCCGCTCATCACGCGTTGCACGGACGGCCACGCGCCCGCCGAATGCGCCCGCGTGATGGCGGACCTCGGCGCCATCGCCGTGGGCGCCAATTGCGAACAGGAACCGGCGCGGATGCTGCCCTTGCTCCGCGAGATGCGCGCCGCCGTCGGCGTGCCGCTCGCGGCGCAGCCGGCCGCGTTCCGCACCACGGACGCCTGCCATTGTTTCACGCGGCAGCCGGCCTTCCCGGACGACCTGGAAACCATCCAGGTATCGCGCCGCGAGTTCCTCGAGTTCGGTCGGGTGGCGCGGACCGAAGGCATTCGGTACGCGGGCGGCTGCTGTGGCTGCAACCCGGCCTACATCCGCGCCCTGGCACGCGGGCTGGCCGAAGCTCAACCATGAACCTTTCCATCCACCCGACTGCGGACCTGGCAAACACCGCCGCGTCCGCACTGCTGGCGCGATGGCTGACGGAGCCCGGCGTTCGCAACGTGATGGTCGCCGGCGGCAACTCGCCGCTGGATCTTTACCGACGCGTGGCGGCGCGGCGGCTGGCACTGGCGCATCTGACCGTTTTTGCGCTCGACGAGTACGTCGGCGTGCCGTTGGAGGAGCCGCGCACCTGCGCCAACCTGCTCCGCCGCTGCGTGGCGGAGGCGTGGGGCGTTCCCGCCTCCCGGTTCTTCGGGATCAGTTCGCTCGCCCGCGACGCCTCGGCGAGCGTGACCGAGCAGGAACGGCGCATTGACGCGGCGGGCGGCCTCGATGTGATCGTGCTGGGCCTGGGCCAAAACGGTCATCTGGGCTTCAACGAGCCCGGCAGCGCGCGCGATTCCGGCGCCCGTGTGCTCGCGCTCGACCCGGTTTCGATTGAGGCCAACCGGAAATGGTTCGACGGCAAGTACGCGCCGGCGGCGGGGGCCACGGTGGGGCTGCGAACGATCCTGGCCGCCCGCCGGGTGCTGATCCTGGCGTTCGGTCCGCACAAGGCGGCGGCCGTCCACGCCATGACGCGCGGGCCGGTGAACGACCGCTGCCCGGCGTCATTTTTGCAAAACCACCCGTGCGTTTACGCGTTCATGGACGAGGCGGCGGCGGCGGCCTTGAACCGTCAGCAGTGAGCCCAACCCCGTTCAACGCCATTGGCCTCGACGTGGGCGGCACCAAGGTGGCCGCAGGGTTGGTGACGTTTCCCGAGGCGCGCGTTCGCTTCCACCGCACGGTTCCCACCGGCCCGCAACGCGGCGGCGCGGCCGTGCTGGCGGAGGTCCTGCGGCTTGCCGAAGACCTGCTCGCCGGCGCGCGCGCGGCGGGGAGCACAGTGGATGCCATCGGGCTGGGCTTGTGCGAACTGGTGAGCCCCGCGGGCTGCGTCCTCAGTGCGCAGAGCTTTGACTGGCGCGAGTTGCCGGTGCGCGAGCGATTCGCGGCCCTGGCGCCGTTCGTCCTCGAAGCGGATGTGCGTGCGGCCGCGCGGGCCGAGGCGGCTTACGGCGCCGGGCGCGGCCTGCGCCAGTTCCTTTACGTCACCGTCGGTACCGGTATTGCCTCCTGTCTGGTGCTGGACGGCGAGCCGTTCGTGGGCACGCGCGGCGCCACCGGGACGCTAGCCAGCGTGCCGTGGGACCACGCGTGCGAGCGGTGCGGATACCTCAGCGGGACGAGCCTGGAAGAGTTCGCCGGCGGCCCCGGCCTGGTCCGCCGCCTCAACCAGCAACGACCCGGCAGCGCGCGGACCGGTCAGGAGGTACTAGCCGCCGCGTCGGCGGGAGACCCGCCGGCCCTGCAGGTTGTGCGCACCGGGGCGGCGGCGCTCGGTTCCGCCGTGGCGCTGCTGGTAAACGTGCTCGATCCCGAGGCAGTCATCGTCGGTGGCGGGCTCGGAGCGTGTGACGGCCCGTACTGGGAGACGCTTGTCCCCGCGATCCGTCAGCACATCTGGTCGCCGGTTCACCGGGAACTTCCCGTTCTCCGGGCGGCGACGGGCGCGGACGCGGGAGTAATCGGTGCCGCCGCCACCGCCTGGGTGCGAATCGGCCGCGCGCAGGAACGAGCCGCGACTTCAAACTAACCGCCTCAAGCACGCCGGCCCGGCCACCAGATGGCAAAACCCCTCACACCTTGGTCGCTGGCGGTACGCCGGATCGTTCCGATGCTTCTCCCGCGGGCTGTCCCGGCCACAATGCTCACCGGACTTTCGCTGACACGACCATTGGGCTTGAGACTTCCCAACCGCACCCGCACCCGACGGATCTCAAACGACGCGCCCGGCCGGGCGCATTACGGCACCAGCACCGCGGCGCCTTGAAGCCTGCCTTCCCGCAGGCGGGCCAGGGCTTCGTTCGCATCCGGGAGCGGGAACACCTGTGTTTCGGTCCGGATCGGGATGGTCGGAGCCAGTTGAAGAAATTCCTCTCCGTCCCGGCGGGTCAGATTGGCCACCGAGCACAGCGTGCGTTCGTGCCACAAATCCCGATACGGGAAGGCGGGAATGTCGCTCATGTGAATGCCGCCGCAGACCACCGTGCCGCCCTTCCGCACGGCGCGCAACGCCACGGGCACCAAAGCACCTGCCGGGGCGAAGAGGATCGCCGCGTCGAGCGGCTCGGGCGGCGACTGGTCGGAATCGCCCGCCCAGACGGCGCCAAGGCGTCGCGCGAATTCCTGCGCGGCCGTGTCGCCCGGCCGGGTGAAGGCGTACACCCGGCGTCCTTGATGACGCGCCACCTGCGTCACCAGATGCGCCGCCGCGCCAAAACCGTAGAGGCCGAGCACCCGGGCCCCGCCCGTCTTGCTCAGCGCCCGGTAGCCGATCAAGCCCGCGCACAGCAGTGGTGCCGCGGCCACGTCGTCCATCCCCCCGGCCAGGGGAAAACAGAACCGCGCGTCCGCGATCGCGTACTCCGCGTAGCCGCCGTCCCAGGTGTAACCCGTGAAGCGGGCGCGCTCGCACAGGTTCTCCTGCCCGCCCCGGCAGAACCCACATTCGCCGCAGGTCCAGGCCAGCCATGGGATGCCGACCCGCTGGCCGACCTGCAAGCCCGCCACCCCGGCACCCAGGGCGATGACCCGCCCGACGATTTCGTGACCGGGGATGAGCGGGAGCTTCGGCTCCGGCAGCTCACCGTCGAGCACGTGCAGATCCGTGCGGCACACCGCGCAAGCCGCCACGCGCACCGTCACCTGCCCGGGGCCGGGTTCCGGCTCGTGGACCTCCCGCAACACGAGCGGCTGACGGAACTGTTCCATCATCATGGCACGCATAGCGGACTGGAACATGGCGCAGAGTGGACCGGCGCGAAAGGCCAGAGACGCGCATCCGGGCAGCTTCTTGCCGGCTGCGTCCGGCGGCTTCAGCCCGCTGCGATCGGCATCCGTTGCGGCTGGATGTCCGGTTCGAACTCCTGCTTGATCCGCGCCTCGAACCAACGAAAGGATGGCCGGCGTTTGGCGTGGAACAGGTGGGTGGCGCGACTCCGTCGGTAATCGGAGGAGCCGAACCGTGGGATCGGGGTATGGAAGCCCGGGGCTTTCACCAGCAGTTCCGCCCAGTCCTGTTCCAGCCGCCGGTCGGACAGCGTGTACCACACCTCGACGGGCGTCGCGCAGCGCAGCAGATGGTCAATGTGCCAATGCGGCGCGGCCACGGATTCCAGGTGATGTCCGACCCGCGCGCGAATGCCACCGGCGCCAAAGGCGCTACCCACATAAGCGTAAAAGCCGGGAACAATGTCGAACACGCCCAACCGCCCGATCTCCAGCCGCTTCATCTCGGCGACCGCGACGATCAAGATGTAGGTACCCTTGCCTTCCGGCAGTTTCATAGGTTTCCGGCGGCCAATCACGTCTCGCGCGCGTACGTTTGGAAAGGCAAAAGAACCCGGCTCCCGGCCACGAGCAGGGTCCCCGTCGTCACGTGCCGGACTGTCTGAGGCGGTAACGCCGGGCTTGCGCCAGCCAGCCAAGGCCGGTTGAATCCCGGTGCGGCCCGGAGGCCGCAAAGGCTGTGCAGGCTGCCCTGTTCTACATTTTCGCGGCGCTGGCTCTGGTCTGCGGCTTCCTGGTGGTCGCCAACCCGTTCAGTCGCAATCCGGTGACCAGCGCGATGTTTCTGGTGCTGACCATTGTCTGGTTGGCCGGGCTGTTTGTGCTGCTGGAGGCGTTTTTCCTCGGCGCGGTGCAAATCCTCATCTACGCCGGCGCGGTGATGGTGCTGTTCCTGTTCGTGATCATGCTGCTGGACCTGCGCGCGGAGGAGCGGCGCCGGCTCAAGCGGCTGGGTCTGGCGGGTGGCGGTCTGGTGGCGGCGGCACTGGCGGTGTTGCTGCGCGCCGCCATTCACGAGGCGACCCCGGCAGCGACTGCGCCCCCGGCGGTGGAAGGCACCACCGAGGCGCTGGGACGGCTGTTGTTCACGCGCTACCTGCTGCCATTTGAGGTGGTGTCGGTGTTGCTCCTGGTGGCGATGGTGGGGGTGGTGCTGCTCAGCAAGAAGGAGCTCAAGTGACCCCGGGCCTTGAACATTACCTGGTGGTGAGCGCCCTGCTGTTTTGCCTGGGTCTGGTGGGCGTGGTGCTGCGGCGCAACCTGCTGGTGATTTACATGTCGCTGGAGCTGATGCTCAACGCCGCCAACCTCGCACTGGTGGCGGCGTCGCGTTTCACCGGCAACCTGGACGGGCAGGTCATGGTGTTCTTTGTGGTCACGGTGGCGGCGGCCGAAGTGGCCGTGGGCCTGGCGCTGATCGTGGCGTTGTATCGCCGCCGGCAAACCGCCCACGTGGACGATCTGACCACCCTCAAGCTCTGAGAGCCATGCCGCCCGTCCCTGAAAACGCGCCTCCGCGTCTCGGCGGTGATCTGAACGCATGAACCCGGTCCTGCCCTGGCTCGTGTTGCTGGCCCCGGCCGTGGCAGCGGTGGTCATCACGCTGACCGCGCTGCGCCGGCCGGCCACCGCGGCGCGCTGGTCCATCGGGGCGATTCTCGTGTCCTTTGCCGCCAGCTTGGTGCTGTATCGGGCCGGCGCCACCGGCGAAACCGCGGTGGTCTGGCTGGACCTGCCGGGGCTGCGGGTGGACTTCGGCCTGCGACTGGACGCGTTGAGCCTGCTGATGCTGCTGGTGGTGACCGGCGTGGGCAGCGCCATCCACATTTACTCTTGGGGCTACATGCGGGGCGACCCCGGCCTGCCCCGTTACTTCGCCGGGTTGAGCCTGTTCTCGTTCGCCATGTTGGGCATCGTGCTGGCGACGAATCTCCTTCAGCTCTTCGTGTTCTGGGAGCTGGTGGGAGTGTCCAGCTACCTGCTGATCGGGTTTTGGTACGAGCGGCCGGCCGCCGCGGACGCCGCGAAAAAGGCCTTTCTCACCAACCGGGTGGGCGACTTCGGCTTTCTGCTGGGCATCCTCTTGGTCTGGTCGGTGCTGGGCACGTTGAACCTGGGCGAACTGCGGACCCGGCTCGCCACCACGCCGCCGGCCTGGGGTGCGGTGGCCACCGTCGCCGGGCTGCTGCTGTTCTGCGGCGCGGTGGGCAAGTCCGCCCAGTTCCCGCTCCACGTGTGGTTGCCGGACGCGATGGAAGGCCCCACGCCGGTCAGCGCCCTGATCCACGCGGCCACGATGGTCGCCGCGGGCGTGTACCTGCTCTGCCGGCTGTTCTTCCTGCTGAACGCGCCGGCGCTCGAGGTCATCGCCTGGACGGGCGGGCTGACCGCCCTGCTGGCCGCCCTGCTGGCCCTCCAGCAAAACGACATCAAACGCATCCTCGCCTACTCGACGCTGTCCCAGCTCGGCTACATGGTCATGGCCGTCGGCCTGAGCGGCGTGGGCGGTAACCCGTCGCCCGCGATGTACCACCTGACCACGCACGCCTTCTTCAAGGCCCTGTTGTTCCTGGCCGCGGGCGCGGTCATTCACGCGCTGCACCACGAGCAGGACATCTGGAAGATGGGCGGCCTGGCGCGGAAATTGCCGGTGACCTACTGGACCTTCCTGGCCGGCACGCTGGCGCTGTGTGGAGCGCCGCCGTTCAGCGGCTTTTTCAGCAAGGACGCCATCCTGGCGCTGGCCTGGGAGCGACAGCATTACGCGCTCTTTGCGCTGGGCGTGGGTGGGGCCGCGCTCACGGCCTTTTACATGTTCCGGCTGGTGCTGGTGGCGTTCACCGGCCCGGCCAAGTCCCAGGCGCCCGACCACGCGCACGAGGCCCCGCCGGTGATGACCCTGCCGCTGGTGGCACTGGCGGTGCCGACGTTGCTGGCGGGCTTCTGGGGCGTGGACCGGTGGTACGCCCGGCAATACGGCGGGGAAGCGGCGGCGCCACACGGGTGGGCGGCGCATTTGCTGGAGTCGTTTGCCCATGCGCCGGTGGCGGCTTGGGGCGGCTTGCTCGCCGCGGCGGTGGGCTTTGTGGCCGCGTGGACGCTGTACCGGCGGGCGGTGAGCGACCCGTTGCCGGGGCTGCTGGGCGCGCCGGCGCGCTGGCTCCGGGACCGGCTGTACTTCGACGAATTGTACGCCGCGCTGATCGCCGCCACCCAGGACCTGCTGGCGCGGGTCGTGGCGGCGGTGGACCGGTGGATTCTGGCCGCCGGCCTGGTGCGCGGCGTGGCGGGCGCTTTCGAGCTGAGCGGCCGGCTGTTGCGCCACGTGCACACCGGCAACCTGCAAACCTACGCGCTGCTCCTGGCCGCCGGGGCAGTGGTGCTGCTGTGGTGGACGCTGGCCCGTTGAGATGGCGAACCTGACCTTCATCGTCTTCTGCCCGCTGGTCGCCGCGCTGGTGATCGCGCTGCTGCCGCGCACCTTCAACGTGCTGTTCCGGCTGCTGGCCCTGGGCGCGACCTTTCTGTCGCTGGTGGGCGCGGTGCGCGTGTTTCTGGCCCTCGAGCCCGGCGCGGCCGGGTTGCAGTTCGAGCACCGGGTGCCGTGGATCGCCGCGCTGGGCATCGGCTACCACGTGGGCGTGGACGGCCTGAACGCGGGACTGCTGCTGATGGGCGCGCTGGTGGCGTTTGCCGCGGTGTGCGTGTCCCGCGAAATCACCGAACGCCAGCAGGTCTATTACGTGCTGCTGCTGCTCATGGCCGGCGGTATCCTGGGCGCGTTCGTCTCGTTTGACCTGTTTCTGCTTTACGTCTTCCACGAACTGGCCCTGGTGCCCACGTTTATCCTGATCGGACTCTGGGGCCGGGGCGAGGACCGGAACTTCGCCACGTTCCAGATCACGCTGTACCTGAGCCTGGGTGCGTTGATTGCCCTGGCGGGGTTGATCGCGCTGTACGTGCAGGCGGGCGCCGACACGTTCAATCTGCCCGAGTTGACCCGCCGCCTCGCTGCGCAGCCGCTGGCGGCCTCGGCGCAATCGGTGATCTTCGGCCTGCTGCTCTTCGGCTTTGGCGTGCTGGTGTCCCTGTGGCCGTTTCACACCTGGGCGCCGACCGGGTACGCCGCCGCGCCCACCGCGGCCGCGATGCTCCACGCCGGGGTGCTGAAGAAGTTCGGCCTCTACGGCCTGATCCGCGTGGCGCTGCCGCTGCTGCCCGAGGGCGCACGGGACTGGGCCAACGTGCTGGCGTGGCTGGCCCTGGGCAACATCCTGTACTGCGGCTTGGTGGCGATGCGCCAGCGCGACTTGAACCTGCTGATCGGCAACTCGAGCGTGGCGCACATGGGCTTTGCCTTCCTGGGCATCGCCAGCCTGAGCGTGGTGGGCGTGACCGGTACGGTGGTGGTGATGATCGCCCACGGTCTGCTGGCGGCGCTGAGCTTCGCGGTGAGCGGCTACCTGCACCAGCACTTGCGCACGGTGAATCTGGACCAACTGGGCGGGCTGCTGCGCACCCTGCCGTTCCTGGGCGGGGTGATGGTCATGGCCATGTTCGCCGGCTGCGGCCTGCCCGGCTTCGCCAACTTCCCCGGCGAGGTGCTGACGCTCTTTGGCGCCTGGCCGAGTCACCCGACGGTGGTGGTGCTGGCCGCGTGGGGCGCGCTGGTCATCGCCGCCGTGTACATGCTCCGGGCCGCGCGCGCGCTCTGGCACGGGCCGTTGCCCGAACGCTGGCGCGAGGCCCGCGACGCGCGCGGCGCGTGGGTGCGGCTGCCCTTTGCCCTGTTGCTCGGCGCGCTGGTCATCTTCGGCTGCGCGCCGCGGCTGTTGACCGATCAAATCCGGCCGGTCGTGGCCCGACTGGTTAAACCGGCGTCCAAAGCCGTTGCCGCGCCCGCCCTGGCGGTAGCGACGCCCGCCATCCGGTCCACCGCTCCGCCGCCCGCGTCTCAACCGGAGGTGACACAATGAGCGACCTCGTGGTCATCGGTCTCGAACTGGCGGTCGTACTCACCGGAATGGGGGTATTGCTCGCCGAACTCTGGGTGTCACCGGCGCAACGCCGTCGTCTGGGCCAAGGGGTCGCGCTCGCGTTGGGTCTGGTCTTGCTGGCCAGCTTCGCGATCACGTTGGAACCGTCGCGCACGGCGTTCGGCGGGATGTATGTGCTCGACGAACTGGCTCTGTTCTTCAAGCGGCTCTTTCTGCTCGCGGCCCTGCTGGTGACGGTGATCGCGTTGGAGTTCGCCGACCGCTTTGAGGCCGGGCATTCGGAATACCACGCGCTCACCTTGTTCGCCCTCGCCGGGATGATGTTCGCCGCCTCGGCGCAGCACTTCGCCCTGCTCTTTGTGGCAGTCGAGCTGGTAACGGTGGCGTTTTACGTGCTGGTGAGCTTCACGCGGCGGCGGGTGACCGCCCTCGAGGCGGGGGTGAAGTACCTGATTCTGGGGGCGCTGGCGTCCGCGTTTCTGGTCTTTGGCATCGCCCTGGTCTATGCGGCCACGGGCACGCTGGCCTTTGAAGCGCTGGCCGGGCGGTTGGAGACCTTCACGGGCAACCGCCTGGTGGTGGCCGGACTGCTGCTGGTGGGCGCGGGGCTGGGGTTCAAGCTCGCGGTTGTGCCGTTCCAAATCTGGGTGCCGGACGTGTACCAGGGGGCGCCGTTTCCCACCACCGCGTTCCTGTCCGTCGGCTCGAAGGCGGCGGGGGTGGTGCTGCTGCTGCGGGTGCTGTTCGAGGCCGCGCCGGAGTTGACCGCGCGCTCGGGACCGCTGTTGCCGCTGCTGGCGGGGCTGACGATGGGCTACGGGGTGCTGGGCGCGATTCCGCAGCGCAGCCTGCGGCGGCTGATGGGTTACTCGAGCATCGCCAACGCGGGCTTTCTGCTGGTGGGGGTGGCCACCCGCACCGGGGAGGGCATCGGGGCCGTGTTGTTTTACCTGGCCGGCTATGTGTTCGCCGTGTTGCTGGTGTTTCTGGTGGCCACGCTGGTCTGGCGCGGGGCGGAGACGGATGAGATCCCCGCGCTGGGCGGGCTGAGCCGGCGTGCGCCCGGGCTGGCGGCGGCGTTGACCTTGGGCGCGGCTTCACTGGCGGGCATCCCGCCACTGGCCGGGTTCATGGGCAAGTTCCTGCTGATCCGCGCCGCGATTCAGGGCGGCGCGGAAAATCCCACCCTGTACTGGCTGGCAGCAATTACCCTCGTGGCGGCAGTGGTGGCCATCTACTACTACTTCGGTCTGGTCCGCGCGGTGTACTGGGGCGAAGAGGTGACTGGAGCCGGGTCGGTCCCGGTTTCGCGCCCGGCACGGCTGGCCCTGGTTGTCTGCGCGGGCGGCGTGGTGGGACTGGGGCTATTCCCGGGCCTGGTGCTGGGTTGGGCGCGCCAGGCGGCAACAGGTCTAAGCTTCTGAATCCGGCCAGCTCGGGGCAAAGGCCGCATCACCCACGCCGGCAGCCAGCCCCCACCCCGCTGGCCTTCTGGGAAAGCGCACCAAGGCGCGGCAGCCCATCAGGGCAGGATTGTAGCGGCGTAGCGCGAAGCCTGCTTCCGCCTGTAAAGCGGCTTGGTCGTAGCTCGCTCTGTGCGAGATTCTGCGCTAGGGTTGGCGCAAATGGTAGAAGGCGGCGGCGTTGGTTGCGGGCAATCTGACGACGTTTCGCCCATTGATCGGTTCGGCGATGAGGCCGGCATCCCGCCAGTCGGCATTGCCGTCGGGTTGGGCAGCGGATTCGAGCTGGAAGCCTCGGGCGTTGCCGGGTCAGCTCAGCACGAGGAGTTCTCCCAGCGGGGAGATGTCCAGGGATGTCACCAGCAACAGGAAGTCGGACAACGAGAATCTTGCTTCGACAGTCTTGTTGACCAGTTCCTCATCGGATAATGGTTGTTTGCGCGCTTTGCACTCGTTGATTCGCAAGAAAACTCTTCCAAGAGCGACTGTTGCGTTTATGGTTCTTGAATCCTCAGCCACCAGCGATCCGTTTTCGTGACTTGTTCAAGTGCTCATTTCCAAATACGACCGGCCTCCCTTGCGGCGGAGTCTGGCGAGATGCAGAGGGTGTCAGCGATCGCGTGAACAACCTCGTTCGATTTCTCTTGCACATTCATGGCCTGGTCACGCCTTCGCTCCGCAGTGGGGACAAAAGGCGAACTCAGGATTAACCGGCCTCCCACACGTGCCGCAGGTCTTGGCGGCCGTGGACGCGGCTTTTGCTTTCAGGCATTCGTATTCTTCTTTGGAAATCTCGCCATAGGCGTATTGATCCTCAATTTGGGCTGGTGTTAAGGTGGGGTGTTTTTGAACCGCGTCCGGAGGGGCGATTCTCGCTTTTGCGGCAGCGGCTGCGGCGTTGCCTTTCAATTGAGCCAGCTTTCGCGTGAAAGCATCCTTTTGCTTGATTGCGTCCCAAACCCAAGTATTTTCACCTAAAGCCATGCACGTTATTGGGTTTCCGGTGGAATCGAAACGCTCAAAGTATGCGGCAGGGCCGAGTTTCTCCAAGATGTCGCCAGCCTCGGCGAATCGCCCCAATTTCTCCAGCACGAACACGAGTTCGATGTATTTGTGGTGTTCTTCAAGCCAAGAAGTAAGCACTTGAGGTGACCATTTCAGCCAGTCAACCCATTCACACAGCCTTTCTAGATTTATAAAGTGTTTTGCCGATTCAACGTCGGAATTGCCGCACTTTTTTGGAATTCGAACCGCGAAAAGCTTTGCGCATGGCATATCAATGCGACCTTCGAAGAGTTTGGCGAGAGCAAACCAAAGGGGTTCTAGCTTGCAACGAGCCTCCCGGAGAATTTTCCGACGTTTCGCCTCCTCCTGCGCGCGACGTTTCGCCTCCTCCTGCGCGCGACGTTTCGCCTCCTCCTGCGCACGACGACGTTCGGCTTTTTCGCGTTGGCGTTGGAGGGCTTCCGCTGCCTGTCTTTCAGCTTCAATCTCCTTTCGGCTTTTTCCAAAGAATCCGCCTGTAATGTTGATCGGGAAAAGCATGGTTGGCTCATGTTTGTTTGGTTAAGCCGACTTCAAATCCGTAAGGGCGGATGCGGCGGTTTGCCTCGTCCAATCCTTGCGCCACCAAAGCGTCGCGTGCCTGTTGAACATCGAAAGCTGTCGGTTGTATTGGCGCCGGCCCGATCAGTTTCATGGTCTCAAGCCCCTGACGCACTTGCTGCGTCACGGTATCTGCCAGTTGCTTGAGGGTTCCATCGAGAATCAGAGCATTCAGTGCGCCGGCTCCAACCACGCCGAGGGCGACTTTCGTGCCCAGACCGGACATTGCCATCGCAACCTTGTCGCCGGCCGCCTCAATGCTCTGGCGCACCTCGCTGCCAAGTTCGCGAATTCCGTCCCGCGTTTGCTTGCCGTGTTCCATAACGCTCGTGCCAATCAGACAGCCCGCCGCAAGGGAGCTGTCGCCGATATATTGCGAGCCAGCGGCAATGGCGGCGCTGACACGTCCGCCCGCCACGTCAATTCTCTGCCCGAGCAAATCCAATCCATTTTGAAGTCCCGCCGAAAGTTGGGCAAAGCCCTGGTCCGTTGCCGATGCCAAGTTGCCGACTTGTGCCGCGAGCCGCCCCAGCCGTTCGCCGATGATCTCCGCAGCGTCGAGCCGGGATTGGGCGTTGATGTACGCGGCCTCGATTTGTGCCGCCGCGCCTATGGCATGACTCAATTGTTCGTTGATCCAGTCGCTCTCCTTTTCCACGCGCTGGCGGATTTCCGGCAAATTCTTCGTGACGTAGAACTGGCGGGCGCGGTTCAGGTGGACGCGGGAGATTTGCAGCAAGATGTATTTGTCCCGGACGTGTTCCAAAACGGTGTGCCCCGCCTTCAATCCCGTCACCAAATCCACGGTGGCCACCCATTCGTCTTGCTTCAGGTGCTTGAACCATTGGCGCGCGGCGGCGAGATCTGCCAGGTCTTTCAAATCCTCGATCTCCTTGTCCTGCACGCGACGGAAGTAGCCCGAACCGATCAGCATGCCGCAACGCACCGCCGAATCGTGCAGGCCAAGCTCGGTGAACAGGTGAAAGCAGAAGATCAGCGCGTCAAGGCAGCGGTCTGAAAGGTCCCCGTCAAGGTAACGGGTCGCGACGCATTCGAACGTCTCGACGGCTCGCTTGGCGAATACCGGGGCGGCTTTCTGCCAACGTTCGGTGAGGCGAGTTTTGCGATCTTGGAATTCATCAGCGGGCAGTGTCCCAGCGACGACTTTCTTTTGGGTTTCCTCCAGTACTTCGCGGATCCGGGAGAGCGAAACTGGCGCACTGATTTTGTCGCTGCCGCACAACAGGCAAGTGTCGCGCTCACCTTCATACGCAACCCACGCATGGCCGCACGTGGCGCACTGCTGATGAACGACGCGGTTGCCAGGCAAGTCCAACGCTTTTCCCGACCCAAATTTCACACTCAAGCCTTACCAAACTGCAAAAAAGGCGCCAAGCCGAAAAGGGAGCGCGAAAAGTGCGTGATTTGACTCAAAAAGATTGTTGCCGAGGGCGGGGCGCAGGGCGGTCGGAACCGCCCGGTTGACTCTAAAATGGGTTCTCTGACGTTTTCGGTGGGTAGCTAGAGAACTGGGAGACGGAGCTTGCCCGCGACCAGGTAAAGCATGGTGCGCAGATACTCGAAGCTGCGGAAGCCGCGCGCCCGGCGTTTGACGGCGCTGAACACGCTGTTCAATCCTTCCAGGAACGCGTTGGTTAGGCCATGGCGCCAGTGAGCCAGGATCCCGTCCCAGTGGCGCTTGACCGACTCGGCGAACCTCTCCATCGCCTCAAACAACGTCCCAAACTTCTTCCGACCCAGCCGCACCCAGCAACACCACGCCTCCAATCTTCGCCGCGCCGCGCCCGCGCTGGGCAACCGATACGCGTCCTGAAAGGCCAACCGCATCTGATACGCCTTCACACTCGCCAGATTGCTTTGCGTCAACACCGCCAGTTCCGCCGTTTGTTCTCCACGGAGGTTCTCCGGGTTCTGGCGCAGCAGCCAGCGCGAGTCCTTCAACTCGGGCCGCTGCTTCTGCTCCCGCCGCCGCACCTGTTCCGTCGCCAGGATCAGGTTGGTGATCACATGGTATTTGTCATGCACCACCGTCGCGTTGCGGCAGGTCTCCCGCACCCCTTTGAGATACGCCGGACTCCAGTCCAGCGAAACCTCCGTCAACGCGTGCCGATGCCTGTTGTGCGCCTCCAACGCCGCGATAAAGCGCGGGAAAACGCCCGCATCCCGGTCTTCGGCCGCGAAGAGTATGCGCTTTTTGATCAGGTCGGCAAAGACGCTGATATACTTGTGGCCTTTGCGCACGGACATCTCGTCCACCCCGACGCAGCACACGTTGGAAAAGTCCGCCTCGGCATAGGCCGCGTCCACATGCTTGTGCAGCAGCCGCCAGAGACGCGGCGCAGTTTCGCCCAGGGTCTGGGCGGCACGCTCGACGGCCATCTCGCGCAAGAGCAGCAGCGCGAAGGCTTCAAACTCCTTGCTGAAGCCACCCGCCTTGCCTTCCCACGGCGGACGCACCCGCCAGGTGTGGCGGCATTGGGGGCAGCGCCCGCGCGGCGACGACAGACGATCTCGCAGCGATATTGCATCACGTAGAGATGCCGCCAGCGCAACGGGTCGGTGCGGTCGTAGCCTTTGGCTTCCGCGCCACACTGGGGGCAACGCTCCAGTGTCCACACCTTATCGGTGTGTTCGAGGTGCAGGTCAACCTGGCCGTGGTCTTTGTGGAACACGCATTCCGTGACGCGCCACTTGAGTCCCAGCCCCAACAGTTCGGCAAACAATGTTTCGGGTGTCATGCTCCGAAAGCCTGCCAACACTCCGCCCCCTTACCCACTGAAAACGTCAGAGAACCCTAAAATGGGTGTTACCGAGCGACGAACACCCAAATGAGTCACATCAACCGTCAGGAAATCCTCGCCCAGTGGCGCCGGCGCTATGCCCGCGCCGGGCGACTCTACAGGCCCAACTGCTCGACCAGGCCATCGAGTTGTTCAGCTACCATCGCAAGGCGGCCATCCGGGCATCGAGACCAGCACGCACGACCTGCGCACGGAGCGGCTTCTGGAGGTGCGCGAGGACAACTCCCTCCCGTGCCACCGGCGGGTGATCGAGGTGGACCTTGATGCCGATCAGGTGGTGGAGATCAACTTCGGCGCCGGCGACGAGGGCTGCGAGGAGGGCCTGGCGTTCCGCTTCCTCGCGCCCGACGGCTCGGTCTGTTTGGAGACCCAGCCCGGCGAGTGCGGACTGAACGGCATCCTGCAGTTCGGCGCCGCCGGCCGGTATCGGGCGGAAATTGTCGCCGTGCCGGACGCCCGGCCGCAGGGCTGGTAGCTCCGCATCGAGCGCTCGCGGCTGGCGGCCGGCCAATGGCTGCCGCTGCCGGGCGCGGAGCAGATTCCGGCCCTCAACGCGGCCGACTTCAACGAGGGCGGCATGGCCATGCTGGTGCGTGACGGCGGCGGGACGCTGGCCCAGGCGGAAATCTTCCTCGCCGGCCGGTTCGGCGGCAGATGCTGATCGGCCGGCTGCACAACGGTGTGTGGCAGACGCTGGGCGCGGCAACCCGCCCGGCCGGCGGCGGCTTCTCCACGCTGCCGGTGGTCAACGCCATCGTCCACGACGGCACGGCGCTCTACGTCGCCGGCAACTTCACCCAGATCAACGGCGCGCCCACGCCCGGCGTGGCCCGCTGGGACGGCACGCTCTGGACCTCGCTTGGCAGCGGCGTGCGCGTCACAGATACCGAGTGGTTTGGCGAGCTGTATGAAGTGAAGGATCTCGCGTTCGTGGACGGTCAGCTCTATGCGGCCGGGCGCTTCCGGGTGGCGGGCGGCGTCCAGACCTTCAACCTCGCCCGCTGGGATCCCGTGCGCGCCGAGTGGAACAAGGTCGCCGGCCCGCAGTTCATGGAGCATCTTGACGGCGCGGGCGGGCAGCGCGGGCCGAATGACTTCGGCGAGGTCGCCCTCTCGCTGGCCACGCTGGGCGACACGCTGTTCATCGCGGGCAACTATCAGTTCCCCACCCGCAACGTGGGCGCGTGGCGCAACCACCGGTTCGCCGACGGTCTGGGCGGCGGCGTGATGGAATCCACCTTCAACCCGGGCGACGCGCGGCTGGTCCGCACCGCCAACGGTCAGGCGTATTTCCAGGGCAATTTCCGCCGCGCCGGCGTCTTCTCCGGCAACGTGGAGGTGGACGGTTTTGCCATCTGGACCGGCACGGAGTGGCGGCGCGCGCCGACCCTGCTGCCCTATCACAACTCGACCCACGACTTCGCCGTGGACGGCGACCGCATCGCCGTGGGTGGCAGCTTCAACCCGAAAAACTAAGTTGAGGTGGTTTTCATAGGGGTTGGGGGGCATCCACTCAGGTCGAGAGGCCCAAGATGGAGCGGCCGGAATCCAACTTCTCCGCAGTTGGCTTTTGCCATTGCAAGA